>Ga0209604_1002654_pt1 | contig 12933 bp, 7 predicted proteins | sample AD_UKC097_MetaG_FD_184405 | JGI IMG/M metagenome (GOLD analysis project Ga0209604, IMG submission 184405) | Active sludge microbial communities of municipal wastewater-treating anaerobic digesters from USA - AD_UKC097_MetaG (SPAdes) (version 2) | ecosystem: Engineered > Bioreactor > Anaerobic >... | reverse complement strand
CCTCGCGCAGGAAACCGGCGCCATCCTTGTCATCAGCGCCGACCACGGCAACTCCGACGACATGTACGAACACGCCAAGGACGGCTCCGTCAAACTGGACCAGACCACCGGCCAGCCCAAGGCCCGCACCGCCCACTCCCTCAACCCGGTCCCCGCCATCATCTACGACCCCGCCAACGTCGCCAAGGCCAAGCTCGCGAACAAGAAAGGTCTCGGCATCGCGTCCCTCGCCGCCACCTGCCTCAACCTCCTCGGGTTCCAGGCCCCCGACGACTACACGCCCTCGCTCGTGGAAATCGGCGGCTGAGGATTTTTCCACGCCGTGGAAACATTTTTTCCATTGTGTGGAAAAATCCAGAAAAGTTTTTCCATTGTGTGGAAAAAAACGCCGATTTTTTCCACACCGTGGAAAAATGCTTTCCACCCTGAAAAATACTTTTCGGCGGTAGGGACGCCGCGCCGCGGCGTCCGTACTTTTTGGAAATCTCAATATCCAATAGCCAATAACCAAGATCCAACCGAACCAGTATTCGATCCCCGGTCCATCCTTGGACATTGGATATTGGATATTGAATATTGGATATTGAATCTTCTTGCCCGGGGCGCGCCATGTCGTTTGTAACCGATACCCCTTCCGGCGCGGTGTTGAATCTCCGCATCGTCCCGCGCGCCAGCAAAAACACCATCCAGGGCCGGCACGGCGACGCCCTGAAGATCCGCCTCTGCGCCCCGCCGGTGGACGGCGCCGCCAACGCCGCTTTGATTGAATTCCTCGCCAAGACCTTCTCCCTGCCCCGTTCCCGCATCCAACTCCTTTCCGGCCAGACCTCCCGCACCAAGCGCGTCCTGCTGGCCGGCATGAAGGCGGACGAGATCCGGGGCAGAATGGAATAGTGGAATGTTGGAATGATGGAACCATGAATCAACCCATGACCACCCAGTTTCCAGTTTCCAGTTTCCAGTTTCAATCCCCCACCATTCCCATATTCCACCATTCCATATCTCCATGCGCCATTTGACCGAATATTCCGATCCCGCTGCGATCCGCGCCCTCGCGGCGGAGATCGCCCGAATTTCGATGCGCCCCGCGCGGATCATGGAAGTCTGCGGCGGCCAGACCCACGCCATTTTGCGCCACGCACTGGATACGCTGCTGCCGCCGCACGTCCAGCTCCTGCACGGCCCCGGCTGCCCGGTGTGCGTCACGCCCGCCGCCTACCTCGACCAGGCCATTGCCATCGCCCGCCGCCCCGACACCATCGTCTGCACCTTCGGCGACCTCCTGCGCGTGCCCTCCGACGCCTCTGGCGACCTGTATGCCGCCAAGGCCCGCGGGGCGGATATCCGCATCGTCAACTCGCCGCGGCAGGCGCTCGACTTCGCCCGGGACAACCCGGACAAGCAGGTTGTTCACCTGGCCATCGGCTTCGAAACCACGGCGCCCGCCAACGCCATGCTGGCCTTTCTGGCCCGGGAACGGGGACTGGACAACGTCAGTCTGCTCGTCTCGCAGTTCCTCGTCCCGCCGATCCTGCGCGCGATCTGCGCCGATCCCGAAACCGCCCCCGACGCGTTCCTCGCCGCCGGTCACGTCTGCGCCGTGGTCGGTTCGGATCCCTATCGGCCACTCGCACGCGAACTCGGCCGGCCGATCGCGATCACCGGCTTCGAGCCCGCCGACATCCTCCTCGGTGTCCGCGACGTCCTGCGCCTGTTCGAGGAAGGCCGCGCCGAGATGGCCAACTCCTACCCGCGCATGGTCCATCCCCAGGGAAATCCCGACGTCCGGCACCTGATCGATACCGTATTTGAAACCTGCGACCGCGAATGGCGCGGCCTGGGCCTCGTGCCCCAGAGCGGCCTGGCCCTGCAACCGGGCTATGCCCGCCACGATGCCGCCCTCCGCTTTCCCGGCACGAGATTGTGTATTTATAAAAACACAACCTATGCCCCGGAATGTCCGGCGGCTGACGTGCTGCGGGGAAAACTGCCCCCCCCGGCTTGCCCTCACTTCGGCACGCGTTGCACGCCGGACCGGCCTCTCGGTGCCCCGATGGTCTCGCCCGAGGGCCCCTGCGCGGCGTTTTTCCTGCATCGGCGGACTTGAGCCACCTACATCGCCTGAAACGCCCGTTCGGGCCGAGCCCCATGCCTCGCGGCGGGGCAATCGGAAATCCGGACCGGCCTTATGGCTGAACGACGCGATAGTACCGTTTTGGGTCCATCCCGTTGCCGGAATCGATCAGCGTGATTTCTCCGCCGGTGCCGGCGTTGGTGACGATCGGGGTCCACAGCACGGGATTAGTCGCCAGATTCCGCGTAAAGTCCAATCGGTACTGGGTGTTGGTCATGGATAGGAGTCGGGTGGCGTAGTTAGTGGCGCTGACCTTGTTGATGGCGCTGATGTTGACCGCGGCCAGGTTGTAGGCCACCAACGCAAAGTCCTGGTCCAGGGTCGGCGGCACATTCGGAACGCCGTCGGAATTGATGTTGAAGGCCGTGACCGTTATCTCCACCAACCCGGTCGTGCCGGGAGGCAAGAAGACGCTTTCCACGTTGTTGCGGACATCCGCCACGCCGCCGGTGGTGGAAAAGGCCCCGGTGAACACGTTGCCCAGATAGGTCTTGCCGTCCGCCTTCACGCTCAAGTTGAGGTCGTTTTTATAGGCGTTCCCAGCCGTCGAACCCGGCGCATCCGTCCAGGACAACGTAATTCTCACCGGCAGGTAGGCTTTGCACACCGCTCCCGTGAAAGATCGGCTGGTTCCGCTGTTCGTGAAGGTGTCCACGCCCTGCTGGTCGCGCAGGAGGCGGGGAGTTCCATCGAACGCGCGGTCCAGATCGACCATGCCCATGCCTTGGGCGGAAGACCAGAGCGTGTCGTTGGCGTTGGTTCCCGTCATGTAGCGGGCGGAATTCATCATATAGGCCTTGACCATCGCCGGGCTGGGCACCCCCCAGCCGCGGTTGGCAAAATACTGCCAAACGAGCGCCGCGCCGCCAGCCGCCGCCGCCGTGGCATGGCTGGTGCCCGAACCGGTGCTGTACCATTGCTGGCCCAGGGGGAAAAAATTGCTGACATTGCCGGCACTGCCCCCGCCCGGAAGGGCGCAGATCCAGGAGGCGTCATAACAGGCCAGGGCCATCCCGATGTCCAGCGGCGTGGGAGCTTGCGGCACCCCGCCGGTCACATGAGTGCCGGGAGCAACGAGTTCCGGCTTGCCGCGGCCGTCGGTACAGGGGCCCCGGCTGGAATACACGGCGATTTCGTTGGCGTTGTCGGCCGCCGGATCTCCGAATCCACAGCCATCGGTGCCCGCCGCATTCCCCCCGCCCTGGCCGCTGGCCAGGGAACGAACATTCTCCGCCGCGCCGACGGTGATGACGTTTTTTGCAGTCCCGGGCGAAGAGATTGTCTGGGCCGAGCTGCCCCCGTTGCCGGCCGGCATCACGAAGACCATGCCTTGGTTGCCGGCCGCCGGGACAGCGGAACCGGCTGGCTGAACATCGCGCACCAGGGCATCAAAAGTCTGGGCGTCGGCATCATAGATCCCGTTTTCCACCCCGCCCCAACTGTCACAACTGATCCTGGCGCCATCGCCGTAGGCGCGCGAGAACATATCTTCGAAGTCCGGCATGGTCCAATCCACCGGATCGAAGATCACGGACGACCCCAGCCTGACGAACGGCGCGATTCCCAATCCGTAGCGGTACCCGGCGGAATCCTGATGCGGAAAGCCGGTGGCGCGGTCGTTATAACCGCCGATGATATGCCCGGTGAGCGGGCCGTGGCCATCGCAACCTGCCAGCGTGCTGCTGGTGTTGGGGGTTCCTTCCAGTCGCGCATAGGCCACGCGGCTGGCCAGCCCGGTATTGCCCGACACGTACAAGCCCGCATGGCCGGGTATCGTCGTGCCGTTATCAATCCCCGAATCGGCAACATCAACAACCAGGCCGGAGGTGATGAACTGCTGCTGCCTGAATCCCCGGGACGCCAGCCAGGCCAGATAACCCGGGCCGGCGGGCGCGTTGCCGGACAACTGGCCGGCCAGAATCACCCCCTGGCGCTCGTCCATCTTCCGCGGCGCGGCATACGGCAAAATAGAAATCACATCGGGCCGCGCCGCCACCGCGTCCAGGGCGGCCGGATCGATGCGTGCAATGAGGTTCCGGTAGTGTCGAAACACGTTGTTCCTTTTTAGGGGCTCCTTGGCCAGGGAGATCAGCAGCGCGACCGTTTCCGGATTGGCGGCCTCGTCTGATACCAGTTGCACACAAAACAGGCCGCCGGACATTCGGGCCTGTGGATGAATCTTGTCCCGGGCCAGATAAGCGCCTTCCCACTGGAGAGGCGTCCCGCGGGTGCGAAGCGCCTGCCGCGCGGCAGCTTCGCCATAGACCAGATAGGCATTGTCAGGGATGTAATCCACGATCTGCCAGCCTTGTTCCTGGAGTTGCGCCACCCATTCCGGTTGGATCGGGCCGGGAAATTGGACCAGGTGGAGCCGGCACCCCGGCAAGACCTCGGTGGCCGCCCGCGCCATGGCAGCGGCCGGGCGGCTTGTATCGATGGCTCCGGCATGAAGATGGATGGTGTGGGCTTGCGGGCTCAGCAGACTGGCGCCGTACACCAGAACGGCCAGCGGGAAAACATGGATTCGGCCGCCTTTGGATGGTGGTGCGCCGCACGCCGGTTTTCCCCGCCGGAACGTGGCCGGCACAAACCGGGGCCGCCCAATGAAACAACGCCGCCGATTCAACCCGATCCGCCCTGAAGGGAGCATGAAAACACTCCTCCTTGCCTGCCGTGGAACACCGGGCCCGGTGCCCGCAAGACCGGCGGCACCCCGGTCTTCCATTGGCGAGAACGATCTTATTCGATGCGCCCCCCCCGAGACAAGCGTCTGTAAACGTAAAAAACCGGGGCGGGAATCCCCGCCCCGGTTCCAGACGCCGCGGCTATTTCCGGATCACCCGATAGAACCGCTGGTCATCCGTCGGGTTGAGATCCTCCAGGGTGATGCCCGCGCCCGTGCCGCCCAGCGACATCACGTCGATCCAGTTCGGGGGCAGCAATTGGGTGGTGTACTGCAGGCCATAGTTGATGCCCGTGACCGAAGGAATGGACATGGAGACCTCGGCGCCGCCAGGCACCACGACGAAATCCCCGAGGGGTTCCGGATCCGGGGTGACCACCGTGCCTCCGTCGGTGGTGGTGACCGAAACAATCTCCGACCAGGTGCCATCTTCCATGCGGACGCGGACATAGTAGGGCGTTTCCGGTTCCAAGCCGGTCACATGGCATGTCAGCGCGGCCTGGGTTTCGTCCAGGATGATCGAACCCATGCCGCCGCCGCCGCCAACGGGACCGACAAAGAAGTTGTCCAGGAACACGGTGGCCCCGTTGTACACCCGGACTTCGAAGTTCAGGGTGTTCACCCCGGCCGCCGGCACCACCTGATAGGTCATCTTGGTCCATTCTGCCGTGGTCGCGTTGTAAGTGGAGGGCTGAAGGCTGTCGCCGGAAACCTGTCCGCCGGCCGACCAGGACGCCCAGATGCGCACATCGGTTCCGTCGCCGGCCGTCGTCCGGTAGTAGTAGCTGATTTCGTATGTGGTTGTGCCGTCGCCGGTGATGGAAACCGTCTGCATCAGGTCGCGCGTCTCGGTGGCTTGGCATTGGACCGCGTAGGTGCCTTCCTGCGGACTGGTCGTGACAACGGAATAGCCGCTTTCGAACTTGTCCCAATCTGTGCCGTCGCCCGTTTCAAATCCCGGGTTGGCCATCAGGTTGCCGCCGCCGCCGCTGGTGAAGTCGGCATCCGTTGCCACCTGCACCTGGTAGTTCGAGGCGCCGGTGCAGGCCGTCCAGTTGACGGTGAAAGAATTGCTGGAGAGGTTGGCGATGCTGGCCACCGGGACGGTGACGGGGCCCGAGGCCACCGCGACGGTGGCCGTGGCGCTGGCGGTGCCCAGGACATTGGTCGCCTGGAACACGAACGCGAACGTGCCCGTGGCGCTGGGCGTGAAGGAGAGCGTGCCACCCGCAAAACCGTAATCCGCCGCATTCGCCGTGCTGGAAAGCAACTGCAGGGCGGGAGTCGGCGAACCCGACACGTATCCGGCCACATCGAGAGAGAACGGCGCAAGCAAGGTCGCCGCCTGCGGCGGGATCACGGCGAAGGAAGGCGCAGCCTCCTCATCGGTGGTGTTGACCGTATACGGTTCCGCCCAGTCGCTAACGACCTCGCCACTGACCGCCTGTACGCTGTAGGTGTATTCGGTCATGGGGTCCAAGCCCGTGACTTCGTGCGAGGTCACGTTCCCCACGTTCACGGGATACCCCGGCAACGGGGTGCCGGACAGCGATCGGGCCGCCCCGGTCTCGATGGAGACATCGTCAAGGAAGAATCGCTCCTTCGAGGCCGCGCTGGCCATCCAGCGGATCTTGGAGCCCGCCGCGCCCGCGGGGAACGTCACCTCGTACGCCGTCATGGTTTCACTGAGCACGACGGAATCATCCGTATAGGTAGCGCCGCCGTCGGTGCTGATGCCGACCAGCACCGTCGTGGCATCGGCGGGCCATGACGCCGCCTTGAACGACACCTTGGTTGTGCCGGACAGGTCGAGCGCGGGGGTTGCAATCCAGCCCTGAGCGCTACTGGTACCCAGCTTGATGCTGCCAATATTCTGGTAGATCTTGCTGCCGATCCAGCCCGCAGCGGCGGTGTATTCATCCAGCGATCCGGCGACATCCGTCGTATTACTGACGGCAAAACCGGCAAAGTCCTCGGTCAGGACCACGCCGCCGCCGGAGGAAGCCCCCTGCACCACATCCACCACATAGGACAAGGCGCCGGGAACCGCGCTCCAGGCCGCCACAAAGGAAACGCTGGAGACGGTGGGATCGGGAACGAGCACCGGCGTGGCCAGGCCGGCGGTGACGGTGAAGGTCACGGGCTCGCCGGGGCCCTCGGCGTCGTCGGACGCGGTGAATGTGAAGGTGAACGTACCAACGGCGTTCGGGGTAAAGGTGAACAAGCCGGCTTCCGTCAGGTTCCAGAGATCCGCGGCTACCGTGGTGTCGCAGTCCAGGCTGACCAGGTCGCCATCCGGCTCCGCCCAGACCAGTTGCACCGGTTCGATCGCGGTTCCGGCCACGGTTTCCTGCGGAGGAATGGCGGAGAGCACGGGCGGGGAATTCGAGGTCATGGAGGTGCTGACCGTGCCAGTGGCCGAATACGGGCCGGCGGCGTTGCCCAGGGCCCAAATGCGGTAGTAGTAGGTCGTATTCCAGTCCAGACCGGTCACGGTGTAGCTGGGCCCTGCCGCGTCCTGCGCGGCCAATACCAGGGTGTTGCCGCCGGCGGGCTGGACCCCCGTAACTTTCAGCGCCTGGAGCCGTAAACCGACGCTTTCGGTCGCGACCGCGCAATGCCACTTGACCCGCACGCTCCCCTGCCCCAAAGCCGCCGCGGGCAGGGAGGCGGAACCGGAAACATAGGGCGACGATGCGGTTGCGCTGTCGTTGGTCCCGAAGGCAACCCAGGTCGTGCCCCCGTCCAGCGAATAGGAAAGAGTCAGCACGTTCGCGGAGGAACCGCCATAGGTCGCCACGGAAAACGACGCAGCGGCCTCCAGATAACCCACGGTGGAAAACGCCTCGCTGACCACGCCCGGATCGCTGCCGATCAATTTGTGGTAGCCCACGCTGGTGCCGGAATAGGAGGCTCCGCCCACATATTCCCAGCCCGGGGTCGATTCCACGGCGCTGTTGGCCACCTCCACAATGGTTTCGGTCTCGCCTGAACCGCCCGGCGAGAAGGTGTCCGCCGTGGCCACGTCCAACAGGTAGCTCGCAGCGCCGGCCACGCTGGCCCAGTTGATCGTAAAGCGGTCGGGACCGATCCCCGTTGGCGCCGCCAGGACCGGCGCCGCCAGGGTGGCGTTGACCGTCAGGCCGGCGTTGGCCGTGGCCCCCAGGGTATTGGTCGCCGTGAAGTTGAACAGGTAGGTGCCGTCGGCGCTGGGCGCGAATGTCAGCACACCGCCGGAATAACTGGCCCCGGGCTGCACGGTGGTCATGGTGACCGTCACCGAGGAATTCGTGCCTGCGGTCGCCGCCCCAACCGGGAAGGTCAGGGTCTGGCCCACGGTGACGCTCTGGGGCGTCATGTTGCTGAAGACGATGAGGCCGCCGGGCGGCTCGCTGCCAATCCAGCCGGCGATGGTGTTCAACAGCACATTGGTGTTGTAGGCCATGGCGGTGGTGTCATCGGCGATGGCTACGTCCCAGGAATAGTCGTAAAGTTCGTAGAAGTTCGCATAGGCGTCGCCGTTCAAGTCGCAACTGATGGGCACGGGATTGGTCCAGCCCTCGATCAGCTTGGAGGTGAAAACGCCGCCGTCATCGCCGTCCCACGAATACTGGTCGTAGTCCGCGGCGGTGATCCAGCCGATCTCGCTGGACGAAATCCGCGCCAGCACATCCTTCCGGCCCGCCGCCAGCTTGGCCGCGCGGTCTTCATCCATGATCCTGCTCACGTTCCCGGCCAGGTCCCAGACGCCGCCGGGGGGCGCCGCCGCCCGCGTGCCCAGCGGGGCCGATTTGAATAAGCCGCCGGAATGGCAGGTATCCACGACGACCACCACCTTCACGCCCGCCGCGAACTTGGCCAGGTCCGCCGCCAGTTCCGTGTCCTGGTAGTCGTCGTCGTAGGAACAAATGTAGACCGACGTGCCGCTGTTTTGGCCCCCGTGGCTGGTATGGAAATACATGAACTTGTCGCCCGCTACCGCTGTGGCGGCGCAGTTCGTGATGGCCCGGCGGATGGCCGCCTTGGTACCGGCCGAATCCAGCAGCCGAGTCACCGTGGCCGGTGTCCAGTCGCCGCGCTGGATCGTGTTCGTGTAAATATGGTTCGCGTCCGGCACGCACCCGGAGAGGAAACTCGAGGAATCAATGTAACTGCTGCTGTACTTGTTCAGCCCGACAAAGACTCCGTACGCGGCCCCGCCCGCGCCGACGTCGTAGGCGGTGACGGTAACATCGATCCGGTTGGTGCCATCCTTGTCGCCCGCATAGAAGCTGACCACGGAGGATCCGGCCTCCGTCGGCGTCCATTGGAAAGTGCCGGTTGCGCTGCCCACATTGGTTGCCCCGGCAAAACCCGCTCCGGCCGGCAGGCCGGTCGCCCACAGCCGCACTTCGTCGGCCGCATCGTTCGGAATCTCCGTGCCGGTGATCGTGAAGCTCATGGTTTTGCCCACGGCAACCGACTTATCGGTGCCGGCCGGATTGACCGCGATCGAGGGCGGGAAGTCCGCCGCGCCGCCGTCGGCAATTCCGGTCAGCGAGATATCATCCACGTTGTAATAGTAGCCGTAGTACTCCAGGGAGGAGACCGCCTGGAGCTTGACCGCGGTCGTGCCCGCCGGAACCGCGATCCGGACGGTGGCAATGCCGGTGGGGGTCACGCCGCCAGCCGTGGGCGCCACCGTACTGGACACGCCCGCCGTGGTGACGGCGATCCCCGTGGCGGTATAGGACCACAGCGCGCCGGTGATGCTGCCGCCTTTCAGTTCATTGCCCATCACGGTCATGTCCGCCTCCGCCGGATACTCGCCGCCGTCCAGGGCCAGAAACACGCCCAGGGTTTCGGACGGGAACATGCCGTAGCCTTCCTCGGGATATTCCGTCGTGGCCGAGAGGTGCAGTTCCACCATCACGTCCGAATAAGCAGACACATCCACTTCGTCCAGTTCCAGGGTTTCGCTGAGCTCTTCCGTATTGCCCGGCTGCCAGGAATAGCTGCCGGTGCGGATGCGCTGGTTTGCCGGCGTGTCGCTGGCGCCCGCCGTGTTCAGGACGTAGTTGGCGGAGGCAATGCCCCACGTATCATTCGCCGTGCCTTCGAAGCCCTGAAAGGCGATCTCGACGGGTTCACTGCCATCGCTGACGGTGATCTGGACGACGGCGCTGTTGGTGCCGTCATTGTCCACGGCCCAAAAGGTCGTCGTATAGACGCCGAGCGGTCCGGCATTCGCCCAGGTAAAGGTGCTGCTCGCGGTGCCGGTGTTGGTCGCCCCGGCAAAGACGGCGCCCGCGGGCAGGCCCGTGGCGGAAAGAACGATCTGGTCGTTGTCCACCGTATCGGTGGCGGTGACGACGAAGGAAAGCGTATTGCTCCAAACGACGGATTTGTTGCCGATGGGATCGATGACCGGCGGCTGATCCATCAGCGCCACTTCAGAAATATCCGCGTTGTCTACGCCTTCGAAACTGGGGTAGGTCCCATAAGCATCGCGGAATCCTTTAAACTTGATCAGCTTGCCGACGTTGCCTGGATTGCTGGCCAAGCCCCAGGCATCTCGTCCGCCGTCTTTTTCCAGCTTAACCTGCAGGCAGTTGTTGACGTCTGACTCGCTGTCCGTGTCCGCGCAACTCACGCTAAAATCATTCGTCCAAGGCGGATCGAAATTGTTGTAAGCCCCGCCGACGATGTAGCCCTGGGCGTAGTATTCCGTCGTGCCCGTAGGCAGGGAGCGAGCTTCGGCAATCGTATAGGGATCATTGACTGTTCCGGTACCGGCCCAGGCGACCGAGCAGAGGATCCAGGCGGCAACAACAACTCCACAGGTTTGTTTCATGGTTTTTCCTTATCGGTTCGGGCCAGCAGACGGCATGGATTCGGATTCCATTCACCGTACAGATCAACAGGACTATTGTTTGTCGATATTACCCCATGCAAAGAGGCCCTGCAAAAGGATTCACGCCCCCGGAAAGAAACGTTCTACCTTCGGACGGCGGGCCGCTCCGCCTCAAAGTCACACACCATTCCGGCTGGAGACACCGGTTTCGTCCCGGCGTTGACACCTGACAGAGCCCTCCGCTACCTTTGCCCGCAATCGCAACCGCTCCAGCAACTCCACGAATCACCATGGACAAGACACTATTGCATTTTCACCCCGAAGTCCGGGATGCGCTGAAAAACCGCCGTCCGGTCGTGGCCTTGGAGAGCACGTTAATCACGCACGGGCTGCCCTATCCCGTGAATCTGGAGGTGGCCAGCGCCATGGAAAAGGCGGTGCGGGACGCCGGCGTTGTCCCGGCCACCATTGCCGTTTTGCAGGGCCGGATCACGGTGGGCTTGACGCCTGACCAACTGGCCTATCTGGCCCGCGCGCGCGATGTCCGGAAATGCAGTCGCCGGGATTTTCCGATCGTGCTGGCCAACAAAGGCGATGGCGCCACCACCGTGGCCGGAACGATGATCGTCGCCCACCTGGCGGGCATCCGGGTGTTCGCCACGGGAGGGATTGGCGGGGTCCACCGGGGCCATCCGTTCGACGTCAGCGCGGACCTGATGGAGTTGGCGCAAACCCCGGTGGCTGTCGTTTGCGCGGGCGCCAAGGCCATTCTGGACCTGCCCTTGACGCTGGAGGTATTGGAAACCCATGGCGTACCGATCATCGGCTATCAATGCTCGGAATTCCCGGCCTTCTACACCCGGAGTTCCGGGCTTCCGCTGGATATCCGGTGCGACTCCTGCGACGAAGTGGCCGGGATCATCCGGGCGCGCGACGCACTCGGATTCCGAACGGGTACGCTGGTGGCCACCCCGGTGCCGGAGAAGGACGAACTGCCCGCGGCGGTTGCGGAAGCCGCCATCGCCCAGGCCCTGAAAGAGGCGGAAAAGCGCGGCGTGCGCGGAAAAGACGTCACCCCTTTCCTACTGGCGCGCGTCAGCGAGTTGACCCACGAAGAAAGCCGAACCGCCAACGTGGCGCTTCTGGAAAACAATGCGCGAACCGCGGCCCGCATCGCGCGGGCGCTGGGGGAAAGATAACTTTTTTTGCCGCCGGAATTATCGTGCTGAAAGCCTTTCGCCATTCCCCGGCGGGAAGGTTTCCTTTGTCAACCATTCCCGCCCTACAAGAGCAGCCACGACCACATCCGGTTTGAATTGTAGGGCTGGAACGGTCGCAGACCTTCCAGCCTGTTTTCCGGCGGGAAGGTCTGAAGACCATTCCCGCCCTACAAGAGCAGCCACGACCACATCCGGTTTGAATTGTAGGGCTGGAACGGTCGCAGACCTTCCAGCCTGTTTTCCGGCGGGAAGGCCTTCTTCGTCAACCATTCCCGCCCTACAAGAGCAGCCACGACCGCTTCCGGTTTGGATTGTAGGGCTGGAACGGTCGCAGACCTTCCTGCCTGTTTTCCAGCCTTGTCCTGCCTCGAGACCCTATGCGAACCTGTCGTCATGGACAAACCGTCACCGAACCGCAGGCACCTGAAACGCATCCCGGTCTGGATTCCCCGCGATCAAACCGTCATCTACTTTGTTACGCTTTGTTGTGATCGCCGTCGCCAGGTGTTCACCATTGGCTCGCGTGTCCGAATCCTCCTTGAATCCCTGCTTGGCATGACGAAATCCACGCACTGGAAAGTTCCCCAGATCTGCATTATGCCTGATCATGTGCATCTCATGATGATGCCCATGGAAGAACGGAAACAAAGCCTTTCGCGCGTGGTCCAACGCTGGAAATCATCCTCCCAGCAACGATTCACGCGCGCCGGGCTGACGGGCCGAGTCTGGCAACGCGAGTTTTTTGACCATCTCCTTCGTTCAGATGAAAGCCTGACCGAAAAATGGCGGTATATCGAAATGAATCCGGTCAGGGCAGGACTGGCAAAGACCCCTGCGGAATATCCCTATCTTGGATCGCCAGACGAGATCCTGCAGCGCCTGATCTGATATGCAGGGATGGAGGGGATTTTGAGGCGTCCAGGCAAAGGCAGGCGGGAAGGTCTGAAGACCATTCCCGCCCTACAAGAGCAGCCACGACCACATCCGGTTTGAATTGTAGGGCTGGAACGGTCGCAGACCTTCCAGCCTGCTTTCCGGCGGGAAGGCCTTCTTCGTCAACCAT
>Ga0209604_1002649_pt1 | contig 12952 bp, 9 predicted proteins | sample AD_UKC097_MetaG_FD_184405 | JGI IMG/M metagenome (GOLD analysis project Ga0209604, IMG submission 184405) | Active sludge microbial communities of municipal wastewater-treating anaerobic digesters from USA - AD_UKC097_MetaG (SPAdes) (version 2) | ecosystem: Engineered > Bioreactor > Anaerobic >... | reverse complement strand
TGGCGTCGCGTTCATCCTGGCGCGCGTCACCGTCAAGTCGAGGATTTCGAGGGAGAAGGAGACCCGTGAGGCCGAGGCGAGGGATGCCGAGGCGAGGTTCGAGGCGAAACTGACCCAGGCCAGGAACCAGGTCAAGAACGCGGACATCAAGATAAAGACTCTTGAGAAGGAACTGAGCAAGGCGAAGGGCGAGGCGGATCGCAAGGAAGAAAGGCTTGCCAAGCGCGAGGAGACTGTTGACCGCAAGATGGACACCCTGGTCGCGCGCGAGAGCGAGTTGACCGGCAGGGAAAGGGATCTGGGAACCCGCGAGGCGGACCTGAAGGCCAGGATGGCCGAGCAGGAGAGGCTGACGATCGAGGCGAAGAACGTTCTTGAGTCGGTGGCCGGACTGAGCCAGGAAGAAGCCCGCAGGATGCTGACCGAACGCCTGATGGAAGACGTGAAGCTGACGGCGGCCAAGCAGATAAAGATGATCGAGGAGGAGGCCCGCGAAGAGGCCGAGAAGCGCGCGAAGAAGATCGTCGGCGTGGCGATGATGCGGTACGCCGCGGAATTCGCGAACGAGCGCACGGTTTCCGTCGTTCAACTCCCCAGCGAGGAGATGAAGGGCCGGATTATCGGTCGCGAGGGACGCAACATCCGCGCGTTCGAGTCCGCCACCGGTATCGACGTGATCATCGACGACTCGCCGGATACGGTCATCGTGTCCGGTTTCAACCCGGTCAGGCGCGAGATTGCGCGTCTGTCCCTGGAAAAGCTGGTTTCGGATGGCCGTATTCATCCGGCGCGAATCGAGGAGATCGTCGAGAAGACGGCCCGCGAGGTCGAGCAGAATATCAAGGAGACCGGCGAGGACGCCCTGTACCAGTTGGCGCTGGGAACGATGCATCCGGAACTGGTGAAGCTGATCGGTCGCATGAAGTACCGCACCAGCTATGGCCAGAACGTGCTGCAGCACTCGCTTGAGGTGGGCGGTCTGGCCGGTCTGATGGCGGCCGAGCTTGGCGTTCCGGTCAAGCAGGCGCGAAGGGCCGGACTGCTTCACGACATCGGCAAGGCGATTGACCACGAGGTCGAGGGACCGCACGCGATCGTCGGCGCCAACTTCGCGCGCAAGTTCGGCGAAAGCGCCGAGGTCGTGCACGCGATAGCCTCGCACCACACGGAAGAGAAGCCGCTGACCCTGCTGGCGCACATCGTGGCCGCGGCCGACGCCGTGTCCGGCTCGCGTCCGGGCGCACGTCGCGAAAGCCTCGAGAACTACCTGAAGCGCCTGACCGACCTTGAAGAGATCTCGAACTCGTTCCAGGGCGTCAACCGTTCGTACGCGATCCAGGCAGGCCGCGAAGTCCGCGTCATCGTCGAGAACGAGCGCGTGGACGACGACGGCGCGACCATCCTTGCCCGCGACATCGCCCGCAAGATCGAGGAACAGCTTTCCTACCCAGGCCAGGTCAAGGTCTGCGTCATCCGCGAGACCCGCGCCGTCGATTTCGCCCGGTAGTCCACAGTCCTGACATCTTCAGATTCGACACATGCTGCAACTGTTTTTTTGGGGAACAGATCCAAACGGGGTAATCCACACCATGCCCGAGGCGACAAATTTAATTCGCCCCTACGAGCCACAAGGCCGCAACGCTTCGACTATGAGGGTATGACTCAGCCAGGATGCAGAGCGAAATCCGTGTGCTAATCCGAAGCGAATGCGGAGGATTGCGCTGCCCGCCGACGCGCCGAAGGGCGAATGTAATTCGCCCGTACAGGGCGCAACTGCGTCCAAAGATCGTGCGGACGATCCGGATGGGCGAATTTTCATTCGCCCCTACAAGCCACAAGGCCGCAACGCTTCGACTATGGGGGGATGAGTCAGCCAGGATGCAGATCAAAGCCCCTGTGCCAATCCGAAGCGAATGCCCGGGATTGCGCTGGCTGGCGAGGGCTAGCAGGTGCAGGCGAAGCCGCTGACGAGGTCGAAGAGGCGGTTCTGTTCGCGGGTCATGAGTTCCTCGTCGCGGGGAGAGGTCTCGTGGTCATAGCCCAGCAGATGCAGAAGCGAATGGATGAAAAGGAAAAGGACCTCGGAGTAGAGGGCATCAGAAGGGTCCGAGTCGGGGACGTGCAACGCACCCTGGGCGAGGGCCTGTTCAAGCGAGATGACAACTTCGCCAAGGGGGCGGCCCGTCATGCCCGGGAAGGGGGGCAGGTCGGCAGGGGCGGGGAACGAGAGACAGTCGGTGGGACCGGTCTTGCCGCGCCACTGGCGGTTCAACGCCGCGATGCCGCGGTTCGAGACGAAGGTGACCTCGACCAGGTCGTCGGGGTGTCCGACGGCGGCGAGGGCGTTCTGGAACACGGCGTCCCAGAGTTCGGGCCGGTATTTGACGGTTCGCTGTCTGTTATAGATCTGTACGGGCATTGTCGGCCTCCGGCGCGTCCCACGCGCGAATGATACGTCGAACCAGCGGATGTCGCATGACGTCCGCGTCGGTGAAGCGGGAGATCGCGATACCCGGGACGTTCGCCAGGACCTCGACCGCGTGCTCGAGGCCGGACCTGGTCCCGGGGGGCAGGTCGGTCTGCGTCAGGTCGCCGGTGACGACGGCGCGGGACGAACAGCCAAGCCTGGTCAGGAACATCTTCATCTGGTCGACCGAGCAGTTCTGGGCCTCGTCGAGGATGATGAAGGAGTTCGACAGGGTGCGGCCGCGCATGAAGGCCAGCGGCGCGATCTCGATGACGCCGCGGTCGATCAGTTTCTGGCCGCGGTCGTTGTCCATGATGTCGTAAAGAGCGTCGTAAAGCGGCCTGAGGTAGGGGTTCACCTTTTCCGCGAGGTCGCCGGGAAGGAATCCCAGACGCTCGCCGGCCTCGACCGCGGGTCGCGTCAGGACGATAGATTTGACCTGGCGCGCCTGAAGGGCGGCCAGGGCGGTCGCCATGGCCAGGTAGGTCTTTCCCGTGCCGGCCGGGCCTATCGAAATGACCAGGTCGTGCTCGCGAAGCGCCTTGATGTAGGCCTTCTGTGCCGGAGTGCGGGGGCGCACTGGCGAGCCGATGCCGCCGATGGTGACTCCGGAGGCAAGCACGTCGGCCAGGTCGGCGCCGGGGTCCGCCTGAAGCACCGAGGTCGAGCGATCCATGTCCTCGGGAGCGATGGCGGTGCCCTGACGCACCAGCTCGTAAAGCTGCCGCAGCACCTGGATGGCGGTCTTGACCTCGTTGTCCTCGCCGTACAGGCTGACGACGTTCCCGCGAATTCTGATCACGATGCCGAGGATCGTTTCCAGGCGGCGGACGTTTTCGTCACCCTGGCCGCACAGACCCATGAAGGCGTTCAGATCGTCGAACTGTATGTTCTGCTGTACGGAAACCTTGCCGTTGTCCATTGTCATTTTCCTGGGGGCGGGGCGTCGACACCCGGTATCGAGTCCGCGGCGGGCGCCTGGGGTTGCGGGGCGGCGGCCTGATCCGGGGATGGCTGACCGGCGCCGTCCCGGACCTGGGATGTCGGATCCGGCGCGACACCGTCAGGAACCGCCGGGTCGGGAACTGGTTCGGGCGCAGGCTCGGATATTGGTTCGGCCGCGGTTTCGGTCGCCTGTTTTGCGGCCTCCTGTGCCTGTTTGAACATCGAGACGGCCGCCTGGATGTCGGAAGGCAGGATCAGGTGCGCGGCCAGCAAACCGTCGGGCGCCGCAGTCGGTTCCGTGGACATCATCCTGTCGATCAGCACGGCGCCCTGGACGCGGCTGACGGAAGCCTGGTGGAACAGGTCGCCCCAGGCGAGGGATCTGACGTGGAAGACCTCGGAAAAGTCCACCCGGTAACCGGCGCCGATGCCGAACACCAGCGCGCCCGCGAAGGCGGCAAGACCGATCGTCAGCGCCAGGGCGCGGCTGGAAACCCTGAGGCCGTGGCGGGCCTTGCGATGCTTCGCCTTTTCCAGCGTGGCGACAAGATAACCTTCCGAAATCAAGGATGCGACCGCCCGCATGACCGAGAAGCGGCTCTGGCCGGTGGCGTCGGCGAGCTGCTCGACGTCACGCGTGCCGTCCACGAAGAAGTAGACCTGCTTTTCGGCCGCGCCGAGGTCGAGATCCTCCCAGACCTCGGGCTCGGGGTCGCTGGCAAGTGACGCGGTGCGGACGAACGCGGCTTTGGGCTCGGGGATGCGGGCTCTAATCGCCGGCAGATCACGTTCGCGGCGTTTGTATTCCTTTAGAAGCCAGGGCAGGGGAATCTGGCAGTTCTTTCGCAACCCCTCGGGCAGTGTCCGAGAGAACGAGACCTGGACGGACTCGGTGTTCATGGCGTCAAGCACGATCTCGGAACAACGGCTGTCGACGATGTGGTGAATCGACACAGCGGAAACCGTTCGGGACTGCGCGAGCCACGAATCCAGGGGAGTCTTGGCCGCAATGGAACGCTTGATCGCGCGCTCGAGGCGACGCTGCGTGATAAGGCCGGTGGCCAGAAGGGCCGAGCCGACCGCGCCGCTGGAAACGTCGGCGTGGGACACGTTCAGGATCCGGCCTTCCTTCATGAACATCGACAGGAAGGTCTCGTTGTCGCGGGATACGTTCAGCATACCCGAAGCGTTGCGCTGATAGACCGTTGCCAGCGCCCTGAGCAGGGGCGGCAGCTTGCGCGCCGGCCTGGTCGCGGGCGCCTGGTCATACGAGTTGTCATGCCTGATCATCGGCCCGGAATCGAGGTCGATACCGTAGCTGCCCGCTGCCCCGGAAGTGGGCGCGAAATCGCCCGAATCAAGGGGAATGCCCATCTCGTCGCCCTGGGACGGGTCGGTTTCGGCGATGCCCGGGATCTCGATGCCATCGATCAATATGTCGTTGTTCTCTTTCATTTTCTACCCGAGAAGACGACGTCGGCAAGCGACCACGCCCAGGCAAGCACCAGAAGAACCGGTGGCACGATCGGAAGACCGCCCGACACCGGAGGAATGTACGCGAAGGAATCGATGATCGGCGCGACCGGGAAAACGACCATCTCGAGTCCGAGACCGAAGATGCCGAGCATCGTGATGCCGCGAATCGGCTTGCCGGACACAAGCTGGCCCGATCCGGGAAGAATGATGGCCATCAACACCGTGATGATGCGTTTCGCGGTGCCTGAACTGCTCTGTACCTTGATGCCCCTGACGTCCTCGGGATCCAGGAAGGACGGCTTGACCTTGTCGAACAGGCACATCGGGCAGTGGTCAAATCCAGAGGCCGCCACATTGCAGGAACGGCATGTGACGTGACCGCAAGCCTGGCAGCGGTGCGCCCTGCGCAAGCGGCCCGGGATGAAGACAAGAACCACGCCGAAGACGACGATACACGCCAGCGCGACAGGCATGGAACGGGGCGGTATGGCCCCGAAAAGCAACGCCTTGAACGGGATGCGCGGCGAGGCCGCCACCAACGCCTTGAACGGTCCGGAACTGCCGAAGTACACCTGGACAGGCGTCCGGTGCTCGGGCGGTTGCAGCTCGGAAGTCAGAAGACGCGAGTCCGCGCAAGCCGACGCCGAGGCGACCGTGGTCCTGACCCTGACCATGAACTCAAGGTCGCTGTCCGAAGCCACGTTGCCGATTTTTTCGAGATTGGCCTGCATTGCTTCCGAATTGCCCAGCAGCCCGTTTGCCACCGCCAGACCCCGGAAGACCGCCTCGCCCGGTGGCGAGAAGGTCGAGGATGTATCGAAAGACGCGACCGCCGATCTGAGAAGTTCCTGGTCGGGGCGCCCCTCGGGGCAGGATGCCAGTGCCTCGTGAATCAGCAGATTTCCGTGAATGATGCGTCCCGGGGCGGACGACATGAGCGCGGGCGAGTCCTGAAGCATCAGGCGGGCCTCGTGCAGGCGTGCCGGGTCGGACCTCGACCACTGCAGAAGTCCGGCGGCCAGCGCCAGTCTGGAATCGAGCGCGTCGACGTCGGTGGGGTCCAGGGTCCCGGCATTGTTGACGACGTCATCGTGCAGAGACGTGAGCGTCGACTCGGGGCAGTACTCATAAAGACAGGTCCAGTACGCCGGGCCCCCGCGATCCGGAGGCATGGCGGCGGGCAGGGCCGTCAGCGCGCCGAGGAGCGGCAGACACGCGATCAGCGCGGTCGCGAGCAGCGACATGACACGTTCGGATGCGCGCGAGTACGGAAAGGTGATGAAAAGCCAGAAGGCGGCTGTCGGGAGCATGCCGGCGCCCAGGATGAACGGGGCCACCAGGATCAGAACCGCGAGAAGCGACAGCGCGAGGTTTGCGATGGCGTTGATGAAGGCTCGGAAGCCGCTGCGCGATTCCCTGATGTCAGGGGCTGTGTAGAAGGCGGCTGTCGCGCGTGGGAACAGATCGCCAAGATCGTGTCTGAAAAGCGAGAAGTACTTGAACAGAAAGGCGAATGCGCCAAGAATGAAAAGGATGACAATCACGCCCTGCAGATAGAACGAGACAGTCGCGGCCGAATGAATCGCCGCCCGGGGGAACATCACAAACTTCTGGATGCCTTTGAGTATCAGTCCGATGGCTGGGCCGATGCCGCCAAATCCCTCGCCAGCGCGAACCGAGGCCAGATGGAAATAGACACCCGGGTAGTCCGGGGCAAGAAGAATTGCATCCTCGGAAAGACGGCGCCGGACAGGGTCGGGAAGGCTGTCCATGCCGATGTTGAACATCCCGATCCAGGCGGCCACGACCGGCGTCAGGTTGCGAATGCCCGCCACGCGTTTCTGTTCAATGACAGCCGCCATGGCCCTGGCAGCGTCCTCCTGGTTTCCGCTTTCTGTCGTTGCCAGCAGCAGACGCACCTGGTGCCTGAGGGCTGGAGGCGGCAGCGCGGGGTCGCCGACCGACGCGAATGCCGGCAGGGAACAACAAACGACAGCGATCATCGCGGTCACAAGGGTCAGTCTGGTTTTGGGCAAGCTGCTTATCATGCGGGAAGTGTATCAGGCTGCCCGACAATCCAAAACACATTTTATGGGCGCTGAGGGCGAAGAAACACCGGAAATTCGGGAAATGCAGAACTGATTCAGGCGGAGCGTGATCTATTTGCCGCGCTTACGGCGTTCGTGACGCATCTTCTTTCGCATCTTTTCGTACTTATGTTTACGCATCTTCTTGCGCCGCTTCTTGATCACGCTGCTCATCTGTCCATCTCCATAATGGTGGTACGAACGAAACGGACGGCAGGATAAGCGCTAACATCCGGATTGTCAAGAAGCACGTGTCGTGGCACTATCCGACCCGTTTCTGGAGTGTTTTTCGGGGGTGTCCGCCATGTCTTCCTGCCGTCGTCTTCCGGAGTGGTTCAAGATAAAACTGCCGATGGGCAGCGAGGCCGCGGGCATGCGGCGCCGTCTGAACTCTCTTTCACTTCACACGGTTTGCGAATCGGCACGTTGTCCCAACCAGGGCGAGTGCTGGGGCGCCGGCACCGCCACCATCATGATAATGGGCGATGTCTGCACCAGGGGATGCAGATTCTGCAATGTCGCGACCGGTCGTCCGGCCGAACCGCCCGATCCCGGAGAACCGGATCGCGTGGCGGCTGCGATCAGCGACGCCGGCCTGAGATACGCGGTTCTGACCTCGGTCGATCGCGACGACCTGCCCGATGCCGGCGCTTCGCACTTCGCCGCGACAATACGCGCGGTCAAGGCGCTCGAACCAGGGATCCTTGTCGAGGCGCTGATACCCGACTACCGGGGCGCCAGGCTTGAGCAGATCGTGTCGGCCGGAGTCGACGTCCTGGGGCACAACGTTGAGGTCGTCAGGCGCTTGACTCCCCGGGCCCGCGACAGAAGGGCATCCTGGGACAACTCGATCGGCGTGCTGGTCGAGGGCGTCGCCATGGGGAAGTCACGCGGCACCGGCATGATGGTGAAGACGTCCCTGATGGTCGGCATCGGCGAGACCGATGACGAAGTGGTCGAGGCCATCCATGAACTGGCCGGGGCGGGCGTCGGGATACTCACCATCGGGCAGTATCTGCAGCCCACTTCGCGCCACCTTCCGGTCGAGCGATACGTCACCCCAGATACTTTTGATGTTTACAGGCAAGCAGCTGAAAAAGCAGGGCTCTCGTTCGTGGCGAGCGGTCCGCTGGTGAGGTCTTCATACAGGGCGGCGGAGCTGTTCGCGGCCAGCCGTCTAGGCGCCGATAATCGCCACTGAGGCGCTGGCTCCGATTCTGTTCGCGCCGGCGGCCACCATCTTGACAGCGTCGGCCGTCGTCCTGATTCCGCCCGAAGCCTTCACCGAGAGGCCTGAGCCGACCACCGCCCGCATCAGGGAAATGTCTTGTTCAGTGGCGCCGCCGGAACCGAAACCGGTCGATGTCTTGACGAAGGACGCGCCCGAAAGGCATGACGCCAGGCACGCGCCAATCTTGGCCTCGTCGTTCAGGTTGCAGGTCTCGATAATGACCTTGACGGTATTGCCGGAAGCGGCGCGGACCACGGCGTCGATATCACGGCGAACCATGTCCCAGTCGCCAGCAAGCACGGCGCCCTGGTTGATTACCATGTCGATCTCGGTGGCGCCGCTGGCAACCGCCTCGGATGTCTCGAATGCCTTGGCGGAATGTGTCGTGGCGCCCAGCGGGAAACCGACGACGGTGCAGACCAGGACGCCTTGGCCCTTGAGAGCCGCCGCGGCGCGTCCGACGTTGCACGGATTCACGCAGACGGACTTGAAGCGATGCGCGGCGGCTTCGGCGCACAGCCGGTCGATGTCCGAAGGCGTCGCCACGGGCTTCAGGAGCGTGTGGTCGATCAAGCCGGCCAGGTCGGCAGGCGAATCAACGGCCAGCGGGCCGGCCCACGGCTTGCGGGAGGCGGTCCACTCACGCGCCATCTGCAGAATGGGCGCCGGCATCCGGGCCTGGCTGAGAAGTTGATCAAGGAACTCGTTGCTTTCGTTGACGGTCATTTCATTTCCCCGGGAAGAATCATTCTTCAGTGTAAATCTTTACGTCGATGAGCGGAGCGATGTACTCGCCGCCGCCGGCTATGTCGAAAAGCCTGAGGATCAGGTCGGTCTGTCGAGGCTCGCAGATACCGAAAATGGTGCCGACATCGTCCAGCATGGGAACTTCGTCGGCGGTGATGCCGATCGCGCCGGACCAGTGCCCCGGGTAGTCGGGCAGGGTTGTGAGCAGCCCCGGCATGTTGTGGCGCTGCCTGGTCGTGAGTTCGTCGGCGAAAAAGACGCCCCTACCGCTGCCAATCCCAATCCCGAGCACCCTGTTGCCGCAGGTTGCCTGACCCTTTGCCAGTCGGTACCAGGGAATCTTCTCGATCTCGGGGATTTCCGCCACGGCTGGATCCTGCGATTCGGCGTCGTCGACTTCTGCGCCGCCGTCACTGGCGCCGGGAAGCGGAATCTCGCCCCTGGCGAGCATCTCGAAGGACTTGACGGTCATCGGCGCGATGTCGTCGAGCAGCATGCAACGGAACTTCACATCAAGGCCGAAGTCCAGAAGAGCGATTTTGCGGGGCCCTCTGGCGGGTTCGGCGCCGTCGGCGGCAGGAACGCCGGGATCGAATTGCTTATCGGAACCGTCGCGGTAGGCGCATGATTCGTCCAGATCCAGGTAGAACGCGCCGTTAGTGTAATGCACGAAAAGGACGCGGGGCAGCAGGATGGGAATCTTGCTGCCGTAACTGACGCAGGGCGCCATGTCGATCGTCCTGCCGTTCCTGTCCTGAAACGAGGTGACCTCGTCGGCCGGATGCTCCAGAAACAGCGTGTAACGGTAGCCGTTGGTCTGTGCGACCAGGACGTTCCTGCCGAGCAGTTCGAGAAATTTGTCGGTGCCCAGCCGTTTCGCGACTTCGATGCTTTTCCATCCCCTCAGGAACGGGGCCGATGTTTCGGAAAACCTTCCCGCGTCCTTTCCTTCCGGATCGATTTTTCCAAGAAAATCCGCCAGAACCGACACGAAGGCTATCGCTTCGCTGCCATCCGGCGCGGTTCCCTCGTTTTCAAGCGCGGGGGAGTAGTGGCGCAGCAGCCTGCCTTCGCTGAAGTCGTCGCAACCGGCAACCAGAGTCACCGGCGCGGCCAGCAGACAGAACATCGACAATGCCGATCCGAGACGTTTCATTTCGTGATCCGCCACCGGGAGATTGTTCAGGGAACGGGATCGGTCGCGTCGGACATCCGGCACGCGCCGTCGAACACGGCACCCTGCGCGACCGAGAGACCTGCGGTCAGGATATTGCCCTTGAGACGGCCCGTGGACTGAAGGGACACGAGAGTGGTGGCGCGGATGTCGCCGATCACGTCACCATTGATGATGATGGTCGCCACGGCGATGTTCGCCTCGACCCTGGCGCCCTGGCCCACGACGAGAGTGCCCTCGGACGAAATCTCGCCCAGGAATTTACCTTCAATCCTGACGGTTCCCTCGAATGCCAGTTTGCCTTCGAACTCGGCGCCCTTGCCGAGGATGGCGTTGGCTTCCGGGGAGTTGTTGAAATTGGTGGGACCGTTATCCATGACAACCCTCACGGTTTCTGAAAGGAAGTGTGACAACGAAATTTAATGCCAAGCCGCGTGTTAGTCAAATTGCGTTGTGCGCGTGGTGCGTCTTCGCGCGCGCTCGTCATCAGCTACTACCGGATTGCCCGTCTTGGTGTATTATTCGACAATCCGGAGGTGTCTATGGGCCAGAAATGTCCTATCTGCAAGCGAGTATTGAGCACGGACGGCGTTGAACCCGGAAAGACCTTGATTTGTCCGGGATGCGGCACCGGCATCGTTGTGGATCAGAGTTCGTTGTTTTCGTCGCAGCCAGCTCCGCAGCCTGCCGCGCAGCAGTCAAGGGCCGGCGCGGGGCATGGCGCCGGTCAGGTCGGCTCGTATTCCCTGAAGTTCGACGGTGCGCATCTGCGCAGCGAGAAGATCTTCGGCAACGAATCACAGCGTCAGGCCGCGTCGAAGATTTCGGTGCCTGAACAGCCGCGGCCTGAAGTCCCCCAGCCCACTAAAGAACCTGAGCCTGTCACCGGACCGGCATTTTTGCGCGATATGGGTGTCGATGTTCCGGACGGTTTCGCCGACGTCGATCCGGACGCCACTATGGGATTCGGTCTGGACGAGCTGCCGCTTCCTCCTCCGCGGAGCGCGGATCGGCCTGCCGAAGTCCAGTCCGGGGCGGGCACGGACATGCAGGACTTCCTGCATTACGAGTCGGATCCGTTCTTTGCCAGCGAGCCGATCGCTGACCATTCCGTCGCGGATTCCCTGGAACCTGACCAGGAAGACGTGCCGACACAGGCGATGCGCGGGGCGGGTTTTGACGACGACCTGGGCATTTTCGACGACGGTCCCTCGACGGAACGAATCGATCATGACCTGAGCATGGCGCTCGGCGATGACGACTTCGGGATTCCCGCTGGCAACGGCGGGGATGATGACCTGAACGCCCTTATCGACGATGTTGACTATCAGGAACCGCCCGAGGAGGCCGCGCCGTTGACTGTCGACGTGCCGCCGTCCAAGGGACGAAAGGGAAAGACCAGAAAGGGCGCGGCTGCCGCGCCGGCGCCGCGTCCGAAGAAGGCTAAGTCCGGCGATGGCGGGAAGCGGAGCCGTGCACTGGCGCCGGTTCTTCTCGTGGTGCTGGTTATCGCGTTTGCGGGCGCCGTGCTGGGCCTGACCGACTACGGGTACTTCGGGATCAATTTCTTCACCGGTGGTCAGAAGTCCTCGGACAGTTACTACAAGACCATCGAGAACAAGGTTCAGGTGATGGGCGACTCGCGCGAGTCGTACGTCGAGAATATCAAACGCGCGGATCGCGCCTATGCCGAAGACGATTCCGAGGAGAACCTGGGGCGCCTGTTCGGCCTGCTGAACATGTACCGCGAGCGCTATCCGGCGGCCTTCGCGCGTGATGAGGCGCTGGTCAAGCGCCTGAACGATCTGAAGGGTATCGCCGGCAGGAAGAACCGTTCGGCGGCCGGGATGTCCCAGGTCACCGAGTTGCTGAACCATGGCAAGTACGCCGAGGCCAGGGCCGTCCTGGACAGCATGATGATGGCGTCCGCGCAGGACGTCGAGGCTCTGTACTACTACGGCAAGATCGCGATGGGCACCGGCAAGCCGGAAGAGGCTCAGAAGTACTTCGAGATCGCGCTGATGCGCAATCCGGGCGTGGTCTCGCCGAAGTACTTCCTTGCCGAGGCGCTGGTCGCCCAGGATCGCCTGCTCGAGGCGAAGGCGCACCTGTCCGATATCATGGGCAAGGACCCCAGACACCTTCCTTCCAGGGTGCTGGCCGCGAAGATCGCCATCAAGGAAAACAATTTCGACGAGGCCCGCAGGCTGGCCGGCGAGGTGATCACGAACGGCACGCCCGGGGTGGACACGAACGACATTTTCGAGGCTCACCGCATCCTGGCGAAGGCAAACGAGGCCGCCGGCGACGATGACGCGCGGCTGAACGAGTTGAAGTCGGCGCTGAATCTCAAACCCGCGGACGAGCCGACCGTGATCGAGGCCGGTCGTCTGATGATCGCGAAAGACCGGCGCTCGGGCGTGTTGGACGTACTCAGGCCCTGCCGCGAGGCGGGCTGCGCGACCGAGGACTTCCTGCTGGTGTTCGCGTCGGCCGCATATCTTGAGGAAGAGACGGAGCTGGCCGAGGCGGCCGTGGCCGAGGGCGTCCAGAAGTATCCGCAGTCCCCGCGGTTCCCGGTGCTTGTCGGACGGTACCACCTGACAAAGGATCACTTCAGGGCGGCCGAGGATTCGTTGAAGAAGGCCATCGAACTGGATCCGGCCTTTATCGAGGCTTACGAGCTTCTGGCGATGGCGCTGAAGATGGAAGGCAAGTACCCGGAGGCGATACAGACGCTTGTCCAGGGAATGGGCGTCTTCGGCGAGAAGGGCTACCTGATGGTGCTGATGGCGGAAATTCAGATGGACATGAAGGACGTCGTC
>Ga0209604_1002646_pt1 | contig 12965 bp, 12 predicted proteins | sample AD_UKC097_MetaG_FD_184405 | JGI IMG/M metagenome (GOLD analysis project Ga0209604, IMG submission 184405) | Active sludge microbial communities of municipal wastewater-treating anaerobic digesters from USA - AD_UKC097_MetaG (SPAdes) (version 2) | ecosystem: Engineered > Bioreactor > Anaerobic >... | reverse complement strand
GGAGGACAGGGCGAGGGGCCCCGCGCAGCGGGGATCGACCCTGGAGCGTGATCGTTGCGACGGCGTGGACGTTGGCCGAGTGCGAGGCGTTGGCATGACCTTGACTGAACTGAAGTACATCGTTGCCGTCGCCCGAGAAAAACACTTCGGCAAGGCCGCCGAAGCCTGCTTCGTGTCGCAGCCGACGCTGTCGGTGGCGGTGAAGAAGCTGGAAGACGAGCTGGAGCTGAAGCTGTTCGAGCGCAGCGCGGGCGAGGTGACGGTGACGCCGCTGGGCGAGGAGATCGTGCGCCAGGCGCAGAGCGTGCTGGAGCAGGCGGCCGAGATCAAGGAAATCGCCCAGCGCGGCAAGGACCCGCTGGGCGGGCCGCTGCGGCTGGGCGTGATCTACACCATTGGCCCCTACCTGCTGCCCGACCTGGTGCGGCAGAACATCCGGCTGACGCCGCAGATGCCGCTGATGCTGCAAGAGAACTTCACGGTGCGCCTGCTGGAGATGCTGCGCACCGGCGAGATCGACGCCGCCGTGCTGGCCGAGCCCTTCCCGGACACCGGGCTGGCGATGGCGCCGCTGTACGACGAGCCCTTCATGGCCGCGCTGCCCGCCAGCCACCCGCTGGCGCAGGGCGAGGTCGTCACCAGCGAACAGCTCAAGCGCGAGCACATGCTGCTGCTGGGCACGGGGCACTGCTTTCGCGACCACGTGCTGCAGGTGTGCCCCGAATTCGCGCGCTTTTCCAGCCACACCGAAGGCATTCGCAAAAGCTTCGAAGGCTCGTCGCTGGAGACCATCAAGCACATGGTGGCGGCCGGCATGGGCGTGACGCTGGTGCCGCGCCTGGCGGTGCCGCCGCAGGCGCTGGATGAGCGTGCCGCTGCGCGCGACCCGCACGAACCCGGCGCGGTGCGTTATCTGCCCGTGCGCGACGACGACGGCACGCCCCCGCTGCGCCGCGTGGTGCTGGCGTGGCGCCGCAGCTTCACGCGCTACGAAGCCATTGCCGCGCTGCGCAACGCGATCTACGCGTGCGAGCTGCCGGGCGTGCAGCGCCTGTCGTGAGCGCGCCGGCCCTGCCGGCCGTGCCGCTTGAGGTGACGGCCACCATTTCGCGCACGCAGACCGCGCTCGACCCGCTCGCGCCGTGGGCCTTGGCGGCGGTGTTGTTGTGCGCGGCGTGTGCGCTGGTGCGCTATCGCCAGGGCACGCGTGTGGCAGCCGACGTGGCGGTCCACGGCGTCGGTCTTGCGCGCATGGCCTGGGTGGCGGCGGCGCTGGCGGTGGCGGGTGCGGCGCTGGCCTGGGCGGTACATGTCGGCCCGCTGCCCTTCGTTCGCGCCATGGACGCATGGGCGGCGCAGGGCGCGCGGGCGGTCACGACGCCCGCCTTGCGCACGCTGGCCGTGCGCCTCAGCGACGTGGGCGACATCGTCGCGCTGACGTTGCTGACGCTCACCGTCACCGCCACCGCCGTGCTGCTGTGGCGCCGGCGGCATGGGGTGGCCACGGTCTGGCTGCTGTCGATCACCGTCAACAGCCTGGCGGTGCGGGTGCTGAAGAACCTGTTCGAGCGCGCGCGGCCCGATCCGGTGCCGGGGTTGGTCACCTCGGGCTACAGCTTTCCCAGCGGCCACGCGGCGGGTGCGCTGATGGTCTACGGCCTGCTGGCCTGGCTGCTGTGCCAGCGCGCCAGCCTACGCGGGCGCTGGCTGATCGGCGTGGCCGCCGCACTGCTGATCGCCGCCATTGCCGCCAGCCGCGTGCTGCTGGGCGTGCATTACCTGAGCGACGTGCTGGGCGGGCTGCTGTGGGCGGGCATGGTGCTGGCGGTGACGGTGGGCATTCTGCAGTGGGCGGGGCGTGCGGTGTAGTTGAATACCGAATACCGAATACCGAATACCGGACGCAGAGGACGCAAAGGATTCGCAGAGGACGCAAAAGAAACAGCCAAAAGATTTTTTTGGTTTTTTTCTGCGTCCTCTGCGAAATCTCTGCGTCCTCTGCGTCCGGCTGTTGGATTCTCCGTGGCAAGTCGCAATGCTGATTCAGAGAGAAACGGGCCGCTGGCGCTTATCTATCAAGCGTTGAAAGCTATAAAATAGATAGCTATCGACGACTGCGCACGCATCCGCTTGGACGCATCGCGCCAACGCAAAATAGGCCATGGTCAGCACCCCCCCTTCCGCGCCGCCGCGCAGCCGGCTTTCGCTGTATCTTGACCTCATCCGCTGGGACCGCCCCGCTGGCTGGTTGGTGCTGTACTGGCCCACGCTGGGCGCGCTGTGGCTGGCGGCGGGCGGCTGGCCGGGGTGGCATCTGTTCATCGTGTTCACGCTGGGCACGGTGCTGATGCGGTCGGCCGGCTGCTGCATCAACGACGTGGCCGACCGCGACTTCGACCGCCACGTCAAGCGCACCGCGCAACGGCCGATTACCAGCGGCCTTGTGAGCGTGCGCGAGGCGCTGGCGCTCGGCGCCGTGCTGGCGGCGGCGGCGTTTGCGCTGGCGCTCACCACAACCTGGGCCGTCATCGCCTGGTCGGTGCCGGCGCTGCTGGTCACCATCGTGTACCCGTTCACGAAGCGCTTTTTCGCCATGCCGCAGGCGGTGCTGGGCATTGCCTTTGGCTTCGGCATTCCGATGGCCTACGCGGCGGTGCGTGGCAGCGTACCGCTGGAGGCGCTGTGGCTTTTTCTCGGCAAGATGGCGCTGGTACTGGCCTACGACACCGAATACGCCATGGTCGACCGCGACGACGACCTGAAGATCGGCATGAAGACCTCGGCCATCACGCTGGGGCGCGCCGACGTGGCGGGGGTGATGGGCTTCTTCGCGCTCTACCTCGCTATTTGGTGGGCCGTGAGCGCCGCGCGCGTGCCGGCGCTGTGGCCGCTGGCGCTGGGCTTTGCGGTGGCCGCGGCGCAGGTGGCGTGGCACTACACCCTTATCCGCACCCGCACGCGCGAAGGCTGCTTCGTCGCCTTCAAGCAAAGCCACTGGATCGGCGCGGCGGTGTTTGCGGGCATTGCCGCGGCGTTCGCACTGGGGCGTGCGGGGTATTGAGGCTGCTGGGCGGACCGAGTGCCGCTGGCGTCACCCCAACCTTCCCTTCGCGGGGGCAGGTTATTGACCAGAGGCAGGGAGTCTCATGCCCGATGGCTCGTGTGGTCGTTGAGAGAAGGGAAAACCCTTCGATGAGCGCTGCGCCGCCTCGCACCGTGCGTCCAGCGGCCGCGGAGCAGGCCATCCCAGCGGCCGCCCGAGCCGGGGTTCCCCCGGCGACCAGCGGCGTCCCCCTTGGGGGAAGGCGCCGCAGGCGCCACAGGGGGTGGCGTCAGAGTTTTGCGTACAACCCGGTCACCTCGTTCAGCACGGCCAGGATGTTCTCGCTGGTCGTCATCACGTGCGACAGCGCCTCGGGCGTGGCCGTGCCTCTTTGCGACGCCTGAAGGGCGGCGTCGAAGAACACCCACTGCTGCTCGCCCAGGCGCAACTGTTCCTTGATGCGCGGCGTGGCTTCGGGCGCGTCGGTCAGCGTCTTCATGCCGGCCAGGAATTCGGTGCGCGCCTTGGCAATTTCGGCCTGCGCCACGGCACGGTCGATGCCGGCTGCGCTGGCGTACGAATACTTGGCCAGCCGCTGCGACAGCATGCGCTGGCGGCCCGCCACGTTGACCAGGCGGCCCAGCGACTTGCCCGATTCCTGCTCCAGCTGGCCCGTGCCCTTGTGCGCCAGCGCCAGCACCGCTTCGGACTGCGCGATCACGGCGGGCGCGCCGGCCAGCGACGGCGTCTTGCCCACCAGATTCTCTTTGTACGTAGCCCAGGCCGCTTCCAACTGGACATAGGTGTCGCGGATGGCGCTGGACGGCGCAAAGGCCTTCAGCTCCACCAGTTGCCGGTCGAACAGCGCCATCGACTGGTCAAGGATCTTCTCGGCCTGGCCGGCCTGCGCGCGCAGCACCGTGGCGAGGTAGGCCTTGGCCACCCGCTGCGACAGCATGCGCTGGCGCCCCGCCTTGTTGATGGCGTCGTTGATGTCGCTGACCTGCGCCCACGCGGGCGCCAACAGCAGTCCAAGACCCAGGGCCGAGAAATGGCGGCGTTGCATCGTGCGATGTCTTTCGGTGTGATTCTGGCGGCCCCGCAGAGCGCGGGCTGCGGCGCAGTCTATACGGCGCGTGGCCGCAAAACGCTTACGCCGTGTCCGCGCGGCCCATCACGCGCGGGCGGGCCGTGCCGGTTCAGCGCCCGAACTCGTCGCCCAGCTCATGCGCGCGCCTGCACGCCGCGTGCATCGCCTGCACGAAGGCGGGCCGGATGCCGGCCTGCTCCATCGCGGTCAGCGCGGCGTAGGTGGTGCCGCCCTTGCTGGTGACACGCTCGCGCAGCAGCGACAGCGGCTCGGTGGACGCCGCCGCCAGCGCGCTGCCGCCGGCGAAGGTGCCCACGGCCAGCTGGCGCGCCTGCTCGGGCGACAGGCCCAGTTCGGTGCCCGCCTGCTGCATGGCTTCGAGAAAATAGAACACGTAGGCGGGGCCCGAGCCGGACAGCGCGGTCACCGCGTCCAGCTGCTCCTCGCGCTGCACCCACAGCACGTCGCCGGTGGTGCGGATCACGCTTTCGGCCAGCGCACGGTCGGCGTCGCTGCCTTGGGCCGCAAACAGCCCCGTCATGCCGCGCCCCACCAGGGCCGGCGTGTTGGGCATGCAGCGCACGATGCGCGCCCCGCCGGTGGCCGACGCGATGTCGGCGCAGCGGATGCCGGCCATCACCGACAGCTGCAGCGCACCGCCGATGTGCGCGGCCACGGGCGCAGCCGCTTCACGAAAACTCTGCGGTTTGACCGCCCACACCAGCAAGTCGGCGCCGTCCAACGCGGGGCCAGCGACCGGCTGGGCGACCACGCCGTGCTGCGCGCGCAGCGCCTCGCGTGTCGCCTCGAACGGCTCCACCACCGCGATCTGCGCCGCCGGCACGCCCTGCCGGATCAAGCCGCCGATGATGGCGCTGGCCATGTTGCCGCCACCGATGAAGGCGATGCGGGTGGTGGAAGGCAATGCGGGCTGATTCATGGCGGGTGATGAAGTCGTGTCAGTGATGTGGCAGTGTAGGTCGGTCACGGCGTCCCGGATCGCGACGCTGGCGGCCGCGGCGCAGGCCATGCGAGGAACGCCGTGCCCGGACCTGCGCCGGGCACTGGCGTGGTCCCCCCTCGCGCAGCAGAGGGGGTGAAGGCGCGTCAGCGCCTCAGGGGGGTGGCGCTTCCAGCGCTATGAATTGCGTCACCTGCAGCGGATTGAAGTTGTCGTCGGTGCACATCACCAGCGTGCGGTGGCCGTTGGGCAGGCGCGGGCCCCAGGCCATGGCCTCGAAGTTGTCGACGTGCGGCAGGCCGCACTGGCGCAAATCCAGCAGCAGGCGCTTGGCGCAGGGGCGGTAGCGCCGGCCGGTCAGCGCGTCAACGGCCAGGGTGTCGCTGGCGTGGCGCAGGTCGGCTTCGTACAGCCGCGCCGACACGCCGGTGGCGGGCGTCCAGGCGCGCTCCAGCACCCACAGGTGGTCGTTGTCGCGCACGATGATCTCGGAAATGCCGCTTTCGCCCACGCCGCCCATCGGCATCAGCGGCCCGAAAGGCCGCGCTTCGGGCAGGTAGGCAACCTGGCGGTCGGCGCGCGCGCTGGCCACGTCGAAGCGCGTCAGCCGGCACGGGCCGGGCGGTGCGCCGGGCGTCAGGCCGTCGCGGTCCTGCGCCAGCGCGCCTTCCATGGCGGTCCAGGCGTGCTGGCCATTGGGCGTCAGCGCCAGGCCTTCCAGCGTTTCGTTGTGGCGCGGGCCGCGGCCGATGCGTCCCAGCTCGCGCAGCGCATCGGGCAGGGTGAAGGTGCGCAGCAGCCGCCCGTCCAGCGCCGATTCATACAGCGCCGGCGCGATCTGCGCACGGATGTCGCCCTCGCTCGTCCACAGCAGCGTGGCGCTGCCGGTCGCCGGGTCGCGCCGCAGGGCCAGGCCTTCGGGGTCGACCGCGTGGCGGGCAAACGGCTTGCCGTCGGCGCCCAGCAGCGTGATGACGTCGACCCACTGCGGCAGCAGCGGCTGCGTGGTGAGCGGCGGCAGGCGGAACACGTAGCAGCGCGCCGGCGCGTGGCGGCTGCGGTCGTCCGACAGGGCGTACCACAGGTCGTCCTGCCCGTCGTACGCCAGGCCCGACAGGCCGCCGACCAGCGTGCCCTTGAACTCGGTGCCCGTGGGCAGGCTGCCGTGCGCCAGCAGGCGCAGGGCGGGCGCGGGCGCGCGCGGCGCGGGCGTACGGGCTTCACTGGCCGGGGCGGCCAGCAGGCCGGCGGCGGACAAGGCCATGCCGAGCCACTGGCGGCGACGCAGACGGAAAGCGGTGGGGTTGGGATGCACCATGGCGCGGAAGTCTAAGCCGGCGCACGCGCTGGCGCACTCATCCGGCTTCGCCCAGCACCAGGCGCGCGCCGTGCGCGCGCGCGGGATCCAGCACGCGGGCCGGCGTACCCACCGCTGCGTTCAGGCGGCAGGCAAACGGGCCTTCGCCGTGCCCGCGCAAACGTGCGCGGGCGGCGTCGAAAGCGCTGTGGGGTGGCGGATCAATTGCTATTAATTGAATAGCTATATCCGCTTGCTCTGCCAGCGCCAGCGGCCCGAAAAGCTCGAAATCGGTGCCGCCCAGGCGGTAGCGCAGGCCGGCCATGTCGCCGTCTCGCCCGGCCCACTGCCACGACAGCGCCGTGCCCAGCAGCGCCTGGTGGCGGCGGGCGGTCTGCGCCAGGTCGTGCGTGGCCATCTGCACGCAGGCAACGCCCGTGGCGCCGTTGGCGTGCTGCCGCGCCGCGCCTTCGGGCACCCGCAGCGCGCGCGGGGTCAGATCGGCGCACAGAAAGGGCACGTCGGGTGTGTCGTGGCGCGCGGTTTCCCAGCGCACGTCGGCGCCGTCGGGCCGCGCGCGGCGGCCGGGCACGGGGCCGCGCAAGGTGTGCAGCCCGCGCGCGTGCGCGGCCGCCAGCGCGTCGGGCACGCTCGCCGGCCACAGCGCGTAGTCGACCAGCCCGTCGCCATGCGCGTCGAGCGTGCGCCACCAGGCCTCGTCGGGCGCCGCGGCGCGCCAGGCCTTGAGTTCCAGGTAGGCACCGTCGTCGAACACGATCAGCGCGTTGTGCGAGCTGCGGCCGGTGTGTTCGCCGCCCGGCGTGACGGTGAAGCCCAGCGCGCGGAAATCGTCGGCAGCCGCGGCCAGGTCGTGCACCGCCAGCACGACGTGGTCAAGTTGTGGCAGCGTTTCGGTCACTCGTCCAGTTTCAGCTTGGTCTGCTTGATGAACTTGTCCCAGCGGTCGTGCTGCTCGCGCGCGTAACGGTCGAGCGATGGGCCGTCGGTGGCCATCACCTCGAAGCCGGCGGCCGTGAGCTTGTTCGCCACGTCGGGCGTGTGCAGCGTGGCCTGGAACTCGTCGGTCAGCCGCTTGACGGTGGCCGGCGGCGTGGCGCTGGGCGCGAAGATGCCGATCCACGAATACGCTTCAAAGCCCGGAAAGCCCGATTCGGCCACCGTCGGTACGTGGGGCAGGTCGGGCAGGCGCTTGGCGCCCGTCACCGCCAGCGGCTTGACCTTGCCGGCGGCGATCTGGCCTTTGAGCGCGGCATAGGACAGCAGCGTCAGGCTGGCCTGGTCGCTGACCACGGCGGCCACGGCCGGCCCGCCACCGCCATACGGCACGTGCAGCACGAAGGTGTTGGACTTGCGCTTGATGTCTTCCATCACCAGATGGTTCATCGAACCGACGCCGGTCGACGCATAGCTGAACTTGCCAGGCGCCTTGCGCGCGGCGTCCAGGAATTCGCGCAGGTTGGCGCCCGGCACGCTGGGCGACGCGCCGATGACGAGCGGAAAGCGCACCGCCAGGCTGACGCCGACAAAGTCCTTGAAGGTGTCGTAGGGCAGCCGGGGCTTGGCGATGGGGTTGATGGCGTGCGTGTCGAAGCACACCAGCACCGTGTTGCCGTCCGGCGCCGCCTTGGCCACGTAGTTGGTGCCGATCTGGCTGGCCGCGCCGGGCTTGTTGTCGACGATCACGGAGCGCCTGGCCAGCTCTGACAGGCGCGGCTGCATGATGCGCGCCGTGATGTCGGTGCTGCCGCCGGGCGGAAACGTGACCACCAGCTTAAGCGGCGGCCCTTCCTGCGCCTGCGCGGGCAGGCCGAGCAGGCTGAGCAGGGCGGTGGCGGAACCGGCTTGCAGCAGGTGACGGCGGTGGGAAGCGATGCGATTCATAGGTGACTTAAAGGAGGTCATTCCACTTTCAGACCCAGCGTCTTCACCAGACGCTCCCATCGAGGGGCATCGGCGTTTACCGCCTGCTGGAACTGTGCTGCGGATTGCGTGGAAGCGAGAGAGTCCATCTTGGACAGCGTTTCGGCGACTTCTCGCGTTTCTTCCGCTTCGCGCACGCCCTTGTTCAGTTCGTCCACGATGGCGGAGGGCGTGCCCCTGGGCACAAAGAGTGCGTACCAGTTGCTGACCGTGAGCTCGGACAACCCTAGTTCCTTCATGGTAGGGACATCGGGCAGTCCAACGGAGCGCGAATCGCCCGTGGTTGCCAGCGCACGTACCTTGCCTGTCCGCAAATGAGGAATGATTGCGCTGGTGGCTTCGAACGAAAACGCGACGTGCCCTGCCAACACGTCCTGGATTGCCGGACCCGATCCGCGGTAGGGCACATGGCTCGCCGCGACTTTTTTCCGTTGTTTGAATTGCTCCATGAGCAAGTGATGCATCGTGCCACTGCCGGGCGAGGCGTAAGAATACTTGGTTGGGTTTTCCTGAAGCAGGGTCACCAGTTCATCCACGGTCTTGACTGGCAATTGGGCGTTCACATACAGCACCATCGGGGTGGCTGCCACTTGCGCGACGGGGATCAGCGACTCCAGCGGATCCTTGGCATGCTTGAACAGGTTTCGTCCGATGATGACGGCGCTGCTACCGCCCAGTAGCCAAGTGCAGCCATCAGGCTTCGCGTTGGCGACGTGGCTGACGCCGATGCTGCCGCCCGCGCCCGCGACGTTCTCGACCACGATGTTGGTCCCCAGACGCCTGCTCATGGAGGGCATGAGCATTCTGGCCATCGGATCGCTCGCGCCGCCCGGCGGATAGGGAACGACGAACTTCACCGTGTCGCATGGGTATTTCGACTGCGCCATTGCGCCGGCGGGCAGCGCACAGCAACAGGCAGCCAGTACACCGACAAACAGAGGCCTGGTTCTCATGGGATCACTCCTGTCTTTTCCGTCTTGAATACAAAAGCGCATCGTGCCGCTCTGACCGGCACGAATACATCAAGCAGCACCTACAGACACCGGCTCTTCTAGCTTGAGACCCAGTTCTGCGCCTGACTGAAGCCTGTCTTGCGCGATGACGATGTTCATGTGGTTCGGCATGTGGGTATCGTCAAACCCCGCGATCGTGCCGATCGTCAGCCCGCGGACTTTCACTGCATCTCCGACACATATCACACCGGCTGCGGAAAATTCGACGAACCCCACATACGACACGCTGTTTACCGTCGACTTCGGACCGATGCCCGGTTCGGCAGAGGAAATGAATTCATGAACGTCGCCTTGACGCACAGCGCGGGACGGCTGCGGAATGAGCAAGAGTCCGCGCTGCTCCAGCCTGCCACGCATGATGGCCACGAGTGATCCGCGAACCTCGCGTCGTGTTAAGTAGAAATGCGAGGTGCTGAGACCTGTCTGGTAGGGATCCATTGAACGGCCTCCTTGATGATCGCAACGTGATCTACCCCATCCACTGGCTCACCGGCACCGCCGTGTCCTGCAACTCCTGCGAGATCACATCCACCAGCGCCGGCCCATCATGCATCAGCGCGGCCTTCAGCGTGCTCTCCACGTCGCGCGGGTCCTGCACGCGGAAGGCCTTGACGCCGAAGGCTTCGGCCACGCGGGCGTGGTCGGTGCGGTTGAAGTCGACCGAGAAGTAGCGCTCGCCATAGCCGGTCTTCTGGCTGGCCTTGATCCAGCCGTAGACGCTGTTGGAGAACACGATCATCTTCAGCGGCACGCCGTAGCGCACGATGGTTTCCAGCTCGCCGCAGGTGAAGCCGAAGCTGCCGTCGCCCATGGCCGAGACGACCACCGAATCGGGCGCGCCGACCTGCGCGCCGAAGGCCGCGGCCATCGAATAGCCCAGTGCGCCGTGGGCGCGGTTGGTGATGAAGTGGCGACCCGCCTCGGGCGCCTGGAAGTAGGCCGAGAAGTACGGGCAGGGCGTGCCGGGGTCGGCCACGGCGATGGCCTTGGGCGGCAACAGCTTGTTGAGCGCGGCCAGCACCACCTCGGGCCGGATGGGGGTCTGGGTGGAGGCGGCCAGCGGGGCGAAGAAGGCCTGCTTGTCGGCGCGCGCCTGCGCCGCCATTTTTTGGCCCCAGCCCTGATCGCGTAACGCTTTGTTGCTATGATTTTTAATGTCGTTCAGCAGCGCCTGCAGGCCCAGCCGCGCGTCACCCACCAGCGCCACGTCGGTGCGGTAGTTGGTGCCGATGGTGGCGGCGTCCACGTCCAGGTGCAGGATGGTGACGCCGGGGCCGGGCAGCTTCCAGTGCTCGGTGGTGGTGGAGCCGGCGCGGCAGCCGATGAACAGCACCAGGTCGGCCTGCGCCAGCACTTCGCGCGTGGCGGGCACGCCGCCGTTGGTGCCGACCACGCCCACCAGCAGCGGGTGCGCGGCGGGCAGGCTGCCGTGGCCGCTGACCGTGGTGCACACCGGCGCCCCCAGGGCTTCGGCCAGCGCGGCCAGCTCGGCACAGGCGCCGGCCTGGATCACGCCGCCGCCGACGATGAGCACCGGGCACTTGGCGGCCAGCAGGCGCTCGGCGGCGTCCTGCACCGCTGCCGCGTCGGGCGCGCTGCGCAGCGCCGGAAAGGTCTGGTGGCCGGGCTGCGCCCACACGTCGGATTCGGCGATCGCGTGCTTCTGCACGTCGTAGGGCAGGCCGATGTGCGCGGCGCCGGGGCGACCGGTCGTCATGGCGCGGAAGGCGGCGCGCACGGCGGAGGGGATTTCCTCCACGCGGTTGATCACGGTGTTCCACTTGGTCAGCGGGGCGTACAGGCGCTGCTGGTCCAGCTCGGTCAGCGGAAAGCGCCCGCGCGCCGTCACCGACACGTCGGACGTGATGCCCAGCACGGCGACGGACGATTCGTTCGCTTCCACTAGCCCCGGCAGCAGGTAGGTGGCGCCGCCGCCGCTCGGCCCTTCGCAAACGCCCACGCGGCCGGTGACGCGCGCGTAGCCGTCGGCCATGTAGGCGGCGCTGCGTTCATCGCGCGTCAGGATGTGCGTCATGCCGTGGTCCAGCCGCGCCAGCGCGTCGTAATAAGGCAGGCTGGTGTCGCCGCACAGGCCGAAAATGTGCTGCACGCCGTTCAGCTGCAACATGCGGATCAGCGCGTCGGCGCCGGTGAAAGGGGTCGTCATGCGGGGCGCTTTCAGGAGGGGCGGGGGCGATCAGGTCAGGCGCTGGCGCGCACATTCGCGTTCAGCATGCAATTCAGTATACTGAAACTTCGATGACACGACAAGGCAAGCATGGCGATATTTCAGCCGCTCCTTCCGGCGGCACGGGCCAGCGGGCGCACGGCGCGGCGCGGCCTGCCGGCGGCCGCGCGTCGTCGCCCGGCGCAGCGGCCAAGCCGGCGCGGCCCGACATCTCCGCCACTCGGCGCGAGCGCGGCTCCGACGTGCTGGCGCGCCTGCGCGACATGGCCATCGCCTACGAACTGAAGCCCGGCGAGCGCCTGTCCGAAATCGACCTGGCGGCGCGCCTGGGCGTCAGCCGCACGCCGGTGCGCGAGGCGCTGGCGCGGCTGGTGACGGACGGGTTCCTCGAACCCGCCAGCCGCGGCTACGTGCGTCGCCCGCTTGACGTGCAGGAGACGCTGGACCTGTACGAAGCGCGCCTGGCCGTTGAGCGCGAATGCCTGCGCCTGGCACTGGAACGCGCCACGCCCGACCAGCTGGCCGAGGCGCAGGCCTTCCTGGCCGGCAGCAAATCGGTACCGCCAGAAACGCCGGTGCGTGAACTGGTGGCGCTGGACGAGGGCTTTCACCTGCGCATGGCCGACATGGCGCGCAACGCCGAACTGCGCCGCCTGCTGGCCAACCTGAACGAGCGCATCCGCTTCGTCCGCTGGCTGGACATGGAGGCCGTGGGGCGCGATTCGACCCAGCGCGAGCACCAGGCGCTGCTTGACGCCCTGGCGCGCGGCGATGCCACCGCCGCCCAGCATTGCCTGGGCGAGCACATCGCGTTGCGGCGCGAGCAGGTGGTGGATGCCATTACGCGCGGGTTGGCGCGCATCTATATGCAGGGCGAATTCGAGCCGTCCTGAGCGACCCACGTGGTGCTGGAAAGGCGCCGATCCATCGGCTACGCTTGCCGCCATGCGCTACCTCCTCGCCCTCGACCAAGGCACCACCAGCAGCCGCGCCATTGCGTTTGACGAACAGGGTCGCGTGGCGGCGGTGGCGCAACGCGAATTCACGCAGCACTTTCCGCAGCCCGGCTGGGTCGAGCACGACGCGGCCGAGATCTGGGCGACGCAACTGGCCGTGGCGCGAGAATGCATGCAAAAACTGGCCTCGGCGCAGGCAGGACAAGCGCATTCAGCTATAAAAATTGAAGCAATCGGCATCACCAACCAGCGCGAGACGACCGTGCTGTGGGACCGCGCCACGGGCGAGCCGGTGGCGCGCGCCATCGTCTGGCAGGACCGCCGCACCACCGCGCGCTGCGAGGCGCTGCGGCACCAGGGCAAGGCGGGCCTGATCCAGCGCAAGACGGGGCTGGTGCTGGACGCCTACTTTTCCGCCACCAAGCTCGAATGGCTGCTGGACCAGACGCCCGGCGCCCGCGCGCGCGCCGAGGCGG
>Ga0209604_1002635_pt1 | contig 12993 bp, 14 predicted proteins | sample AD_UKC097_MetaG_FD_184405 | JGI IMG/M metagenome (GOLD analysis project Ga0209604, IMG submission 184405) | Active sludge microbial communities of municipal wastewater-treating anaerobic digesters from USA - AD_UKC097_MetaG (SPAdes) (version 2) | ecosystem: Engineered > Bioreactor > Anaerobic >... | reverse complement strand
GTTACCACCTGGGAGAAGAACGGCTTAGATACGCCTATTTTATCGGCGATTTCATCCTGCCTGATCCCGTGGATAAGCAGCAGCGCGCTGATGTAGCGCGCCCCTTTTTTATTGTGTGTAGCTAATTGATTTGCGTTCATGGATACTAAATATAGGTCTCAGACCTATTTGTCAAGAATTATTTTAGGTCAGTGTAATATTTTATGAATATTGGTGATCGAATAAAGTATTTACAAAAGGAGCGGCACCTTACGCAGACAGAATTTGCGGAAGAAGTGGGTATTGACCAATCGTATCTTTCTGCCCTAGAAAAATCCAAAAGAATACCCTCTGAACAGCTTATTTTAGGTATTTGTAGAGCTTTCGGCGTTAGTTATGATTGGCTGACAACCGGCGAAGGTGAAATGTATTCAAATCCTCTACAGGTAAAAGAGGTGAAGGCTACCTATAAAACATCAGACAGGGTTTTAAAATTATGGATAGATATACTTATAAGGATATTCGAGGAAGGGGATAAATCTAAAATAGAGGCGCTCAAAGCACAACTGCGCGCCCTCGATCCATCGGCAAAAAAACAAAATTTGCAAAAAAAAGAAGGTCGGAGTATAGACAAGAAGGCAATGTAATCTATCTTAATTAATATAAAAGGAGGTTTGAGATGTTGAATAAAAAATCCATATTAATTATTTTTCTATTAGTAATGTTCTTGTGTGTTTATGGATGTAGTGATAATCCATCGTCGTCTGTACCTTTTATCTCAAAATCATTCAACACATCTGATAAAAATATTGCATCAAGTGGTAATGTAGCTGTTGGTGTTGAAAAAATAACAAGTATGGATATAAATGATGTATGGAATGAGGCTCAACCTACAACCGCAGAAGTTTTAACGAAAAGCCCGTACTCTGCTATTGGAAAATTATATAAAATAAAAGGAGAAGTCTATAAAGTAGAAGAGTTGCCCCCTAATAGATTTAACGGTAGATGGTCTGAGATTCTTTTATTCGCCAAAAACCAAAATTCCCACCTGGGTGTTACTACTATTGATTTTTTATATAATGGAGATACCTCAAATATTAGATCGGGGAAAACCATCACATGCGCTGGATATTTTGTGGGCACTTTTGAATCAGAAAATGCGATGGGTGGGAAGGTTGAAGCGATCACTTTTGTGGGCAATAACGCGAAATAAAAAACCGCCCAAAATAATTTTCTTATAGATAATCAAGTTTTATTTGATTAAGTTCTAAATGTAACGCATTGGGGAACCATCGGTTAACCATCGTGTAAGTCACTTATCGTGATTTCCGGTACTTAGTTATCACACCCCTCCACAGTTTACGTTTTTGAACTTTGACATTCACCCCGACTATCATGAATAGATGATTCATTGCCACGGGACCAGGAACGGCAACCCGCGAATGGATATTATGTGCAAGGTCATCGTTAAATTTGATGGTGACAGAAAACAATTCGGAACGGCCGCTGGCTCCGGTTTTTTGAATTTATTCCGAATGAGCGTGCGAGGAAGTCTATCCGGCGGGGCAATTAATTTTCAGGCAGCAGATACCGGCAGATCATATCTTCAATTTCTTTCAACAGCCGTTTATCCTCAACGTCCGTGCCTTTGAATTTAATTTGATGAAGCATCTCTTCCATGAATTTGAGCAGTAATACCGCCGCGGCTTCGAAGTCGCGTATGCGAATGTAATCCTTGTACGCCTGCATATACAGCACCAGAAGCTCTACAACCTTCTTTTCTTCCTTGCTGCGAATGTTTTCAATTTCCCTGTCTCTCATGACGAGCGCCATGATTTCCTTGAGAAGATTGACGTTGACTTTGTATTCTGAAACAAGCTGGCTGACGATAAAATGAGTGAGTTTTTTGCCTTCCTGATAATTGGTGACGCGGTATTGGGTCATCTTGGACTCGAAATTGATCAGAACTTTTTCAAAGATATTTTTATAGATCCGTTTGATAATTTCAATAAAGACTTCCTTCTTGTTATTAAAATAACTGTAAAAAGTTCCTGTCGCGACCTGTGCTCTGGCGGCGATCTCCGAGGCGTTGGTTCCGTGGAATCCTTTCTCGGCAAAAAGTGCCATGGCGGCACGGATTATTTTTTCCTTTGACTTGATTCCCCGCGTCTGCTTCGGGATACGGGATTTCTGATGACGCGACATCGACGGCTTCTGCTTCACGTTCGCCACGGTCCTTTTCCATAGAATGAGTTCATTTATTTTTTATATATGATGATCCTCACAATTATCAATTATTTTTTTCTGAAAATAATATGAAATATGTTTCATATTTTTATTGACATGGTCGAATATAAAGGATATGCGTTTCAACACATCCTTACTGAAAATATCGATTCTGTTTTGTTGCGACGGCAATGAGTACCTTCACGAGTTGCAGGCTTTTGGTAGGCCTGTTTTATGCTGTAAGACATCTTACAATAAAAAAGAGGGAGGGAAGAAATGGAAGGGGAACCTGTTGCGTCAATCTGTGCCGAAGATATGGAACATTACAGGGATCTTGCCCGTCAGTATGCCAGGAAATCGATCAACCCGATTCTCGAAGGCGAACATTCGGACGGGAATCTTTCTCTCCTGCCGGAAAAACTGAAAACCGCTTTTGAAATAGGCATTGCCGCCACTCCCGACGAGTCGCTTTCCGGTTGTCAGTACGGCATATGGGGCGGCGCGACGGGCGAAACCGGCCTGATGCCGTCTTTGCTTCTTTTATCCACCATTGCGGAAACCTGCGGCGGTGTGGCCATGTGCCTGCACGCCCAGGGACTGGCTACCCATCTGATTCTTCAGGCAAAAAAGAAACTACCGTTGACCCCTGTCCGTGCCGGGCTTTGTCTGCAGGAGGGATTATATCCGCCTTTTCTTGGAACCATCATGGCTCCTGATCAGGATGCTCCTGCGAGAATCACAACGGTCGCGGAACAAAAAAACAATAGATACACGATCAACGGTTCTAAATCTTTTGTCTATTCAATGCATGATCCTGACGCTTATGTCGTGTTTGCGCGTGTGGGTGAACAATGGGGCTGTTTTCTGGTGGGTGCACAGGAGAAAGACGTTGCCCGGACCGATGCAGGTGTGCGCACCGGTCTGAGAGCCTGTGTCGTCGATCATGTGGATTTTGATCATGTGGACATCCCGCTGGATGCCCGGATTGACGATGGCGATGCGCGTGGTCTGGTGGTACACGCCATGAGCTTAAACTGGGCAGGCATGGCGGCGATTGCCGTTGGTATTGCCAAAGGCGCTTCCGTTGCGTCGCGCCGATATGCCGCAGAGCGTTATCAGGGTGGAAGGCAGATTGAAGAGCATCCGGCGGTCAAGATGCTTATTGCGGGTGCCGAAGCCTCAACCGCTACTGCCGAGACAAGCCTCCTTGCGCTGCGGGATGGCAATTTAACGTCTTGGAATAATCTTCAGCGGTCAGCCGCTGTGAAATTGTCGGTCATGGATCTTTGTGCGCGGGCGGTCACCGACTGTCTCCAGACGTTCGGTGGTTACGGTTATATGGAAGATTACGGTATGGAGAAACGTTTGCGGGATGTGACCGTTTTAAAGTCTGCGGCCGGTTCCGCCACCTACCTCAAACAATTAATCTTCGATATCGAGAAGGAGGGCCTGCGATGAAACAATCTGTGGAAGAGCGCATTGAAAAACTGAAAATGAAAAACGCCACGGAAATGTTGAACATTTTCGGACGTCTCCTTGTTGATAATCGTGAAATGAGTCTCTGGGAGCACGATACAAAAACGCTGACCTGGGGGGTTCGCCGGTGGCGGCGCAAAGCGTTGAAATTCGCCCGCGAATACATTCGTCCTCTGGCCGTCAAAGCCGATCTGGATCCGCACGGGTACGATCCCAAGCCGATATTGGCAGCCGCGGCACGAAACGGATTCCAAACGCTCATGCTTGTTCCGCCTCTCGGCACAGCCAGTATGCTTCCGTATTTCCGGGGAACGGCGTTTCAGATTGCTGTGATTGGAGAAGAGTTTGCCACCGAATGCGGCGGGCTTGCGCTTCTCCTTCTCGCGCATAATCTGGGTGTGGCCCCGCTGCTTCTTTCCGGCAGTTTCAGAAATTATTTTCTGCATCTGATCCCTCTTTACTTTAAATCGTTCGTTTTGGGTAAACCGGATTGCATGGCCTTTGCCATTACCGAACCCGGTGCCGGTTCGGACGTCGAAGAAACGGAGGGCGGAGCAAAGGCAAAACTGGTTACGACAGCGAAACGCACGCCAGACAGGAAAGGTTACATTATTAACGGGCGGAAATGTTTCATTTCCGATGGCGCTATTGCCGACAAAATTACCCTGTATGCAAAAATCGAAGAGGAAGGCATTGAGTCCTGGACATGTTTCCTGTTGGAGCGTGGAATGCCTGGATTTTCATTGGGACGCAGCGAACGCAAGATGGGACAGCGCGCTGCGGACGCCACGGAATTGATTCTGGACAATGTTTTTATTCCCAACAGCAACATTGTCGGTAAGGTTCGCGCGGGCTGGGCCAATAACCGCAACGTGCTGAATTATTCCCGGCCGGTGGTGGGGGCCATGGCCCTGGGACACGGACGCGGCGCGTTCGAGCGCTGTCTGGCTTTCTGTCGCAATACCTATCTGGGGCCGAAGCGTCTCATCGAGTATCAGGATGTTCAACTGGAACTGGCGGATATGGCGATCAGCCTCTGGTCGGCGCGCTCGATGATCTGGCACAGCTGTAAACAATTCCGCTGCTATCAATCGGCTTCGGCTTCGGCCAAGGTATTCGCTTCCGATACGGCCTTTAAGGTCTGCAATCAGGCGATGGAATTGATGGGTGATCAGGGTTACCTGCATAAAAACGGCGTCGAACGCGCCTGGCGTGATTCCCGTCTTACGCAGATATACGAGGGTACGAATCAGATCAACAGGCTGGCGCTGTTTGAACATCATTTGAGTACGGATTTCGGCACGATGTAGATCAGAGATATCTCTTATGATGAAAAGCATTTTTATTACAGGTGCATCAGCCGGTATCGGAAAGGCGACCGCGCTTCTTTTTGTTCAGCGGGGATGGTTTGTCGGTGTTGCCGATGTTGACGAAACCGGTCTTGAAGAACTGAAAAAATGCGCGGACGGCAAAATAGGCTTTTCTTCGCCGCTGGATGTGACGGATGCTGAAAAAGTATCTTCGGTATTGGAAGCGTTTCACACTGCCGCGGGCGGAAGAATGGATGTCTTGTTCAATAACGCGGGCGTTCTTCGAACCGGTTCGTTTGAGGATATCTCTCTGAAAGACCATCATGCCATTCTCAACATCAACGCGGGAGGGATGATGAATTGCACCTATCACGCTTTTGAGTACCTGAAAAACACCACGGGATCGCGGGTAATCAATATGGCTTCCGTCGCGTCCATCATAGGCGCTCCGACTGAAGCGTCCTACGCCGCCTCGAAATTCTGGGTGAGAGGATTTACCGAGGCGCTGCATGTCGAATGGAAGCGACACGGAATACACGTCTGCGATATCATGCCCTGCTTTGTCAACACGCCGATGGTTCAACAAAATCCTGGTAAATTTGTTAATAGTGTCGGCGTCTACATCACAGCGGAGAAAGTGGCGGCGACTGTCTGGAAGGCCGCAGACCGCAAACGTCTTCACTGGGTGATCGACAGACCTCACAACAGGTTTTATTACCGGTTGAGAAGCTTTGTCCCCTATCAGGTGGAGAAATTCGTACTGAGAAAGATGGCGGGTCTATGAATCCTTTCCAATCTGTTCAATGTTGTAACGGCAAAGCGTTGAAAGATTTCCGCCATGAAGACGTGATGAAACTCAACCGTAAGCAACTCATGGATTTGTTCTTTCAGCTTGATGCGCCTCGTATGTCGGAGATGTGCGGCGAATACCGTGCAGCGTTGCTGGACAGCGGTTACATCATCAATATGTTTCTTGCCGGACTGTACCTGCATTTTACCTGGGGGGACTGGCAGCACAAGGCCTTTGAGCCCTTGGGAGAAACGCATGGCCATGGTTACAACACGTTTATTACGATGCAATCGAAACTTTATGAAAATTATTTTGTGGCGGTCTTCATGAAGGTCATGAGTATCGCAGGCTCTCTGTTCCGGCTGAATAATCCGCGGAGGATGGCCAGGATCATGCTCAATAAAACATCCATCGTCTCTTCGGTTTTCGACGGCCGGCCTGCGTTCCAACTCCGTTATCGGGATTACAACACCTTTTTTACCAGCACCATGACCGATGAGGTCCGGAAGATTAACGATACCCTTTTTCTGGGGATAGGACGATTAACCATTACGCTCGGTAAATTCAATCCGATGCCTTTTGTGCTGATCGGTCCGCCTGATCCGTGGATTGGCCCGGATATTGAGTATCCGGACAAGTGATTTTGAGAAAGGAATAACGAGCAATTCTAATTCAAGTGATCATGAACATAGTTTTATTTTTCAGGAGGCTATAGATGAGAGATGTTTACATTGTTGGCGTCGGCATGACGCCGTTCGGAAAACACATGGACAAAAACATGAAAACACTGGCCGCCGAAGCGGTCAATGCTTCGTTGCAGCACGCGGGTTTGACCAGGGAAGCCATTCAAACCGCGGTAGTCGGCAATGCCTATCAGGGGATAGTGACCGGCCAGGAATCGATTCGCGGGCAGGTCGTCCTGAGAGCCATGGGCATCGGCGATATTCCGGTGACGAATGTTGAAAATGCCTGCTGCTCTTCGGCGACGGCTCTTCAGGTTGCCTGGATGGATGTGGCCCTGGGGCTGCATGATGTCGGACTCGTTCTCGGCATGGAAAAAATGTACATGAATGACCGTGAAAAGCGGCTCAAACTGTATTCATCGTCGGCGGATGTCGAAGTCGTGGAATTGTTTGTCCAGGCGATGAAGGAAGACGCCGAGCGTAGAAGAAAAGAAAAGGAAAAGAATGCGGTGTCCGGCGAGGAGAAGAAAAAAGAAAAGGTGGAAGGCAGCGCTTTCATGGAGATTTACGCGACGGGAGCACGATTGCATATGGAGCATTATGGCGTGACCCAGCGTCAGCTGGCGGTCATCAGCGCCAAAAATCACGCCCATAGCGTGCATAATCCTTACGCGCAGTATCGTACCAGCTTTACCGTTGAAGAAATTCTTGCGGCGCCGACCGTGGCATTTCCGCTCACCCGTCCCATGTGCTCGCCGGTGGGCGACGGCGCGGCGGCCCTGATCATTTGCTCGAAAGACTATGTTAAGAAAATCGGCGCGAAAAAACCGGTGAAAATTCTGGCCACTGTACTCGGTGGAGGCGTGGACAGGGATTTCTTCGCGCCGGATATCGGCGAACGTCTTTCAAAGATTGCTTATGAAAAGGCAGGGGTCGGACCCGACGATATCGATGTGGCGGAAGTTCATGACGCGACCGCCTTCGGTGAACTGCGTGCTTCCGAGGACATGGGATTCTGCAGGTTGGGCGAAGGCGGAATTTTTGCCGAGCAGGGTCACACGACCCTGGGCGGTAAGATTCCGATCAATCCCTCCGGCGGCTTGGAATCCAAGGGACATCCTGTCGGGGCGACAGGCGCCGGTCAGATAGCGGAACTGGTTTGGCAGCTGCGCGGCGAGGCCGGAAAACGCCAGGTGGAAGGAGCACGTATTGCACTGGCGGAAAACGGCGGCGGCAATATCGGCGTGGAAGAGGCAGCCATGGTCATTACAATTTTACAGGCCGATTTTTAAGATTTTTAAGCTCATATGAAAAGGGTTAAGTATCCTCACTTCTGAAATGGAGAACAAGATGTCGAATGAGTTAAAAGAATTTCCATTATATAAATCATTATGGTTGAAGGTAAAAGATCCGGACAGGATCGCTTTGATTTTTGTCAATGATGACGGAAGCGACGAGAAAATCACCTATGCGGGCATCTATGAAAACACCAACAGAATTTCCCGCGCGTTAATTAAAGCCGGCGTGGGTGAGGGCGATACCTTTGCCGTTCTGATGAAAAATCATCCCGAGTTTCTTTATGGTCTTTCCGCTGCGCTGTCTCTGGGCGCGATTATGGTACCCATCGATCCCCGCTCCAAGGGCGCAAAACTTTCTTTTCAAATCAATAATACAAAGTCCAAAGGGATCATCGTTTCCGATGAGTTTATCGGAAGTATCAAAGAGATTGAAAAAGATGTCAAAAATGTTCCGGTAATCGGTGTAACCTACAAAAAGCATCACAACATTCCTTTTGATTCTTCATATCCGGTACTCAATGAAATTCTGGAGCGTGAAAGCGTTTCTCTTCCCGACAAGGCGCTGCCGATGAATTTAAAACGTCCGGTGCAGATCATTCACACCTCGGGCACCACCGGTGATCCGAAGGGGGTTATCCTGCGGGGGCAGCGTCTGCGTGATTCCGCTTTGTTGGGGAAGTTGATTTATAAATATAAAAGCGACGATGTTTTATACAACGGACTTTCGATGACGCATGGTAATTGTCAGTCCGTAACCCTGTTTCCTGCTCTGTCCAAAGGCATACCCGCCGTCATCGGTGAGAAATTTACCAAGAGCAGAATCTGGGATATCTGCCGCAAGTACGGCTGCACGTCCTTTTCATCGCTGGGTGGCATGATGGCCGGCATCTATAACGAACCGTCCAAACCCGATGACGCGGATAATCCGGTCCGCATGGTGGTAAGCGCCGGAACACCGGCATCCATCTGGGAGGATTTTGAAAAACGCTTCAATGTGAAAATTCACGAATGGTACGCCGCTGTTGAAGGGGGACTGGCGCACAATCCCCCGGGTAAGGGACCCGTCGGTTCATTCGGCAAGCCGAATTTCTTCATGTACCGGATGAAAATAGTGGATGAGAACGATCAGGAGGTCGGGCCGTTTGTCAAGGGCGAACTGATCAGTAAAATGACGTTCCGTCCGACAAAAGTGGATTATTTCGGCAAGAAGAAAGAATCCGACGATAAAACAAAAGGCGGCTGGCTGCGCAGCGGCGATATCTGTCACCGCGACGATAAAGGCTTCTTTTACTTTGATTTCCGCAAGGGCGGCGGCTTGCGCCGGCAGGGGGATTTTATTCAGCCGGATTATGTCGAAAAAATAATCGGTGAGGATGAAAACGTTTCCGAAGTCTGCGTTTACGGAATTCCCGCGGCATCCGGAGCGCCGGGTGAAAGCGATCTGGTGGCCGCGGTTACGCCGCTTTCCGGTAAAAAAATCGATGTGAATTCCCTGACCCGCCTCTGTGTGAAGAAACTGGAACGCAATGCCGTTCCATCCTATTTTCAGCTTGTTGATGAAATTCCCAAAACCGTAACGGAAAAAGCTCTGGATCGGGTTCTCAAAGAACAGTTTAAGCCGGATGCTTCCAATGTTGTAGATGTTCAGAAATTAATGTCAAAAAATTGATCTTAATACAATAAGGAGGAAATATGTCCGCGAATGGAGAAGTTTCCCCGCTGGGAGTTTACAGGGAAGGTATGCCGTGGAATCCGGTGGAAAAAGTGATCATGGAGCGCCGGAGCGTGCGCCGATTTAAAAAAGAACCTCTACCCGATAATCTCATCAGGCGAATTCTGGAAAGCGCCCGATTTGCTCCATCTGCCGGCAATGGCCAGCCCTGGAAATTTATCGTGGTGAAGAGTCCGGAAATCATCGCCGAAATGGAGCGGGACGCGGCACGCATTACAAAGTTCTTCATGTTCTTCTACGGCTACACCATGTTCAAGGGATGGCGGAGGCTTGTTTCCAAGATCATGGCGAATTTCAGCGTCATGCGTTTGTACAGCAACGAATTCTGCACGCCTCCGTTTTTCGCCATGACACAGGCCGCGGAAGGTCAGACCGTTTACTATCACGGAGCGCCGGTCGTCATTATTATTCTTGAAGATAAAAGAGGAGTTTCCAATCCCAGTGTGGATGTGGGCATTGCCGGAGAACACATTGTCCTCGCTGCGCACAGTCTTGGCGTCGGAGCCTGCTGGATGGGCTTTTCCAGACTTTTGACCTATTATCCGAAGTGGCGAAGGAAATTCGGACTCAACAAATATCCTTACAGGTTCGGCAACAGTATCTGTCTGGGTTATCCGGCATATAAGGCAGACAAGGAAGTACCCAAAGAAGTTCAGTTGATCGAATGGTATGAAGGAAGCATGAAAGATTCTTCCCGGTTCGAAAGGCAGGGTGAATAAAATGAATTATTTTACATTATATGAAAAGTACAAGATTCCGACCTATGATGATCCCGGGCAAATCCAGTCGGCGGAAATTGTTTTTGACCATGAGAAATGTCACCAGTGCGGTTTGTGTATCACGGCGTGCGCGTGGGGTGCAATTGTAACGGATTTCTGCAATCGTGCCGATCTCGTGACCGGAAAATTCAAAGGCAAGACCGGTCTGCCGCGCGTGAGAAAAACAGCCAATGAGCGGGTGAAAATCTGCATGGGATGCCTGACCTGCATGGCGGCCTGTCCCAACGGAGTGATTTCAGTTAAAAAGAGTTTCCGCCCCGCCTATCGCTTAAATAAAATATGTCAGGCGCCGGAGATGACCTATCCGAAGCACTATTAAAAACCCATACGAAAAAGAGGCTTGTGTCGTCAGGGGAAGGGGGGGTATGAAGATCATTAAAGCCGATTTTATTAACAAGGGTATCCGTTGCGACGGTGATCTTTATCTTCCCGAAGGCGTGAATAAACCACCTGTTGTGATCATGGCTCATGGCCTGTCGGCGGTGAAGGCCTTCCGGCTTCCGGCGTTTGCCGAGCGGTTTGTGGAAAGGGGCATAGCCGCTTTTCTTTTTGATTACCGCACGTTCGGTCAGAGCGACGGCGAACCGAGGCACGTTGTGGATCCTTTCCATCATATTCAAGACTGGCATGCGGCCATTGCCCATGTCCGCAATTTACCGGACATCGATGCAGGCAGGATTGCTTTATGGGGATCCTCATTTGCGGGCGGACATGTCATCCTGGTTGCCGCCAAAGACGACAAGATAAAGGCCGTTGTATCGCAGGTTCCGCTTGTCAGCGGATTTTCATCAATCCGTGTGAGAAGTATTCCGGATATCATTCTGGCAACGTATTACGGAATGATCGATTACATGAAGACTGTTTTGGGATTGCCTCCGCATTATTCCCCGGCGATCGCGCTTCCGGGAACGTTTGCGGCCATGAATTCCGAAGAAAGTTATCCCGGCTTCCGTTCCATAATTCCCGAAGGTTCAGACTGGGAAAACAAGCTGACGTCCCGGTTTTTCATCCTCTTGGCTCTTTTTTATTATCCTGTTTTTCATGCCGTAAACGTTAAAGCGCCTGTCCTGCTGATTGGCGGCAAAAACGATTCGCTTTGTCCTTTTTCGACGGTGCAAAAAACCGCCGAGAGATTGCCAAATTGCGAATTCGTCGTTCTGGATTGTAATCACTTCGAACCCTATACGGGTGAACGGTTTGAGCAATCCATAAAAATCCAGATTGATTTTCTGGAAAGAAAATTGCTGGGGAAAAAAATTTAATCGTCGCTGACTGCTGAATATTTTCTTAAGAGAGAAGGCATTGATTATGAAAAGCGCCGACATTCCCGGAGCCGCGTCGGGCTTCGGCAAGTTCCTGGTTCAGACACTGGCAGACGCGGCGGGTGGAAAATCATTATCGCGGATATCCGTCTTTCCGGAATGGAAGAGAAGCTGAGCCCGGTGCGCAAAGCCGGTGGTGATGGTGAAATCTATGAATACGATGTGACCAACGCTGAAAAAGTTCAGCGCGTGGCGAATTTATACCTTCGGCCATTGAAAAAAAAGATCTGCTGATCAATAATGCCGTCGTGGTTTTCTGCGGATTTGTTAGCGACGTGCCTCATGTTTTTTTAAACCAATCTTTTGAACGACATGCATTTCCGAGACAATTTCCAGGCCCAATTTGCCCATGCAGCTTTTGAAAACGGACATATGACAGCCGGGCAGGTTGAAGCACAAACCATCCGGGATTATGAAAAAAAACTGTATTCCATTCTTCAATTGACGAAGAAACTATCTTGGCTGTGAAAATGATTTTTGCCGTTCATCTTATCCCGGCGCCCTCTCTTTTTGCAATGCACAAAGGTTATGATGAGAAATTCGGGCGGTTTCTGGCGCGTATCGACATGATGTCGCATGTCCTGAAAAAATGAGAATGTCCCAGCACTCAATTCATCGTCGCCTTTAAGGGTTGCTTCTGTTCACGTAAATGTATATAATAAAAAATAAAAGGAAGAATTCGTATTATTAAAAACTTTTAAGTATTTCAGGTAATGAGTCTTGTAAATTTTCGGAGGTAAAATTATGAATTATTGGAAAAAATCTTTTTTTATTGTTTTTGTCGCATTGATTTTGGGCGGATGGGTTCTCCCTCTTTCGGAGATGTCTTTTGCAGAGGAAAACAATTCCGCTCAATGCATAAAATCCTGTGATGATAATCTGCAGGTTTGTTGGAATATGAACCCTGACCGGAGGCTTTGCGAAGCCCAATTTCAGCTGTGCATGGAGAACTGTAATAAAAAATACAGCGCGCCTGTCGTCGAAGACGTAAAACCTCCGGAGCCTAAAACGACACAGACATTGCATTAAAGGTGTTATGAATTTTTTGCCCTGCAGGTGCCTTTCGTTTTATTACAGGTTCACGGGGAGGTAAACTTTTATTCGCAGTGTGAAATGTTTTATACATGCCGCCAGGATTTTTTCCGATTTCGCGATCGGGTATTTTATTAAAAGCATAATAAAGACAGCCTGTTATGTTCTATTGATGTCTGCCGGTTTTCTGGCACAAATTGTGCTTTTACATTATTTACTTTGTCGTTGTTATTGTGCGGGGTTTACGCTACATTCACGTTAAAAAACGAGGAAATATTTGTCTGCATGAAAGATGATAAAAATATAGCGGCTGTTTTCCCGGGGCAGGGTTCGCAAAGACCGGGTATGGGAAAGGATTTCTATGAG
>Ga0209604_1002626_pt1 | contig 13010 bp, 10 predicted proteins | sample AD_UKC097_MetaG_FD_184405 | JGI IMG/M metagenome (GOLD analysis project Ga0209604, IMG submission 184405) | Active sludge microbial communities of municipal wastewater-treating anaerobic digesters from USA - AD_UKC097_MetaG (SPAdes) (version 2) | ecosystem: Engineered > Bioreactor > Anaerobic >... | reverse complement strand
GGTACAGAAACAGACTAAACGCATCTATTCGATCATGTACAGTGAACGTCTCGATAACCCGGCTTCGGTGAAAGCAGGCGAACTGATCCGCGACGGCGCCATCGGCAAGGTGGTACAGACAATAGGCCTCGGCCCCCACAGGATGAACCCCTCCACACGACCCGACTGGTTCTTTGACCCCGGAAAGGCAGGAGGGATACTTTGCGATATCGGATCGCACCAGTGCGACCAGTTCCTGTTCTATACCGGCTCGACCGAAGCGGATGTGGCACTTTCCCAGATCGGCAACTTCAACACGGTCAATTATCCTGCCTACCAGGATTTCGGCGATATGATAGTCAGGAGTCCCAATGCTTCAGGCTATATCCGGATCGACTGGTTCACCCCCGGCGGACTAGCAACGTGGGGCGACGGCAGAACCTTTATACTTGGCACCGACGGCTATATTGAGATGCGCAAATACATCGACATAGCCGGCAGAAAGGGCGGTAACCATTTGTTCCTTGTCAATCAGAAGGAAACCAAATACTTCGATTGTTCAAAGGTCTACATGCCATACGGTGAACAACTTGTCGACGATGTGGTCAACCGCACAGAAACCGCCATGACGCAGGATCACTGCTTCCTTGCCACCTGGCTGGCTCTGACCGCCCAGAAAAAAGCTGCCAGGATCACCGGCTGATCACCGACCGTGGTATCATTCTGATATCATTTTGATATCATTTTAATATTATTACGATATCGTTCTGATATCTTTTTGATATTATTATGATATCATTTTAATGTCACGACAACCTGAATAATTAGGGGGGTATATATAGTTTAAATAGCTATAATCTAAGTCCTTAGAATACATTGATTTTTTCTAAAAACGATATTGATTTTAGAAATCCTTTACTTCTTATTTCTACCTTTTAATTTTTTTTTCGCCTGCTCTATGCTTGCAATGAACTGTTTTTCAACTTCCGAAAGTTCAATTTCTGATTTACTTTTGTAGCTCTCGTATTCTGCCAATGCTTTACGTTGGGCTATTTCCGCCGAAATTCTTCCCGCGTGTGTCAAAACATCCTGACGGCTCATTTTGATAAAACCGTCCAACACTTCAATCCACTCCTTCATGTACATTGGCTTGCGTTGCATGGCGTTAATTTCTGCAATATCTAAGTAAGCCGAAACCAAGCGATTTAACACTGCCAATTCTTCTTCGTTAAGGTAGTTTTTAGCAACACTAACTTCATGTTTTGTGGGTTTCCTGCCTTTAAAAGTTGTTAATCCCATAAACGGTAATTGAGCGTTGGCTCTTTGAAAAATGATTTCCGCCGCTGTGTGACCGTGAGCAGCCCAATGCAATTTGTTTTGAACCGTTTGAAAAAATTGCTGGGTAATACTCGCTTGCGGGTCGTAGTCTATACTTGTGGCGTATATCTCAAGTACTTTCCGGTAAAATACTTTTTCAGATGAACGAATATCCCGAATACGTTCAAGTAGCTCTTCAAAGTAGCCACCGCCTTGTTTCAGCAAATCATCGTTCATAGTGAAGCCCTTAATCAGGTACTCCCGTAAACGCTCAGTGGCCCAAATGCGGAATTGCGTTCCACGTAGCGACTTAACCCTGTAACCTACTGAAATAATGACATCTAAATTGTAATGTTCTATATCGCGACTTACTTGTCTGCTTCCTTCCAATCGAACTGTTCGGAAATTCCGAACAGTTGCATCGGGAGTTAATTCACCCTCCTCGAAAATGTGTTTGATATGCTCACTGATATTCGATTTTGAAGATTGAAACAGTTCTACCATATCTGTTTGAGTAAGCCACACTGTTTCATTCTCCAAACGAACCTGTATTTTTAATAGTCCGTCGTCTGTTTGGTACAGTAAAATTTCACTATTTGATTTTTCCGGCATCATTCTTTATATCAATAACGGCGTGGACTGTGTGCCATCTCTGCAAAAAAAATCTAAAACAATATCGTTAGGTTTTGTCATTAGTTTAATAGTGTCAGATACAGCATATATTGACCAAACCTGAATTATTCATAAATACTCTAAAAAAGGATTTTTTGTTATTTATATATGGCTTAAATAACTATATATAAAACTATTACGATAAATACAATCCTTTGAACAATGATAGACAAAAAAGCTGACATTTCCGCAGCGGAACTTGACCTTTTTCCGATACAAGGTAAAAATATCGAACTTTTTTTAGTGATGGTCGTGTAAGCAGTGATGTTGGATGCTGTTTCCGCAAAAAACAATTTACAACGCCAGGTCCCGATAAACCGGGATCCGGGGAGTAGCCCTCTTATTTTTTAGTCGGACACTGGTAATATCGGATATCCCATGTAATTTCAGCGACCTGATTCCGTTCACTTTATGTATAAGTATAGCAACAGTTTTTCAGGAAACAGATTAACTACCATGCCAAAGAATAAGAACGCCTATGTCAGGTACCTGATAATCCATTCGCAGATAAAGCGAAACAAATACAAATATGGATTCCCCACCCTCGAGAATCTCAGGGAAGAGCTTGAGGATCAGGGCTACAATGTTTCCTTATCCACTATCGAAAAGGATCTCTGCTTCCTGAAAAATGAAAGGGGCGCTCCCATCGAATACGACAGGACACAGCGGTGCTACCGCTATACTGAGGAATGGGAGTTTGACATTCCTCTGTCGCCTGAGGATGTCAGGATGATCAGGATGCTCGTTCACAAGCTGGAGATATTCGGACAGGCTGAGGAATTCAGGATGCTGCAGGAATCCATCGACAGATTGGCAAATCAATTCAACCTGATGGACCAGTATCCAAACGACAAGATCAATAAGTATATATTGTTTGAATATACGAAAGGCTTTACAGGTAAGCACATTCTCTCGGATATCTATGAAGCCATTTACAATAAGAAGGAAATAAGATTCACCCATTGCAGGTTCGAATCGGATCAGCCCACACAAAGAATTCTCCGGCCATATATCCTGAAGGAGCATCGTAACAGGTGGTATGTGATCGGCAAGGAGAATGGTTCCCCGAAGATTTTCGGCCTCGACAGGATAAGCAATCTTGCCGTGACTGACAATGAATTCATCCAGGATCCGGACTTTTACGACGAGATATTCAGGGTGCTTTATGATTCTGTGGGTGTATTCGCCTTTGGAGTCAAATCGCAGGATGTCGTGCTTCATTTCACCGAAGATGAAGCCCCCTACATCAAATCGCTCCCCCTCCACCGCTCACAACAGATAATTGATGACAGCGAAACTGAAGGATTGACTATAAAAATTCATGTCAAGGTAACACCCGAATTCATCAAGGACTGCATCCTCCGCTTCGGCGACAAGGTAAAAGTCATTTCGCCCGAAAACCTTGCCGCGGAAGTCAGGGAAGTCTGGGAAAGAGCTCTTCGCCAGGCATAAACGGCAAACAGTAAGTAAATGACGCCCTTTTTCCAATCGACTCCGCAAATACAATGCAGAGTGACAGTTTTTATTTGTCTCAAATTTCAGAGCATGGATAGTGGAAACTTTTTTGACCGGAATCTTCTGGGCCGGCTGGAGCATGTCTCTTCAGCCGCTTCCGGAAGAGAACTGTCATTCAGGGAAGTGATCGAATCGGGATCCGATGTGGAAGAGATAGCTTCCTTTCTCGGGATATCTCCCGTCCAGGCGGTCTTCTTTTCCTGTTTTACAGAACTGAGCCTCCAGAGGACAGTCACCCTCGAGACATTGTCGAAACATCTCAGATGCAGTGTCCTTAGACTTATCAACTGTATGAATGAATTTGAAGCACTTGAGAAAAAGGGTTACCTTCATAAAAGCTTCAGGAAAAGGGGCAGAAAGCACACTTACACCGACATGTCCTTCTCAGTTCCCCACCACGTCATTGAAGCTTTGAGGAAGGCTGACAGGTCGATACTGGAATCCACATCAAAATACGACCTCCCGGGTTTCCTCAGGCAGATATCCGACCTGGTGGATGACAGATCGGAGTCGCAGCTTACTACCTCCCAGCTTTTTGCCGAAACGGAATTCCTTATCTCAAACAACCGCCATCTGCCTTTCGTCTCCTTTGTCGACGACTCGCTCGAACATACGGTGAGCAAGCTTACGGTGTTTGTATTCAGCTTCGTAAGAATGAAGAGAAGGTATGTAATAAACATATCGGGATTCTCAGATGCTGTTTTCGAGGATCTTGGTGAACAACTCGACTTTACACAGCTTGTCTGTTCCGGAAAGCATGAGCTGATAAGGAAAAACCTCCTTAAGCTTTCAACATCCGAATTCGACGGCGAGAAGATGGTGTTCCTGTCGCAGCACACCACCAGGCAGCTTTACACCGATTACCCCGCCCTTCTTGTCAACGAAACCGAGAACTCAGGTCTTATTTCTGCAAAGACCATCCCGGAGAAAAAGCTTTTCTTCAGCAGTGATGCCGGAGACAAGATCGCTTCGCTCACAAAGGCTCTCGGGGTGACAAAATTCAGGTCGTACCGCAGGGAACTCAAGAACAACAACCTGAGCGGAGGAGTCACCGCCATCTTCTTCGGCGCTCCCGGCACCGGAAAAACCGAGGCTGTCTACCAGGCTGCCAGAAAAACGGGAAGGGACATCATGATGGTCGACCTGAGCGAGACCAAAAGCAAATGGTTCGGCGACAGTGAAAAAGCCGTGAAGAAGATATTCGTCGACTATTCCGCCCTTCTGAAGAGTTCACAAACAGAACCTATACTCTTCATCAACGAGGCTGACGGACTTTTCACAGGAAGGTCAACCCTCGGAAGCAGATCTTCCGCCGCCGACCATGCGGTAAACACCATCCAGAACATCCTCCTTCAGTCCCTGGAGAATTTTGAGGGTATACTTATCGCCACCACCAACCTTAGCTGCAACCTCGACAAAGCCTTTGAGAGACGGTTCACCTTCAGGATAGAGTTCCCGATGCCCGACGCCGGCGTGAGAAAGAGGATCTGGAAGAGCAGGCTCCCTGAACTGTCGGATGAAGAGGCTTCAAAACTTGGAGCACAGTTCGGCATAACGGGAGGCGAGATTGAAGTGCAGGTTCGTCAGGCACTTCTGTCGAGGGTGCTGAACCGGAAAATCAGCCTTTATGAAACCCTGACTGACAACTGTAGCAAGGATCACGGATTTTCAGGGAGAAAGAGGGTCGGGTATTAAATTTCTGGCAGCCGGTTGCTGCAGTGGCGAACGAAATCTTATGGAATTGATCAAGCATAAAAGCCTGTGCAAAACGTTTGAATAGTATAAACAATGGGGAAAAAATGAGCCAGAAGCTTATAATGCTATTTGCTGTTTTAATGATGATCCTGCCGCTTAATGCCCAGCGCAACAGGAAGTCCGGCGAGAACGCTGTTTTTTATCCTGTTTCAAGGATAGTCGATGGCGACACTTTCTGGATTGACGACGGAAGCGAAAAGGGGATCAAGATAAGACTAACAGGCATTGATGCACCCGAGACCAGGAACAGCAGGAACAGGGTGAAATCTGCTTTCGGGGAGGAATCAACCCGCTACCTGACCGGCCTGATAGCCGGGAAAAGGGTAAGGCTCGAATATGATATTGACACTCTCGATCGCTACGGCCGTACACTGGCTTATGTGTATCTCGAGGATGGCACCTTTGTAAATGCCAGCATGGTAAGGAACGGCTATGCCTCTGTCATGACCACTCCGCCAAACGTGAGATATGCAGAAACATTTGTGGAACTGGCGCGAAAAGCCAGGAAAAGGAAGTTGGGACTGTGGAATGAAACGACGCTTTCAGGAAATGAATTCTGAAAGCCGTGACTAATACCGAAATGCCGGCTGTGATATCATAATGATATCATTTTAATATCGTATTAATATAATTATAATATCGTTTCTATATCTTTTTGATATTATCATGATACTATTATGATATCTGAAAGCCCTGTTTTTCAAAAAAATGTGATTAAAAATCCTCTCCTCAAATAGGTTGAGGATCAGGTCCGTATCATTGCATTGAAATTAACGGACAGGACGCCCCGGTCCCGTCCATACCGGTTGTCAGTATCCGGTTTGTGCAGCAATATTCCAGACAGAAACAGTATTCTGTCCGACTTTATCAACATAAAACATCATTGCCATGAGCTCATCAGACAAAAAAGCCATGATAGAAGCCATCAGGAAGCTGGTGGAGGAAAGCCAGGAAGCTTATCCCGGATCGGACGATGGAGGAAAGCCGATGCGGTCGGCAGTAATCATCGGCACCCTGGCTTCCAGGATACACAGGGTAATTGTAAGCCTTCCCTTCAAAATCCTGTTTTTCCTGACGCTTGCTTACCTGGCCATGCGCCTTGCAGGCATTACGCTTGAGATAATCCGGAACGGGGATTTAATTCTGAGAATAAGGTGAAACCCTGAGCTTTAAAATCTTCATACTATGAAAATAACATGTCTGAATGTAAAATACATAAGCGGTAAGCCGCATCAGTACTTCGAAGACTTTAAGGAGCCGATGCCTTCAACACGGGCCATTGCCTGGTGCATGGCACGGACGGAGGTTGCCAGGCTCTTTTCAAGGGACGACATGCACGAGTTCCTCTTCCGGCTTCCAATACTGTTCCATATCAGGGGCCTCGTAGAGGACTGGCTCATGGATGGTACCCTTTTCAATTACTGGTTCAGGGGAAGGGAGTACACCCTCACCATTGATGACCTGGCCATGCACTGCGGTCTCGAAGCCTACGATCATTACCTGGATGTCACTCCCCGGGACAGGTACATGAACAGGGTGAAGTGGTCAATGAACTTCCCGCTGATGGCAGGATATGCGGATGACTTTCCCCAACTGAGGATTGACGGTACCAGGCTGATTGTCGACCATCTGGTCTATGGACCCGAGCTGACTCTGGAACTGACCGGGAAGGCCGCTTTCTTTGCCGGCGACGTCATGAAATTCATGCCGCCGGGTTTGTTCCGCGATGCCGGCAGGACCCTTAGGAGGAAGAAGAAAGAGCTGGCAAGGCGCAGGGAAATGATAGATGCCCTCCATGACTTTGACCTTAGCAATATACCCGGGGAAATTTTAAGTGCCTGCATGGACAAGGTGTGGAAGGGTGGTGGTCCCCGGGAAAAAATCCTTGAGAACCCCGGCAAGGCCGACAGCATCGACAGGCAGCTCAGGCCGATGATTTTCCTGGCCTGGATGTGGGCCAGTCATTTCACCACCGATGAAGGCCGTCCCCGGGCCGGAAAAGAGGAATTCACCCGCGATTACCTCGACTATGAAACTGAGGACGGAGGATACAACCTTAAATTTAATATTGATATGCAGCAGATTGAAGAAATGGTTCCGCTGTTCAGGCCCTTGAAGGACCGGAAAAGCGATTCCGACCGTTTCATTATTGAAAAAATGCATGATTTACCTTGAACGATATACTGAAACCACTGATCCAAACGTTACAAAAAAACTGAGAGTCAATAATATGGATGAAAAAGAACTGAACAGGGAAAAAACCCTGAAAAACCCGAAAAAGGATCAGGAAAACGTGTCTGGTCCCATAACGAATGCTTACGTGGCAAGGATTCTGGGCATGCCCGAAAGTATGATCGAAGAACTGTTTGGCAAAGAAGCCGGGAACTCCGAAGACAGTATGACCGGCGAAAGTGAGGATGAAAATGGAGCTTATCATAAAGAGACAGATGAGCATGAGTAAACTTTCCCGGACTAAAAACATTAAATATCAATAAATTACCGATAACCAACAAAATATGGCAGAAGCGATAGATGTCCACAGGGTGTTTGCTGAGTATTTCAGGGGATGCGAAGGCCTTGCCTATGCTCTTTCATCAAAGCTGGCAGAAGGCAATATATGCATTGACATTGAAAACTACAAGGAAGATCTTCCGTATCTTCTTGAAAAGCAAAAAGCCAGGCCTGGCTATAAAGACGAATATACGATTTTCTGGCCGTCTGCAGAAGAGTTTGAAAAGCAGTGCAATCAGGGAAAATACGTTAGCCACTCCTCAGGGGAATTGAAGCCATTTATCATTCAGGGAAAGAAGGCATACCTCCACAGATACTACCAGTATGAAACTCAGATAATCGACAATATCAAAAGGCTCGGTAAGAATTTTCATATTATCACCGGCGGACCGGGCACCGGTAAAACATTCAGCATAGGCTCACGCCTGGTTGAGGAATTCACGAGAAATCCTGGCCTGAGAGTAGCTCTTGCAGCTCCTACAGGAAAGGCTTCCGCCAGAATGAATGAGGCATTGAAGGAATTTGCCGGAAAACAGGCAGATAAGATTGAAGAAGCTGTTAAGGCAAAAATCACAGACCTGAAGGCCCAGACAATACACAGACTTTTAGGTTTCAAAAAGGACAGTGTCTTCTTTAATTACGATGAAAAAAACAGGCTGCCTTTCGATATGCTTATCGTTGATGAATGTTCAATGGTTGACGGATCACTGATGGCAAAACTGCTGAATGCCGTTGATGGAAACACCAATCTGTGGCTCATCGGAGACAAGGACCAGCTGGCTTCAGTCGAAGCCGGATCGGTGTTTGGTGATCTGTGCCGTGCTGAAAAATCAGCTGTCCTTAATGGCAAGGTTGATACAAAGGTTAAAAACTGGCGGTTTGATCCCGATAAGGGAATAGGCAGGCTCAGCAGGGAAGTTATTGAAGGAAGATTCAGCGGTGCAGATTCATATTCAGGTGATGAAAAAGTCACGATAGTGATACTGGAATCGGATAATAAGAAGGAAAACCTTTTCAGGGAAAAAGTCCTGAAGTCAGAGTATTTCAGGCAATATGCGTCCCTCTATCAGGAATACATTTATAAAGAGTCAGTAAAGGAGGCCCTGGCAAGTCTTAACAAAGTCAGATTCCTCTGTGTAACAAGGGAAAATGACTATAGTGTGGCAGAAGTCAATAAAGCAGTTGAGAAATACCTCAGGTCGATAATCAGGGACAATGAAAGATTTAATCCAAGAGAAGGATTTTATCATAACCAGCCTGTAATCATCACTAAAAATGACTATAACCTGAGAGTCTTCAATGGAGATGTTGGCCTGATCAGAAAGGAAGGTGACACATTTCTTGCATGGTTTGAAACCACCGAAGGTGAAATAAGGAATATACCTGCAGGTTATCTGAATCATTATGATACTGTCTTTGCAATGACAGTCCACAAGAGCCAGGGATCGGAATTTGAAAATGTATTTGTGTTGCTGCCTGAAAAGCAGGGAGAAAAGCTGTTGACCAGGGAACTGCTCTATACCGGGATCACACGCGCAAAGGAAAAAGTAGTGGTAATGACGACCGGGGATTCCCTTCACAAATGCATTGAAATGACAGTGTCCCGTGCGTCCGGACTTGAACAACGCTTTCAGAACGAAAATTTGTAAAAAATGATATACAGTTCAAACCATCCTGAATACCTATGCCAGAAGTTGTGCGATAATATCGCCCAGACTGGAGAGGACATTTTCGACAGGGAAATAATCGTGACTCAAACGGCAGGAATGAGTGCCTGGCTTAAAACTGAAATCTCAAGAATAAACGGCGTTTTTGCGAATTTCAGTATAATGAACCAGGATTCTGTAATGAATGAAATACACCTGCTGTTGTTCGGGAAAAGACCGAAGAATAACAAAGATATTATCAGGCATAAGGTCTATAAATTACTGGATCATGAAAATTTTAAAGACGGTTTTCCTGATGTCGCACAATATTATAGAGACAGTGAAATCAGAAGAATACAACTTGCCGCCAGGATTGCCGATCTTTTCGATCAGTATCAGTTGTACCGTGCAGATATGATCAGACTCTGGTCAGATGATAAGCTGGCCGGTTTACCTGCTGAATCAGAAAGATGGCAGCAATGGCTTTGGAAGAATTTAAACATTGAATCAAGGGAAAAGAGCAGGGATTTACTGATTGAAAAAATGCAGGAAAACACTGATCTTGTAAAAAGCAGGTTTAAAAGGATCTCCTTGTTTGGAATCAGTATTTTCACAGGATTTCATCTCGAGTTCTTCAGGACACTATCTGAAATAACTCAGGTTGATTTTTATATCTGCCTTCCCACTGACAATATGAATTTTCAGAATGAACTGCTGCTGAGTTATGGTTCCAAAGCATCAGAGCTCATTAGTATGGTTGAAGAGAAACTGGGCAAATTTAAATTTCATGCGGTAAAGAATGTTGGTGAAACATCACTGATAAAGCTTCAGAACCAGATCCTGAATAATTCAAACAAGCTTGATTTTATTGACGACGGCTCGCTGCAGATTAATTCATGTTTTACACCGGCAAGGGAGGTTGAATGCCTGTATAACTATCTTCTTGATTTGTTTGATAAAGACAGATCATTAAATCCGGGTGACGTACTGGTAATGACGACCGATATTAACAAGTATTCCCCCTTTATTAAGGCTATATTCAAAAACCCTCCTGTAAAAATTCCATACTGGATTTCAGGCACTTCAAATAATAGTGAAGATACAATCGTGTCCGCCATTGAGAAGATTCTAAAGTTCAGCGAAAAAGATTTCACCTCCGAAAAGGTTATAAGCCTGCTCGAACAAAGGAGGATAAAGCAGAAGTTCAGGATAAGTGACTGTGACTACATCCGGTCTGTGGTGAGAAAAGCAAATATAAGATTCGGACGTGAAAACCGGGCAGAAGATGATTCCCGATATGTAAGCTGGAAATATGGATTGGAGAAAATAATCCTTGGTTATGCCATGCTTACTGATAATGAATTCCTTGCCGGTGAGGATTTGACTGTTTTCCCTTTCAGGGATGCAGAAGCTTCTCAAAGTCACGATCTTCTGCTACTAAAGGCTTTTGTTGAAACCCTGGAATCGTTAATTGACAGTGAGGAAATAATCCGGACGATGATAGAGTGGAAGGATTTTCTCTTCAACGAAGTGATTGAGAAAATGATTTACTATGATGATTTTTCAAAAACAGACAGGGAGGAGTTAGCTTCAATTTCCAGGGCTCTGTCTTATATCACTTCTCAGGATTTTGAAGAAAAAGTTCCTTTCCCGGTTTTCCTTGATGAATTAAATGCAAAACTGTTTACCGAAACAGGTGAGATCAATCTGAATACCGGAAACGTTACGGTGTCGGCTCCAGTCCCGGTTCGGGGAATTCCTTTTAAGGTGATATGTTTTCTGGGCTTGGATAATGATGCTTTCCCGCGCGAAGATTATTTCATGGGATTTGACCTTCTGGGGGTTGAATATCAGGAAGGTGACAGGAATAAGAAAGAGACTGACAAGTACCTCTTCCTCGATACGGTTTTATCTGCCCGGGAGAAACTTTATCTGAGCTTTATAGGACAAAATGTTAAGGATAATACTGAGATTCCTCCATCAATTGTTGTGGATACTCTGCTGGAATATGTCGGTTGTGGATCAATTCTGAGCCGGCATCCGCTGTATGGCTTCAGCTCGCAATACAACATGAATGCCGACGACAGACATTTCACCTTTCTCTATGGGGAAAAAACAACAGGATTTAATCCGAAAGAACCTGACCCGAAGGAATTTGATGAAATATCCGTGTATTCATTTGTAAAGTTCTTTGAGCATCCGCCAAAATGGTATTTCAATAATATACTTGGAATCTACCATGAAGAAGATGAACAAACACTTCCCGAAACTGAATTGTTCGGATTAGGTCATCTGGAGAAATGGCATATCAGGAACGATCTGATTCATGCAAAGGATGAAAACATTCAGTCATATATTGAAAAATCCATTAAAGAAGGTAATCTGCCCCTTAAAAATCTTGGAAGATTGGTCAGTGATGAAATTCTTGAGGACATCTCTGACATAAAGAGCATTTATCTCTCTCTTACAGAAAGCAAGGAAGAAAAACCTGTCTTGATTGATTTCAATATTGAAAATGTCAGGTTTACCGGCACTATTGAAGGAGTCTTCGGGGATATGTTTATTACCCTGGCCTTTTCAGATAGACCTGTTCATAAGGTAAGGGCATACCTGAGAACGCTTATGCTTTGCGCGCAGGGAGAAATCAGTTCTTCAAAAATCATTGAGAAAAAAGGAAAAGTCAAGGAAATGCCTGTTATGAAACCGGAAGAAAGCAAGACAGAGATTAAAAAACTTCTTTCCTATTTTATCAAGGGCACTCAGGCTCCATTGAAGTTTACTGTTGAGTCAACAAAACCTCCGTCAAAAAATGAAGGGATAAGCATTGAAAGCATACTCAAGTTAATTGAATCGAATGCTAAGGGTAACATATTCAACAAACCTCCAATTGAGCCGGATAAATACCTGTCTGCTCTTTTGGAGGAGGGATATTTCAAGAATTTTGATGAAAATGATTTTGAAGAGTTTAAAAACATTGCCTTGTTGTTAAGGCTTAATACCGATCAGAATGAAGGAACAGAAGATATTCGAGGTTGAAACCATCGGTCTGGAGGGCTCAAAGCTAATTGAAGCCAGCGCAGGTACAGGAAAGACATATTCAATTGCACTGCTGGTGCTTCGTCTTTTACTGAAAAAGGATATTCCTGTTGACAAAATATTGATGGTCACATTTACAAAATCCGCTGCAGCAGAGCTTGAATCACGTATCAGAAAGTTTGTCAGACAGGCTGAAAAATTTGTAAATGGCGGGGAAATAAAAGAGACTAAAATCAAAGAGGCAGTTGGAGAGCCTGATGAAGAAAAAAAGGCTCGTCTGAAAAAAGCGGTACAAAGTCTGGATAATCTTTCCGTGATGACAATTCACAGCTTCTGTCAAAAAACAATAAATGAATTCACCTTTGAGACAAATCAGTCATTCAACTTCGAAATCGTAAAGGATGATACTTTTCTTTTCGAGGAACTTGTCAATTCGTTCAGACGTGAAGTTGTTAACACAATTGAGGATTATGACTGGTTCAGGGAGATAAACGGATACCTGAAATTTGACAAAATGACTGAAATCCTCCGGAAATCTATCTCTGGCGGGAAATTTCTGGATATCGATATGGATTCGCA
>Ga0209604_1002618_pt1 | contig 13026 bp, 7 predicted proteins | sample AD_UKC097_MetaG_FD_184405 | JGI IMG/M metagenome (GOLD analysis project Ga0209604, IMG submission 184405) | Active sludge microbial communities of municipal wastewater-treating anaerobic digesters from USA - AD_UKC097_MetaG (SPAdes) (version 2) | ecosystem: Engineered > Bioreactor > Anaerobic >... | reverse complement strand
GGAATCGCTGCCCTACATCGTCGTCATCATCGACGAGTTCGCCGACATGATGATGATCGTCGGCAAGAAGGTGGAAGAGCTGATCGCACGCCTCGCGCAGAAGGCGCGCGCCGCCGGCATCCACCTGATCCTCGCCACCCAGCGCCCCTCGGTGGACGTGATCACCGGCCTCATCAAGGCCAACATCCCTACCCGCGTGGCCTTCCAGGTGTCGAGCAAGATCGACTCGCGCACCATCCTGGACCAGAGCGGCGCCGAAACCCTGCTGGGCCACGGCGACATGCTGTATCTGCCGCCCGGCACCGCCATGCCCGAGCGCCTGCACGGCGCCTTCGTCAGCGACGAGGAGGTGCACCGCGTGGTGCAGTTCCTCAAGGAAAGCTCGGGCGGGCCGGACTACCTCGAAGGCGTGCTGGACGAAACCCAGACGCTGGCCGATGGACAGGTGATTGGCGCCACCGGCCTTCCGGAAGCGGCCTCGAGCGGCGATCCGGAGTCGGACGCGCTGTTCGACCAGGCGGTGAAGGTCGTCACCGAAACCCGCCGCGCCAGCATTTCCAGCGTGCAGCGCCACCTGCGCATCGGCTACAACCGCGCCGCGCGCCTGGTCGAGGCCATGGAGGCTGCCGGCATCGTCTCCGCGCCCGAGCACAACGGTGACCGCAGCGTGCTGGCACCACCCCCGCCACGCGACTGAACCGACCGCGCGCAAGACGCACGGTCGGCGTTCATCTGCATCGCCGCACGCTATCGACACCAGCCCACGGATATCCCGAACCATGCGTCCTGCCTTCGTCACGGCCCTGCTCCTGGCCCCGATTCTCGCCCTCGCATCGCTCGCCGCTCGTGGCGCCGATCCGCACGCCACGCTGGCGGCGTTCTCGCAGGGGCTGCGGGGGCTTGAGGGGCGGTTTTCCCAGCAGGTGTTCGATGCCGACGGCCGGCGTACCGAAGACAGCAGCGGCACGCTCGCGCTGGCGGTTCCTCGCCAGTTCCGCTGGGAGTACGACGTGCCGTTCCCGCAGCTGATCGTGGCCGACGGCAGCAAGGTGTGGATCTACGATCCGGATCTGGAACAGGTGCAGGTGCGCCCGCAGGGTGCCGAGGAGCAGCAGAGTCCGCTGATGGCGCTGGTCGATCCGGCCGAGCTGGATCGCCAGTTCACCGTGGCCGACGGCGGCGAGCGCGACGGCCTTTCGTGGGTGGAGCTGACTCCGCGCGGCGAGGAAGCGCCGTTTTCCAGGGCGCGGCTCGGATTTTCCGGAGGCGCGCTGGCGCGCATGGAGATGACCGATTCGCTCGGCCAGCGCACCGAAATCGCATTCTCCGGATGGCAACGCAACCCGGCTTTCGGCGCGGCGACCTTCCGCTTCGCGCCGCCGCCCGGGGTGGACGTGATCGGCGAGACGGACGCCGCCGCGCAGGCTTTTCCGCTCGAAGACTGATCCGCCCGCGCCGGCGCCTGCATTAGACTGCGCAGCTCGGATCGTCATTGGACGCGGAAACCGCATGAGCATCAAGAGCGACGCATGGATTCGCCGCATGGCGCGCGAGCACGGCATGATCGAACCCTTCGAGCCGGGCCAGGTCAAGCAGAACGCCTCGGGCGGACGCATCGTTTCCTACGGCACCTCCAGCTACGGCTACGACGTGCGCTGCGCCAACGAGTTCAAGGTCTTCACCAACATCAACTCGACGGTGATCGACCCCAAGGAATTCGACTCGCGCAACTTCGTGGATTTCAGCGGCGAGGTCTGCATCATTCCGCCCAATTCCTTCGCGCTGGCGCGCACCGTCGAGTACTTCCGCATCCCGCGTTCCACCCTCGTGGTGTGCCTGGGCAAGAGCACCTATGCGCGCTGCGGCATCATCGTCAACGTCACCCCGCTGGAGCCGGAGTGGGAAGGCCACGTGACCCTGGAGTTCTCCAACACCACGCCGCTGCCGGCGAAGATCTACGCCAACGAAGGCGTGGCGCAGATGCTGTTCTTCGAATCCGATGAAGTCTGCGAGACCAGCTACCGCGACCGCGGCGGCAAGTATCAGGGCCAGCGCGGCGTCACCCTGCCGCGCACCTGAGCGCGGTTCCGTCTTTCCTTTTCCGCTGCCGGCCCCGTTGGCGGCACGTCTCCGGCACCGACCCATGAACCGCCTGTCCGCCTATCCGGTCCTCGTTCTCGCGCTGGCGCTTTCGGCCTGTGGCGATGCTCCCGATCCTGCTGCCGAAGACGCCGGAGGCAGTGCACTGGCGGTGGCGCTGGTGCCGGTGCAGCGCGAAGTGCTGGCGTACGAAGTGGTTGCCTCCGGGCAGGTGGCGGCATGGCAGGAAATGCCGCTGGGCGTGGAGGCAAGCGGGCTGCGCGTGTCCGAGGTGCGGGTCGAAGTGGGCCAGACGGTGGCCGCCGGCGAGGTGCTGCTGCGTCTGGATGACCGCGCCGCGCGCAGCGACGCGGCGCAGGCACGCGCGGCGCGCGCCGAGGCTGCGGCTTCGGCGCGGCTGGCGGCGGCCAATCTGGAGCGCGGCCGCGCGCTGCGCGAACGCCGCCTGATGAGCGCCGCGGATTTCGATCAGTTGACCGCGCTCAAGGCGCAGGCCGAGGCGCGCCGGGACGTGGCGCAGGCCGCGCTGGAGGCCGCCGAGCTGCGCCTGTCCTGGACCGTGCTGGAGGCGCCCGCCGCGGGCGTGATCTCGCGCCGCCTGGCCGAACCGGGGCAGGTCGTGTCGCCTGCGACGCCGCTCCTGTACCTGATCCGCGACCAGCGGCTCGAATGGCGCGCGCAAATCGCCGAATCCGACCTTGCGCGGGTGGCGGCAGGGCAGTCGGTGCGCGTGCGCAGCGCGGATGCCATTGCCGCACAAGGCCGCGTGCGCGCCGTTTCGCCGGGGCTGGATTCCGCCACCCGCACCGCGCTGCTGCATGCCGATCTGCCCGATCCCGGTGCGCTTCGCGCCGGCATGGTGGCCGAGGGCCGCATCGAAACCGCCAGCGCGCCGGTGCTCACCGTGCCGCTCGGCGCCGTGGTGCGCCGCGATGGCATGGCCTATGTATTCGGCGTGGACGAAAAACAGCGCGCGGTGCGCCACCGCATCGACGCCGGCCGCGTGATCGGTGATCGGATCGAAGTGCGTTCGGGCGTGGAGGAAGGCCAGCCGGTCGTGGCGCGCGGCGCCGGATTCCTGGGCGAAGGCGACCGGGTGCGCGTGGTTGCGGACGCGGACGCGCCATGAACTTCTCGGCCTGGTCGATCCATCGGCCGCTGCCCGCGATCCTGCTGTTCCTCGCGCTGTGCATCGCGGGGCTGTTCGCATTCCGCCAGCTTCCGGTCTCGCGCTTTCCCGACATCGCCTTCCCGATGGTGACGGTGACGGTGAACCTGCCGGGCGCCGCGCCCGCGCAGCTGGAAACCGAGGTCACGCGCCGGGTCGAGAACGCCGTGGCCACACTGGAAGGCGTCAAGCGCACGATTTCCTCGGTGACCGAGGGGCAATCGGTCACCTTCGTGGAGTTCCACCTGGAGACCGCGCTGGAGCCGGCGCTGGACGAGGTGCGCGACGCCATCACCCGCATCCGCATCGACCTGCCGCGCGACATCCAGGAGCCGGTCATCGCCAAGGTGGCGGTGACCGGCGGCACCCTGCGCTCACCTGCCGTGCGCGCACCGGGGTGGAAGGTGGACGAACTGAGCTGGTTCGTCGATGACACGGTGACCCGCGCCCTGTTTGGCGTGCGCGGCATCGCCCAGGTCACGCGCACCGGAGGGGTGCAGCGCGAGGCGCGCATCGATCTGGATCCGGCCGCGCTGTCGGGCTTCGGAATCACCGCGGGCGAAGTGTCCGGGCAGCTGGCCCTGACCCAGGTCGAGCGTCCGTCCGGGCAGGCCGAGTGGGGCGGAGAACGGCAGGTGATCCGCACCGTGGCGACCGTCGCGGTGGCCGAGGACCTGCGCAATTTCCCCATAGCCCTGCGCGACGGGCGTTCGGTGCGCCTGTCCGAACTGGCCACGGTGAGCGATGGTGCCGCCGATCCGGTGGAGGCGGCGCTGCTGGACGGCGTGCCGGTGGTGGGCTTCTCGATGATGCGCGCGCGCGGTTCCAGCGAGCTGGAGGTGGCCGACGGCGTGCGCCGGGTGCTGTCCGAACTGGAAGCCAGCCATCCGGGCGTTGCTTTCGAGGTGGTGTTCTCCACGGTGGAAGAAGCCGAACGCTCCTATTCCTCCTCGATGGCGATGCTGTGGGAGGGCGGCGCGCTGGCGGTGCTGGTGGTGTTCGTGTTCCTGCGCGACTGGCGGGCGACGTGGATTTCCGCGCTGGCGCTGCCGCTGTCGATCATTCCCACTTTCGCGGTGATCCACTGGCTCGGCTTCAGCCTCAACATGATCACCCTGCTGGCGCTGGCCGTGGTGGTCGGCATCCTGGTGGACGATGCCATCGTGGAGGTGGAAAACATCGTGCGCCATCTGGGCATGGGCAAGACGCCCAAGCAGGCGGCGCTGGATGCGGCGCAGGAAATCGGGCTGGCGGTCATCGCCACTTCGATGACGCTGGCCGCGGTGTTCGTGCCGGTGGCCTTCATGCCCGGCATCGCGGGCAAGTTCTTCCGCGAATTCGGCTGGACTGCCGCCACCGCGGTGCTGTTTTCGCTGATGGTGGCGCGCCTGCTGACGCCGATGATCGCGGCCTACCGGCTCAAACCCAAGCCCGAGCACGAAGCCGAGGGTCGGATGATGCGCTGGTATCTGGGCTGGGTGGATGCCGCATTGCGCCACCGTGCCCGCACGCTGTGGATCGCCCTCGGCCTGTTTCTCGCTTCGCTGGCGCTGGTTCCGCTGATCCCGGCCACCTTCATTCCAGTGTCGGACCTGGGGCGCAGCAACCTCAGCATCGAACTGGCGCCGGGCGCCACGATCGAGGAAACCACGGACCTGGCCGAATCGGCGCGCGCGCGGCTTTCCGACATCCCCGAGCTGCGGCAGGTCTACACCATGATCGGCGGCGCGCTCGATCTGGGCGACCCGGGCAAGACCGGCGTGGGCGAAACCCGCAAGGCCACGCTGATCCTCGACTGGGGCCCGCCTGCCGGGCGCGACCGGCACCAGAAGGATCTGGAGCGGGAAACCCGCGCGCGGCTGCGCGATCTGGCCGGAGTACGGGTGAGCTTTCTGAGCACCGAGCCGGGCGAGATGATGCAGCTGGTGCTGGCCGGCGATGATCCGGCGCAGCTCGCCGCGGCCGCGCAGGCGGTGGAACGCGAGCTGCGCTCCCTGCCGGGCCTGGGCAGCATCAGCTCCTCGGCCTCGCTGCTGCGTCCGGAAGTGGTGATCCGGCCCGATCCGGTGCGCGCCGCCGAGCGCGGAGTCACAACGGAAGCCATCGCCGAGGCGGTGCGTATCGCGACTTCCGGCGACTATGTGCAGCGTCTGGCCAAGCTCAACCTGCCCGAACGCCAGATTCCGATCCGGGTGGGATTTTCCCGCGCAGTGCTTGCCGAGCCTGCCCTGATCGGCCAGCTCCAGGTGCCGGGAATCGGTGGCCCGGTGCCGCTTCACTCGGTGGCCGACATCCGTCTGGACGCCGGTCCCGTGCAGATCGCCCGTTTCCAGCGCCAGCGCAACGTCACCCTCACCGCCGAGCTCAACGGCCGCCCGCTGGGCGAGGTGATGGCCGAGGTGGAGCGGCTGCCGAGCGTGCAGCAGCTTCCGGCCGGGGTGAGCTTCCTCAACGCCGGCGATGCGGAAGTGTTCGTGGAGCTGTTCACCGGCTTCGTGCTCGCCATGCTGGCGGGGATCGCCTGCATCTACGCGGTGCTGCTGCTGCTGTTCAACAACGCCTTCCAGCCGATCACCATCCTCACCGCCGTGCCGCTGTGCGCGGGTGGCGCCTTCGGCGCGCTGCTGGTCACCCAGAACATGCTGTCGCTGCCGGCCCTGATCGGCCTGCTGATGCTGATCGGCATCGCCACCAAGAATTCCATCCTGCTGGTGGACTATGCGGTCATCGCCGAGGAGGAGCATGGTCTGTCCCAGCACGACGCTCTCGTCGACGCCTGCCGCAAGCGTGCCCGTCCGGTGATCATGACCACGCTCGCCATGAGCGCCGGCATGGCGCCGGTGGCGCTGGGCCTTTCCGCCGAATCCAGCTTCCGCGCGCCCATGGCCATCGCCGTGATCGGGGGGCTCATCACTTCGACCGTGCTCAGCCTGATCGTGGTGCCGGCGGCGTACACGGTGATGGACGACCTGCGCCGCTGGCGCACGCGCCGGACCGCGGCGACCTGACGCGCATCGGCGCGCGTTGATCGCGCAGGCGACGCGCCGGGGTGGAATTTCGCCCGCTGCCGTATCAGAATTCGCGGCCGCTTTGGCATCCTTCGGGTGCCGCACGCCTTTCGGGGAAGGCGTCGTCAGGCGGTGGCGGCTTCGAGCCGCGCGGCGGATTCATGCGGATCCGCCATGAATTCAACCATCTGCGGGGATATCAATGCGCAAGCTTCTTCCGCTGGCCATCGCGCTGGCGCTGCCGTTTTCCGCTTCTGCCGACGTGCAGGAGCGCTGTCTGATCTCGTTTTCCGGCGCACGGCAGGATGTGTGCGAGAGTCGCGTCTTCGGCGATGCGGCCGATCTCGCCGGTCTGCTGTCTCCCGATCCGGTGAAACAATCCACCCTGCGCATCGTCAAGTTCGACGGCCCGATCCTGGACGAACAGCGCCAGGCGGTGGAATTGGCCGGCGCGCGGATCCTTGGATACGCGCCCTACAACGCCTACCTCGTGCGCATGGATCCGGCGCTGGACGCCGAGATGCTGGGCATCGCCGGCGTGGTATGGGCCGGCCCGATGCTGCCGGCGCTGAAGATCGATCCCAACATCTTCGCCGAGCTGCGCCAGGGCAATCTGGTGAGCCAGCTGGGCATCGAGTCGCTGTCGATGACGCTGGAAAGCCCCCGCAATCGCAGCGCTCTGCAAAATGAGCTGACCTCGATCGCCGGGCTTTCCGAAGTCGCGCTGCACGAGGTGGCCGGCGAGCTGCGCGCCACCGCGCGCTTCGACCGCTCGCCGGCGGCACGCGCCGCGCTGGTGCAGGCGCTGGAGACGCTGGCGCTGCGCGATGACGTGCTTTCGATCGGTTTCCGCAAGCCGCTGACCTCGCGCAATTCGCAGGGCCACTGGCTGCACCAGGGCAACGTCAGCGCGCAGTATCCGATCTGGAATCGCGGCATCTACGGCTGCGGCCAGACCGTGGGCGAACTGGATACCGGCCTGTACGTGGACAACGTCGCGTTCAAGGATGCCAGCCAGACGCTTGCCATCAGCGTGTGCAACAGCGGGCCCTCGTGCGCGGCCATTGCCGCCAACAACGATCACCGCAAGGTGGTGGCGTATTACAAGTGGTCGGGAGCCTCGGGCGGCTCCTGGGCCGACGGCCACGGACACGGTACCCACGTCGCCGGCTCCATCATCGGCAACAACAACGGCGTGAACCCCGGCCAGGATTGTTCCACCCTCACCGCGCCCAGCGGCAGCAGCGACCTGGTGGGCATGGCGCCCTACGCCAAGCTGGTGATGCAGGAGGCCGGCGCGGGACTGGACTACCTCAATACCTACAACGGGTCCACCTACCACGCGGTCGATACCGCGTACCAGAACGGCGCGCGCATCCACAGCAATTCCTGGGGCGGCGGCTGTACCAACCAGTTCGGTCAGTGCATTTCCGGCTGCACCGTGCCCTACGATGCGTTCTCGCGCGATGCCGATCTGGTGGCGAAGGACCACGGCGACATGCTGGTGGTCTTTGCCGCCGGCAACGATGCAACCGCCTGCGCCAACGGCAACAACGTCGGCAGTCCCGGCAATTCCAAGAACGTGCTGAGCATCGGTGCGACCGGCCGCGGCAGCTCGGGCAACAGCATGGCGACCTTTTCCTCGCGCGGCCCGGCGCTGGATTCGCGCACCAAGCCCGACCTCGGCGCGCAGGGCAGCAGCATCGTTTCCGCAGGGCGCAGCGCCTCCGGCACGGACACCATGAGCGGCACCTCGATGGCCACGCCTACGGCTTCGGGCCTGGCCGCGCTGGTGCGCGACTATCTGGCGCAGGGCTATTACCCGAGCGGTGCAAAGGTCTCTGCCGATGCCATCACCGCGCCGTCCGGTGCCCTGCTCAAGGCGATCCTGACCGCCGGAGCCTTCAAGATGACCGGCAGCGGTGCGGGTGCCAACCCCGGCCAGGCGCAGGGTTTCGGACGCATCCTGCTGGAGGATTCGCTGCATTTTGCAGGCGATGCCAGCCACCTGTTTCTCCACGATGAAACGAACGGACTGGGCACGGGCGAAGTCCACAGCCAAAGCCTGACGGTGGCCGCCGGAACGCCGCTGACGGTCGTGCTGACCTGGACCGATGAGCCTGGTGCGGTCAACGCCAGCCCCGCCACGGTCAATTCGCTGCGGCTGGAAGTGCAGGCGCCCAACGGCGATGTCTGGACCCAGAAGCTGCCGGCCGGGTTCAACGTCAACAACGCCAATCCGACCCAGGGCACCACGACCGGCAACTTCGACAACCTCAACAACATGCACCGCATCCGCTTCGACGCGCCGCAGGCCGGCACCTATCAAATCCGCGTGCGCGGCATCAATGTGCCGCAGGGGCCGCAGACCTATGCGCTGGCGGCGGTGGGCGGCTTCACCGTGAGCATGGATCCGACCTTCGAACTGTCGGCCACGCCGGGCACGGTGAGCTTCTGCGCCGGCGATACCGCGCAGTTCGATGTCGGCGTGCGCAGCCGCTACGGGTTCACCGATCCGGTGGCGCTCAGCCACGCCGGGCTGCCCGGTTCGGCCAGCGGCAGCTTCAGCCTCACTCCGGTCACGCCGGCCGATCCGGCGGCCACCAGCCAGCTCACGATCTCCAACACCGCGGGCCTTGCGCGCGGCAGCTATCCGTTCCAGATCCTGGGCAACAGCAGCGGCAGCATGCCGGTTTCCAAGACCATCTCGGCCTCGCTCAAGGTCTCATCCGGCGTGCCTGTCCAGCCGGGCCTGAGTGCGCCGGGCAACGGGGCGGTGGGCGTGCTGCGCACGCCGACCTTCACCTGGGCGACGGATGCGGCGGCGGAGAGCTACACCATCGAGGTGGCCACCGATGCCGGTTTCGCCAGCATCGTGGCCAGCGCCACGGTCGAGAACGGAAGCTGGACGCCGCCCGCACCGCTGGCGCCGGCTACCGTCCACTATTGGCGAGTCCGGGCCAACAGCACCTGCGGCGACAGCGCCCACTCGGCCACCTTCAGCTTCACCACCGGCGTGACCTTCCCCGAGCCTTACTGCCCGGTGACCTTCCCCTCGGGCGTGGAGCCGATCACCCTGGTCAAGTTCACCGGGATCGACAACCGCACCCCGGCTACCGGCGGCCCGGCGCATGAGGATTTCCTCGGGATTCCGGGCGGCCTGGTCGAGGCCGGACAGAGCTATCCGATGGAGGTGGAAGGCAATACTGCAGGCAGTTACACCAACCATGTGAGCGCATTCTTCGACTGGAACCGCAACGGGACCTTCGACGCCGGCGAGTCCTTCACCATCGGTACCATCGCCAACTCCAACGGCAACGACGGGAAACAGGCCGTGGCGCCCATCGCGGTGCCCGCCTCGGCAACGCCCGGTCCGGTGCGGATGCGTGTCCTCAAGAAGTACAACGCCGCTGCAACTGCCTGCAACAGCGCCGGCTATGGCCAGGCCGAGGACTACATCGACGTGACCTGCGCGAGCCTGCCGACCTACACCCTCGGGGGCACGGTGAGCGGTGCGAGCGGCGCGGGGCTTGCGCTCAAGCTCAACGGCGGCGCGGACTTCGCCATTTCGGGCAACGGTGCCTACACCTTCCCGGGCAGCCATCCGAGCGGCACGGCATATGCGGTGACGGTGAGCACTTCGCCCGCCGGCCAGAGCTGCAGCGTGGCCAACGGCAGCGGCACGGTGGCCAGCGCCAACGTGAGCAATATCGACGTGACCTGCGCGAGCGTGCCTCCGGCAACCTATGCGGTGGGTGGTACGGTAAGCGGGTTGACGACCCCGGGCCTGGTGCTGGCGCTCAACAATGGCACCACACGGACGATCAGTGCCAACGGCCTCTATGCTTTCGTTCCCGGCGTCCCGACCGGATTTTCCTGGGAGGTGACGGTCCAGAGCGCGCCATCGGGCCTGAGCTGCACGGTGTCCAACGGCAGCGGCACGATGGGCCACGCTCCCGTCACCGATGCCAATGTGAGCTGCGCGGCGCTGGCACCGGAGATCTTCTCGGACGGGTTCGAATCCACGCCGTGAGGCTGACCACCGGACGGGATGCGGCGTCGCGTCCCTCCGGTGCTGGATGCACGAGCGGCCCGTCGCACTGCGGCGGGCCGCTTTGATTTCGCAGTCTGTGCAGAGGATCACGCGAACCGCTGCGACGCAACATTCCTTGCCGGAGGTACTCTGGCAGACTGCGGCGCATGGTTGCCCTTCCTTCCGACATTCCGCTGTTCCGACCGGCGCGCATTTCCGCGCCGGCCTTGCGTCAGGCGCTGGCTGCGGGCATGCAGCAGTTGATTTCGCGCCGTGAACATCTCAATCGAATCAACGTCTTTCCCGTCCCCGACGGAGACACCGGCAGCAACCTCGCGTTCACCGTGAGCGCGGTGCTGGCCGGCAGCCTGAGCCGACGTACCCGATCCGCCGGCGCGCTGCTGCACGCCGTGGCCGAGGATGCGATCGAGGGGGCGCGCGGCAATTCCGGCGCGATCCTGGCGCAGTTCTTCTGCGGCGTCAGCCAGTCCGTGGGCGATGCCGAGCGGCTCTCGCGCGAGGCGGTTGCGTGCGCCGTGGAGGCCGGCGCGCGACAGGCGCGCGGCGCGCTGGCGCAGCCGCGCGAGGGCACGATCCTGAGCGTGATCCAGGCTTTTTCCGAGGCGCTGCAGGTGCCGCACGTGGACTTCGGGCACTGGCTGGGCAGTGCGGTCGCGCGCGCGCGCGTGGCGCTGGCCGATACGCCAAGACAGCTCGCCGTGCTGCGCCAGGCCGGCGTGGTGGACGCCGGCGCGCAGGGTTTCGTGGACCTGATCGAAGGAATTCACGCCTATTTCCTCACCCGCAGGACGCACCCGCTGCCGGTGGAAGAAGCGGATGAATCCGCCACCTCGCCCATGCTCGACTGGCATGAAGAAGCGGACGCGTCGCGGCCCTGGTGCAGCGAGTGTCTGGTGGCCGCCGAAGCGGTCGATCAGGACGGACTGCGGCAGGCGCTGGTCGCGATGGGAGCCGACAGCGTGGTGGTGGCCGGCACCGCGCAGCGGGTGCGGCTGCACGCCCACGTCGCCGATCCGGGCGCACTGTTCGAAGTGGCGGGTCGATTCGGCAGCGTCGGCGCGCGCAAGGCCGAGAACATGTGCGCCCAGCACCGCGCGGCGCAGCGCGCCGGAGAAGTGGTGGTGATCACCGACTCGGCCTCCGACCTTCCTGCCGAGCTGCTGGAAAGCCTGCCGCTGGAGCTGGTGCCGGTGCGGGTGAGCTTTGGGGACGAGGATTTCCTCGACCGGGTTTCGCTCAGCAACGCGGAATTCCATCGCCGGCTGCGCAAGGCCGAGGTATTGCCCCAGACCTCGCAGCCGCCGCCCGGGGATTTCCGCCGCCAGTTCGAGCTGTCGCTGGCGCACGCGCGCAGCGCCGTCTACGTCGGACTGTCTCGCCCGCTCAGCGGCACCCTGCAGTCGGCCGAAACCGCCGCCGAACGCTGCGCGTCGGGGCGCGTGCGGACGATCGACAGCCGCCAGGTGTCCTGCGCGCAGGCGCTTCTGGCCATCGCGGCGGCCGAGCGCGCGGCGCAGGGCGCGAGCGCGGATCAGGTCTGCGAATCCGTGCTTTCCCTGGTGCCGAACACCTTCCTGTTCGCCGCCGCGCGCGACATCCGCCACGCGGTGCGCGGCGGGCGCATTCCGCGCTGGATCGAGCCGCTGGCAAAGTGGCTGGGGCTGACCGCGATCGCCCGCACGCGACCGGACGGCACCCTGGGCGTGGCCGGCGCGCTCCTGGGCGCGCGGCGCGTGCCCGAACGCTTCGCCCGCCACATCGCGCGCCGCCTTCCGCCCGCCGTGCGCTGGCGGGTGATGGTGGGCCATTGCGATGCGCGCGAGGATGCGCAGAAGCTGCTCGACGCGCTGTGCGAACTTGTGCCGGTGAGCCGGCGCTGGCTCACCGAAACCGGCCCCGCGATCGGCGCGCACGCCGGTCCCGGAACCCTGGTGGTCGGCCTTCAGATCGAATCCTGCGATGCGGCGGAAGGCGCGGCCACCGCGTGACCGTTCCCGTATCCGCACTGGCCGCCGGCTGCCTGCTGCTGGCCTATCTGCTGGGCTCGCTTTCCGGCAGCCTGCTCCTCGGGCGCCTGATCGGCGTGGACATCCGCAACAGCGGCAGCGGCAACGCCGGCGGCACCAATGCCTTGCGCACCCGCGGCTGGCGCTTTGCCCTGGGCGTGGTGGCGATCGACGTGGGCAAGGGAGTGCTGGCGGCGATCCTGCCGCTGTGGCTGGTGCACGAGGCCGCGATGCAGTGGCCGCTGCAGGCCGCCTGCGGATTCGCGGCGGCGCTGGGCCACGTCTGGCCGGTGTTCTTCGGCTTTCGCGGCGGCAAGGGCGCAGGCACCCTGATCGGTGCGCTGCTGGTGATCTGGCCGCAGGCCGCCGGCGTGGTCCTGCTCGTCTGGCTGCTGGTGCTGCTTTCCACCGGCTATGTGGGGCTTTCGACCGTGCTCGCGGGCGCGTCCCTGATCCCGCTGGCGCTGTTTTCCGGCGGCGACACGCTCGCCCCGCGGCTGCTGGTCGCCCTGGTCGCGGCCGCCTTCCTGGCCTTCACCCACCGGGAAAACCTGCGGCGCCTGCGCGCCGGCACCGAAAGCCGATTCGAGAAGGCGAGGCTCATTCCCCGCCTGTTCGGTTTGCAGCGCTGAATCGCGGCGCTATCGTTGCCGGACGAGAGGGAGGCGCGATGCAGCCGGTCCACGAACC
>Ga0209604_1002606_pt1 | contig 13061 bp, 9 predicted proteins | sample AD_UKC097_MetaG_FD_184405 | JGI IMG/M metagenome (GOLD analysis project Ga0209604, IMG submission 184405) | Active sludge microbial communities of municipal wastewater-treating anaerobic digesters from USA - AD_UKC097_MetaG (SPAdes) (version 2) | ecosystem: Engineered > Bioreactor > Anaerobic >... | reverse complement strand
TGCCGATGCGTCCCTTTCGTGAGGCGGTCGGGCACGGCCCGGCCGTCCCTATACTCGACGATGGACTGTTCGCTCGTAAGCATCGGTTCTCCGCCTCTTGCGCGACCGTTGCACGTCCTTGGTATCCTCGCAGACCACCTCATACAACGTAGCCCGGGCGTCGCCGGAGCGTCGCAGGACCCGGCCGAGCCGCTGCGTGGCCTGACGCGTCGAGGCCTGCCCGCCGATGACGACCGCCACCTTGGCCTCGGGGACATCGACACCCTCATCGAGAACGCGGTTGGCCACGAGCACAGTGAACTCACCCCTGGCGAATCCATCCAGCACAGCCAGCCGCTCGCGCTTCGGCGTGTGCGATAGAATGCTCGGCACAAGGAATCGCTTCGAGACCTCGATCGCCATCGCATTCGAGCCCGCGAAGACGATGGTCTGCTGACCGTAGTGGAGCCGGAAGACATCCTCCAGGACGCGGAGCTTCTCGGCGGCCCGGTCCTCAATCGATTGCTTGAGATAGTAGGCCTTCTGGGCATGTCGGGCCTGCGGGTCTTTGCCCATCTCCTTGCACAGGTCCTGCCACGAGTAGCCGGGCAGCTCCTTTCGGCGCGACATGATGAAGTGCCGCACGGTCCGGCTGCACTGGTCGTAGGTCGCCTGCTCAGTATCCGTCAGCGCCACGGGAATCCGGACCACGTCGAAATCCGCGAGGGTCGAGCCCCGCACGTGCTTGAACGGCAGATCGTACACCACCGGGCCGATGAGCCAGTCGAGGTCCGTGTGCAGACCGTCGGACCGTTGCGGCGTGGCCGTCAGTCCGAGTCGCATCGTCGCGGCGCTCAGAATCGCGGCCTCGCGCCGGCACCGGCCGGGAAGATGATGCTCCTCGTCGAAGATCAACAGCCCGAAGCCCGCGCCCATCTTGTCCATGTGGATGTACGCGCTGTCGTACGTCGTCACGGTGACCGGGCGAATGTCGAAGGTCGTATCGCCCACGATGCCGGCGTCGTAGCCGAACGTCGCCAGGATTCGCCGATGCCATTGGTACATCAGGTCCCGCACGGGCGCCACGACGAGCGTCGCCACCTGCGTCTCGGCCATCGCGGCGAAAGCCACCTCCGTCTTGCCGGTCCCGGTCGGCATGATGATCTGCCCCCGCCGGCCCGCCCGCACCCAGGCGACGAGCGCCTCGCGTTGCTCGGCCCTCGGCTCAGGCAGATCCTGCTTCGGCCACGAGACTCGAACGGGAGCGGGCAGGCAATCCTGAAACCGCGTCCCGAACCGCCGGCTCAGCGCCGACCGCATCGCGGCGTAGTGGACCGCGTCGCACCGCCACGCCCCGACGCGGGCGTCCCACTTCCACACGCTGCTCTCCGTCGCAGCCGAGAGGTCCTGCGGCTGCGGACCTGTCAACAGCAGCGTCCCGCGGTCAAATGACAGAGCAACCTGCGATCGTGATTCGTGATCGGCCATCGCCACCGATCATAACATATCGGCAGGCTTCCCACCATGTTGGGGCGCCGCCGTCCAACCCGAGATCGCGTGAGATAAGGCGGTCCCACCCGCACGATGAGGAATTACCTGATGTCGAACAATCCACCGGCCCCCGGCGGACGGCGTAGTAGGAGGATGACGGAACGCCGGTCCCTCTGCGATTGGCTCGCAATCGCGTGGACCGCCAAGACAAGGAGACAGAACGATGAGCACAACCACGACAGAGACGAAGCCGCAGGCCCCATCGAGGACGGAACGCGGCGAGGCCGATGGCACGCCGCAACAAGAATCACCGATGACGGCGCGCCCGCAGGCAGAACACGAGTGGCTGAAGAAACTGGTCGGCGAATGGACGTGCGAAGGCGAAGCGACGATGGAGCCCGGCACGCCTCCCATGAAATACAAGGGCACCGAGAGCGTGCGGTCGCTCGGCGGACTCTGGATTCTGGCCGAGGGACAGGGCGATGCGCCCGGCTGCGGCCCCACGACGACGATGATGACGCTCGGATACGACCCGCAGAAGAAACGGTATATCGGCACGTTCGTCGGGTCGATGATGACGCACATGTGGATCTACAACGGCACTCTGGACGCGGCCCGGAAGGTGCTGACGCTCAACACCGAAGGGCCCAACATGAGCGCCGAAGGGCAAATGGCGACGTTCAAGGACGTGATCGAGATCCAGGACGACGACCACCGCGTGCTGACTTCGCACCTGGTGGGCGAGGACGGAAGCTGGCACCAGTTCATGACCGCCCGCTACCGGCGAAAGAGGTAGCCTCGCAGCCCTTGACAGTTCGACTCGGCAAGGGGAATATAACCACGGAGGTTGTCCCTCGCTGCCCCGGGGAGTGTACACACAATGGGCGGGGCCACCTCTTGCAGGAGATTCTTCTTGTAGGAGATACCCGGATATGAGTCGAACGTGTGCAGCGGCGCTGTTGGCAATGGGCGTGCTGGTGGCGGTTTCTTCCGGCGGCGAGCCGGCGACGATCACGGTCGGCAACCGGGTGTGCAACCGCGTCAGTCGCTTCATGACCGGCGCCTGCCTGGAGGACGTCAACCACGAGGTCTACGGCGGCATCTACAGCCAGATGCTCTACGGCGAGAGCTTCCAGGAGCCGGTCCCCCCGCCGGTCCTGCGGCAGTTCGACACCTACGGCGGACAGTGGTCCGACGCCGGCGAGTCCCTCGCGGTCGCAGCCAATCCAGGAGCCAAGATCGTCGCCCGGGGCGTATCGCTCGACGACGGGTCAATCGATCTCGACATCCGTCTGCCCAGGAAGCAGGATGGCTTTGCGGGCCTGATCGTCAAGGTGCGAGAGGCCGCCGCCGGGGCGGATGCGTTCATCGGCTACGAAATCGCTCTGAACCCCGCCCGCCAGGTCCTGCGGCTCGGCCGGCACCGGCACAACTGGGAGTTCATCAGCGACACGTCGTGCAGCGTGCCGCTGGATCGATGGATGCGACTGACGGTCTCGTGCAGCGGGCTAGTCCTGGACATTCGGGTGGACGGCAAGCCCATCGTCCGGTATGAGGACATCGAGCACCCCTTGACGCCCGGCAGCGTCGGGCTCCGCACGTGGGACGTGGACGCGCAGTTCCGCAACCTGTCGATCCGCCAGGATGGACGCGAGACACAGCTCTCTCTAAAGCCCGAAGACAACCAGCCTCACATCAGCAAGATGTGGCGCCCGCTCCGGCGAGGATCAGCCCGGGGGACGTACGACTTGGAGACCAACGCTCCTTTCAAAGGCCAACAGAGCCAGCGAGTGACATTCACCGGCGGCCAGGGCGAGATCGGCATCGAAAACCAGGGCCTGAACCGCTGGGGTCTGTACGTCCAGGCAGGCAAGCCCTACGAGGGCATTCTTTGGGCCCGTTGCGAGAAGGAGATCTCTGTCACTGTGGCGCTGGAGAGCGCAGACGGCGCGAAGGTCTACGCCGAGACGACCCTGCCCCTCAGTCCCGGTAGTTGGAAGCCGCTCATCTTCACGCTCACCCCGAACGCCACGGACAAAGATGCGCACTTCGCCGTCAAGCTCACGCAGCCCGGCTCCGTCGTCCTGGGCTACGCGTTCCTGCAGCCCGGCCCGTGGGGCCGATTCAAGGATCTCCCGGTCCGCAGGGACGTGGCTGAGGCACTGATCGAGCAGGGACTCAACGTCCTGCGTTTCGGCGGCTGCATGGTCAACATCGACACCTACCGCTGGAAGAACATGATCGGGCCGCGGGACCTGCGTCCGCCCTATCGCGGCTTCTGGTTTCCCTATTCCAGCAACGGCTGGGGCATTATCGACTTCATGGATTTCTGCGACGCGGCGGGCTTCCTGTGCATCCCGGCCTTCAACATGGGCGAGACGCCGCAGGACATGGCCGACTTCGTCGAGTACGCCAACGGCCCCGCCACCAGCGAATGGGGCCGCAAGCGTGTCGAAAACAGCCGGCCCCAGCCCTACCGCCTGCAATACATCCAGCTCGGCAACGAGGAATCCGTCGACGAGGACTACTGGCAGCGGTTCAGGCCCATGGCCCAGGCCATCTGGCGCCAGGACCCGAATGTCACGCTCGTCGTCGGCGATTTCGCCTATGGCCAACCGATCCGCGATCCGTACAACTTTGAAGGCGCCCCGCAAATCAAGAGTCTGGAGATCCACAAGAAGATCCTGGACCTCGCAGTTCAACACAATCGCGAAATCTGGTTCGACGTCCACGTCGGGACCGATCGGCCGAACGACCCCGACGGCCTGGGCGGCATCCCGAGCTTCATCGAGGCCCTGCGACGAATCAGCCCGCAGGCGAGGTTCAAAGTGGCGGTCTTCGAGCTCAACGCAGGCAACCACGCCCTCCGCCGGGCCCTGTCGAACGCCCACGCGATCAACGAATTGGAGCGCCTGGGCGACGATGTGCCGGTGGTCTGCTCGGCCAATTGCCTCCAACCCTATCGGCAGAACGAGAACGGCTGGGACCAGGGACTGTTGTTCCTCGATCCTTCCCGAGTCTGGGCCCAGCCCCCCTACTACGTCACGCAGATGGTGTCCGCCCACTACGCGCCGCTCCGCCTGGAAACGAAAGTTGAATGCCCGCCGCAAACGCTGGACGTCACAGCCAAACGCAGCGAGGATGGAAGGACGATGGTCCTGAGCGTCGTGAACATAGCTCCGCGTCCCATCGAGACCCGCATCGAATTCGCGAACTACTCCCCCCAAGGAACGACGGTCCAAATCACAAAGCTGACCGGCGGCCTGGAGGAAATCAACACGCCGGACGAACCGAAACGAATCACCCCCACGCAAACCACCTGCCCCCTCTCCAAGGACACGAACGGCGCCCAAGCCACCTACACCTTCGGCCCGAATTCATTCACAATCCTGAGAGTCGAATAGCCAGCCCCCCGCAAGACACGGATTCACGCCGATTCACACGGATTCGACTCTGTCATTGGGAGCGGAGCGCGGCAATCTTTCCTCTCTTCACCACGAAGCACGCGAAGGCAACGGCAAGCAGTAATCCAGAGGCCAGCCGTCGCACGTAAAACGGCAAGTTTCCGCTTCTTCTGCCTGAAAGAATGTTGACCAGCCACGGGTTCTTGCCGTAATATAGGCATAGAGTCAGTCGGCTGTGGGTGAAAGTCGGCTTCACGCCGTGCGTCCGGGAAACCGGGCCTAGCCTACAGAGGGCCGGCTCTTCCTCGTATTGAGCAGATCCGCTTATTTCACTCGCGGGGTGTGCCCGCCCTTCCGACAGGTCGGCCAACCTATGGTACAGTCACCTCGTCTTCCTGAAGTCCTTCAGCTTGACGAGCTTGTCGCCTTGCCTGAGCCTCCAGAACACCCAACCATTCGTGGGCTTGCCTCTGGCTGCCACTGCTGCCATCGATGGACTATTGTAGTTCTTCCTATCGAACTTGATCAGTCCCGACGGTCGCAGCCACGCCTTGAAGATCTGACCTTTATAGGGCGCGTATATACGAACCGTCTTGGATACAATGCCCTTGCCAGGGCGGTCACCCTTTCTCGGCTTCCGGGTTACCACCTGCGGCTTGCTCACAGGATTTTTGAGCTTGCGTTGTGAGGCAGACTCGAAATTGCGTTTCCACTCGGCGATCGCTGCCGCCTTCGTCTTCTTCTTGAGACTTGGCAACATGTTCGCCGATCGGCGCAACTGCCCCTTCACGCTGTTTCCCGCCGGGTACGCGATCCGCAGAAGAAGCGATTCAAGTTCCTTTATGTGCTCGGCATGGTGGATTACATAAAGACTGAAGTGCGTCCACTTGCCCGCGTGTTTGTCTTTCACATGCTGATTCACGCGGCTCTTGAGATTGCTCGCCAGGCCCACGTAGTAGAGCTTCTCTTTCCGGTAGAGCGCATAGAGCCCCTGTTGTCCCTGGACCATCTCGGCGATGATCTTGCTGTGCCTGTCGAAAATGGCGGAACTGACCTTCTCCAGGTACCCTGTGACAATGGGTCTCCTTCTGTACTTGCGCTTCTTCGCCATATCGCCTCCCGTTTATCTCTCATTCTCGCCAAGGCCACAAATCGGCCTTAACAGCCTCGTAATTGGCGTCGAGTTCCGGCTGCATGAGGATCAGGGCCGCGATTCGCCTCGCCATCTCCGTCATGCACTCGGCTTCCTCGACCCGCAGTCCGCGACCAAGGATCGCCTTCTCCCGGTAGCTCAGCCATTTCTTGATGACCTGATAGCCACCGATGTGGTACTCCGAAACGTACTTCGGCATGTTCGACCCGTGTGTTCAGGTCGATGTCGAATGTCTCGCCGCCAAACACCGTCCTCGAGTCCCCATTATCCTTCGGTCTCCTCGTATGGCCCGAGAAATCGCTCGCCATTGAAGTGGATGAGATGCGTCGGGGCCTCTGCGATCCAGACTTCGGTTTCCCACGATATCTCATCCAGATATCGGACCATCGTGTGACGGTCCAAGAACGCAGTCACGTAGACGACTCCGGCTTGGGAACCGGCAAACAGTTCACTCAGCTCATGCCTGCGTTTCGGGTTCACTGGCCCATGGCTCGTCACTGCTTCGATGAGCACCAGCCAGTTCTTCGCAGTGTGGTGGACAACGACATCCGGCATTTTGCCGTGTTCCTCGATCTCCACGCCCAGCGCTCGAAGTGAGTCAGAGTCGAAGTAGGCCCATTTCTCCTGCGTATCGCCAACATATATGACTCGCGCTCCGGGCGTGAATACAGGGCAGAAGTCATCGAGTATCTTCTTGACGAGGACATTTTGTCCACCCGGTGACAACCGGACACCCACTGCGTTCTCAAATGTTACCGGAATCCGAATCGCCTCTCTCTCACGGGCATAGAGACGCTTGAGGGTACCCACCGAGGCCAAGTATTCTGATAGTTTCGGCGGCCACTCGAGTGTGCCGAATGTTCGGAGGAGCTTCAATGCCGAAGGCTCGATCTGGTAGACAGCCTTCGGACTGTTCGTGGGACGCGATGGTTCGTCGGGATTCGCCACAACAAGGTGCGCCTGCACGAACTGATGAATGGCATATCGGCGAACTGTCTCACGGCTGTTCGGAGCATATTGCCTGCCGTAGTAACTGGCAAAGAACTCCATCATTGGGGTGATGCCCATGAGTGGGGCGCGTGCGTCTGCCCACGATTGGTCCGGTTTGAGGTTTAACAGTGACAGAAGAGTCAGAGCCGATCGCTCATTCAATTGTGCACGAGGAAGGCCTAATTCCCTCAGGACTTCAAGAGCTTCACGAATTCTCTCTGCAACCGCAACATTTGGACGCCTAGCCATTCTCGCTGTGCACCTTCTCCAAAACGGCGTCTATTCTTTCCGGATCCGGCAGACACGTCTTCATCTCCCGACCAAGCTGCAGTATTTGCCTTCTCGAAGGGTATCGCATCTTGCGCAAGTCCGTGGCATTCACCTGGGTATGCCCACTGAACAAGCGAAAACAACGATCAAACAAAGACGAATTCAGGAAGACCACCAATCCTCGTGCCAGGTCGGGAGGCAGTCCTCGGCCTCTCGAATGGAAGTAGTTGAGATGGTTTTCGAAACCGACCTGTGGTGCGCTAATGCGGGTCGGGTCATAGACTGCGCCTACCACCCTCCGTGGCTCCTCCTTCGCGGTGAATCGTTTTGTGAGAACGTAATAACCAGCGGGGACGAGCAGGTCCTGCGTTTCTCCCACAGAGGCGATTGCGTTGGGCTTCTTCGCACCCGTGAGCGGCCAACGCACAAATCCACTGTCGAAGTGGCATGGGTAGATGAGCGGTGCGGACCCCGCCTCAGGGTCCTGACGAAGGAATGCGCGCGCACGAAAATCAACCACCCGACCCGTCGACACTTCCAATCCGAGGTCGGGCAGCGTCGCGCGGAACTGTGACATGCGCTCCATTATCTGCCGATCATCGTCACCATCAGCCAAATGAATGAAAGCATCTGAGTCGTCTGGGATCACCACATGTTGAAACGGAACCTCTCGCACACGCATTGCGCCGAAAACCGGGCCTCGGGATACAGATATCTTGATGGTTCCTTTCTGGGGCACATCACGGATGCCATGAAAGATGATATTCTCCTGCAGTACGGAATCATCGGCAAATGCTTCTTTTCTCGATTCAAACATGTGTACATGTCGGATATCGAGAAGGCCCAGAAGAGCCTTCCGGAAACGCCTGAAATACGGGCCATTGCAGAAACTCCGAGGCGTGATGGCGACAATCTCAGCCCCCGGCCTTGCGAGACAAGCAGCCAACCATACGAATGCGGCGTAGAGATTTGATGTCTCCATACCAACCGAACTCAGTATCCGGCGTGTTAGCGTCCCTCCGTTGATCTTCTTGTAGGGAGGATTGAGAATGACGTGGGTGAAACCTTCCTGTGTCGTCGCAAACAGATTATCGTGAAGCTGTGAGGCCGCCACAGGAATGAAGTCCTCACAACGCACCGTTCCCTGGAAGGCAACGCCCGCCCCAGTACACAGTTCTCGGCACAATCCTATGGCCGTCTCCAAATGTGGCATAACGTTTCGGTCTGTCTCATAGGCAATGATTTCCACAGATTCAGGGCGAGTCGGCAGGGAAATCAGGTGTTCTGTCAGAGCTGTGAAAAGTGCGCCGGTCCCTGCACCGGGATCCAGAATACGCACCACCGGAACATTCCTCTCGAATAGCGAAGCCATGAACCTGGCAATCGGTGCAGGTGTCAAGAACTGTCCGATAGCTGAACGCTCCACTCGTGAGGTGGCTTGGCTGAACGCCTTCCGCTTCTGTTCGATGCACGATAGAGCGTCCACCTCTGTAAGCGAAACAGGCCCACCACCTTCAATCACTTCACCATTATGTGATTTCATTCCTCTGACCATCAACAAACATGATAGTCGGCTCGCAGCTCGGATGCAACCCCGAAAGTCCTCCCATAATGCTCAACAGGATGTAGCGTCATTCGGCCCTCACCAATCGCAGATCCGAGCCACCAACAGGCTTTATGATAGTATCGGCACAATCAACGGGCAAGGGGCAACAAATCACGTGACGCGGCCAGGGTCGTGGGGCGTTGTCGCGATGAAGGGCGCCTCCCGGTCCAAAGAGACCACGGTCTGTCGCCCGTGTCCCGGACGGGTCGTTCCTTCTCTGTGGCTTCGGGGCTTCTGGCTGATCCATCCGCCTTCGTGGCCTTCGCGTCCTTCGTGGTGAAGGAACGATGAATTCCCGCGTTCGCGAGAATGACAACAAGAAGACCCGTCCCGGCCGGTGGCTTTCCTCACTCTCTGTTTTGCAGAGGGTTACGTTGCATGTACAGAAATATTTGGCTCGGTGCACATTTTTTGTTGACAGATATCTAACACCGGTTTATCATAGAACGAACTTCGCAGCGAGCGGAGCGGGTTTGGCCGACGGCAAGCGATTGCCGGCCACCGACAACCAACTATGGCTTTGTGGAAGGGAGAAGCGATGACGACGCCAACCTGTTGCACCTGTGTGTACGCCTATTGGGATCCGAATCTGTGGGCCCGGACGCTGTGGTCGGGTTTCCCGTGCGGGCCGATGTGCGCGAATCACCCGGACACGCCGGGCATGATGCGGGAGACGCCTCGCGGCGGAGTCTGCCGCAACTACCGGGAAAGACCGCCGGAGCCGGCGGCCGGACTGAAGCGAATCCCGCTGGGCGACGGGCGGTATGTCTACGTGGACGCCGCGGACTTCGACTGGCTCAGCCAGTGGAAATGGCACATAACAGGCGGCTACGCGGCCAGAATCCAACAAGACAAAACGATCTTCATGCACCGCCAGATTATGAACCCGCCGGCCGGGATGATCGTGGACCACGCCAATCGCAACAAGATGGACAACAGCCGGGCCAACCTGCGGGTCTGCACCCGCGACGAGAATATGCAAAACCGGGGCAAATCCGTGGGCTGCTCTTCGCGATTCAAAGGCGTATCCTACGACAAGAAGGCAGGCAGGTGGAAAGTGTCGATTTGGTTCCGCCGGGAGCACATCTTCCTGGGTTATTTCAAAGACGAGGAGGAGGCGGCGAGGGCGTACGACCGCAAGGCGGTGGAGCTGTTCGGGGAGTTCGCCCGGCTGAACTTCCCCGAGGAGTGGCCAGCGAAGAGACGGGCACAGGTCCGGCGGCAGGCGAGACGGGGGAAGAAGGAAGGTAAGAAGGTCAGAAGGTAAGTAAGGTCAGAAGGTCAGAAGGTGAGAAGGTAAGAAGGTCGGAGGGGGAGGGAGGAAAGGGAGGATGCTCCCGCGCTGTTGCTTCCCATGCGGCCGAGGAGGCGGTCGGGGCCTCCTCACGTCCGAGAATCTTCGTTCGACCAGTGCAGTTGCTCTTGCGAAAACGGCTGCAATTGCGGCTCGGAGGCTTCGCGGAGCGACGGTATGGCGTCGCGAATCCGGCTCGACGTGCCGGGCGTACCATGTGCAGGTTCTGTGCAAAAAAGAATTGCATAAACTGCGGCGGTGCGGTAAAATACGTATCTTAGGGAATTACGAATCGGGGGACCCAGAACGCCCCGTAAACGCGTTTGGACGGGCCCCGGACGCGATCCTTTCGCGCTGGGGACCTCGTCGGTGGAGAAGGTTCTATGTCCGGGATGTTTTACTCGCTGAAAGAAACCGCTCAGAAGCTCGGCAAATCGGAAGACGGCGTCAAGCAGTTGGTCAAAGACGGCCGGCTGCGGGAGTTCCGCGACGGGGCCAATCTGCTGTTCAAGATCGACGAGGTCGATGCGCTGGTGAACGAGGGGATCGACATGGGCCTTGAGGCCGTGGATGTCGACGAGGCCGCGGCCGACGAGCTGCCGGTCGAGGGGACTGAGGGCGAGGCCGCTCCTGTGGCGGACGAGGACCTGTTCCTGCTGGATGAGGAGGAGACGCCAACGCTGGAGCCGAGCGGGGAGGTCGAGGCCACATCCGAGCTGGGCCTGGCGCCCGAGGAGACGACGGCGGACGAGACGGGCACCGGAGAGGATGAGCTGCTTTTCCTGGCCGACGACGAACAGCCCGCCGCGGCAGATGGCACCGCCGATGCAACAGGCGGCGGGACGGAAGACGAAATCTCGCTGGCCGCAGAGTCCGGCGTGCTCGCCGCAGGCAGCGATATCACGGACATGGACACCGCCCTCACCGGGGAAGGTGTAAACGTCCTCGGCGAGTCCAGCAGTACCGATTTCAACGTGACCGAGGATTCGATGGCGGAGACAGCAGTCGGGCCCGCCGGTTCGAGCGCCGAGGCCTCGCTGGAAGAGATCGAAGACGACGTGAGCTTGGATAGCTTCGGCAGCGGCTCGGGCCTATTGGATTTGTCCCTGCAGGCGGACGACACGTCGCTCGGCGGGATTCTCGATGAGATCTACACCTCCGAAGGGGGCGAGGCTGAGGGCGGGGCCTCCGATGCGGAGCCCGCAGCGGTTGCGGAGGACGGTGCCTCATTCGATGAAATCACCGGCGAAGCGGAGCACGCCGCCGCGGAAGAGGAGTTGCCGGTCCCCGAGCCGGTGGCGATCATGCCGGCCGCGATGGGCGCCGTCTACGCCGAGGCCGCCCCGGACACACAAAGCAACATCCTCGGCATGCTCCTGTTCCTGCCCATGCTGGCCCTGCTCTACACCACGATCGTTGTGGTTGCGGGCCTCCGTGGCGTGACCCCCTCGATCCTCTCCTCCATCCAGGGCATGGTCTGGTACATCCTGGGCGCCGCCATCGTCGTCTCGCTGATCGTGGTCGCGGCCTCTTTCGTGGTCGGTCGTGAGTCAAGTGGAGCCCCGGCTCGCGTCAAGAAGGAAAAGAAGGCCAAGGCCGAGAAGCCCAAGAAAGAGAAGAAGGCCAAGGTCGAGAAGCTCGCCAAGGCCGAAAAACCGGCCAAAGAGAAGAAGAGCCTGTTCGGCAAAAAGAAGAAATAACACCGGACCGGCTTGCAGAACGCCAAGGCCCCCCTTCATCTCCGGCCGTGACATCGACTGTGGAGACGCGGAGAGCACCGAGATCGAGTGCTCCGCCCGGATTCATGGAACAGATGTCGGCCAACCAGCGTTACTATTTTGTCGCAAAACAAGCCCAAATTAACAACAGTCACACCGATCTTGTGCCTATAATAAGCATGTGAGCGCGAAAAAAGTGCGTCGGGTGCAGCCTGTGGGTTGCACCGAGACCGGGCGAGGTCTCCACTATAGGTTTCAAGACCTGTCTTCCGACAGCAGAGAGAAAGAGGGAGCAGGAAGGAGGTGTTGCAGTCCGTGTAGGGTTAGGCGATCACAGGGAGCACAAATCATCGAAGACTGTCAACTTGGATCTGACTGGGAGGAGCTGTCATGTTTACCAACAACAGGAGCCGAATCGGGTTGATTCTCGCCGCTGTGACAATGGCCGTCCTCGGCCTCACGGTCACCGCGGCCAATGCGGGGGTGATTACGTACGTCCGGATCACGAATGATGCCGATTCCGGCATCAGCGCGGACAACGTCTACACGCACAAACTGGATTTCGGAACGGGCACCCCGGGCGCCTTGGTCAACGGGGTTCAGTTCGACGCCTACAACGCTGCGGCCAACGGCACCTTGAACTTCAGCCGCGCGGCGGCCACGGGGCTTCTCAGCGATCATGCCGGCAACGCCAACCACAACGTCTCCGGCGGCCTGGCGGACCTGCTGACGGATATGTACTACAACGGCAACAACGAGGCCGGCGGGGCCACCACGTGGACCCTCAGCGGGCTCACCCCGGGACAGACCTACCAAACTCGGATCTACACACGTCAGTGGGGAGCGGATGACAACCGCCTCGTGACCCTTGTGTTCGATCCGGATGGGCCCGGCCCGGTGTCCGACTCCACCGGAAAGATCAGTGAGGACAACGCGACGTCCATGGGGTTCGCCAACGGCAACGACGCCTACTACATCAACTATCAGTTCACGGCGGTCGCAGGACAAAACCTGGTGATCACGGCGACACAGGACAACTACAACTACTCCTGGCACCTCTATGGCCTGTCGAATCAGGAGTTCTCTCCGGCAACAGCCTTGGTTCCCTCCCCCACAGACAAGGAAACGGATGTGCTGTGTGACGTGGCTCTGAGCT
>Ga0209604_1002604_pt1 | contig 13070 bp, 8 predicted proteins | sample AD_UKC097_MetaG_FD_184405 | JGI IMG/M metagenome (GOLD analysis project Ga0209604, IMG submission 184405) | Active sludge microbial communities of municipal wastewater-treating anaerobic digesters from USA - AD_UKC097_MetaG (SPAdes) (version 2) | ecosystem: Engineered > Bioreactor > Anaerobic >... | reverse complement strand
ACCTGCGCAACGAGCGCGACCCGGCGCAGCCGCAGTTCGAGCCGGCGCTGTTCGTCAAGGCGCAGGTCATCAGCGCCAACGCCGAGCGCGTGGTGTGCGACGCCGGCCACAAGAGCCACGCCATCGACAGCGGCCTGCCGCTGGTGCACGCCCTGCCCGGCCAGCCGGCGCTGCACTACGCCAACGGCGGCGACGAGCACGGCATCCTGCGCCCGGCCGCACCCGGCGGCGCGCTGCCGGCGCTGGGCGACACGCTGTGGCTGATCCCGGGCCACTGCGACCCCACGGTCAACCTGCACGACCACCTGATCGTGGTGCGCGGCGGACTGGCCGCAGGCAGCGTGGACACCGTGGTGCCGGTGGACGCACGCGGCGCCTGGTGAAGTCCCGGCGGCCCATGCCCATCGCACCGTCCCGCCGCCACGCCTTCTGGCTGGTGCTGATGCTGCTGGCCGCCAGCGTGGCCACCGCCGCCAGCGTCGCCGGCGCCGTCGGGCTGCACCGCGCCAGCAAGCCGCTGGTGATGCTGTTTGCTATTTGTTTGGTAGCTGGTCGCGCTGATCTGTCGGGCGTTGGAACCCGATTTCGCTGGATTCTGATGCTGGCGCTGGCGTGCTCGCTGGCGGGCGACGTGTTCCTGATGTTCGAAGGCCTGTTCCTGCCCGGCCTGGTGGCCTTTCTGCTGGCGCACCTGGCCTATCTGGCGCTGTTTCTGCGCGGCCTGCCCTGGCTGCCCAGCCGGGCGGCGGCGCTGGCGGTGGCCCTGATCGGCGCCGCCATGTACGTCTTTCTTTGGCGCGGCGGGCTGCCGGCCGCGCTGCGCCTGCCGGTGGCCCTGTATGTGCTGGCGATCGGGCTGATGGTGGCGCAGGCCGTCGGCCGCGCCCTGCGGCTGCGCGACGGCGCCGCCTGGCGCGTGGCGCTGGGCGCCGGCCTGTTCATGCTCAGCGACAGCCTGCTGGCCACCAACCGCTTCGTGCAGCCACTGCCGCTGGCCCCGCTGTGGGTGCTGGGCAGCTACTTCATTGCTCAGCTTTTGATAGCTGCCTGCGCACGCCCGGTAAGCGACAGAGGTCAATCTGGTACTTGAACGCGTGGCGCGGTCGGCAGGCCGGGGCGTGCCAGCGGCACCTGGGTCTGGAACTTGGCGCGCCGGGTGGCAAAGAACACACGCACGTTGCGCACATTGGCGTCCTGGGTGAACAGGCGCTCGGCCAGCTGCTGGTAGTGCGGCATGTCGCGCACGCGCAGCACCAGCACGAAGTCCGGCCCCGGCGCCACCCGCCAGCACTGCTGCACGGCGGTGTCCTGCACCGCGCGGCGCTCGAAGGCGTCCAGATGCTCGGCGCCCTGGCGGTCCAGCGACACCTCGGCGATCGCCGTCAGCCCGTGGCCCTGGGCGGCGGCCACCCGGTCTTCGTCCAGCAACGCCACCTGGGCGGCGATCAGCCCGGCCTGGCGCAGGCGGCGCACGCGCCGCAGCGCGGTGGGCGGCGACAGTTGCAGACGCTCGGCCAGCGCCTGGTTGCTCAGGCTGGCGTCGTGCTGAAGGGCGTCGAGCAGGCGCCAGTCAACGTCATCCAATTCCATAAACACAGCTTTCGATTTACTGATATTTCATTGAAACCCATGAATGCATGATTATTCCAAATTTATTTCGATAATGAACACCTATTTCTTTGTCGCCCGGCTACCATCGCCCGGTCGTGGGGCCTGGCCCTCACGGCCGTCTCTTGGGAGGAAGCTCATATGTGCGGCATCGTCGGCGCAGTCTCCACGCGCAACATCGTTCCCATCCTGGTGCAGGGCCTGCAGCGGCTGGAATACCGTGGCTACGACTCCTGCGGCGTGTCGGTGCACAGTGCCGGCCTGGGCGCGCCGACCGGTGCGTTGCGGCGCGCCCGCGGCATCTCGCGCGTGGCCGACCTGGCGGCGCAGTGCGAAACCGAAGGGCTGCAGGGCCTGACCGGCATCGCCCACACCCGCTGGGCCACGCATGGCGCGCCGGCGGTGGCCAACGCGCACCCGCACTTCAGCATGGGCCCGCACGCCGACGACGGCGCCGAGCGGCCCGGCCGCGTCACCCTGGTGCACAACGGCATCATCGAAAACCATGAAGCGCTGCGCGCCGAGCTGCTGGCGCGCGGCTACCACTTCAGCAGCCAGACCGACACCGAAACCATCGTCCACCTGATCGACAGCCTGTACGACGGTGACCTGCTGACGGCGGTGCAGACGGCGGTGCGGCGGCTGCGCGGCAGCTATTCCATCGCCGTCATGCATCGCGACGAGCCGCAGCGCCTGATCGGCGCGCGCGAAGGCTCGCCCCTGGTGCTGGGCATCGGCGCCGACGGCAAGGAAAACTTCCTGGCCAGCGACGCCATGGCCCTGGCCGGCGTGACCGACCAGATTGTCTATCTGGAAGAAGGCGACCTGATCGACGTGCAGCTGGGCAAGTACTGGGTGCTGGACCGCGCCGGCCAGCGCGCCGAACGGCCGGTGCGCACCGTGCAGGCCATGAGCGGCGCGGCCGACCTGGGGCCCTACCGCCACTACATGCAGAAAGAGATCTTCGAGCAGCCGCGCGCCGTGGCCGACACGCTGGAAGGCGTGCAGGCCGTGGTGCCCCAGCTGTTCGAAGCGGCCGGCACGCCGGCGCCGGGCGAAGACGCGCAGACCACCTTTCAGGCCGTGCGCCAGGTGCTGATCCTGGCCTGCGGCACCAGCTACTACGCCGGCTGCGTGGCCCGCTACTGGCTGGAAGACATCGCCGGCATCCCGACCCAGGTCGAAATCGCCAGCGAATACCGCTACCGCGCCTCGGTGCCCGATCCGGCCACGCTGGTGGTCACCATCAGCCAATCGGGCGAAACCGCCGACACCCTGGCCGCGCTGCGCCATGCGCAGCGCCTGGGCATGCGCCACACGCTGACGGTGTGCAACGTGCCCACCAGCGCCATGGTGCGCGAATGCCGGCTGGCCTTTCTGACGCGCGCCGGGGTCGAGATCGGCGTGGCCAGCACCAAGGCCTTCACCACCCAGCTGGTCGGCCTGTTCCTGCTGGCGCTGATGCTGGCCAAGACGCGCGCTCGGCTCGGCCCGGCGCAGGAGGCCGAGCAGCTGGACGCGCTGCGCCGCCTGCCCGGCGCGCTGCAGGCGGTGCTGGCGCTGGAGCCGCAGCTGATCGACTGGGCCGAACAGTTCACCGCCAAGGAGCACGCGCTGTTCCTGGGCCGCGGCCTGCACTACCCGATCGCCCAGGAAGGCGCGCTCAAGCTGAAGGAAATCACCTACATCCACGCCGAGGCCTACGCCGCCGGCGAGCTCAAGCACGGCCCGCTGGCGCTGGTGACCAGCGCCATGCCGGTGGTCACCGTGGCGCCCAACGACGCGCTGCTGGAAAAGCTCAAGAGCAACATGCAGGAAGTGCGCGCGCGCGGTGGCGTGCTGTACGCGCTGGCCGACGCCGACACCCACATCGAAAGCAGCGACGGCCTGTACGTGATCCGCATGCCGGGCCGCTCGGGCCTGCTGTCGCCCATCCTGCACGTGGTGCCGCTGCAGCTGCTGGCCTACCACACCGCCGTGGCGCGCGGCACCGACGTCGACAAGCCGCGCAACCTGGCCAAGAGCGTGACGGTGGAGTGAGGCTCGATTCGTTTCTGAATAACAGAAATATCGATCCGCCAAACGGAAACAATTAGCATCGCCGGATGTCTGAAATTTCCGAAGCCGCAGCCGGGGTGCGCGGCTGGCCGCGGCAGCTGCGCCGGCTGTCGCCCGGCCTGGTGGTGGCGCTGATCGTGGCGCTGGCCGCCACCTTCGTGTCCGAACACTACGGCGGCCCCAAATTCCTGTATGCGCTGCTGATGGGCATGGCGCTGCACTTCCTGTCGGAAGACGCGCGCTGCGGCCCCGGCATCGAGTTTGCCGCGCGTCAGCTGGTGCGGCTGGGGGTGGCGCTGCTGGGCGCGCGCATCGCCTTCGGCGACGTGCAGGCGCTGGGCGGCGCCGGCGTGGCCTGGCTGGCGGCGGCGGTGGCGCTGACCATCGGCTTCGGTGTGGCGCTGGCGCGCGCGCTCGGCCTGCCGGCGCGCTTTGGCCTGATCTCGGGCGGCGCCACCGGCATCTGCGGCATTTCGGCGGCGCTGGCGATCTCCAGCGCGCTGCCGCGCGATGGCCGCACCGAGCAGCAGACGCTGATGACCGCCATCGGCGTGGCCGCGCTGTCCACCGCCGCCATGGTGCTGTACCCGCTGGTGGCGCAGGCGCTGCAGCTGGACGCACGGCTGGCGGGGCTGTTTCTGGGTGGCGCCATCCATGACGTGGCGCAGGTGGTGGGCGCCGGCGCCATCCTGTCGCCCGAGGTGGCGCAGTCGGCCACCCTGGTCAAGATGTTTCGCGTCGCCATGCTGGTGCCGGTGGTGCTGTGCGTGGCGCTGACCTTTCGCGCGCCAGCGCACGCGGCCGGCCAGCCGCGCCCGCGCGGGCCGGCGCTGCTGCCGGGCTTTCTGCTGGCCTTCATCGCCCTGGTGGTGGCCAACAGCCTGGGCGCCATCCCGGCGCCGCTGCAGTCGGCGGCGGCCGGAGTGTCGGCCTGGGCGCTGGTGGTGGCGATTGCCGCGCTGGGCGTGAAGACCTCGTTCGAAAAGATCGTGCGCCTGGGCTGGCGACCGATCGCGCTGCTGGTGAGCGAGACGCTGTTCATCGCCCTGTTCATGCTGCTGGCCGTGGGGTGGCAGGCCCGCAGCTGAAAACTCACGCCACCGGCGGCAGGCGCTGCTCCAGCTCGTGGCGCATGATTTTGCCGGTGGTGCTGCGCGGCAGCGCGGCGTCGTCGACGAAGTGCACTTCCTTGGGCACCTTGTAGCCGGCGATCTGCTGACGGCACAGCGCCTGCAGCGCGGCGGCGTCCAGCGTCGGGTCGCGCCGCACCACGAAGGCCACCGGCACCTCGCCCCAGGTCGGGTCGGGTCGGCGCACCACCACGGCGTCGGCCACGCCCGGCTCCGACAGCAGCACGCGCTCGATTTCGGCCGGGTAGATGTTTTCGCCGCCCGACTTGATGAGGTACTTGCGCCGGTCGACGAAGCTGAGCGTGCCGTCCGGATTGCGCCGAAACACGTCGCCCATGTGGAACCAACCACCGCGAAAGTCCTCGCGGTTGGCGTCCGGGTTGTTCCAGTAGCCCGAGAACAGCGCCGGCGTGCGGATGGTCAGCTCGCCCGGCTCGCCATCGGGCACCTCGCGGTCGTCGGCATCGACCAGGCGGATGCGGCACAGCGAACTCTGCTGCTTGTCCAGACTGGTCGGCACCACGCCGACCGGGATGGTGGCCAGCGAAGCCGGCGGGTAGCCGGTTTCGGTGGCGCCGAAGGAGTTGATGTAGGGCGCGCCCAGCAGCCGCGTGACCTCGGCGATCTGCTCGCGCGGCACCAGGTCGGCCATCACGCCCACCCACTTGACGCCCGCCGGCGGCGCGCCCAGGCGCTGCATGGCCTGCAGAAACGGCGTGATCATGCCGGGCATCAGGGTCAGCCGCCCCAGACGTTCGCGCGCCACGATGGCGGCCAGCTCGTCGGCGTCGAAGCCGTCGGTGACGATCACCTTGCCGCCCTGCATCAGGGTCATGAACACGGTGTCGGTGGACACCATGTGAAACAGCGGCGCCCAGGCCACGAAGTGCTCGTCGGCGCTGTGCGGCAGGTCCATGGCCTGGATGGCGGCACGGGCGATTTCGGCGCGCTGGCTGATCAGCGCCCCCTTGGGCATGCCGGTGGTGCCGCTGGTGTAGAGGATCACCACCCCATCCTCGGGGTCGCAGCGGTCTTCCACCGGCTCGGCGGTGGCGGCCTGCAGCGCCTGCTCGTACTCGGCGCCCAAGCACAGCAGCGGCACCGCGCCGCCGCAGCGGCGCGCCGCTTCGGCGTGGCGCGGCGAGGCCAGGATCAGTCGCGGCGTGACCAGCGCCAGGCAGTGGGCCAGCTCTTCGTCGCGCAGGCGCCAGTTCTGGCAGGCGGCAATCGCGCCCAGCTTGGCGGCGGCGATCAGCAGCTCGACGTATTCGGTGCGGTTTTCCGACAGGATCGCCACCCGGTCGCCGCGCCCGATGCCCAGCCCCGCCAGGTGCTGGCACAGGCGGTTGCTGCGCTCGTCGAGCTGGGCGTAGGTCAGGCCATGCGGCCCCTGCTGCAGCGCGATGCGCCCGGGCGCGCGGCGCACGCAGCGCGCAAACAGCGCGCCGATCGTCACGCCGGCCGCCTGGCGCGCCAGCGCATAGTCCACCGGGTCGGTGTTCGGATTCATGGGTTCTGCCCTCGAAACGGATTGCGGATGCGCATCGCGCCACACCGGCCGCGCCCCTCGCGGCCGCCACCGATGCCGCGAGCATTGTGTGCCGAAATCGCCCACAGGCGCCGGGGCGTCGCATCAGGTCGTGGCGTCAGCCGCCCGCGCGGCACGAAACACCTGCACCCTGTGAAACACCAGGTAATCCCGGTGCCGCGATTGCAGACCCCGGATCTGCCAGTTGGGCGCCACACCCAGCTGGGCGCGTGAGGCTGGCGACAGCGCCTCGGCCACCAGCAGCGCTCCGTCCTGGGCAAACGAGATCCAGCCGCCGTCAAACAGCGCGTCCACATGCGGGGCCAGCAGCAGGCCGTTGAATACGTCCAGGCGCTCGTTGTCGTTGTCGCAGGCGGCCCAGGGCTTGATGTGCGAGGCGCGCAGCAGCGGCGCCAGCGCCAGGCCCGTCACGCAGCAGCGCCCCTGCCAGAAATCCAGCAGGGCTGCGCGAAACAGGTCCTGCCCCACGCGCTGGATGACCAGGCGCTCGGCCTCCGTCGTCCGTGGCAGGGCCGCCGTCTGGTGGCGAAACGCATCGGCTACCCGGTTGGGCAGGGTGCGCGCATGCGCCGCCAGCGTGCGCAGCGTGTCGTACAGCGCGGCATAGCCGTGCAAGGTGGTGGCGTCGCGCAACAAGGCGTGGTTGCTGGCGCCAACCTCGAACGCCTCTGCCCCCAGGGGGCGCACCGTCACCACCTCCGGGAAGCGGGCGGAACGCAGTTGCAGCGCACCGCCTTGCTCGGTCGGCGGCATTTCAAAGCCGCAGTCGGCGGCGGCCTTTTCGATGCGAACGCGCTCAAGCGGGTTCATGCCGATGCACTCGCCAGCTTCTGGTAGCCCTGGCGGATCACGTCCGCAATCAGGGGGCGGCGTGCCTGCAGGAAGGGCTCGTAATCCATCTGCCACCACTCGCCTGGCAGCGCGTGCCAGCGCATCATGGTGGCCAGCGTCTGGGCGTCAAAGCGGGCGGCGTATTTGCCCCAGTACTGGCTGGGCGGCTCGTCGGAGATGGCGATGTTGTCGTCCCACTCCACCAGCGCGTAGTTGGCGATCTGGTTGATGTCGCGCACGCTATCGATGCCCCGCTTCTTGAGGTACTGCTTGGGGAACAGGTGATGCCGCTCCAGCGCCTTCTTCTGCCCCTGGGCCGGGGGGTCGAGCAGATCGACCACCGCGCTTTGCGAGAACAGCGCCCGCGCGCCCAGCAAGGCCTGCGCGGCGTAAAAGCCGAACAGCGCCGGGCTGCGGCCGGCCGAGGTGGCCAGCTCCAGCGGCAGCGTCGTGCTCCAGTAGTCGTGCGTGAGCGTGGCGGCCTCCACGGCGGCCAGGCGCTCAAGGAACTGGTCTGCGGTTTTCAGCTCGCGCAGCTCGGCCAGGTCCTGCTCCATGCGCGACTCCGGCGACGTGGTGAAGCGCCCGGTGAGCAGCGACATGAACAGCCAGCGCGCAATCGCGTTCTTCAGCCTGAAGCCCTCCACCGCGTATTCCGTGCGGCCCAGCAGATAGAGCTGGTAGGCAAACACCAGCGCGTTCACCGAGCTGATGTGCTTGGCACTGCGGTAGCCCGCGGCGCGCACCACGTTCAGAAAATCGGCCCAGTAGGTCAGGTTCAGCACGCGCTGTTGCGCGTCGCGCAGCTTGGCGAACTGACTGTCGCGCTGCTGGGTGCTGATCTCGCCGCTGGCCAGGTCCTTGCCGCGCAGCAGCGAATACACATGCTCCAGCCGCCCGCGGCGAAACGCCACGCCCACATCCACGCGCAGCAGGTGGTCCGGGTCGGGCTGGAAAATCTGGTTGAAGGCGCTGGCCTGGCCGGCGGGCGCGGGCTGGCGCGCGGCGCGGCAGAACTGCTCCAGCTCGGTGCGGCCATCGTCCCAGAACACCGACATCAGCGTGAGGATGAAGTCCGACTGGTTGAGCTTCTTGCCCTCGCTGTTGATGCGCACGAACACGTCGGCCACCTGCTCCTCGCTGCACTGCTGCGACAGCTCCAGCGCGATGAAGGGAAAGTTGGTCAGTCCCGCCAGTTTCCCGATGGCTCTTGCGATGTCCTTCTCTTCCTCTTTTGAGACTTCGCGTGCTGCCCGCAAGCGCTCCAGATAAGCTGAAACCAGTTCATAAGTGTCGGTGCGGAACACCTCCGAGATGTCCAGGATGTATTCCGGGTCGCGTTCCGTGGTGGCGTCGGGCACGGCGAAGGTGCCGCTTTGCGGGCGAAAGGCGATGCGGATGTGCTCGCGCTCGAAGTTCTCGCGCAGCACCGCCTCGCGGCGAATCACGGCGTACAGCGAGGTCAGCCGCTGCTGGCCGTCGACGATGAGCAGCGAGGGGGCCTTTTGCTTGTGGGCGTCGCCAATCACCTTGGTGTCCACCCCCTCGGCGCCGGTCTGCCAGAACAGGAAGTAGCCCACCGGGTAGCCCCGGTACATGGAGTCGAACAGGTCGCGCACCTTGGCGTTGGCCCAGACGAACGGGCGCTGGATGTCGGGCAGGCCGATGCGGCCCAGGCCGATGTCGTTGATCAGGCCGCCGAGGGTGTAGTGGACTTCCTTGAAGAGGGTGTCGGTCATGTGTGTCAGAGGATATGGGCGCCGCGGAAAAACCCGGTCAGACTCATGAGCGCGCTGCGCACGATTTTTTGGTCCATCTCCGAATGCGCCGCCTTTTCCCCGTGAAACAGGTTGCAGCGCACGCGATAGACGGCGTTGATGAAATGCGGCCAGTCACAAGGGATGGCTTCGCCACGGTCGAGGTGATATTTGGCGCACTCGGGCTCGAACTCGGTGATGCCCGCAGCGAAATACCGATGCACCGTTTCACGACGGGAAGCCGACTCATCCACTCGCACCCCCGCTCGGCGCAAGCGCTGCGCCTTGAAAATCGGCAAGAGCGTGAAAAAGGATTCCACCTCACGTCGGAACTCCTGGTCTTCGCGCAGCAGCTCATCAAACGCTGCTCGCAGGCCCACGTCACGAGAAAGCCGGCGCATGTATTCCCGGTCTGCGTCCTCTCCAGTCACGCAGGCGGCCCATGCATTGACGGCAATCCAGGCGAACACGAAGCTCTCGAACGCGGCTTCCCGGTCATCGCGTGCGCGCCACGCACGGCCAAAGCATGTGGTCATCAACCGCAGGCCGTCAGGGTGGAGGCTGCGGTGCTTTTGAAGATCGAGGGAACTGCGTTCATCCGGTGCGTCAAATGGGCACGCCTCTACCGGGCGCACCTGGCGTGGTGCTGAACGAGGTGTTGAACGATCGGGCCTTGCAGGCATTTCTTTCTCCGTGAGCCATCAGTCCCTATGAGCTCGCCTGCTGTTCCAGCGCATCCCACGCCTCCAGCACCAGGCGCTGGGTGCGGTATTCGCGGAAGGCGCGCAGCTCGTTGTTCTTGAGCACGCGGAAGGTCTCGCTGGGGTAGTCGTCGCCCATCACGTCGGCCGGGTCGAGGATGTAGCGCAGTTCGTCGCGGGTCAGGCCGTACAGGCGCGCGTACCAGGCGTCGAGTTCGGCGCGCAGCTGGGCGCGGCGCTCGGGGTTCCAGGGGAAGGGGGGTAGCGGCGTGCCACGCTCGGCCGGCGGGCGCGGGTCGGCCTCGGGCATGGCGGCCAGCAGCTCGTCGGCCCAGGGCTGCATGTCGTGCGCGGTGTGGGTGAGCTCCAGCACGCGCGGGACGATGAAGGCCAGGTCGGCGGGGGTGTAGCGGTCGGGGGGCAGGACAGGAAGCTGCTTCGGAATGAAAAAATTGAAATTCGCCCCTCCTATCTTCTGGCGAGCTACGAAGTCGAATATCAGTGATGAGACGTTTGCAAGCAATCCACCGACCTGTGCGGCTGAAAACTGATGCGAAGGAGTCACGATATGGATGCTGTTCCCCATGCCAGCACGAGGCATAGCTGCGGCAATCACACTGCGTTCATCGGTTGTCCTAGCGATACCACGCCACCCCATCAACCACCTCGGGCTGCGGCGATCCATCCAGTCGTCGAGCCAGTCCAGCGCCATGGCGGCTGCGGGGGCGCAGCCGCTTTGCTGCGTGGCGATGTGCTGCAGCTCGGCCTCGCTCAGGCCCAGGCCCTGCGCGGGGTCGTCCTGCAGGGCGCATTTTTCGAACACGGGCAGGGCCTTTTTGCCGCTGGTGCCGTCGGCGCGCAGGGCCTGCGCCAGTTGCGGGTGGTGGCGGGCGAGCTGCTCTTCAGTGGTCTCTCTGGCACGCGCACGCGTGTGGTTGTTCCAGACCAAGGCAGGCGCGTCAACTCCTTGTTTGATAGCTGCTCGCGCTTGCTGGGCGGGCGCTGGAGCCGTTTTTGGCTCTGATTCTTCCCACAGGCTGGCGGTCGCTTGAGGGGCAGCGCTCAGGCGCATGGCTTCGCGCCGGAACAGCGCGCCGGCGACCCAGGTGGCCAGGGCCAGGGTGAGCGCGGCGTGCTGCTGGGCCTGCGCGGCAGGGTCGGCGGCGGCTGCGTCGGTGGCCGCGCGCCAGGCCAGCCAGGCGCTGGCGACGCGGCTGGGCACGCGGGCGATGCGGGCGAGCACCTGGCGCTCGTCCACCCAGTAGCGCGGGCGCACGGCAAAGCGCGGGTCGGCCTTTTGCGCGGGGCTCACGTCCAGCGTCTCGACGCCGCCGGGCTTGTCAGGGTTGGCTGCGTAGGTGGCCCAGCGGTGGTCGAACTGGTGAATCATCTTGGCCTCGTACAGCGGCAGGTGGCGGGCGGCGGCGCTGTCGGCAAAGAGGTGGCTGTCGTTGGACATGTCCAGCATGCGCTGGAAGCTGATGCCCCAGGGGTTGGCTTCGGGCTCGATGACGCGGGCGTGCTGGCCCGCGCCTTGCGTCTGCGCCTCGCGGATGAGGACGGGCGCGGCGCGGTAGAGCTTTTTGGTGAGCTCGGCGTCGCGCTGGCTGCGAAACACCGGGCAGGTGCGGGTGTTGGGGTTGATGAGGCGAAATTCCTCGGGCGTGAGGGTGAAGCGCCGGCGCGGGTCGCTGGCCTGCTCCACCTGCGTGGCAAAGCAGACGAACTGCGCGGCCTCGGCGCTGCCGAGCGTCATCAGGCTGAATTTGTAGCTGCGGTGGACGGCGGGGAAGACGCCCTGGCTGTTTTCAAAGTCCAGCAGGCTCACCAGGCGGCCGGATTGCGAGACGTGGCCGAAGTAGGCCTTGGTGGAATCGTCGGTGGCGATGCCGGTGGGCACGATGAAGCCCGCCCTGCCCTGCGCCGCGGTGAGCTGGAACAGCGTTTCGGCAAACAGGGCGTAGGTGTTGACATCGCCCACACCGGTGAGCGGGTAGCGGCCGCTGTCGTGGGCGTAGAGGCTGGCGGCTTCGGCGCCGCGGCGGGCGGCGATGAAGTCCTCGTACAGCCGCATTTCGGCGCGGTTGGGCGGCTGCAGGCCTTCGGCAGCGGCCACGTCGGGGCTGAGGGTGTGCAGCAGCAGGCCGCGCTGCAAAAGCCCGATGCGCTCGGCACGTTCGGCCTTGTTGCGGGCGGCGGCCACCAGCGGGCTGCGGGTGGCGAAGAATTCTTCCTCCTGCAGCTTGATGCGCTCCCACGGCGGGTTGCCCAGCATCACGTCAAAGCCGCCGCGGGCGGCGATTTGCGGAAAGGCCAGCCACCAGTGGAAGACGCCGTGCTGGCGGCACAGGGCCTGGGCGGCGGCCTGAAGCGCGTCGTCGGGTGCGGCGCCGCTCATCAGGCCCCAGAGGTAGCCCGAGAGGGGCACGGCGCTGGCGCCCGCGTCCGCGAGCTTGGGCGCGAGGAAGGCGGCGACGTAGGTGTCGGCCAGGCGGGCGAAGGGGGTGCGGCGCGCGGCGTGCTGGGCCTGTTGCCACGCGCTGCGCTTGGCGGCGAGCTGCTCGGGCGTGTCGTCCGCCAGTTGCTCGACGCTGCTGGCCTGGGCGGCCAGGCCCGCCTGCGTGATGAGGTCGCCGGCGGCAATGCGGCGCCAGCTTTTGAGGTCCATCTTGTTCTGCTTCTTGAGGGCGGCGGCGCTGGCCTTGTCGTCGCCGCTGAGCGCCGTGTAGGCGGCGTCCGGGATGCCGTTTTCCAGCACCTGCGGGTCCAGCACGCCCAGGAGCGCATCGCCCACGCGCAGGTGGTGGTCGATGAAGGAGAGCGGCCGGTCGGGCGAGTAGGCCTCGAGCCACAGCGCGGTCTTGGCGAGCTGGATGGCCATGGGGTTTTTGTCGACGCCGTAGAGGCAGCGGCCCACCACGTCGCGCAGGGCGTGGCGGTAGTCGGCGGGCGTGGGGGCGCCGCCTTCGCGCTCGGCGGCGGCGCGCTGGCGGGCCACTTCGTCGGCCAGGCGGCGGGCGGCGGCCAGTAAAAAATGCCCGCTGCCGCAGGCCGGGTCGCAGATGGCAAGCTGCAGCAGGGCCTGCACGGGGTCTTGCGGGTGGGCCTGAACGGTTTGCGCAATGACGGGTTCGAGCGCGCTGGCGATGAGCTGCTGCACCAGGCTGTCGGGCGTGTAGTAGCTGCCGGTGAGCTTGCGCGTGTTGCCGCGGGTGGAGGCGCTGGCTTCGTCGTCGCCGACGAAGGCCAGGCGCGCGCTGGCGGCCGAGTGCAGGCCTTGCAGGTCGGGCACGAGTTCGAGCAGGCTCTCGTACACGCTGCCGAGCTCTTCGGGCCCCATGTCGCGGTAGTTGACGCGCGACAGGCCGCCGTCGGCGCGAAACCAGCCGAGCTGGAACACGGCGGCGAGCAGGTGGCGGTTGTCCAGTTGGGCGGC
>Ga0209604_1002602_pt1 | contig 13070 bp, 10 predicted proteins | sample AD_UKC097_MetaG_FD_184405 | JGI IMG/M metagenome (GOLD analysis project Ga0209604, IMG submission 184405) | Active sludge microbial communities of municipal wastewater-treating anaerobic digesters from USA - AD_UKC097_MetaG (SPAdes) (version 2) | ecosystem: Engineered > Bioreactor > Anaerobic >... | reverse complement strand
TGCCGCAGCGCGCCCACCAGCGCCTGCCGGATGCCGGCGAACTGCTGCACGTGCTGGTGGCCGTCCACGTGGTCGGGCGGCGCGCCCCAGGCGGCTTCGAAGGCGTCGAGCTGGCGCTCGATCTCGGCGCGCGCCGCGGCGGGGTCGAAACCGCCCAGCAGCGCGCACCGCATGGCCGCGCCCAGCGGCAGGCCGTGGCCGGCGGCGATGGCGAACGGGCTGGTCCAGTCCAGGTGCAGGCCGACGTCGATTTGGCCGCGCAGTTCGCGCAGCGGCGCGGCGTCTTCGCGCCAGCGCGGCGACAGCACCATGGCGCTGGTGGCGCTCAGCCGCCCCTGCGCCGCCAGCGCGCGGATGCCGGCGCTGATGCCAGCGTCCTGCGCGTAGTCGTCGGCGCAAAGCACGATGGGCTTGCCGCCCGGCCCCGCCGGCATCAGCCCGTCACCCGCCAAAGCCGCGCGCCAGAAACACCGCCGCCAGCGGGATCAGCGCCACCACGTGGGTTTCGGTCATCACCAGCCGGCGCACGCCGTTGACTTCGCCCGCAGGGGGCAGCGAGCCGTCGGCCGCGTGGCGCGCCGCCCAGCGCGACAGCCGCCGCGTGGTGCCGGGCATCATGACGACGGTGACGATGAACAGCGTCAGCTTCAGGTGCAACAGCCAGTTGCCCCAGTACCAGGCCGCGCCCTTGGCGCCGCCGTAGATACGCAGCAGCCCCGTGACGAGCACGGCGGCGGTGGCGACCCACAGCAGCGTGTCGAGGCGGCGCAGGCGCGCCAGCGCGGCGGCGTTCAGCCATTCGGGCCGGCACAGCGCCGCCTGGGCGGAGGCGAACACGATCCAGCCCAGCACCGCGCTGAGGTGAAAGAAGGCAAGCCATGCTTCGGTCATGGCGCGAATGCTACCCCGCCGCCGCGCCGCGCCAGAAGGCCGGGTCGCCGTAGCGCGCGCGCAGGTAGTCCACCCACAGCCGCACGCGCAGCGGCAGGTGGCGCACCGCATGCGGCAGCACGGCGTAGATGCCGTTGGGCGGCGCGGCGAAGGCCTCCAGCACCGGCACCAGCGTGCCGTCGGCGATCTGCTGCTCCACCTCCCACGTGCTGCGCCAGGCCAGGCCCTCGCCGGCCAGGCACCAGTCGTGCAGCACCTGCCCGTCGGAGCAGTCCAGCGGGCCTTCGAGGCGCAGGTAGATCAGTTCGCTGTCGTCCGTGCCTGCGCCGGCAGGGGTGCGTTCGTTGTCCGGCCCGTGGGCATTGCGCGGAACGCGGAACGCCCAGCCGCGCGTCTGCGAAGCGTCGCTGGACAGCACCAGGCAGTCGTGCTGCAGCAGGTCGCGCGGATGGCGCGGCGTGCCACGGCGGCGCAGGTAGTCGGGCGCGGCCACGCACAGGCGGCGGTTGTCGGCCAGGCGGATGCTGACCAGCGACGAATCGGGCAGGTCGCCCACGCGCACGGCGCAGTCGTAGCCTTCGGCCGCCAGGTCGACCACGCGGTCGGACAGGTTGAGCGAAATGCGCAGGCGCGGGTGCTCGGCCCGGAACGCCGGCAGCAGCGGCGCCACGTGCCGGCGCCCAAAGCCCGCCGGCGCTGTGATGCGCAGGTGCCCGCTGGCCTGCAGCCCGCCGGCGGTGACGCTGGCTTCGGCGGCGGCCAGTTCGGCCAGCACGCGCTGGCAGTCGTCCAGAAAGGCCGTGCCTTCGTGCGTGAGCGCGATGCGCCGCGTGGTGCGCACCAGCAGCTTCACGCCCAGGTGTTCTTCCAGCGCGTCCAGTCGCCGGCTGACCACCGCCGGCGCCACGCCCTCGGCGCGCGCGGCGGCGCTGAGGCTGCCGCGCGTGGCCACCGACGCAAAGGTCTCCAGGGCCTTGAGCTTGTCCATGCGGGAATTATCGGCAGCGCGCGCCGGCGCGAGGCCGCTGCGCTGTGGGCCCGTCGGCCGAGCGACGCAGGCGGATGGCCCAAGCCCCTGCGTCTACGCCCCGCTGAAGCACCCGGCACTTGTGCGATCATGGCCATTCTGTCGCGTCTTGTTACATCCATGTCCGCCGCACCGCCCCCCGCCTCTGCTGGCACTGCCGGCGTGGACGTTCGTGCGCTGAGCCTGGCGCAGTTGCAGAAGCTGGCCGAGCGCGGCAGCCGACGCGCACGCGCCGAACTGGAAGGTCGCATGCGCGCAGCGGCGGCCCAAGGGCAGCCGGCCGTCCCCGCGCCGCCCCCGGCGGCCGCAGCGGCCCGCCCGGCCGCGCCCCGCGCGCCCCTCGCACCGCCTGCGCGCGCCATGCCGCCCACAACTGCCACGACGGCGCCGAGGACGTCGGACGACGCGCTGCGCCAGCTGGAGCTGATCGCCCGCCAGGACGAAGCCCGCGCGCGCGCCGACGGCCCGCCGCGCCTGATGGGCATGGTGCTGATCGCCTGGGGCGTGCTGCTGCTGCTGGGCGGGCTCATCATGGCCACGCGCGGCGGCGGCTGGTATTACGCGGGCTGCGGGCTCGGGTCGGCCGCGGTCGGCTGGCTGCTGATGCAGCGCCGGCGCTGGGCCCTGGTGCTGCACGGTGCGCTGCTGCTGGTGGCCATCGCGTGGGCCTGGAAGACCGCACGCGGCAGCATGGGCCTGGCGCTGGTGCAGTCGGCGCCGCTGTGGATCGCCGCGCTGTGGATGGCGGTGCCGGCGGTGCGCGAATCGCTGGAATAGGCCAGACCGGAAACGGAATACCGGACGCGAAGGCTTCGCGAAGGACGCGAAAGAAACAACCAGAAGGGAGTTGCGCTGGTGTTGGATGCGTCTGCTGCCAAATTCCTGGGTGGTCTGACTGCGGCGGCGCCGTTTTTCAAGTCAAAATATCGCCCAGCGCTTGCTCATAAAGCGCAGACAGCTACCATTAGCATAGCAATCAGTCCCCCGATCCGCCCTTCAGCCGCGACTTGATGAAACCCGTGGTGCCGTAGCGCGTGACGCGCTTGTACAGCTGCGCCATCAGGCGGTGCACCACGTCGGCATAGGCGTCCACCAGTTCGGGGGCGATGCCGAAGTGGTCGTAGTTGACCACCACGTCCACCCGTTCGCCAAACGGCTCCAGCAGCGCGCGCACCGCGGTGTCGATGGCGGCGATGGTGGTGGACGAATTGACCTGCAGGCCGGAGAAGTCGATGTGCAGCACGCGCGCGGCCGGGTCCAGGTGCAGGCGCTCGGCCAGCGGGCGTTCCAGCAACTGGCCGCGCAGGCCCAGCGGCTCGGGCGCAAACAGGCGCTCGTCCATGGTCTTCAGGTCGGCGGCGATGCGCGGCTTGAACGACATGTGGGCCAGCACGTCGCGCTGCAGGTCGACGCCGGGGGCGATCTCGAACAGCTCCAGTTCGCCGCCCGCGCCATCTTCGCGCGGCACCAGGCGGAACACGGCGCGCTCGGTCACGTACAGCACGCGCTGGCCGCGCCGCACCGCCTCGGCGCCGGAAAACGTCCGGTGCTCGACCTCGCGCACGAACTTGCGCGCGCCGCCTTCGCGCGCAATGGTCATCCGGCCGCCGTCCAGCCGCACTTCGAGCTGCCCGGCCGTGAAGGTGCCGACAAACACCACCGTGCGCGCGTTCTGGCTGATGTTGATGAAGCCGCCCGCGCCGGCCAGCCGGGGGCCGAACTTGCTGACGTTCAGGTTGCCGTGCTGGTCGGCCTGCGCCAGCCCCAGCACGGCGATGTCCAGCCCACCGCCGTCGTAGAAGTCGAACTGGTTGGGCTGGTCGATGATGGCCTGCGGGTTGACCGCGGCGCCAAAGTTCAGCCCGCCGGCCGGCATGCCGCCCACCACGCCGGGCTCGGCCGTCAGCGTCAGCAGGTCGATGATCTTTTCTTCGGCCGCCACGTTGGCCACGCCTTCGGGCATGCCTATCCCTAAGTTCACCACCTGGTGCGGGCGCAGCTCCAGCGCGGCGCGGCGGGCGATGACCTTGCGCTCCGACAGGCCCATGGGCGGCAGGCGGTCCATGGGCACGCGCACTTCGGCGGCAAAGGCGGGGTTGTACGGCTCGCCGAAGGTCTGCTCATGGTGCGACGGATGGGCGGCCACCACCACGGCATCGACCAGCACGCCCGGCACCTTGACCTGGCGCGGGTGCAGGCTGCCGCGCTCGGCCAGGCGCTCGACCTGCGCGATGACGACGCCGCCCGAGTTGCGCGCCGCCATCGCAATGGCCAGCGCTTCCAGCGTCAACGCCTCGCGCTCCATGGTCAGGTTGCCGTCGGGGTCGGCGGTGGTGGCGCGGATGATGCCGACGTGGATCGGGAACGCGCGGTAGAACAGGAAGTCCTCGCCGTTGATGGGCAGCAGCTGCACCAGGTCTTCGGTGGTGCGCGCGTTCAGCTTGCCGCCGCCGTAGCGCGGATCGACAAAGGTGCCCAGCCCCACGCGCGTCAGCGTGCCGGGCTTGCCGGCGGCGATGTCGCGGAACAGGTGGCAGATCACGCCCTGCGGCAGGTTCCAGGCCTCGATCAGGTTGTCGACGGCCAGCTTCTGCACCTTGGGCACCAGCCCCCAGTGGCCGCCCACCACGCGCTTCAGCAGGCCAGCGTGGCCGAAGTGGTTGAGCCCGCGGTGCTTGCCGTCGCCCTGGCCGGCGGCGTAGACCAGCGTGAGGTCGCGCGGGTGCTGCGAGGCGACAAAGCGCTCTTCCAGCGCCACCGCCACGCCTTCGGCAAAGCCGATGCCGACAAAGCCGCCGGTGGCCACGGTGTCGCCGTCGTGAATCAGCTGCACCGCCTCGGCGGCGGTGACGATCTTGTTCTTGTGCGGGCTGTGGTGAATCTGCTGCGGGTCGAATCCGTGCATGGGGGGTGCCTCCTCGACCGCCAGCATAAGCGGGCGCGACGGGCGCCGTATATTTGCAAAAAAGTCAAAAGTTTTTCATTCTTTGATTTGTTTATTGCCTAAAACAAATCGAATACAGTGATCGATGCGGCACGCGCCCTGCGCGCCCTTTTTCATTCTTTTTTTCCAGGAAAGCCCGCCATGACCCAGCGCACCCCCGTTCACGACCTGAAGGTCGCCACCGAGCTGTACCACTTCGTCAACAACGAAGTGCTGCCCGACGTGGGCGTGGCGCCGGCCGCCTTCTGGCAGGGCTTTTCGACGCTGGTGACCGAGCTGGCGCCCAAGAACGCCGCCCTGCTGGCCGAGCGCGACCGCCTGCAGGCCGAGCTGGACACCTGGCACCGCGCCAACCCCGGCCCCATCAAGGACATGCGCGCCTACCGCGCCTTCCTGGAAGGCATCGGCTACCTGGTGCCGCAGCCGGCCAAGGTGCAGATCACCACCGCCAACGTCGACGACGAACTGGCCGTGCAGGCCGGCCCGCAGCTGGTGGTGCCGATCCTCAACGCGCGCTACGCGCTGAACGCCGCCAACGCGCGCTGGGGCAGCCTGTACGACGCGCTGTACGGCACCGACGTGATCGCCGAAACCAAGGGCCTGGAAAAAGGCGCCAAGTACAACGCCCGCCGCGGCGCCAAGGTCATCGAGTGGGCGCGCCACGTGCTGGACCGCACCGCGCCACTCAAGAAAGGCTCGCACGTCGACTCGGTGGGCTGCGTGGTCAACAAGCATGGCGAGCTGGTGATCAAGCTCAAGGGCGGCAAATCGACCAAGCTGGCCGACAACAGCCAGTTCGTCGGCTACCAGGGCCCGGCCAAGGCGCCCACGTCGATCCTGCTGGTGCACAACGGCCTGCACATCGACATCCGCATCGATCCCAAGTCGCCCATCGGCAAGACCGACCCGGCCGGCGTGGCCGACCTGGTGGTGGAAGCGGCCGTTTCCACCATCCTCGACCTGGAAGATTCGGTGGCCTGCGTCGACGCGCAGGACAAGGTGCTGGGCTACCGCAACTGGCTGGGCATCCTGCGCGGCACGCTGACCGAAAGCTTCGAGAAGGGCGGCAAGACCATGACGCGCGGGCTGAACCCCGACCGCGTCTACACCGCGCCCGACGGCGCGAAAGAGGTGACGCTGCACGGCCGCTCGCTCATGTTCGTGCGCAACGTCGGCCACCTGATGACCAACCCGGCCATCCTGTGGAAGAACGCGCAAGGCCAGTGGAAGGAAATCCCCGAAGGCATCATGGACGCGGCCATCACCACCGCCATTGCCCTGCACGACCTGCAGGGCAAGGGCGCCGACGGCCTGCGCAACTCGCGCACCGGCAGCGTCTACATCGTCAAGCCCAAGATGCACGGCCCGACCGAGGTGGCCTTTGCCAGCGAGCTGTTCGGCCGCGTCGAAAAGCTGCTGGGCCTGAAGGAAAGCACCGTCAAGCTGGGCATCATGGACGAGGAGCGCCGCACCAGCGTCAACCTGAAGGCCTGCATCGACGCCGCCAAGAGCCGCGTGGCCTTCATCAACACCGGCTTCCTGGACCGCACCGGCGATGAGATGCACAGCTGCATGCAGGCCGGCCCCGTGTACCGCAAGGGCGACATGAAGACCAGCGCCTGGATCCAAGCGTATGAGCGCAACAACGTGCTGACCGGCCTGGCCTGCGGCCTGCGCGGCAAGGCGCAGATCGGCAAGGGCATGTGGGCCATGCCCGACCTGATGGCCGAGATGATGAAGCAGAAGATCGGCCACCCCAAGGCCGGTGCCAACACCGCCTGGGTGCCCAGCCCCACCGGCGCCACGCTGCACGCCATGCACTACCACCAGCTGCTGGTGAGCGACGTGCAAAAGCAGATGGAAGCCGAGCTGGCCAAGGCCGACCCCGCCGCGCTGCGCGACGAGTTGCTGAGCGGCCTGCTGACCATCCCCGTGGTGGGCGAGGACAAGTGGACGCCGGCCGAGAAGCAGCAGGAGCTGGACAACAACGCGCAGGGCATCCTGGGCTACGTGGTGCGCTGGGTCGACCAGGGCGTGGGCTGCTCCAAGGTGCCCGACATCCACCACGTCGGCCTGATGGAAGACCGCGCCACGCTGCGCATCAGCAGCCAGCACATGGCCAACTGGCTGCTGCACCGCGTGGTCAGCAAGGGCCAGGTGCAGGCCACGCTGGAGCGCATGGCGGCCCTGGTCGACCAGCAGAACGCCGGTGACCCGCTGTACCGCCCCATGCACGGCAACTTCAAGAAGTCCGCCGCCTTCAAGGCCGCGTGCGACCTGGTGTTCAAGGGCATCGAGCAGCCCAGCGGCTACACCGAGCCGCTGCTGCACGCGTGGCGGCAGAAGGTGAAGGCCGGCGCCTGACGCGCGGCCGCCCGCGCGCGACATGAAAGCGGCGCCCGCGGGCGCCGCTTTTTCATGGCGCAGTCAAAATCACCCCATGCCCTTGCGTTACCTGATCTTCGACGCCAGCGACGACGGCGCGGGCACCGGCACCTGGGAAGCCATGGCCAGCGTGCGTGCGCCCGACCTGCCGGCCGTGCGGGCCGAAGTGCAGCGCGTGATCGACTGGGCCGAGGCGCACGCGCCCGGCCCGCGCGCGCCGCTGGACGAGGGCGGGGCGTGGGACGCCGATGTGCACACCGCGCAGGACGGCGACTGGATCGCGCTGACCTTCACGCTCACCGGCCCTTGGGAATGGGGCGAAGCGATGCTCGCGGCGCTGACGCCGGAGGATGCTATTTAAAATATAGCTGCATGCGCTTTTGCAGAAAGCGACAGCGGCCGATAAGACATCAAACCGTATCCGACGCCATCCATCGGAAACTACCCTCGTCCATCGTCATTCCCGCGCAGGCGGGAATCCATCGGCGCTTGCCACAGGCCGCGGGTGGCGGATGCATGGATTCCCGCCTGCGCGGGAATGAGGAGTCCTGAGATTTCTTCCGCAAACAAAAACGCGGGGCCTGCACCCCGCGTTTTCGGCGTCGCGCCAAATGGCGCGCGGCATGCTTCAGAGGCGCGCCTGCTGCTGCTCCCACTTGGTCTTGCAGGCCACGCAGTGCTGCGTCATGGGTTCGATCTTCAGGCGCTCGAACGGGATGGCGCAGCCGCATTCTTCGCATTGGCCGTATTCACCGTCTTCCATCGCTTCCAGCGCGCGGTCGATGCGCGCCAGTTCGTCGGCGTCCATGGCGGTCAGGGCGCCGTCGACTTCGCGCGTCTGGTTCTTCAGCCGCGCGTTTTCGTCCTGCGACACGCTGCCGGCGTTGTTTTCGGCCGGGGCCAGGTTTTCCAGGTTCTGCGCCATCTGCTGCTGCAGTTCCTTGCGGCGCGACAGCAGCAGCGCCTTGAGTTCGTCGCGCTGGGCGGTGGTGAGTTTCTGGGTCATGGTGATCTCCTGAATGGCTTTGGCGTCGGCGACCATTCGCCCAGACGCTTCGTCCCGCAGAATACCATCCGCATGACCCCCGCCGCCGTCCCAGACCCTGCCCTCTGCCCGCTGTGCAGCCAGCCCAACCGCTGTGCCATGGAGGCCGAACGCGCCAGCGGCACGCCGCAGCCGCCGTGCTGGTGCACGCAGGTGGATTTCGCGCCGGCGCTGCTGGACCGCATCCCCGCCGCCGCACAGGGCCGCGCCTGCGTCTGTGCGCGCTGCCAGGCGCAGTTTGTGGCGCCGCCCGGCGGCTGAGTGCGCGCCGATCAGTTGACGGGCTTGCTGTCCGCCGAGGTGAGCCAGTCGGTCAGCGCCTGCACGGTGGCGTCGCTGACCTGCCGGTGGCCGACGATGGCGCGCCAGCCGCTGCTGGTTTCGCGCATTTCGTCGGCCCAGTGGCGCGCCACGCCGGCGCGGTCGTTGCCGCGGCTGGCGGCGCGTTCGCGCAGCAGTCGAAACTCGGGCGCCTCGCCGCGCGCCGGCGTGCCGTGGCAGTTCAGGCAGCCCATGTCGGCCGCCAGGCTGGCCCCCGGCCGGGCCGCGACGGGTGCCGGCGCCTGCGCCAGCGCAGCGCCACCGGGCGCGATCACACACAAGACCAGGCAAGCGGCACGGACGAGGTTTTTCATGGCGGCATGATAGCCCCGGCGCCGCCGCTATGCTTTGGCCGACCGCGTCTTTTTCAGCTCGCCGCCGCATGACCGCCCCCGCCCCGCCCGCGATCGACCCCGCGTCGGGCGAGGCCTTGCGCGCCCGCTATGGCGAGCGCTACCGCTGGCTGCTGCTGATCGCGCTGATGGTGGGCGTGATGGCGTCGATCATGTCGTCCACGGTGGTGAACGTGGCCATTCCCGGTCTGTCGCACCAGTTCGCGCTGGGGCAGGAACGCGCGCAGTGGGTCACCAGCGGCTTCATGGTGGCCAGCACGGTGTCGATGCTGGTGACGCCCTGGCTGCTGGCGCGCTATGGCTACCGCGCCACCTACGCCGGCTGCATGTGGCTGCTGCTGGCCGGCGGGCTGCTGGGCGGCGTGGCGCAGACCTTCGAGCTGGTGCTGCTGGCGCGCGTGGCCGAGGGCCTGGCGGCCGGTGTGGTGCAGCCGATTCCGGCCATCGTCATCATGCGCGCCTTCGAGCCGCACGAACAGGGCCGCGCCAGCGGGCTGTTCGGCATGGGCGTGGTGCTGGCGCCGGCGGTGGGGCCGTCGATTGGCGGGCTGCTGGTCGATGCGTTCGGCTGGCGGTCGATCTTCTTCATGGTGGCGCCGTTCTGCGCCGTGTCGCTGTGGCTGGCGCACCGCTATGTGCCGACCACGGCGCCGGGCGGCGCCGTGGCCAACCGGGACGAGTCGCTGGACTGGGTCGGCCTGGCGGTCGGCACGCTGGGCACGCTGAGCCTGCTGAACGGCCTGGTTGCCCTGCGCCGCGGGCCGCCCGCCGAGGCGCTGGGCCTGCTGGTGCTGGCGCTGGCGTGCGGGGCCGGCTTCGTGCTGTGGCAGAAGCGCCGCATGGCGGCCGGGCAGGCGCCGCTGATGAACCTGCGGCTGTACGCGTGGCGGCCATTTGCCATGGGCGCGCTGGTGGCGCTGATCTACGGCACGGCGCTGTTCGGCTCGACCTACCTGCTGCCGGTGTACATGCAGATGGGCCTGGGCCTGTCGGCGGCCAGCGTGGGCGCCATCCTGCTGCCGTCGGGGCTGGTGCTGGCGGTGGTGATTCCGCTGGCGGCACGGCTGGCCGACCGCATGCCGGCGCGCGGCCTGGTCAGCACCGGGCTGTCTCTGCTGGCGCTGTCGTTCGCCGCCATGGTGACGATGCAACTGGGCGGCAGCCTGTGGTGGCTGATGGGGCTGACCATCGTCGGCCGCGTCGGCCTGGGCTTCATCCTGCCGTCGCTCAACCTGGGCGCGATGCGCGGGCTGGACAAGGCGCTGATCTCGCAGGCCTCCAGCGCCATCAACTTCGTGCGCATGCTGGGCGGCGCGGCGGGCGTCAGCCTGTGCGGCATCGCGCTGGAATGGCGCCTGGCCGCGCACGGCACGTCGCTGACCGACGGCGCGCACCCCGCCGCCCGGCTGGCCGCGTTCGACGAGGTGTTCTTGATGCTGGCCGCGCTGTGCGCGCTGGCCATGCTGGCGGCGCGCGGGCTGGGCACGCACGGGCGCATGACCTAGGAGTCTGCGCGGCAGAAGGCGTCGAAGCGAAACGTGCGAAAAACGAGGACAGCGTGGTGGTACCGACCAGCCCATAGCCGAGCTATGGGCGCCGGAGGCAGCGCCGCGATGGGCCGTTTTCTCGCGCGTTGCAGCCGACGCATCTTCTGCCGCGCAGGCTCCTGGCGCGGGTAGGATTCAGTCCATGTGCCAACTGCTCGGGATGAACTGCAACACGCCGACCGACGTGACCTTCTCGTTCGCCGGTTTCGCGCAGCGCGGCGGCCGCACCGACCACCACGCCGACGGCTGGGGCATCGCCTTCTTCGAGGGGCGCGGCGTGCGCCTGTTCGTCGACCCCGGCGCCGCCGCCGAATCGCCGGTGGCCGAGCTGATCCGCCGCTACCCGATCAAGAGCCGGCTGGTCATCTCGCACATCCGCAAGGCCACGGTGGGCCAGGTGATGCTGCAGAACTGCCACCCCTTCGTGCGCGAGCTGTGGGGCCGCTACTGGGTGTTTGCGCACAACGGCGACCTGAAGGACTACGCGCCGCGCCTGCACAGCCACTTCAGGCCGGTGGGCGACACCGACAGCGAACAGGCCTTCTGCTGGTTGATGCAGGAACTGGCCAAGGCGCACGCCAGCGTGCCGCCGGTGGCCGAGCTGACTCGCACGCTGCGCGAGCTGGTGCCGCGCGTGGCCGCGCACGGCACGTTCAACTTCCTGCTGTCCAACGGCGAGGCGCTGTGGGCGCATGCCTCGACCAAGCTGTGCTACATCGTGCGCCAGCACCCGTTTGCAACGGCGCGGCTGGCCGACGAGGACCTGTCGGTCAACTTTGCCGAGCACACCACGCCCGACGACCGCGTGGCCGTGGTCGCCACCACGCCGCTGACGCGCGACGAGCAGTGGACGCATTTCGAGCCGGGCGAGCTGAAGGTCTTCGTGGACGGCACGCCGCTGGCGGTGTGAGCGCCGTGCGCTGCCAGCGCCTCAAGACGCTATTGATACGATAGCTGCCTGCGCAGCGGGGAAAAGCGCTGGCGGCCTATTGCACGCCAAACCGCCGGGCCCGCGCCCTCACGTGCCGCGCACCGTGCTCTGGCGCACCGTGCGGCGCACGCGCGGCGGCTCGTCGCCGATGTGGAACGCCAGCTTGCGCTCGCGCAGCGCCACGTCGGCGGCGCTGGCGCGTTCGAAGCGGCGCAGGTGATCGGTCCACGACGCGTCCTCGATCACCTCGATGTAACGGCCCGGCTCGTGGATGTCGGCCAGCAGGTCCCACGCCACCGCGCCCTGGCGCAGGCGCGAGCGGCGGCTTTCTTCCATCAGCGTGCGAAAGGCGGGGCCGTCCTCGGGGTCGATCACGTATTCAACCGTAACGATCACGTGCCCGCTCTCGGGCGGCGCGCTCACGCTGGGGCGCGGCAGTGCGCTGGCGGGCGTGGGGTCTTCGATCACGCCGCGGTCGGGCCAGCGCCAGTTGGCAAAGGCCATGGCGGCAATGCCGCTGGCCGCGCCCAGGCCCAGCGCCAGCGGCACGCTGCTCCAGGTGGCCACCTGGCCCCACACGGCGGCGCCCAACGCGGCCGCGCCCATGATCGCCATCTGGTACATCGACATGCCGCGCGCGCGCACCCAGTCGGGCAGGCTGATCTGCGCCGACACGCTGAGCGTGTTGGCCGTGGTCAGCCACGCCGCGCCGCCCAGCGCCATGGCCAACACGCCCAGCCAGATGTGGGTGGTGACGGCCATCAGCGCCATCGTCGCCGTCTGCACGCCCGCGCCCAGCAGCACCAGCCGGTCGCGCGAATACAGCTGGCGCAGGCGCGGCAGCGCAAAGGTGGACGCAATGGCGCCCGCGCCCATGGCCGCCAGCAGCACGGTGAAGGTGCCCGCGTCGCCGCCCTTGATTTGGCGCGCCACCAACGGCAGCAACGCCATCAGCGCGGTGGAATGGAAGAAGAAGATGGCGATGCGCAGCAGCACGCCCTTCAGGTGGTACGACTGCGCCACGTACTGCAGGCCCACGCGCATGGCGCCGCGCAGGCTTTCGCGGCCCAGCGGATGCGGCTTGTGCTCGCGCTGCCAGCGCGTGATGACCACCGCCGCCGCCACCGACAGCACCGCGTTGAGCAGGAACACCCAGGCACTGCCCAGGCTGGCGATCACCGCGCCGGCGATCAGCGGCCCCATGATGCGCGACGCGTTCATCGACACGCCGTTGAGCGCCAGCGCCGCCGGCAGCTTGGCGCGCGGCACCAGCTCGGGCACGATGGCGGCAAACACCGGCCAGCGCAGCGCCAGCCCCACGCCATTGAGGAACAGCAGCACCAGCAGCAGCGGCGGCGTCACCACCCCCATGAACACCGCCAGCGCCAGCAGCGCGCCCACCACCGCCACCCACACCTGCGTGAAGAACAGGAAGCGCTTGCGGTTCAGGATGTCGGCCAGCGCGCCCGACGGCAGCCCCAGCAGAAACACCGGCAGCGTGGCCGCCGTCTGCACCAGCGCCACCCAGATCGGCGTCGACGTCAGCGTGGTCATCAGCCACGCCGCCGCCACGTCGTTCATCCACATGCACAGATTGGCGATCAGCCACGTGCTCCACAGCATGGT
>Ga0209604_1002600_pt1 | contig 13079 bp, 11 predicted proteins | sample AD_UKC097_MetaG_FD_184405 | JGI IMG/M metagenome (GOLD analysis project Ga0209604, IMG submission 184405) | Active sludge microbial communities of municipal wastewater-treating anaerobic digesters from USA - AD_UKC097_MetaG (SPAdes) (version 2) | ecosystem: Engineered > Bioreactor > Anaerobic >... | reverse complement strand
TTAACGTGAATGCTGGAAATACATTAATTTTCTTTGATGAGATACAAGTCTGCGAGCAGGCATTGACTTCGCTGAAATATTTTTGCGAACAGGCACCGGAACAACACGTTATAGCGGCCGGATCATTCCCTGTTGGTAAGGTTCAGCAAATAAATATGTACCCCATGGATTTTGAGGAATTCTTATGGGCTATGGACAGGGAAAAATTATCAGAAGAAATAAAGGCCCATTTTGATAAAGATCTGGCAATGCCTAATGCGCTGCATGATATAGCATTACAATATCACCAGCAATATATGATCGTGGGGGGAATGCCGGCAGCAGTATCTTCATTCATTGAGACAGGAAGCTATAACAATGTTCAATTGATTCAGAACGATATCATGCAACAATACATTGCAGATATGTCAAAATATGCCACCTCGGCAACAAGTGTGAAGATCAGAGCCTGTTACAATTCAATTCCGGCACAATTGGCAAAGGATAACAGAAAATTTCAGTATAAAACAGTACAACGGGGGGGCACTGCGACAATTTTCGGAGAAGCCATAGACTGGCTTCAATTTGCAGGTATAGTCCTAAAGTGCCAACGATTAGAACATGGGTTTATTCCATTAAATGCTTATGCAGATTTATCGAACTTCAAATTGTATATGGCCGATATTGGGATTCTCACCTTACACTCCAGGATTCCCTTACAAACTATGCTGTCTCCCATCGAGGTGCATAATATTTTTCTTGGTTCAATGGCCGAGAATTATGTAGCACAGGCTTTTGCAAATAAAGGGTATGATTTATTCTATTGGCAAAGCGAGGGAAAAGCAGAAATTGATTTTGTACTTCAAATACAGGATAGCGTTATCCCTGTAGAAGTAAAGAAAGGACACCGGAATCGTTCAAGAAGTTTAGGCATTTTTGCAAAGAAATACAAGTCGCCATACGCCATACGCATCAGTAAAAAGAATTTTGGTTTCGAAAATAATATAAAATCAGTCCCTCTCTATGCTGTATTTTGTATCTAAATTGTCTGGAACGTATGCTTATCATTGCCGAGTCTTTTCCCGCGCCTTGTGGAGGAATGGTGCAGAGTGGAAGAATGGTGCGGAGTGGCGCGGCAGCTTGAGGATGAGTCATGGCCCATAACAGTAACCTGCTAGTATGTTGTTCACTTCCAGTAGGTTAAAATAATTGGGATCAAAGTCATCTCCCAGCCACGTCACCGTATCTTTATATTCACTGTGGGCGGGGTTTTTCAACACCTTCAACATTTCATGGTAACCATGAACCCCTCCACAATCTTCTGGCGGGCATCGTCTTTCTCCGGCAAGGCATTGAAGAAAAAAATTCCCGGTCCGGAGCGTGGTGTTTTTGATGACCTCCAGCAATTCTATGGTATGTTTCCAGTTGTCACCGTAGTCATAAAGATATGTAACGGAATCGCCACAGTCAGTCATTAAATCAGCAATTTTCATTCCTGCGTAGTCCACATAGCCCCATTCATCCCATGAGTCATCCGACTGGTATCTGAATGTGTACTCGACTTCATTTTTCCGGAACAGGTGCAAATGGCTGTTGGTCCAGCCCATCACTGCCTGTATCACCACATGAAAGTTAACGAGCGATATGTCCGAAGGGACCACGAATTCCCGCCAGATGGCCGGTTGTGCGCCGTTTAGGGATATGCGCAACCGGTAAAGCGGCACAGCTGCCTCGGCCTCGGCCTCGGCATTGGTCTCGGCCCGATAACTGATTTTCCCAAAATTCCGGTCAATGGACAAAAGTTTGTCAAAGAGGGGTGTTTTTGCGACAGTTATTTGCTCCTGTTCTCCAAACCGATGCCTCTTATGGTAAGTAATCAGTCCCAGGTTTTGCATGAACCGGTCGAGCGTTCTTGTATTGTAACAAAGCTGTGCGTACCTGCTACTACTTCCATGGGAGTTCTGATAGAAGTACCTTTCCGAGTAGAAGCGGGCATCTCTGGGCTGGTTGCCGTAGTCTGCCATCAAAAGCAGCGAAAGGCCAAAATTCCGTTGCCCGAGCGAACGGTCCTCAAATAAGTCAAAATACGCCCAACTGAGTTTGTGCCCAAAAGTAATCAAAATTGATTTTAGCAACAAATACCTGTCTTTCAGCACCTTTTCACCCTCTTTGGTAAGGATTAGGGCATTGGAGCGTTTTTTTATGAGCCCCCCCATTTCTGCCAGGAGCCTGGTCAGAGGCACCGTGTACCAATCATTTTCAGTCCGTAGCCGAGCGATATTCTCCTCATAATAATGATCCGGAATGCCGAGTTTATAAATCCCGTGTACCACTGCTCTTGGGAGGTTGCCGGTAGCTGTGAGTTTGAGGGTTTTCGCTTCCCGGACGGTTTGGCACAGGGATGAGACCTGTCTGAACAGAGGAATCTGCATATAATCCTCATTGTCTATACGTTTCAAAACAATTGGCCCGTCTTCCAAAAAGGTCTTATGCTCAATCACTTCCAAAATATGCGCTTGATACAGCCAATCTTTAGACGTGCAATCTATATATTCTTTTATTTCTGCGTCCATAAAACTTAAAAAAATAACTCGTTGGTTGAAAAATGGGGAGTATTAAATTGAGCCCCACCAGGTACGAAATCGGGGGTAAAGTGCGCCTGGTGGGTAGGTTTTTCCATTTAGGCGGCCACTGCTTAATGCATCAATCTGAAGCATTGAGAACGCGACCATGCTATCTGCCAGAATCGTGGCCCGGTATCCTTTAGAGCGCTATAGCCTGTACACACACACAGCGCTATCATCAGTCACGGCTTAAGGCATCCAATAGGAACGACCAACACACCGTCATTACGCTTATAAGCGAATTGACCACCGGTCAATACCATTTTAAAAGAGGGTTGACCCACCTTGTCCGTATCAATTCTCTTCTGTAGAGTCATCAGATGTGTCGCAGCTTCTTCAATCTCACTGCTTCCCAATTTAACTTCCACAGGTGCCCAGCGGCCATCATGAAGACGTATTACAAGATCGGCTTCCAAATCACTTTTATCGTGATAGTGGAAAATAGCGCCATCGAGCGCCTGCGCATAAATACGTAAATCGCGTGTAGCCAATGATTCAAACAAAAAACCAAAATATGTCATGTCATCAAGAAGACTGTCAACATTGACATACATTAATGCCGCAGCAATGGAAGGATCCACGAACTGCCGTTTATCTGAAGTCCGGATGGCTGTTTTCGACCTCAACGATGGTTTCCAGGCTGGAATATCTTCAATCAGAAAAATACGACGCAACGCATTCACATAACTATACATGGTTGTGTCCGAAAAGCCTGTATCATTCGATTTGACATCGGCTAATACGGTGGTAAGCGGAGCCATTGTAGAGATATTTCGTGCATAGGACCGAAGGAACTGCCGTACTCTTGCCGGGTTTCTTTCAACATTGTCCACACGCTGCACATCCATGTTTATAACAGCATCCACATAATTACGTGCCACTAAGGAATCACTATCGCCATTTACCACGGCTTCTGGCCATCCACCCCGGCATATTGCCTGAGCCAAATCAGGAATTGTCAACGTACTTTCAGCAACAACATCGGTCTCACCGGCAAACAGTCGCTCAAGAGAAACGCTGCCGTTTGATTCCTTCGATTCAAAAAGACTCATTGGCCGCATCATCAGACGCGAAATCCGACCGGTACCGGTATGAGCCTTTACGCCGTCTTTAGGAACGGCCGAGCCTGTGAGAATAAACAACCCCCTTTCGCTGCGTTTATCGACCTCAAATCTAACGGCATCCCAAAGAACCGGTGCCATCTGCCATTCATCCAACAAACGGGGATTGTCACCCAGAAGCAGACGTGACGGCATTGTATCTGCTATCTTCAGATAACCCTGACCGCGGTCTGTATCTTGCATGTAGAGCACACTTTTGGCCACTTGGCGAGCCGAACTCGTTTTACCGCACCATTTAGCACCCTCAATCAATACGGCACCCGAAGAAGCCAACTGTCTCAACAAAAGTGAATCACAAATTCTTGAAAGGTATTTATTTGCCATCGTTACTACTTAAAAAACGTCATGCAAAGATACATAAATTTTGTGCACTTGTGTAGTTGGCAAGATTTTACTTGTGTGGTTGGCGAATTTTCACTTGTGTAGTTAGCGGCCACTGCCACCTTTAAGAACGGGAAGCTTTATTGAAAGCCGAGGCTTCCCTTTTCTTTTGGTGGCAGCTGCTATATAACCGGAAATTGCTTGTAAAATTTCATGAGTGTAATGCTTTCAGTCCTGAGTTTATGACGGACAAAATTTTTCATCTCATCATCCATTAACTCACCGAGACCATTGAGCAGTCCTTTATCACTCATTGTCTGGAGCATATCAATACACTTTTGAAGGTAATCAGGCAGAGGCATCCCCATCCGTTGCTCTACTATTGATTTATTCAATGGGGTTTTACTGTTCATAAAAAACCAACAATCAAAAACATCTCTGTTTGTAATGGCTTTTCTATCCATTAATGCACATAATTTATGGGCAAACATATCGGGCTTAACCATGACTTTAATGCTGACTCCCAATAAATTCTTAATTTCATAACTATCATCAAAATCTCTTTTTGATATTTCAATTTTTAGTTTATGTTCAGACAATATTCCGGTGATTTTATTATATACCTGTTTCTCCTTATCGGGATTACGGCAAGTCATAGAAAAACATAAGAGCAGTTCCCCCCTTAAAACCAAGTATACCTGAGAGTTCCTTGTCTTCGTATATATCTTTAAGAATCTGAAAGAGATATAGCTTATGCTTGTTTATATCCAGCATCGTAAAATAATTTATGAACTCTCTTTTGCAATGATATTGACTTATAGGCAGGGATTATCTTGTCAATCTTGTGTTTGTCCAAAGGCTCCAGGTTGTCGAAATAGAAATCTTTATTGAGGTACAGAATGTCAAGAAAGGCTCTTTCAGGCATAGCCATGTTTACATGATGGCTATCTCTGAAAATACCGGCACCTTCCATGATGATGTCTTGCTTAATTCTGCGATAGCTAAATAAACGGTCATCAATTGTTAGTTCTCTTGAAAGATAGCTAACACTGGTAATGCGTGTGTCATATTGAAAAATCACACCTGATATTTGGAGAACGTATTCCAGAGATATATATGATGGTGTATATAGTATGTTTCCTAATTCCAATGGATTATAGTTCGGCTTGGCATAAATCCCTTTTCTTGGATTTAAGAGTCTGTCCGTTTTGACAAAATATCTCATCCGGTCGCTCAAATACCTGCTATCCTCTTGTGGAAAAAGCATGGCAATATCAGCAATCTTGAATACTGTTCTTTGGTCTTGGTATATTACCGGTAAAATATTCATTTGTGTATTCGTGAACTAATAGCAGTAATTATTTCTCCTTTCAGTTCACAAATATAATAATTCCATTCAAAAAAATGATCATTATGATAGGCGGCCACTGGTTGGTGGCAGCAACATTTAGTGAAAGTGTTCTTTAGAGCGCTACAGCCGGTACCCATACAGCCTATCAATCACCTATGTATCTTACGATGCCGCACCAATATTGTTCAAAAAATCGAGTAAATGGACCTGTTTAATTCCGTTGCGTGAATGAACGGCGAATTCATCCATTGAAATAACCATTTTTGGATAGTTATCTTCTATCTTTTCCAAATTTCCGAATTCCCTATCTATAGTATCTTGATTATGTAGCAAATAGCAAACCTGAATATAAAGGTACTCTCCGCCCTTTTTACATACAAAATCAATTTCTCCTGTCCCGGTCTGTCCCACTTTTACAGTATAGTCGTTATATATCAAATGATTATAGACCATGTTTTCCATGATTTTTCCAATATCACCGGGGCGGTATTCCCAAAAAGCATTACGAAGACCAATATCTTCAAAATAATACTTCTGACCGATTTCAAAAATCTTCTTTCCGGCAATATTCATTCTTCCTACCTTATGAATCATAAACGATTCCGACAGGTATCCCAGATAATCAATTACCTGTGAAACAGCCACTTTGTTCATTTGCGATTTGAGGTAATCACTTATACTTTTAGCAGAAAACAACTGTCCTACATTGTCGGCAAGAAAGCACATAAGGTTTTCCAAAAAAACTGTATTACGCAAGTCGTGCCGCTGGACAATGTCGCGATATAAAATCGTATTGTAAACCCCTTTCAAATAATCATATACGGTTTCGTCTTTCAATTCCAAATTTCTCAGATATGGCAAACCGCCATAACGCATATACAATTTCAATGCATCCGGATTGCATTCCAACGAATGAAATTGGAGAAATTCAATGAAAGACAACGCTTTAACTTCAATTTCAATATAACGACCACTTAAATAGGTTCCCAATTCGCCCGAAAGCATAAATGCGTTGCTGCCGGTACAATAAATATCATAGCCAGGATTACCGCTCAAACTGCGCAGGGCATTTTCAAAATGCTCAATATCCTGGATCTCATCAATAAATACAAAATTCTTTGTCCCCTCAACCGTATTGGCCAAAACATATTCGTTCAAGTGCGCGGCATTTTTTATCGCGCTGAATTTCAAATTTTCTTTATCTACAAAAATTACGTTTGCATCCGTTATATGCTGCTTTATATACTGAATAGTCTGTTTAAGGATATAACTTTTACCGGTACGTCGCTGGCCTGTCAACACCTTTATCAACTGTTTACCTAAAAACGGCAATATTTTATCTAAGTATTTTTGTCGAATAATGATTTCTGTTTGTGCTTTCATTTTTGACATATGCTATATATTTCCCAAATATAGAATATATTTTTAACATAAGCTAAATTTACAGTGGTATTGATTGGCGACAGCTGTTTGCGGCAGCTTATTGGCGGCAGCTGCCCCATTGATCGGGGAAGGCCTCCCTCCCTCCGCGGGACGAGCTTCCCCTTATCAATGTGCAGGCTGCCTTAAATGATCTTATTACCAACCTTCAACTTCTCCACCTATATCAATAATAATCTGTTCGGGAGAGGAGTTGAGGGTAACATTCATGGTATGCTGCACCCCAGGTTTGAAATTAAAGGTATCTTCAACCAGAAATGATATTCCTTGTGTCACAATCTCGATTAATGGCAGCCTGTAAGTGATTTTTTGAGGTACAATCAATGCTTCAAATGTATCTTCACTGACTCTTCTGCATTTAATAGTTTGGGGATGACCCGCCTGATCTTTTACCACGGCTCCGTTAGCAAGATTAATCTTTGCTTCAGGGACCGTATTGTGAATGAATATGTCCATGTCATCGGAAAAAGTCCCCGAGAAATTTTCTCCTTTAAGAAGTTTAATAACAACCTTACTTAACCTGTGGGAAAAGGTGAGAACAACAGGACCTCCCGAATTACTGTCTTTGTTCACATCATTTGACTTAGCCCATAGAAAATCACTGGCCTCATAAGTACTCAATGTTGCTCCGTTTGCCGGTACAGACTGATCTAAGGCAACAGAGAATGGCTGTTCTTCAACTGAAACAATATGTGTATATGGATAATAACCATAAACGTCAACATTGACATCGGGCCAATAGATACGAACATTCGGGGTCCATATCATTCCAGAATAAATTGTAGCAATATTATTTGCATGATTACCAGCATATTGAAGTGGCAAAGGCATCTCGCTTTCCGAATATTTAGTAACGTATATGCCAACTGTATCTCCTGCTTCAAAAAGATTTCCAGAAACTTTTGTTTTAACTCCCGGATAATTCATTGCAAAGTCCATATCCGAAAAATAATGAACAGCTACTACAACAGCATACTTGTAAGCATCCTGAAACCCGTTACAAGAAACAATCAATATTGATAGGACTGAAGAAAAAAGAAGAAATAAACTTTTTTTCATGGTCAAATAATTCTAATTTAAAACACCGGTTTGTATCCCATATATTTTGGAGGATACTGCGTTTGTATGGGATAATAAGGAACTGTTTGGGGATATATTTCAGTCTTAGTTCCTAAAGAAGCATCCAATACGTCATTGGCATAAAACGCATCAATATCAAAGGGTAATCCGGCATAATCCATAATTCGTTCAACTATAGCCTGCCTGGAAATGGCACTATAATATGGAATGTTATTATTCATACAGCTATTCGGCTCAGAACGGAAGATACCTCGCGAATGGTAAAAGCCGCCCTCGTAAATATCAACAATATTGGAATAGGTAGGATGAAATATCAAATGGCTCCAGGGCACATCATAAAAACTGGCAGTGGAAGACAAGTTCTTGTAAAACCCACAATTTTTCATCTCATTAAATTGAACTAGATGAGGATAAGGACAAACACAAGATGAAATAAAAGCATTCACATATATGTATTCATCGCCCAATTTTCCAAACCCATGCCCACCTGCTTCGTGTTGAACAAGACCTCTAAAATCATACGGATAAGGATCTGCACTTACCGGGCAACAGGCAATTGCCGATCCGTCTCCCCACATATAACACATACCTCCATAGTCAGGTGTATTTATTACCAATGTGATTAAAGATGTGGAAACATCATTGTTTATAGGCGCTTTACATGCATAAGTAAAACATATATTATTCTCTGGGGCAATACCAGATAATGAATATTGAGCACCGAATTTTGTGTCTTTAATTGTATTGACACTTCCAATACCACTATCATCGGACATGCCAAAAACAATGTGTACATTGAAATAGTCTTTATAAGAATAATAAGGTTCAATATTAAAAAAATGCTCAATAGCATCCTCTAAATCAGACAAATATTTTCCTTCACTGATATCTTTGGCATCATACCCGTCACCCATAAAAACCAGATTGACCCCATCGCCAATAGTTGCACTTTGTTCTGTATAAACATCACCGTCTGCGTAAACATAGTCATATTGTTCTACACTGCAAATCACATAAAAACCAGTACTGTTAAGGGTGAATACAATCTCACCATTTCTGTCAGGAGATCCTTGCGGAAGTTCATGTATTGTAATGCTTAGTATTTGCCTTCCTGTACCTTCCATCATACTCACAGTTACCCAGTCGGGTTTACTGGTTACCTCCCAGGTTTCACCAGTGGGAGCTCTTACGATCAATTCTCTTTCGTATGAGTTGTTCAGTGTCCTAAATAGATGTCTATTTATTGAGAAATCTTTATATGCTGAAAACCTTTTAAAGTCATTCCAGCCGGGTGTGGTTTGATACAGTGATATTGAACTCTGTGGCACCTGAACTGTAAAATTATTTTTTGGGACACCGGAAAAAGCATTGGTCCCGATATCAGGAGGGTTTGCTGATTCACAAATAATCGTATTAATATAAAAGCAATTGTAAAAAGCATCTCTTCCAATGGCATCTATATATTTATGCAAAATTACACCTTCAATGTTTTCATCCAAATAAAAGAGACCGTCAGATAAATATGAAATATTCTCAGGTATTTCAATTGTGCCGCTAATACGTGCATTATATGCAAAAGCATATTCAGATATAATTTTTAAACCAGACGGAAAAACCAGTCGTCCTGAAAAGGAATTACCTGCAAAAGCTTGAGTTCCAATTTTTATAAGACTTTCAGGCAAAATGAGCTCACCCTTAAAATCGCAAGTACAAAAGGCATACTCTTCGATAATTTCAACGCCATGTGATAAAATCAGTTGCCCACCAAAATGACATGCGTAAAAAGCTCTAGAAGGAATGGTTTTTACTTCTGGCGGGATTTTTAGCGAACCTTTAAAATCACAAGAAGAAAAGGCGCCACTTCCAATAGTTGTTAAATTTTCTGGGTCTCTGACCGGCGCCTTAATGGCATCTGCAAGATACCGAAGCACCCGCTCTACCCTAGTTTTCCAACTCATCCCCAGCGGCATAGGATCCGATTCGATGCTATCCAGCACCATCTGCTCAAACATGTACGAAGAAACCGCATCGCCCCACTTAAGTTCCTTCCAATATTTCATCAAACGAATCAACGGGGTAACCAAGCAAAAATGCTTCTGATCACAAGCGGCCACTCTATTCCTGTCAATACGAGGATCCGTATTCTTCCAATTCCCCTGGCCATCAGGAATGAGGTAGAACTGCTGCGCAGTGTAGAAACAAGGAACAATATCATAATTCCAAGGATAAGAAGAGAGCTGCAGACGTGCCGCTTCGTGGTCCCGGTGCTTTTCCGCCTGCTTATAGTGTTCTACCTGGTTCAAAGCACCGATTAGTTGATTAACCACCTTCCTGGAATTGAGAGAGCCATCCCCCTCAACACAATCCTTGATTACAGGGATACTCTTGTCGAAGATGACTCGATATAGCTCATTCTCTACCACCGTATGATAGCTTCCTCCAACTCCATTGAAACAAACCATCATATCGATATCATCCAGCTCCTGCTTTTTCGTCTTCCGCTCAAACGAGCCAAAGTTGAGGCTCATTCCGGAATATAGTTGCGGCAACAGGCCCTTCTGCGAAAGGCCCTCGATATTCTGCAGAACAAAATCGCGACTCTTTCGCGCAGTTTTTGTTTGTTCCGGGTCCAGGTCTACACACTCCCGACGAAACACGTCAAAACATCCGTCAACAGTATAGGGCATAAATCACAATTAATCCGACCTAAAAAAACCGAAACAAATTATCAAAAACACAGGCAATTATCAATTCGCACAACCGAGCCAAAAACAAGTAAAAAACCGGTTATTCATATTGATTCTTACGCCTGTACTTCTCCTCTATCTCCAGCAGGTTTTTGAACAATGCCAGCCTGTCTTCTTTCATCTCGCCGGCATTGAGGAGTTTCTTGTTATGCTTGAGCCAGTTGCAGTACTTGAAACGTTCTTCGGGGTTGTGGCGGGAAGGATTCCGATGATTGGTCTCGATGAAGGCCTTCACTTCCTGATATTTCTTTAGCCACAACTCGTCTTGCGTCATACGACTAAACTATTCTATCTTGACAACCCTGATTTCAGTTCCTATCTCGCAAAGAACAAATACTCAACAAATAACAATAAGATTCCCACACCTATCTCAATCGCTATTCCCTTGACTCCTATTTGTTGTTTTTTTCTTCCGTATCCTTCTCGAAAACCTTCTTCACATTCTTGTCGATTATCACCTTTGGTTTATATGCTTTTAGGGGGACTGCAAAAGAGAAGAGCAACACTAAGCCAATTGTCAATACAATGTAAGGAGATACTGGCAAATCTACAGCATTTGTCATTCCTAAGATACTCAGCAGTACTAAAGAGATAGAAAACGGACGGGATAGATGGAGAACAAAGACTAAAACAGTTGATACTATTGCCAATAAATATTCACCTATTACAGCAATGATGGCCGCAAAACTGTTAGCCCCATCCAAGTGTATACCGACATCACAAGAAGATACGGCAATAGTGAATAATAACAGCAGCAATACCGCTTGGGGCTTAGACTTATTCATCTCATTCTGATTAACAATCAAAACTTCCGCCAGACCATCTTATTAACCACGCCCACATAGCTCTGGATGATGCGGACCACTTTGGTGGAGACGTTCTCGTCCACGTAGTCGGGGACGGGAATGCCGGGGAGGCCGTCGCGGATGAGGGAGACGGCTACGTCTACGCTTTGCAGGAGGCCCTTGGTGTCGATGCCGGAAAGCACGAAGCAGCCCTTGTCGAGGGCTTCGGGGCGCTCGGTGGAGGTGCGGATGCACACAGCCGGGAACGGATGACCGATAGACGTAAAGAAGGAGCTCTCCTCCGGCAAAGTGCCACTATCACTAACCACCGCAAAAGCATTCATCTGCAGGCAGTTGTAATCATGGAATCCCAGCGGCTCATGCTGAATCACGCGAGGATCCAGCTTAAACCCGGAAGCCTCCAGGCGCTTGCGTGAACGCGGATGGCAGGAATACAAGATGGGCATATCATACTTCTCCGCCATCTTGTTAATGGCATTAAACAGCGACAGGAAGTTCTTCTCCGTGTCGATATTCTCCTCGCGATGCGCACTCAGCAAAATATACTTCCCCTTCTCCAGCCCCAGCCGAGCATGAATGTCGCTAGCCTCAATCTCCGCCAGATTATTGTGAAGCACCTCCGCCATAGGAGAACCCGTCACGTATGTCCGCTCCTTGGGCAAGCCGGTATCAGCCAGATACCTGCGAGCGTGCTCGCTGTAGGCCATGTTTACATCGGAGATAATATCCACAATCCTGCGGTTGGTCTCCTCGGGCAGGCACTCGTCCTTGCAGCGGTTACCGGCCTCCATGTGGAAGATGGGAATGTGCAGACGCTTTGCGCCAATTACACTTAAGCAGCTATTGGTATCCCCCAGCACCAGCACAGCATCCGGCTTCACCTCCACCATCAGCTGGTAACTCTTGGCGATGATATTACCCATCGTTTCGCCTAGGTCATTGCCCACAGCCTCCATATACACGTCCGGATCAGCCAGCTTCAGGTCCTTGAAAAACACCCCGTTCAGGTTGTAGTCGTAGTTCTGTCCCGTATGTGCCAGCAAGCAGTCAAAATACTCCCTACACTTGTTAATCACTGCCGCCAGACGGATAATTTCCGGGCGGGTACCCACGATGATGAGAAGCTTCAGCTTCCCGTTATTCTTGAATTGTGCCATATATCTTTTTACTTTACAGGTTCAAAAAACGTATCCGGCTTGTCCGGATTAAACACCTCATTGCAGTACATCACCGTCACCAAGTCCTCCGTTTCAGAAAGATTGATGATATTATGTGTATATCCCGGCAGCATATGCACTGCCTGGATATGATCCCCGGAGACCTCCCACTCCAGAACCTTACCGGAAGGGTCATTCAAATTCCGCTGCTGAATCAGCCCATGCCCGGCAACCACAATAAACTGTTCAAACTTAGTATTGTGCCAGTGCTGTCCCTTCGTAATCCCCGGCTTGGAGATATTGATGGACACCTGGCCGCAAGAAAGGGTATGCACCAGCTCCGTAAAGCTCCCCCGCTCATCCACATTCATCTTCAGGTCGAAAGCCGTCTTCTCATACGGCAGATACGAAAGATACGTAGAATACAGCTTCTTCGCAAAACTCCCCGCCGGA
>Ga0209604_1002597_pt1 | contig 13092 bp, 10 predicted proteins | sample AD_UKC097_MetaG_FD_184405 | JGI IMG/M metagenome (GOLD analysis project Ga0209604, IMG submission 184405) | Active sludge microbial communities of municipal wastewater-treating anaerobic digesters from USA - AD_UKC097_MetaG (SPAdes) (version 2) | ecosystem: Engineered > Bioreactor > Anaerobic >... | reverse complement strand
AAAAAATTGTTAAAACCCTATCATCTGCAGGAAAACCGATGAAGGCCGGAGAAATTGCCGAGGCTGCCGGAATTGATAAGAAGGAGGTTGACAAGGTGATTAAGAAGCTGGTTGCCGATGGCAAGCTCCATTCGCCCCAACGGTGCTTTTATGATATTAAAAAGTAGCTTTAAACCGGGTTAGCCGCTAACCCGGTTTTTTTAATCTTTCGGGTGATTTTTGACACCCTTAACATACAAGGGTTTACATGAATTTCGGGGAAGAAAAGTTAAGCGAAAACTTTACAATAAATGTCTTGCTGGTAGGGTTTTCTCTTTTAAAGAATTTCAAACCTGTCGGCATCAAGATGAGCCGGAAAACTCGCACGAATTTCATGGAGTTGCTCCAATGAGATTGAAGCTTCAATAGTTGATTCGCTGTTGGGGTTTGCCTTAGCTACAATTTGTCCCATTGGGTCAACTACCTGAGAATCACCAGAATAATTCGCCCCGCTGCCATCAATGCCCACTCGATTGCAGGCGGCTACAAAGCACTGATTTTCGATAGCCCGTGCAACCAGTAGGGAATTCCACGCATAGCTTCGTTCATCCGGAAAGTTAGCTACGTTGAGCATCAGGTCGTAGTCATTCCTGTTTCGACACCAAACAGGGAAACGCAAATCGTAGCAAATGGTAAGAAGTATCCGCCAGCCCATGTAGCTTACTACTACCCTTTGGTTACCGGCGGAGTATTGGTTGTGCTCACCGGCCATCCTGAAGAGGTGGCGTTTATCATAGAAAACAACCTGTCCGTTGGGCATAACAAAAGCCATTCTGTTCACGAGTTTGTTTTCTTTCCGGGCAATAATGCTTCCAACAATAGCGGCTTTCCTTACCATGGAGGTTTGCAACATCCAATCAAGAGTTCGCTCGGCTTCACTTGCATCGCATTCCCTGGGCTTCATGGTGAAACCGGTGGTAAACATTTCGGGAAGCAGAATCAAGTTGGTATCTGTTGAAGTGCTTTCAATTTTGGCGGTAAAAAGCTGAAGGTTTTCCTCCATGCTCTCCCAAAACGGCGATGCTTGAATGATGGATATTTTCATCGTGCAGCTTAGGTGTTGGCTATTCGGTATAATGCTGCGAATATACCTAATTTTTTTTCTGGGTTAAGTTTTAGGCTTGGTATAGGCACTTGGCTGTTGTGAAAAAGCGCTTGGTCAACTGCTCAATGCTTAATTGAACACTCCCCGGAGATTTCTACCTTTCTTTGCAGGGCTTATTTGCTGCTTCCTGTGAAACTATGCCATTCGGCTTTTGATTTCTCAACCAGCCTTTCATACTCCATTGATATAGCGTTAATTACAGGTATGGAGGCGTTCATGCTCACGTTACCAACCTGTCTAACGGGTAGAACTCCTGGTGAAGTTCCTGTAAGAAAGCAACCATCCATAAACGCCAGCTCCTTAATGCCTATACATCTTTCTACTAGTTCAACGTTCAAGCTATGGCATATTTGCACAACTTTTTGTCTGGTAATTCCACTTAGCACTTTAGTTTCTGGCGCAGTGAATAATCTATCACGGCTGATAAAGAAAACATTGGAACGGCTTCCTTCGGTAATTTCCCCCTGGGCGTTTACCAAAAGAACCTCGTAGCATCCATGACTTTCTATGATCTCGTTGGTAAGCTCGCGCAGCGATTTGTTCTCAACTTTAACCGTCGGGTTAGGCCTTTCGGCATCAATACATTCCAGAACAACGCCTTTCTGTTTTTCAATTCTGGTGGGATACCTTGAAGGAATGTAGTAAACCGTTAAATTCCGGACCGGATGATTGGTGGATACGCTGTAGGTTATACGGACATTCTTTTCAGCTACAGGGTTTTTCTCAGTGAGCATTCTAAGGGAACTGGCAGCTGAATTATTTGCCAATGCAGGCAGGTTGGAATTTTTGATTGAGGCTTGCAGGCGCAATAAATGTTCAATTGCAAAAATGGGTGTTGAGCCAGCAACCCTTACTACTTCGTAAACCACCGTTTCGCCCTCAACCATGCTATCCGTAAAATTGGTAGTTGGGAGGAGTTGGCCGTTATGAACAAAAAATCGCTCGGTTAAATCAGCTGGAAAATTCAAGGCTTTAATTTGCTAGTAGTACTATAACTATCAACCATTTAGCTCAGGATGATCTCGGATTTCTGGGAATGTCCAGGTAAGTTGATTCTTGCTTTATACTGGTAACCCTGCAAAAATAGCAGGAAAAACTAAAATTCAGCATGGATATTTCTAGTTTGTTTCAGCGGAGTTGGGTAAAATCCGAAGGGGTGGGTAAATTAATTCCTCATAGTCTCGAAAGTTGGGAAAAGTGTTAATTTCCCTGTTTTCTCAGCCTATAAATTTGGTAACGGGGAATTGATAGCAGAATCTATGTGCATTGGTTTGTTCCTCCTGTTCGAATTAAAAGTTGACCTGTGCTGAGGTATGGACTAGCTACTGCGTCTTATTTATATAGCTGTTCAGAATGTTTTCCATTAGCGGGGAGTAAAACTTGTAGAAGAATTGAGAATTTTCCGATTTCCCTTCAAGCAGCTGGTTCAGGAATTTGCCCCCCATCATTTTAGAGGTGAACATGGTAACTTTGTTTTCGGTAAAGTCTCCGGCAAAGTAGAAGGTGAACTCATTTGATTTAGCTTGTATTACTGCGGGGAATTCATTAGTCAATCCAATTGCCCTGAGTTTTTGTAAGCCCTGTTGGGTAGTGTTAATCTTAAAAGTTGAAGGGGTAACAGCGTTACTACCGGGAACAACAAATTCAAACCAACCCGCGAATGGAATTTCCGAAATCAAACCAAAGCGAGATATTCCTGTATTGTCTGAAATAATTACCGGGAAGGCAGAATTTAAATCTTCACCATCAACTAGCACATCAACTAGCCCATCATTGCTGAGTAAGATAATGCCCTTACCTTCTGATGGCCATGGTTTAAGGTGTTGTGATTCATACAACTTGGGCATCCATGGTGCAGGGCCACCAGCCTCGTTAGGGGTTAAGTTGCGGCAGAATACTCCCGACCAACCCGTCCAGCTGACATTGAATAGCTCTTCGGCTTTACTTCTCATTAGTGCGTTGGTTGGAGTGCTGAACATATTATATTCTCCTATGATGAGTTTTCCCATATCCTTCATGCTCTTTAGAAGAAGGTAGTCGTTCTGGTTAAGGCCACCATAAACTTTAGAGGAACGTATAGGTTGGGCATCGTTTTTATACCATTCAAAAGAGTAAACACCATAACAATCGGCATAGTATGCTGCATCGTATGCGGCAGCATAGGCATCAACCTCATTTAGCCGTATAGCCTTAAAGTCGAATAGCTGTTGGTTCAAATCAATGGGGAAAAATCCCCAGTAATCCTCATTAACCCGATAGGTCTTGCCATCGGGACCAACAATCCTGTCCTGGTTAAGCACCCAAACCAAGGCCCTATGCTCTGGCCGATTGCTCCGGGTAACTGTTTTGTCCAGGATATAGATATTTAGTTTTTTTGAGGGCTGAAGCTGCCAGAATATGAACAGCAAGATTGCCACTAGCCCAATAACGCTAATAGCAACCATTACTCCTTTATAAATCTTTTTCATCTATCTAATTATCTTATGGTTAGCTGGTTGAGGGTGAAAATGTTTGTCAATTCTGATGTGCTAGAGCGGCCTACTTAGCGCTGTTCGTTCTGACTGTCGGTTATTTGTCTTACATCCAAACGCCATAAATGGTTAACTTTAGGTAGCTTATGCCTGTATATTGATTATTTTTAAAAGTTAAACTCCAAAACGTTTAAATCCGCATGGTTTAAGTACGATACGGCCAATTTACGAAAAATTAATTATTCGGTGGCCAAATTGTTGATGGCTAAGACGATTTTTTACTTATACTTTTAATTTTACAGCCCGAAGAGCCAATACGCCTGCATGTGATTAGCCTTTATACAGGTTTTGCCACAGCTAACCCTCGGGTAAGTGCAAAAAGTTGGATGAGTGGTTGGTGCGGAAATATTATTTCTTAGAAGTTCGATGAGTTATTATGCAAGCCAATGCCATTAACAGCTTGAGCCACATCAGCGGCCGAGTCCATAGGGAGCCTGCAGGAGCTACCTACACATAGCTGAAATTTATGGTCAACCTTTTTAGCGATCAACTCAAAATAAATGTTAGGGTATATTACCCTGCCTAAAATGTCGTTAACATCGTTTGATGTGCCCTCGAATATGGTTATGCTAACTTCAGGAAGTGCAAGCGAAAGCATAAGGTTTCCCCAGCCATACAAGAATACTCCGTTGTTTTTAGTATTTTCAGCCAAATTGGCCAGCACCTGCATGGCTATTTTGCTGTAAAGGGGGTTTTCAATATGCTTAGCCAGAAAAAGCAAATTTCCGGTCATTATGGAGGATGAAGATGGAATAACCCCGTCAATCAGCTCCATTTTTCGAACCATCAGATCACTGCTTCCCGGGGTGTAATAGAACATACCTTTACCCTCATCCCAAAAATCCCGTATGGCCTCCTGCGCTAATGAATTTGCTTTAAACAACCATTTTTCTTCCAGCGTTGCCTGGTAAAGCATAATCAGGGCGCGTATGTAGTTGGCATAATCGTCGAGCAGGGCGTTACCATAGGTTTTACCCTTGCAGAAAACCCGTTTCAGGTTGCCTTCAACAAAATGTTTGGTTTCAAGATAGCTGGCAATTTCGCTGGCAAGCCCAATGAAACGTGGATTTTTAAAGGTGATGAAAGCCTGCGCCAGGGCTGAAACTAATAAACCATTCCATGATGCTAGAACTTTATCATCTATTAGCGGAGGAATACGCTTGTTTCTTATGCTGGCAAGGGTTTTTAGGCTGCGCTGCAGCCTGAACTGAATCTCCTGCGGAGGGATATCGAATAAGCTGCTTAGCTGATCATCCGAAGCGCAACGTTTAAGCCCATTTCTGCCATTAATATCTCCCGAAGGCGTTACCCCATATGCCGAGCAAAAAATTTCGCTATCAAATTCCAGGACTTCGTCAAGTTCCTGTTTGGTCCATGTGTAGAAGCCTCCCTCCAGTCCATTCGCATCTGCATCAAGCGAGCAGTAAAAACCACCATCGGGTGAATGTAGCTCCCTGTCGAGAAAATCAACCGTGTTAAACACTATGTTCAGGTATGATGGGTTTGGGTTTATCCGGTAGGCCAGGGAGTAGAGCTCAACAAGCTGAGCGTTGTCGTAGAGCATTTTCTCAAAGTGGGGTGTGTGCCACCTGGAGTCAACGGCATACCTAAAAAAACCTCCTCCAACATGGTCGTAAACTCCGCCATTGGCAATATTATCTAGCGTAGTGGAAACGAAGCTTTTAAGTTTTAGATTACCGGTAGCCTGTGCGCTCTGCATCAGATAGCCTAGCAGCCCCGGCATCGGGAATTTCGGGGCACCACGCGTTCCACCCAGGCCGTAATCTAAAGCAGGTTCAATGGATTGCAGGTTCCCCATTACTATTCCGGTAAAATCCAGCTCCGTCAGTTTCGTCTTGACATGGATTATCTCGGTGTTGGCAATTCCTTCTGCCAAGTCTTCCGCTACCTCGTAAACCCTTTCGGGTTCGCTCTTCCAGGTGGCATCCATGCTTTCAAGAATATTCAACCATTGATCTTTTGGGAAGTAGGTTCCGCCGTAAACAGGCCGCCCGTCGGGAAGGGCTATGCAGTTTAATGGCCATCCACCCCGGCGGGTTATTATCTGCACGGCGCTCATGTAGATGTGGTCGATATCGGGACGCTCCTCCCGGTCAACCTTAATGGAAACATACTTCTCGTTCATCAACCTGGCTACCTGCTCGTCGGTAAATGATTCTTTTTCCATGATATGGCACCAGTGGCAGCTGCTATACCCTATGCTGATCACCACCAGCTTATTTTCCCTTTTTGCAACCTCAAAAGCTTCGTTTCCCCATGGATACCAGCTGACTGGGTTTAACGAGTGCTGTAACAGGTAGGGGCTTACCTCATTTGCAAGTTTATTGGGCTTATCAAACATTAACTTTTAGGAATGTGGGTTTAGTAACTTTTGGTATTGCATTTGTTCCATTTATTTCAAAACAACTACCCGTGCACAATGTTGATGTATGTTCCGAGAATTATTCATTTTGCAAGTTTATTTTTCTTTTTTCTATTTTTGAGGTGAAAATATTGGTTGTTAATAAATTCATGTAACCATGAAAAATTTGCTATTTGCCCTATCGTTTTTTTTCCTTTCGTTTGGTGTATTTGCCCAAAACCACAACGGGTATAGAATTGAGATTAAAATTGATGGGCTGAAGGATACCACCCTGCTTTTGGGGTACCACTTTGGTGATAAGAAATTTGTGAGCGATACAGCACGTATAGATTCTAACGGTGTAGCCATTTTTGAGGGTGATAGCTTGCTAAAAGGTGGAATTTACCTGGTAATCCTACCGGACAAAACCTACTTTGAAGTTCTTTTAAGCAACAACCAGCGTTTTGGAGTTCAAACAACGGCTAAAAACATGGTTGAAAATCTGAAGTTTACAGGCTCAAAGGAGAATGAAGAATTTATTCATTTTCAACAATTTATGATGGGTGTTCAGGCTCAAAGCAATGAGCTATCGGCCAAAATGAAGGATGCCCTTACCGATTCAACCAGGTCAAACCAGCTTCGGAAAGAAATGAATGAGCTGGACGAGAAGGTGAAGGCCTACTGGCTGGAGGTCGAGAACAACAACAGGGGCACATTTCTGGCATCAATTATCAAAGCCATGAGAAGTGTTGAGGTTCCTGAATTTACGATTCCTGCTAACACGCCTGCTTACGATTCCTTAAAGTGGGTTCACAGCTATAATTTTAACCGCGATCACTACTTCGACAATATTGATTTCAGCGATTCACGGCTTCTTCGCACCCCAATTCTGGAGAACAAGATAAACATTTACTTCGATAGGGTGCTTATACCCCATCCCGATAGCATTGCAGCGGCAGCAGTTAACCTGGTTGAAAAATCGAAGGCAAACAGGGAGATGTTCCAGTACATTCTTTCATACCTAATTAACAAGTTTCAAACCTCAGAAAGGATGGGCATGGATGGCGTGTTTGTTGTATTAGCCGAAAAGTACTATCTTGGAGGCCAAGCTTGGTGGGCCGACCAGAAACTTCTCGATAAAATTTCCGAAAGGGTAAATGCACTAAAGCCTAACCTTATTGGTAAAGTTGCCCCCGACTTATGGCTACCCGATCCGAATGGCAAGTACTTTAGGCTTAGCAATATTAATTCTAAAATTACTGTAATTTTCTTTTGGGATCCTGAGTGCAGCCATTGTAAAAAGGAGATGCCGAAGCTTAAAAGCGTTTACGACAACTACAAAAAGTATGGCCTTGAGGTGTATGCCGTTTACACCCAGGGCGACCAGCCCAAATGGATGGAAAGCATTTCTAAGAACGACTTAACCTGGATTAATGTTTGGGACCCTACATTCAGCTCTAATTTCCGAAACCTCTACGACATTTACTCCACGCCTGTTATTTACGTCCTCGATTCCGGTAAAAAAATTATAGCCAAACGGATTAGCGTTGAAACCCTCGAATCGATTCTAAAGCAGGAACTCAAGCTGTAGTGATTTTTTCCTCAGTAAAATTTCAGCTTAAGGGTTGAAAAATCCTGAACATTCCCGTAAATGATTTTGACCAAGATTAGCAGACCCTTCACTGTTGTGTCTGGTTATTGGTCATGGTTGTCACGGTATATTTGTTGATAAATCCGAACAGAACGGATTGTTTTACTTTCATATTGTTAGCCAATATCCGAAATTTATAAAAATTATAAGCTGTTTTAGGCTAGAGGATGGAATTTTTACTATCTTGGCCGCAAAACTCTAATCAACTTAACATTTAAGATTTATGGAGAGCTTACTGACCAATACCTACTTTTGGGTAGTGTTAGCCTATTTTGCCGTGGTTTTGTTTATCTCGTTTTTTACAAAAAAGCTTGCTAGCCGATCGTCAGCCGACTTCTTAGTTGCCGGTCGAAACCTGGGGCTTCTGGTGTGTTCAATGGTGGTAGCCGCCGAATGGCTGGGTGGGTTGAGCACAGTTGGCGTTAGCGAAAAGGCATTCGACACCCTTACCCTGCAACCTATTCTCTATAATTTTTCCACAGCTATTGGAATGGTGATACTCGGCTTTACTTTAGCCAAAGCTTACCGCGAACGGAAGGTGAATACGGTGAGCGAAATGGTAGAGAGCATTTTTGGAAAACGTGCCCGAAGCATATCGGCTATTGCCTTTCTAATTGCTTTTATAACGCTTGCCTACGTGGAGCTAACCACTTTTGCAACTGTTCTTTCGCCAATTTTTAACATAAATTGGGTTTGGGCCGTCATAATTGCAGCTACTATAACCACAATTTACACTTACATGGGCGGAATGCACGCCCTCACTATTGTTGCTGTGTTCAACCTTGTTGTTCGGTATGTTGGGTTGGGAATTGCCCTAATTATTGGGCTTGTTGCAATTGGCGATTTTTCAAATTTAACCAACAGGCTTGTTGAGATTGGCGCTCCTCAAAATTTGTACAATCCTTTTAGCATAGGATGGAATGCTGCGTTGAGCCTTATACTGGGTGGAATTTTTGGTGGAATGGCTTCCCAAGCCAGCATTCAACCTATTTTTGCAGCTAAAAATCCTATTACCGCAAAAAGGGCTGCCATTTTATCGGCAGTTTTTATAGCTCCTTTTGGAATTATCACAGGAATTCTTGGTCTTATTGCCCGAAGTGGTTTGTTTTTTGAAGTTACCCCCGGGTTTAACCCCAAAATGGCCCTTCCACGCTTGCTAATGACCCCCGAATTTGTTCATCCCGTGATTGGGGGAATTGCAATTGCGGCAATTCTTGCGGCAATTTTATCTACCATCGGGCCGGTGAGCTTTTCAATTGTTACCATTGCTACTAAGGATATATACCATGGGTTGATAAACAAAAAGGCATCCGATGAGAAAATCCTCCAGTTTGCTAAAAGGCTCGTAATACTGGTAAATCTGGTAACCGTTCCTTTAGCCCTGTTTATGAAGGGCGCAATTCTTGATGCAGGGTATTTTTCCTATGCCATTCGAACAATTGGTGCAATAGTGATACTTTTGGGTATTTACAAGTTGAAGTGGATTTCTACCCTGTCTGTTCAGCTTTCCTTTATTGGCGGCACGTTGGCCATCATTATTAGCATTGTAGCCAAAAAGTTTGGTTGGTTTGACATTGATAAAACCTATGCCAGCATCATTGCAACAGTATTTTTCATTATTATAGGCAACATCTACACGAAGTACTTTACAGGTAAACAAAAATCATCGGAGTTAAATATCAATGAATCAGCTACTAAATGACATAAGGGTTCTTGAGCTGGCCAACGTGCTGGCCGGGCCAAGTGTTGGAATGGCGTTGGCTGAGCTGGGCGCCAGAGTGGTAAAGGTTGAGAACTTACTTACCTTGGGTGATGTTACCCGAACCTGGAAATTACCATCCGAAGATCCCGATACAAATATTTCGGGATACTTCAGCTGTGTTAACTGGGGGAAAAAGTCGTTGGCCATCGATCTCAACAAACCCGAGGGGCTTGACATTGTTTACAGGCTAACCGAGGTTTCGGACATCGTGCTGGTTAGCTATAAACCCGGCGATGCCGAAAAACTGAAGGTGGACTACAATACCCTTAAACAATACAACAAATCGCTGATATACGCCCATCTAACCGGGTATGGATTAAAGAATGAACGCGCTGGATACGACGCAATCATTCAGGCCGAAAGTGGCTTTACCTACATGAATGGTGAACAAGGAGGGAAACCTGTGAAAATGCCCGTTGCACTGATGGATATACTTGCCGGACATCAGCTAAAAGAGGCAATTTTGCTGGCTCTGCTGAATCGCTTTAGAAAAGGTGAAGGGACTTATATTGAGGCGAGCCTTATTAAATCAGGAGTTGCCGCTTTGGCAAACCAAGCCACCAACTGGTTGGTGGGAAATTCTATCCCCCAGCGCATGGGTTCCGATCATCCCAACATTGTGCCCTATGGAAGAATTTTTTATACCCGCGACGAGAAACCTGTAGTGCTGGCTGTTGGCAGCGATAAACAGTTTGCCGAGCTGTGCTCAATCTTGGGGAAGCCCGAATTGGCTCAGGATCCTAAGTACTCTACCAACTTCAACCGCGTCAAGAATCGCAACGAGATTTACCCAATTTTACAGGATTTAGTTGCCCAAATAGACCGTGATCCTTTCTTAAATGAACTCGCCAGAAGGCGGATACCTGCAGGTGGAGTTTACAACATGCAGGAGGTGTTCGACCAACCCGAAGCGCAGGAGCTGGTTATGAGCGGAACAACTTCAGCCGGAACCCCGATAAAGGGACTAAGAACGGTGGCTTTTTCTTACAATGAGAATTCCAAGCCCCTAGAGTTGGCTGCTCCTCCATATTACGGTGAGCATACAATTCAAATTCTAAAGGAAACGCTTGGTTTCTCAAATGATTGTATTGAAGGTTTAATCAATAAAAATGTTGTGTATGCACCCAGGTAAAACCAGCTTGGCTTTTATAGATGGATCGAGGCTTATTACCGAATCGCTTGTTCGTGCCGGCGCCGATACCTTCATAGGTTACCCAATTACTCCTGCAAACTTGCTATACCTCTACGCCACAAAGAGATACCCAACAATGCTTGCTGCTCCCGATGAAATTACGACACTTCAATGGATGAGCGGCTTTGCCATTGCTGGACATGTACCAGTTACAGCCACTTCATTCCCAGGTTATGCCCTGATGCTGGAATCTATAAACATGGCGGCCATGTTTGAGCTGCCCATGGTAATTGTTCTTGTTCAACGCTTAGGACCGGCAACAGGTACGGCTACTTGTGGGGCGCAGGGCGATCTTTCACTGGTTCACGGTACCCTTTCCGGCGGTTACACCCTGCCAACATTCTCGCCAAGCAACTTAAACGATTGCTGGGATATTTCAGCTAAAGCCCTTCATACTGCCATCAGGCTGAGAACTCCTGTTGTGCTACTCACATCAAAGGAAATGGTGATGACCCTTCAGGCTTTCGACTGGTCACATTTGGCGGAGATTGAAACACTTAAGGTTAAAACGTTTAGTGGCAGCGATACCTACATTCCCTACAAGGTTGATGAATCGCTTGTTCCCGATTTTATGCCAGTTAGCCAAAACAACCATGCAGTGCGGTTAACCGCTTCAACACACGACACAAAGGGATTCCTTCAAAATTCAACTCCCGAGGCTATAGAAAACACGAAGCGGTTGGAGGCTAAGGTTACCAAGCACCTTCAGGAATACCTTTTATTTGACCTTGATGAGCAAGCAGGAGCTCAACATCTGGTTGTCTCGTATGGAATTTCTGCACAAGCTTCACGCGAAGCAGTTAGGCAGCTAAGAGCAAGGGGCGAAAAGGTGTCGCTGCTGGTTGCCAAGACCCTTCTGCCCGTTTCACGTGATTATGTTGACATTGCCAACCGTTACGAACGCGTAGTGGTGGTTGAGGAAAACCTTACCGGACAGCTGCGCCAGCTGCTTTTTGGCGCTGCTGGTCGTAATGGGTTAAGCGGTGTTAATGCTATTGCCCGTATGATAAGCCCTTCCGAAATTGTTGACGAGGTAATGAGAAAGTTTTAGAAATTATTTACTTATGCAAACCCTAATATTTGAATTTCGGAAATACTAGAATGAATCGGTTATATTTAAATCATAACGATTTTTAGAATGAACAACGTAAAATTTTTAACCGGAGGACAACTACCCTTTTGTAAGGGCTGCGGACATGTTGCTGTTGCCCAGAACACCGAAAAGGCCTTACAAAAGCTAGATTTTAACCCCCTTGACGTAGTTCTGGTTACCGATATTGGTTGCCATGGCATTGTTGATAAGAATTTTCTCACCCACAACGTGCACGGCCTTCATGGACGCTCTTCGGCCTTAGCAGCAGGAATATCGGCAGGATTAAGTAACCCGAATAAGAAGGTCATAGTTTTTACGGGCGATGGAGGTGCAACTATCGGGATGCAGCATTTAGTCGGCGGAGCTCATCTTGGATTCGACATGACGGTGGTTGTGCATAACAACATGCTTTACGGCATGACCGGTGGACAACCCTCTGAGTTTACACCCTGTGGCTTCAAAACTCCAACCCTTCCTGAAGGCAGTACTAAGTCCGGCTACGATATTTGCGAATTAATGCTTGCTGCTGGCGCAGCTTATGTTGAGAGGGTGGTTGGAATAGGCGATTTTTCTGATTCTCTTGCACGCGCTTTCTCTACCAAAGGCTTCTCGCTGGTTGAGGTGATGGAAATTTGCACCAGCTACGGGGTAAAATCAAACCCCGGCATGAAGCTTCCCAAGCTGGTTGAGGAAGCCGGATGGAAGGTGAAAGTTTTTACGGAGGCTAAACAGCGCCTCTTTCAAACCCCACAAAATAGTAATCCTACCAGCCTGCTTTCCGAAAAACTTGAGGTAGAGCCAAAATACTCAGGGGCAATAAGTAAGCCTGTAAGCATTATGCTGTCAGGATCAGCAGGCGAAGGTGTTCAATTAGCAGCTGAATTTCTGGCCAGAGCAGCCATGCTGTCGGGGTTGTATGCTACTAAAAAAGGAAGTTACCCGGTTACTGTCGGAGTTGGGTATTCAGCTGCAGAGGTGATAATTTCACACGAACCCATACTTTATACTGGCTCTCCTGTTCCCGATATCCTGGCTATTACTTCTGCCGATGGACTTGGGTATGCCAGAACTGCAGCAGGAAGAATGAAAGGGGGGACAATTTACATAGACCAAAGTCTTGATATACCCCAAACAGGTGCTGAAACCGTCGTGATTCCCTTTAGAGAAAAGGTGGGCGCTCAAAATAGCTCGCTGTACAGCGTTTTTTACATGGTTGGCTCCCAGCATTTTTTCCCCATGGAGGCTTTAAGGGATATTTTTATGGCTAATAAAATTTCGCAACGGGTTAGCGTGGATATCTTTATGCAGCTATAATTCAGAATGATGCAAAGCTTGTTTTGGTGGAAATACCTTTAAG
>Ga0209604_1002596_pt1 | contig 13099 bp, 13 predicted proteins | sample AD_UKC097_MetaG_FD_184405 | JGI IMG/M metagenome (GOLD analysis project Ga0209604, IMG submission 184405) | Active sludge microbial communities of municipal wastewater-treating anaerobic digesters from USA - AD_UKC097_MetaG (SPAdes) (version 2) | ecosystem: Engineered > Bioreactor > Anaerobic >... | reverse complement strand
ACCTATACGCAAGCAGGGGGTTCGTGCTTCGTAAGACAGGAAAGTGGTAAATTTGAAGTTCAGTTCTTCGTAGGAAGTTCAGTGGTTAAAATCCCTGCCTGCGTATAGCTGAGAAACGTTACCGTGCATTAAAACAAACCGAAACGACTAAACAATGAGCGAAAAATGAATGATTTTTTAATAGCAATAATAATTGGATTAGTAGCTGGATTAATAGATGTTACTCCGATGATAATTATGAAACTTGAAAAAGTGGCTAATATCTCAGCATTTGTGCATTATTTCGTACTTGGATTAATTATTCCCTTTGTTGGATGGGATATTGCACCGTGGATTAAAGGGATTATAATTTCAGTTCTATCAGCCTTACCAGTTATGATAATTGTATACCCCAAAGACAAGAAAGCAATTATTCCTATGATAGTTTTCTCATTGATACTTGGAGCAGGAATTGGTATTGCAGGAGCAAAATTCATCGGATAAATGAGTGAGTTAATTAAAGAAATACAAAACGGACGGATTCTTAAAAACAATGGGAGTTGGATGTATTGCGACAAGTGCGATAAGACTGTTGGCTATTTGTATTGTTCGACATATCAAGACTTTCAATTTGAATTCGTGTGTAAATGCGGAAACAAGGGGTCATTTAGTTTAAGATATCAAACTGAAAATGAATTGACAAAAGCAAACGATGAACTTAAAATGATTAAAAACAGATTGTGTTGCTTAAATGATGATTCACCACTATTTACAATTGTCGATAAAAACATAGAACAGGTTATTTATAAGGTAACTTGCAAGAAGTGTTCAACAACCTATGAAAACTAAAAACATGGATATAAAATTTCATTCAACTGTAATAATGACACAAGACTTTGATAAGATGAAAGCATTTTATCAAGAAACTTTACAACAAGAGATTGATGTTGACTTTGGGAATTGTATTGGATTTAAAAATGGTATATCATTATGGAAGCTTGAGGAAGAATATCCAATTGCTAAAAAACTTGGAAAAACATATGACCAGTCAGGAAATAAAAATCTTGAAATATGTTTTGAGACAGATGATTACGAAAAAGTCATTGCAAAATTGAAAAAACACGATTTGAAATATTTGCATGAGACCATTGAGGAAAGGTGGGGACAGAAAACGATTAGATTTTATGACCCTGAAAACAATTTGGTCGAGATTGGTGAGACAATTCCTTGTTTTGTAAAACGGTTTTATAATCAGGGAATGACAGTTGATAAAGTGTCTGAAAGGACATCTGTACCAGTTGAATTAGTCAAAAAAATATGTAATGACTAGAAAATGAATAATAACGCACGGTAACACACAATATAAAACAGTTGGTGTTCAGTGGTTTGCGAGGGTTTGGTTCTCGCTCCAACTTTTTCCTCGATGGATAGGAACTCAGCCCGAAAACCCAACCGTTTCATATTGTCAAACGTTATCGGCAACCCTAACCGACCACCGTGCAGACATCAACAGACATACCAAAATCCAACATCACACCGACCGACATTCCCGACACGACAACCGACCCTATTGTATTTTTATTTTCCCTACCGCACGAAAAAAATGAAGTTTTAGCCAACCCCATTGGCACATTTGAGGCTGTCCTATCCACAAAATCCAACACACAACAGCCTCAAAAGAGCCAAGCCCACCCACCACCCCAAACCTAAAATTATTTTTAGAAACTGTTTAAATTTTAGTTAGGAAAAATGTTATAGGGTTCAAAAAGGCAAAAGCAAAACAGATTATTTAGGGTTTACGACAATCCATAATAAATATGAATGCAAAAGCCTTAAGTGAACCACAGTGGAAAATTATAGAAAAATATGTTCCGAATTACAGCCGAAAACGAAAACATGAAATGCGTATAATTTTTGAGGCGTTTTTTTATGTGTTAATCACAGGTTGCCAATGGCGAATGTTACCGAGTAGTTTTCCAAAATGGCAGTTGGTATATTATTATTTTTCCAAGTGGCGAGATGATGAAGTTTTTGTTTATCTGAACGATATGATACGAGAAACTGTCCGACTTCATCATGGAAAAAACGCACAATGTAGTGTTGGCATTATTGATAGTCAATCTGTAAAAACTACGCGCAGAGGCGGATTGCGAGGCATTGACGGTAACAAAAGGATAAAAGGAAGAAAACGACATATTGTTGTAGATACAATGGGAAATATCATAACCAACATAGTTCATGTAGCAAACATACATGACAGCAAAGGAGCAAGTTTAGTGATGAGAGATTTGAAAGAAAATAACTTTGGTATCAAAACGATTTATGCTGATTGCGGATACAGAGGCTCTTTGATAGATACTGCAAAACAAAAGTATAATTATGCGCTTAAAATATCTCCAAAAATAAAAGATAAATCGCAAGCAAAAGTAAGCCCAAAGAGATGGATTGTTGAAAGAACTTTTTCTTGGTTAGAAAACTTCAGACGGCTAAGCAAAGACTTCGAATATCTTTTAGAATCAAGTCAGGCTATGTTGTATTTAGCTTCCTTAAAATTTTTATTGAATAAAATTTAAACAGTTACTTAATCAAATGATTAAAATATTTGTTCAATTCAAAAATTTATTTCTACATTTGTCCCCGAAACGAATTTTAATGCAAAATGGCAAAGAAGAAAGAAGCGAAAGCATTAGACACGACAACGGAAGAAAAAATCAAATCCGCTGCCCGTGTAGCGTTTCATAAAAAAGGATATGCCGCTACACGGACAAGAGATATTGCCGAAGAAGCGGACATAAATCTTGCTTTGCTGAATTACTATTTTCGCAGTAAAGAAAAGTTGTTTGAAACTATAATGTTTGAAACCCTTTTTAGCTTTATGCAAAATATGGCAATGGTGCTGAATGATGAAAAAAGCACCTTAGAAAAAAAAGTGGAACTTGTTGCTTAAAAGTATATTGACCTTATTATCAAAGAGCCGAATGTCCCGATTTTTATGTTGAGTGAAATTCGCAACAATGCTGAAGGATTATTAGAAAAATTACCGATTAAGCAATTAGTAATGAACTCTTCATTTTTCAAGCAACATCAGGATGCCGTTGCAAAAGGAAAAATTACCGAACCAAATCCATTACATTTTTTAATGAATTTATTGAGTTTGGTTGTGTTTCCTTTTATCGCACAGCCATTGTTACAAGGAATTGGAGGAATGAATACAAGCAATTTAATGAACTAATGCAAGACCGTAAAAAACTTATTCCTGTTTGGATAAAAGCAACAATGAAAGCGAAGTAAATTTTTTTGCCCATTTATTAAACAGATGATTAAAACAAAATGATAAATAAAATGATTAAAAATAAACAACTTGCAGTAAGTTGGTTGATTGGCATAATGCTGTTTTCAACGCATTGGGCTACGGCACAACAAAATAATTCATTGAGCATTGACACTTGTTTGGCAATGGCAAAAAGGAATTTTCCGTTGATAAAGCAATACGGACTAATAGAGAAATCCAAAGAATATTCTATTGACAATGCCAACAAAGGTTATTTGCCGCAGTTCAATATTGTAGGACAGGCGACTTATCAATCTGCCGTAACGCAAATTCCTATTTCGTTGCCGAATATGGTCATTCCGACAATCAGTAAAGACCAATACAGACTTTACGGTGAAGTTTCGCAACCCATTACCGATTTGTTTGTGGTGAAAGACAATAAAAATTTGATTGAATCAAATATGCAAGTGGAAACGCAAAAAGTGGAAGTTGAAATTTACAAACTGAGAGAACGTATTAACCAACTTTTTTTCGGCATATTGTTGATTGATGAACAACTAAAACAAACGGATTTACTCAAAAAAGACATTCAAAGCGGTATTGACAAAACAAACGTTGCCATTCAAAACGGCACAGCAACTAAAAGCAGCGTAAACATTTTGAAAGCGGAATTGCTGAAAGCCAACCAACGCACTATTGAATTGAAAGCAACCCGAAAAGGATATGCCGAAATGTTGTCGCATTTTATCGGAACTGCGATTGACGAAAATACAACTTTGCTGAAACCCGCACCGCAACTTGTTTCCAACACTATCAATCGTCCCGAACTGAAATTTTACGACTTGCAGAAAAAAACGTTTGACTTGCAAAACAAACTGATTACCGCAAAAAATCTTCCACGTTTCAGCTTGTTTTTTCAAGGTGGTTTGGGCAGACCTGCGTTAAATATGTTGAGTAACGATGTGCAAGGTTACTACATCGGTGGTTTGCGGTTGAATTGGAATTTAACAGGTTTTTATACTTACAATAAAGAAAAGAAAATCCTTGCAGTCAATCAGGATTTCATAGACATTCAACGGGAAACATTTTTATTCAACACCAATCTGAATTTACGACAACAAAATTCGGAAATAACAAAAGTGCAGGAGTTGATTGAAACAGACAGCGACATTATTTCACTTCGTGAAAGCGTGAAAAACACAACGAAAATACAGTTAGAAAACGGAACGGCAACAACCAACGACTACCTTATTTCTGTAAATGCAGAAGACCAAGCACGGCAAAATTTGATTTTGCACGAAATACAGCTTTTAATGGCTCAATATAACTATCAAACAATGTCAGGCAATTAAACATCAAAAAATAAAATCAATGGGAAAAATAAAAACTATCGCATTTGTAACAGGCATTGCAACATTGTTTGCAGCTTGCAACAACAACAAAACTTCTTTTGACGCTTCGGGAAGTTTTGAAGCAGAAGAAAGAATTATTTCATCGGAAGCCACAGGCACAATTAAGCAGTTTGAACTTGAAGAAGGGCAAATGCTTCAATCGGGACAAACTGTCGGTTATATTGACAGCACACAGTTGTATTTGAAGAAAAAACAACTCTTGGCACAAACGAAAGCCACCGCCAGCAGAAAGCCCAATGTATCGGCACAGTTAGCCGCTTTGCAATCGCAGCTTGCTACTGCACAAAAAGAAAAAGTGCGTATTACCAATTTGGTAAATGGCGATGCCGCACCGCAAAAACAATTAGACGACATCAATGCACAAATTGATGTGTTGAAAAAACAAATTGAAGCACAAAAATCGTCATTGGATATTTCTACCGAAAGTATCAACAGTGATGTGTTGCCGTTGCAGGTGCAAGTGGAACAGTTAAACGACCAATTAGCAAAATGCAAAATCATTAATCCTGCAAACGGAACGGTTTTGACAAAATATGCCGAAGCCAACGAAATGACGGCAACAGGAAAACCGCTTTACAAAATTGCCGATTTGTCAAACATCATTTTGCGGGCTTACATCACAGGCGACCAACTGACACAAGTAAAGCTGAACCAAACAGTAAAAGTGCTTACCGATGACGGCAAAGGCGGTTACAAAGAAACAGAGGGCACGATTAGTTGGATAAATGACAAGGCAGAGTTTACGCCAAAAACCATTCAAACAAAAAATGAAAGAGCGAATATGGTGTATGCCATTAAAGTAAAAGTGAAGAATGACGGCACTTACAAAATTGGTATGTATGGCGAAATAAAATTTCAATAGCAATGGCAGATGTTGAGTTACATAATATTGTAAAGACATACAACAAAGGCGAAGTGAAAGCCGTGAATGATGTTTCGTTTTCGGTAAATGAGGGCGAATTGTTTGGTTTGATTGGTGCAGACGGAGCAGGTAAAACAAGTATTTTCCGCATACTTACAACCTTGTTGTTGCCCGATAGCGGTAATGCTTCTGTAAGCGGTTTTGATGTAATTAAAGACTACAAAAACATTCGCAGTAGTGTGGGCTATATGCCCGGAAAATTTTCGTTGTATCAGGATTTATCGGTGGAAGAAAACTTAAACTTTTTTGCTTCTGTTTTTAATACTTCGGTAAAAGAAAATTACGATTTGATTAAAGACATTTATGTTCAAATTGAACCGTTCAAAGACCGTAGGGCAGGAAAATTGTCGGGCGGTATGAAACAAAAATTGGCTCTATGTTGTGCTTTAATTCATCGCCCGAAAGTGTTGTTTTTAGACGAACCGACAACAGGTGTGGATACTGTTTCACGAAAAGAATTTTGGGAAATGCTGAAACGCCTGAAACAGCAGGGCATTACGATTTTGGTTTCCACGCCTTATATGGACGAAGCCACGCTTTGCGAACGCATCGCACTCATACAAAACGGAAAAATTTTATCCATTGATACACCCGATGAAATTGTAAAACAGTTTCCAGAAAATCTTTTTGCCGTAAAAGCAAATGATATGAGCAAGTTACTAAACGACCTGCGAAAAAATAACGAAATAAAAACCTGCAATGCTTTTGGCGAGTTTCATCATATCACGTTTCAAAATGACAATGAAAATTCGCACAATGAATTGATACACATTTTACAAAAAGCCAATCATCAAAACATTGAACTCAAACACATCACACCGAGCATTGAAGATTGTTTCATAAAACTGATGAACTGAAATGACAAACGAAACCGTAATAAAGACAGACAAACTCACTAAACGTTTTGGCGATTTCATCGCTACAAACGAAATAACCTTTGAAGTATATGCAGGTGAAATTTTCGGTTTTCTCGGTGCGAATGGTGCAGGAAAAACAACCGCAATGAAAATGCTTTGCGGACTTTCAACGCCTTCATCGGGAAATGCCACCATTGCAGGTTTTGACATTTACAAACAAACCGAAGAAATTAAAAAGAACATCGGTTATATGAGCCAAAAATTTTCCTTGTATGAAGATTTAACAGTGTTGGAAAACATTCAATTCTTTGGCGGTATTTATGGTTTAACGGATAAGCAACTAAAAGCAAAAAGCAATCAATTGATTGAAACATTGGGTATGCAAAACGAAGCTAAAAAATTGGTTGCTTCATTGCCCTTGGGTTGGAAACAGAAATTAGCTTTTTCGGTAGCCATTTTGCACGAGCCGAAAATTGTGTTTTTGGACGAACCCACAGGAGGCGTTGACCCCATTGTTCGCAGGCAGTTTTGGGATTTAATTTATTCGGCGGCAGACAGAGGCATTACCATTTTTGTAACCACGCACTATATGGACGAAGCCGAATACTGCAACCGAGTTTCGATGATGGTGGACGGAGTAATAAAAGCGTTGGACACCCCCGACAATTTGAAAAAACAATTTTCCGCTTCATCAATGGACGATGTGTTTTTTGAATTGGCAAGAGGTGCAAAACGAAAAGCAGACTAAGAAAAATGAAACAGTTTTTGACATTTGTAAGAAAAGAATTTTATCACGTTTTCCGTGATAAGAAAACGCTGTTAATGCTATTCGGCTTGCCGATTGTGCAGATTGTTTTATTTGGTTTTGCTCTCACAAACGAAATCAAAAATTCCAAAATTGTTATTTGCGATTATGCCAAAGACGAAGCCACACAGCAAATCATCAACAAAATAGAAGCAAGTCAAAATTTTGATATTCAAAAAACGCTATTCAGCCACCGACAAATTGAAGAAGCATTTAAAGCGGGGAACATAAAATTGGCAATTATATTTCCTGCCAATTTTAACAACGACCTTTCACATCTTCATCAGGCACAAGTTCAAATTATTGCAGATGCTTCCGACCCGAACACCGCTAATACATTGACAAATTACGCAACGGCAATCATTATGGATTATCAGCAGGAGTTAATGAAAAACAATGTTGTTCCGTTTCGCATTGTTCCCGAAATACGAATGTTATACAATCCCGAATTGAAAGGGGCAACCAATTTTGTGCCGGGCGTAATGGCATTGGTGCTGATGTTGGTGTGTGTAATGATGACTTCTGTTTCCATTGTTCGTGAAAAAGAAAATGGAACAATGGAGGTGCTGTTGGTATCGCCTTTCAATCCGTTTTTAGTGATTATTGCAAAAGCAATTCCGTTTTTATTACTTTCCATTGTAAACCTTTCCGTCATTCTTATTTTAAGCGTAACTCTTTTGGATATGCCGATTAACGGAAGTATTTCATTGCTGTTTGCAGAAAGTATTTTGCTGATTATTACAGCTCTTTCGTTGGGTTTGCTTATTTCAAACGTAGCACAGTCGCAACAGGCAGCAATGCTGATTTCATTGATGGGAATGTTAGTTCCTACAATGTTGTTTACAGGATTTATGTTTCCGATTGAAAATATGCCTGTTCCCTTGCAGGTAATTTGCAATATCATTCCTGCAAAATGGTATTACACTATTGTAAAATCAATAATGATAAAAGGTCTTGGATTTAGTGCTATATGGAAAGAAACATTGGTGCTTTTCGGAATGACTGTTTTTTTATTGGTAGTGAGTTTCAAAAAATTTAAAACTCGATTAGTATGAGAACACTAAAATTTTTATTGCAAAAAGAGTTCAAACAAATCTTTCGAAACAAAGCATTGTTGCCGTTGATTTTTGTTGTTCCGATAGTGCAGTTGCTCATACTTCCATTAGCAGCCGATTATGAAGTAAAGAACATCAACATTTCAATCGTTGACCACGACCACAGCACATTTTCACGCAATCTTATTTCAAAAATTACTTCTTCGGGTTATTTCCGTTTGGCTGATTACAGTAATTCATTTCAAAGTGCATTTAATCAGATTGAAAGCGACAAATCCGATTTGATTTTGGAAATACCGCAAGGCTTTGAAAAAAACTTAGTGCGTGAAAACGAGCAAAAATTATTTATTGCTGTTAATGCAATCAATGGCGTGAAAGCAGGTTTGGGCGGTGCTTATCTCAATCAAATTATTACGGCTTACAACGCTGATATTCGTTTGCAATGGTTTCAATCCGATAAATTTAATACTGCGCCTGTTATTACTGTTGCTTCTTCAAATTGGTTCAATCCGTTTATGAACTATCGTTTTTTTATGGTTCCGGGAATTTTAGTTGTGTTGGTAACAATGGTAGGTGCGTATATGTGTGCATTGAACATTGTGAAAGAAAAAGAAGCTGGCACGATTGAACAAATAAACGTAACACCCATAAAAAAATATCAGTTTATTTTGGGCAAACTCATTCCGTTTTGGATAATCGGAATGTTTGTTTTTAGTGTCGGTTTGTTTGTTGTGGCACGGTTGGTTTATGGTATTGTTCCTGTCGGAAGTTTACTCTTACTGTATGGTTATTTGTCCATTTATCTGATTGCATTATTGGGCTTAGGCTTGCTTATTTCCACATTTGCCGAAACACAACAACAAGCAATGTCGGTAGCGTTTTTCTTCATTATGATTTTTATGCTGATGAGTGGTTTATTCACTTCGCTTGACGGAATGCCGCAATGGGCTTACATCATAGCAAAATGCAGTCCTGTAACGTATTTCATTGAAGTAGTGCGAATGGTTGTTCTGAAAGGAAGCGGGTTTTCCGACATCAAAAATCATTTTGTTATTATGATTGGGTTTGCCGTTTTATTAAATGGTTTGGCGATTTGGAATTATAAAAAGACGAGTTAGAACCAACACACAGGCACACACATTTGCAAACCGCTACAAGCCAACGCACCTACCAAAGTTTGCAAAAGAGTGTGCCTTTTGCCGACCTCTAAAACTTCATTTTTTTCTTTCCCCTCTTTGAAAAAATAAAAATACACCAACCACACACACGACACAACAACCACGACAGACAACCAACCTGACAGACAGAAGGGCAGCCGATAACAAGGGCTTGGCGTAATGGCGGGCGAAGTGCCTCGTATGAAACTTTTTGCTAAATTTGAACTTTGGTGCTTCGTATCAACAGTAGTGCTGTAAAACCGCCACTACGCCAAGCCCCGAAACGTTGTGCGTCAGTTGCTAAAAGCCACAGTGTAATTAGGAAATAAAAAAAGGATGAAATTTTTGCAAAAAAACTTTCGTGTTTTATTGGTAATAAAAACGAAAAAATGTATGTTTGCAATGACTTTTTATAAGACATTTGGATGTTCAAAATAACTTGGGATAAAAAGAATAATGGTGTTCTACTCACGATGCGTTCATCTGAAGAAACGTTGAATGTGTCGCCACGTCCTGTGTTTTATGAAGAGTTGGACTTGTTGGGACTGGAAGAATTTTGGGATTATCCTAAATCGGAACAACCTCTTTTATGGGCATGCGAAAGAAGGTATTTTTACAAAGGAGAGTTGGTTTTGGAGGCGAGAGGAGGTAATATATATGATGATCCTCAGCTTATCTTGACAGACATAGGGAAAAAACTGAAATTAGAACCTATAAATATTGAGCTACTATGCGAGAATAATGAAACCGCCATGTTTTTGTTGGAACATGAAGCATTGGAGTTCATAAATACTATATATCGTCGCTATTGTCCTAACGCTACACAAAAACTGATCAACGACGAGATTGATTTTCAACAATTAGCAGAAAATCAAGAAAAAAAGCTTAAAGAAAAACATACTGTAATAAAAGAAGATTGTGATAGCTTTGATATAATGCCTTTGGCAGAAGCGGAAATAAAAGGAAAACAAATCATTCTTAATACCAAAATAGAAATGTTCATTGCCTCATTTTCTGGAGGAAAAGATAGTCAGGTAGTACTTGATTTGGTTTCTCGGGTGATTCCGTCCAACGACTTTTCAGTTATTTATTCTGATACAGGTTACGAGTTACCTCCTTCATTGGAATTATATGAACAAACAAAAAAAATGTATCAAGAACAATATCCTGATTTACAGTTTTATCTTTCAAAAAATCACCAAGATGTGCTGTATTATTGGGATAAAATGGGCTCACCGAGTCGTATGCATCGTTGGTGCTGTAGTGTAATGAAAACAGCACCATTGTATCGTTTACTTAAAGAAATACATGGAAGTGGAAAACAGCCTAATGTCTTGGTTTTTGAAGGAGTAAGAGCAGAAGAAAGTAATCGTAGAGCATTGTACGATAGGATTGGCAGAGGTGTGAAACACAACAATGTTGTAAATGCACGTCCTATTTTTGAGTGGAATGCTACTGAGATATATTTGTACCTTTTTACTAGGCAATTGCCTATAAACAAGGGATATAGAAATGGATTAAGCCGTGTTGGTTGTTCTATTTGTCCATATTCTTCTAGCTGGTCGGAATGCATTGTAGAAAAAAAATATCCAAATAACATCAATAAATTTGTCGAGCAAATATTAAATTCGTTATCGAATGTAAAAGATAAAGATGTTTATTTAAAAGACGGAAAATGGAAACTTCGTGCTGGCGGGAAAGCATTATCAGAAGAACCATCCCGCGTAGATTTCATTTCAACAAATCCTGATTTTGTTGCGATATTGACAGCCCCGAAAGAAGATTTATTTCAATGGTTTAACACTCTTGGGAAATTACAAATTCAAAGTCAAGATAAAACTACAATTTCTGGGGAAATTAAATACAACAAATCTGTCTTTCCTTTCAGAATAGTTAGTGATGAAGAAAAGAATAACTCAACAATTTATTTTGAAGATATTGGCAGTGAAATTTTATTTCAAAGTCATTTGAAAAGAGTTTTATATAAATCAACATATTGCGTTCATTGTGAGGCATGTGAGGTTGAATGTCCGACAGGGGCTTTATCTGTTGTGCCATTTGTTTCTATTGACGATAAAAAATGTATTCATTGTCGCAAATGTTTAGATTTTACAGAAAAAGGCTGTATAGCAGCTAAATCTATAAATACACCAGAAGGAGGAAAAAATATGGGAAAATTTATTAGCATTGATCGATACGCAGGTTTCGGTCTTCGTAAAGTGTGGTTAGACAAATTTTTCTCAAATACAGAAGGTTTTTTTGAAAGTAACCACGGCTTAAATCCAACAAAGCAAATTCCACCATTTATTTGTTGGTTGCGAGAAGCTGAAATCTTGAATCGTGATGATAAAAAAATTAGTGTTATTGGCAAAATCATGACAGATAACTACTTTTCCAACGAACTCATTGTGTGGGAAATAATATGGGTTAATCTTTCTTATAACTCAACAATTGCCAAATGGTATGTTGAAAATGTTAATTGGAACACTCGTATGAAAAAATTGGAGCAAGAGTTGCTTTTACGCAATAGCTTTCCACAATATAAAGAACGTACCTTGCGTAATGCTTTGGAGGCATTATTAAACACTTTCAAAGAAGGTCCCTTAGGTAATACTATATTGTTAGGAAAACACGAAGTTGAAAATAGAAAAACGATTATAGTCAAACAACCCTACAACAATATTTCCCCTGTAACCGTTGCCTATTCGCTTTATCGTTATGCCGAGCAAAAGAACCGATATTCATTAACCGTTTCGGAGTTTTACGATAAAAACCAAACCGAAGGAATTTATCGTCAGTTCGGCATAAGTAGAGAGCGTTTCGAAGCTGTTTTGAGAACATTAAAAGAAGACAAGAACCAAGTGCTTAATGCCGACCTAAATATGGGGCTGGATAATATTAATTTACGAGAAGATTATACTTCGTTGGATATTATTAAAATGTTATTGTAATAACAGATTTGAAAAAACAGATAAACAGAGTAAAAATGAGATATTCGGATATAATTACACTTCAAGATTATTTTCATCCTGTTTTTAATCTTCAAAATGAAGCTACAGGATATTGGAAACAGTTTATTCCAACTAAGCAATTTTATACTTTACTTGGTAAAACCATTGATGCTGTCTCTTCAAACCAATCCGCCAATCGTAAAAGTATTTGGGTTAAGGGTACTTTTGGTACAGGTAAAAGTCATGCCGCAGCTGTTATTAAACATTTGCTTTGCAGTGATGTAAATGAAATAGCAGATTATGTTGAAGACCGAATATTATTCCCTAATCATAAATCCCGTTTACAAAATTTAAGACAAAATAAACGTTTATTTCCTGTTGTTCTGAAAGGTACAGAAAGTGGTAAAATATACGATATGCGTTCTTTTCGTTTATCCCTGGAACGTATTGTCAAAGAAAGCTTACGCAAATCAGATAAAACTATTACGGTAAAATCTGATTATGAAAGAGCAATTGAATATATAGAATCAACACCAATAGATATTGATACAATAATAGCTAGTGAAGCTGAATTAAGAAGTTATGCCAAAACAAAGGAGGAAATTATTAAAAAACTGCGTGCATTTGATACTGATGTTTATTTGGCATTGGAAGAAGCATTGGCAAAACCGAAATATAGTGTTTTTTTCA
>Ga0209604_1002595_pt1 | contig 13100 bp, 17 predicted proteins | sample AD_UKC097_MetaG_FD_184405 | JGI IMG/M metagenome (GOLD analysis project Ga0209604, IMG submission 184405) | Active sludge microbial communities of municipal wastewater-treating anaerobic digesters from USA - AD_UKC097_MetaG (SPAdes) (version 2) | ecosystem: Engineered > Bioreactor > Anaerobic >... | reverse complement strand
TTCCTGCTCATGGGCTTCAAGGTCCAGAGCATCCCGGGAATCGGACCGTGGCTCGACGCGAACCTCCCGACGTTCATCACCCAGGGCCTCGGCGTGCCGTTCTACTTCGGAGGGACGTCGCTCCTGATCGTCGTCGGCGTCGCGATGGACACCGTGCAGCAGATCGAGTCGCAGCTCGTGATGCGGAACTACGACGGGTTCCTGAAGAAGGGCCGCATCCGGGGGCGGCGGAGCTAGGACGATGCCGGTCGACGTGGTGTTCTTCGGCCCGCCGGGCTCGGGAAAGGGGACGCAGGCCTCGCGCCTGTCGTCCACGCTCGGGATCCCCCAGGTGTCCACCGGAGACCTCCTCCGCTCGAACGTCGCCCGGGGCACGGACCTCGGGAAGATCGCCCGGCCGATCATGGAGTCGGGGGCTCTCGTCCCCGACGACCTCGTCACACGCATGCTGAAGGAGAGGCTCGAGGAGCCCGACGCGGCGACCGGCGCCCTCTTCGACGGCTATCCGCGCACCGTGCCCCAGGCGGAGGAGCTCGACCGGCTGCTCCGGATCGAGGGCCGCTCCCTAACGGCGGTGCTCTTCATCGACGTCCCCGACCCCGTCATCGTCGGCAGGCTCGTGAAGCGAGCCGAGATCGAAGGGCGGGCGGACGACACGCCGGAGACGGTCGCGGCGCGCCTCCGGGTCTACCGCGACAAGACCGAGCCGCTCGCCGAGCTCTATCGGAAGCTCGGGCTCTTCCACCGGATCGACGGCGACAGGTCCGTCGACGAGGTGGCCCTCGACGTCCTGGCGACGCTGAACCGCGTCACCGGGAGGGTCCTGGCGTGATCACCTGCAAGGGCCGGGCGGAGCTCCTGAAGATGGAGCGGGCGACGTGGATCGTCCAGCAGACGCTGGCCGATTGCGTCGCCGCGTGCCGGCCCGGCGTGACGACCGAAGAGATCGACCGGATCGCCGCGGACGGCATCCGGAAGAGGGGCGGGAAGGCCGCCTTCCCGGGCTACCGCGGCTACCCGAAGACCGTCTGCTCCTCGGTCAACGACGAGGTCGTCCACGGGATCCCGACGTCGAAGCGGAAGCTCCGCGACGGGGACATCGTCGGGATTGACCTCGGGGTCATCGTGGACGGGTACTTCGGAGACGCGGCGCGGACGGCGATCGTGGGCGAGGTGCCCGCGCCGGTCGCGGAGCTCGTCCGGCAGACGTGGCGCGCGCTCGTCGCCGGCGTCTCTGCGGTCCGCGTCGGCGGCCGGATCGGCGACATCGGCGCGGCGGTCGAGGCCGTCGCGAACGAGAAGGGGTTCGGCGTCGTCCGGGAGTACGTCGGGCACGGCATCGGGACCGCCCTCCACGAGGAGCCCCAGGTGCCGAACTACGGACCGGCGGGGAAGGGCGAGCGGATCCGCGAGGGGATGACCCTCGCGATCGAGCCGATGTTCAACCTCGGGACGGCCCGGGTCCGGCTCGGACCCGACGGCTGGACCGTGAGGACCGCCGACGGGAAGCCGTCGGCTCACTTCGAGCACACGGTGGTGGCGACCGCCGACGGGCCGGTCGTCCTCGGCTTCGGCCGCTACACGTCCGACGGTCTCGTGACGGGGGTCCCCGACGAGACGGATTACCCGGTCCCGGCGGCTTCGCCGCGGGGGGAGCCGGCCGAGACCCCGGGCGAGAGCCGGGTCTGAGAGGAGAGGGTTTCGAGGCGCAGATGTCGAAGGAAGACGCCATCGAGGTGACCGCGACGGTCATCGAGCCCCTGCCGAACGCGATGTTCAAGGTGGAGCTCGAGAACAAGCACCAGGTCCTGGCTCACATTTCCGGGAAGATGCGGAAGCACTTCATCCGCATCCTGCCCGGGGACAAGGTCCTCGTGGAGCTCTCTCCGTACGACCTGAACCGGGGTCGCATCATCTACCGGTACAAGTAGTAAACTGTAAGGCTCCGCCGGCTCCCCCGGGAGGCCGGGGGCGAAACGATCGAGGGATCACATGAAAGTCCGCGCGTCCGTGAAGAAGATCTGCTCCAAGTGCAAGGTGATCCGCAGGGCGGGAGTCGTCCGGGTCATCTGCGAGAACGCCAAGCACAAGCAGCGGCAGGGTTAGAGGGAAGAGGGAATGGCTCGAATCTCCGGCGTCGATCTCCCCCCGAACAAGCGTGTCGAGATCGGTCTCACCTATATCTTCGGGATCGGGCGCCCCACGGCCCGCATGATCCTGAAGGACACGGGGGTGGGACCCGACACGAGGATCAAGGACCTGTCCGAGGACGAGGTCGCGAAGATCCGCAAGAAGATCCAGGACGACGTGAAGGTCGAGGGCGACCTCCGCAAGGAGACCGCCCAGGACATCAAGCGTCTGATGGACATCGGCTGCTACCGCGGGCTTCGTCACCGCCGCGGCCTGCCGGTCCGTGGGCAGCGGACGCACACGAACGCCCGCACCCGGAAGGGCCCGCGTCGCGGCGCCGTGGCCGGCAAGAAGAAGGCGACGAAGAAGTAAGGATGAGGAACGCCGATGGCTGCCGCTGAAGCTAAGGGCCGGAAGAAGGGCCCCAAGAAGGAAAAGAAGAACGTCCCGCACGCCGTGGCCACGGTCCAGGCGTCGTTCAACAACACGATCGTGGCGATCACCGACCCCTCCGGGAACGTCCTCGCCTGGTCGTCCGCCGGCCGGATCGGCTTCAAGGGCTCCCGAAAGGGGACGCCGTTCGCCGCCCAGCTCGCGGCGGGCAACGCGGCCCAGCTCGCGCAGGAGCACGGTGTGCGGACGCTCGACGTCCGCGTGCAGGGGCCGGGCGCGGGGCGCGAGAGCGCGATCCGCGCGCTCGCCGCGGCCGGGCTCGACATCCGCTCCATCAAGGACGCGACCCCGATCCCGCACAACGGCTGCCGCCCCCGCAAGCGGCGCCGCGTCTAGTCCCCATCCCGATCCGGGGGAGCGCCGCTCCCCCGGACGGGTCGGCGAGAAAGGGAGGCCCGCGGGCCTCCCGACCCCCCTCTGAGGGGGGGCGACCCCGGCGCGCGGTGAGCGCGCCGGCGCCCGTAAACCGGCTCCCGATTCCGGGCCGGGACGAAGGGCGGAACGCAACGACGGAGTCGGCCAGGAGGTTTCCGTTCCCGTGGCGCGTTACCGCGAATCCGTCTGCCGGCTCTGCCGGCGCGAGGCCATGAAGCTCTTCCTGAAGGGCGACCGCTGCTTCACGAACAAGTGCGCCATCGAGCGCCGCAACTTCCCGCCCGGCCAGCACGGGAAGCGTCGCTCCAAGATCCTCGGCTACGGCATCCAGCTCCGCGAGAAGCAGAAGCTGAAGAGGTTCTACGGGCTCCTCGAGACGCAGTTCCGCCTCACGTTCGAGAAGGCCGAGCGGATGCGCGGCGTCACGGGCGAGAACCTCCTCTCGCTGCTCGAGCGCCGCCTCGACAACGTCGTCCACCGGCTCGGCTTCGCCGCCTCCCGGCAGCAGGCCCGGCAGCTCGTCCGTCACGGACACGTCGCGGTGAACGGCCGGAAGGTCGACGTCCCGAGCTTCGTCGTCGGTCCGGGCGCGGTCGTCTCCATCAAGGAGAAGAGCCGCCAGAACCCGGGCGTCGTGGCGGCGGTCGACTCGGCCAAGGGGCGCGGCGTTCCGGAGTGGCTCGAGCTCGACTCCACCGAGTTCAAGGGGACCGTCAAGTCGCTCCCGCGGCGCGAGGACGTCTCCCTCCAGGTCAACGAGAAGCTCATCGTCGAGCTCTACAGCAAGTGACGGGCCCCGGCCCGAGGAGAAGCGAACGATGATGTGGAAGGGCTTCCAGCGACCGAACCGCCTCGAGGTGGACGAGGAGTCGGGGAACTACGGCCGCTTCACCGCCCAGCCGCTCGAGCGCGGCTGGGGAACGACGGTCGGAAACGCGCTCCGGCGCGTCCTCCTCTCTTCGATCGAGGGAGCGGCGATCACCGCCGTCAAGATCGACGGCGTCGAGCACGAGTTCACGGCGATGCCGGGCGTCGTCGAGGACGTCACGGACGTCATCCTGAACCTCAAGAGCCTCGCCATCCGGATGCACGACGACGGGCCGCGGATGCTCGTCCTCGACGCGAAGTCGAAGGGCGTGGTGACGGCCGACGCGTTCGAGGACGACGCCCAGGTCGAGATCCTCAACCCCGAGGCGACGGTCGCGACGCTCGCCGACGGCGGCCGCCTCCGCCTCGAGGCGACGGTCACGAAGGGGCGCGGCTACGTCCCCGCCGATCGTAACTTCGACGCCGAGGCGCCGATCGGGACGATCCCGCTCGACTCCGCCCACTCGCCGGTCCGCCGCGTGAACTACCACGTCGAGGCCGCCCGCGTCGGCCAGGCGACCGACTACGACAAGCTCGTCCTCGAGGTCTGGACAAACGGGACGATCACCCCGCGCGACGCCGTCGGCCTCGCTGCGGTCCTCCTCCGGGAGCACCTCGCCATCTTCGTCAACCTCGAGACGGAGGAAGGCGCGGCCGCGAGCGGACCCGAGATCCCGCAGAGCGAGCTCGACGCCCTTCTCGACCAGAACGTCGAGGAGCTCGAGCTCTCGGTCCGCAGCGCGAACTGCCTGAAGAACGCCGGCATCCGGACGCTTCGGGAGCTCGTGCAGAAGACCGAGAAGGAGATGCTCGAGACGAAGAACTTCGGGCGGAAGAGCCTGAACGAGATCAAGGAGATCCTGCGCGAGAAGGGGCTCGCCTTCGGCATGAAGCTGGAGACCCCGACGGGCGCGGGACGCTGAGGACCTGACCGATGCAGCACAACCGGGCCGGACGCAAGCTGGGGCGGACCAGCGCGCACCGGAAAGCACTCTTCCGCAACCAGCTCGACTCCCTCATCCTTCACGAGCGGATCCAGACGACGATCTCGAAGGCGAAGGAGCTCCGGCCGCTCGCCGAGAAGCTCGTCACGCTCGCGCGGCGCGGCGGCCTCCACGCGCGCCGCCTCGCCCTCCGGGACATCAGCCAGGAAGCCGCCAAGCGGCTCTTCGACGAGATCGCGCCGCGCTTCGCGACGCGTCCCGGGGGCTACACCCGGATCCTGAAGCTCGGCCAGCGGCCGGGCGACGCTGCGGAGAAGGCGATCATCGAGTTCGTCGACTTCGACTACGCGCAGCGCCGCGCCGAGAAGAAGGCCGCCGAGAAGGCCGTCACGGAGAAGAAGGAGTCGCTCCTCGAGAAGGCGCGGCGCCTCGTCACCGGAAAGGGCGGCGAGAAGGACGGCGCGAAGGCCGACGAGGGGGCCGAGGCGGCGAAGGCCGACGAGAAGAAGGCCGAGAAGAAGGCCGCCGCTCCGAAGGCCGCCAAGCCCGCGAAGACGGCCGCGCCGAAGGCCCCGAAGCCGAAGACCGAGAAGAAGGGGGGCTCGACTCCCCGGACGCCTCGCAAGGCCGGCGGCGCCTAGACCCGTGTTCCCCGGGAGCCCTCCGCCGTCGGGCGGAGGGCTCCCGATCGCCGCGCTCCTTCCTGCGGCGATCGACCCCGGACCCGCCATGCGAGCCTTCCTCTTCGTTTCACTGTGGACCGTCGTGATCGTCGGAGGGCTGCCGCGGCGGACGCAGGAGGCGCTTCAGTTTCGCTTCGGATGGTGGGACGCGAAGCTGGCGGGACTCTTCAGCTCCGCTCTCGAGACGTTCGCGGGATACCGCCTCATGCGTGTCACGCTGGCGGCGTTCTCCGCCGGTCAGGTGTCGGTGACGGCGACCGTCATCCTGTGCGCCATCGCCGCGTTCCTTCTCCTCGAGGGCGGGATCCGGCTCCTCGTGACGTACCGTCTGGACGACCTGGCCGTCCCGTCGCTCCCCGTCTGGGCGGTCGCGAGGCTCGTCGGGCGCCTGGGACCGAAGGGCCGGGGGGACTCCCCGGAGGCGTGAGGTCCTTCAGCGGCCGCCGAGCAGCAGGACGACCGCGACGGCCTCCCGCGTCCCGTGCGTGATCGAGACGTGGGCGCCGACGACGCCGAGCGCGTCGGCTCTCTCCCGGGCCCGGCCGGTCAGGACGAGCCGGGGCGGGCCGCCGGAGTCTCGCGCCACGGCGATCTCCCGGAACGCCACGCCCTGCATCCCGGTACCGAGCGCCTTCATCGCGGCCTCCTTCGCCGCGAAGAGGCCGGCGACGTGCTCGCCGATGCGCCGGGAACGGAGCGGGCGACGGACCTCGCCCGGGACGCAGACCCTCTCGAGGAAACGCGAGCCGTGGCGCGCGAGGGCGGCCTCGATGCGCGCGATCTCGCAGAGGTCGACCCCGAGGCCCAGGACGGCTTCGCCGTGGGGATACGCGCCCGCGACGAGCGCCGAGCGGGCGTCCGTCGTCACGCGGAGCCCTCCGCGCGCCCGAGGAGGACGCGCGCCGCCAGGACGAGGTGGAGGACCCCGAGACCGGCGACGAAGCCGCGGAAGGACGGGGCCGCGAGGAGCGGTTCGAGGGAGACGGGAGACGGGAGGACGACTCGCCTGACCCAGAACGTGCTCCAGGGGGCGAGGAGGAGCAGCAGCCCGGCCTCCAGGAAGTAGAGGCCGAGGAGGAGCTGCAGGAACCGGCCGCTCCGCTTCTCGCTCACGCCGGCATTCTAGAGGGCGAACGAGAGCGGGCGCCGCCGGGGGCGGCGCCCGCGTATCGGGCCGTCGAGCGGGACTCGTTCAGCCGCGCGGCGAGGCGCTGCGGCGCGAGGAATCGCCCGAGCGGGAGGGAGGAGGGCTCGACGGACGGGACGACGAGGACGAAGAGGAGGAACGGGACGGGGCGCTCGTACGGGGCGCCGGCGCCGAACGGGGCATCGAGGACGAACGCGAAGGGGGAGCCTCGTACCGGGGAGCCGGGGCGGACCGCTGCGGGGACGACGGGCGGGAGGGCGCCTCGTAGCTCCGCGACGGGGCCTCGTACGAGCGGGACGGCGGCGCCTCGTATCGGGGGGCCGGCGCCGAGCGGGAAGGGGACGAGGAGCGCGAAGGCGCCTCGCCGCCGCGGGAAGGGGTCTCGGAGGTGCGGGAGGGAGGCGTGTCGGACCGCGGGGCGGGCGCCGAGCGCGGCGTGTCGTTCCCGCGCCATCCCTCGTCCGCGCGGGGCGCCGGGGCGCTCCTGCGGGGAGACGGAGCGGCCTCGGCGTCACGGGTGCGGGCGGGCGTGTCGGAACCGCCGGAAGGCTCGCTTCCTCGCCAGGTCTCGGAGCGAGGCGTGGTCTCGCGCGTGCCGGTCCGCGCCGGCGTCTCCGAGGACTCGACCGTGGGCGCGGCCCGCCGGGCGGGGACGTCGAACGTGCGCGACGGAGTCGAGCCGGAGCGCCCTTCGCTTCCCGGCGAGCGCCAGCCGTCGTCTCCGCGGACGTCGCGGTTTCCGAACCCTCCGCGAAGCGGGGGCTCGGTGTCGTTCCGGGTGGCACCGCTCGTCTCGCCCCGGCTGCCGGCATCCCGCCAGCCATCGCCCGTCCGGGTCGTGGAGCCGCGCACGGGGCTCGCGGCGTCGGCCGTCCGCGAGGGCGTCGACGGGGCGCCCACGCCCCGCTCGCTTCCGCGGGAGGGTACCGTCGCGGTCGAGGAGCCGGCCGAACGACGGGGAGCGGCGAGCTGGTCGGCGGGGACCGGTCGATAGGAGGGGTCCTCTCCGGCGGTCACGAAGGCCCGCCGAAGGCCGTCGGCCTGGGTCGAACCGAGGGTCCCCTCGCGACGGAGGACCGGCGTGAGGTCGTCGAGCCCGCTTCCCAGGCGGGGGCCGGCGTCGAGGGTCCTGGGGACGCGGCGCACCGCTTCCTGGACGACGGTCGTCACGGAACCGCCGCGGCCGCGCTCGATTCGAAGGGGCGTCGTGGCGACGAGCCCACGCTCGCCGGGCTGGAAGCGGACCGACTCGTGTCCGAGGACGTCCCTGCGGGAGTCGAAGCGCGACCCGAGCCGGCTGACGGACGTGTAGCTCCAGCCGCGGGGGTCGATCCGCCCCAGGTCGATCCGTCCGCGCAGGTGGGGGTAGGCGTGCGTCCAACGCTCCGATCCGCGCCGATTCCGGTGGGAACGGTCGTAGTAGGAGTGGTAGTAGCTGCCGTAGTAGCCGATCGGGCACCAGCCGACCCACGAAGGGGTGTAGGACCAGTAGACCCAGGCCGGGGAGTAGCGGATGCCGGGGGTCCAGTACCAGCCGAAACCGACGTCCCAGCTCCAGGAGCCGTAGTGGTAGGGGAGCCAGCCCCAGGGCTCGTAGGAGACCCAGGTCAGGCCCACGGGGGACCAGCGCCAGTAGCCGTCCGTGTAGGGCCGCCAGCCGACGGCGACGCTGGGTCGCCAGGCCCGGGAACCGCCCACCGTGATCCAGGATCCGTAACGGTCGAAGTCGGCGACGGCGTAGTCGTACTCGTAGCCGGCGGCCACGTCGTCCGAAGCCGAGCGGTCGTCGGAGTAGGCCCGACGGTCGGAGACGAAGGCGGCGAAGCGGTCGCGCGGCTCGCCGAGCCGGTCGACCTCGAGCTCGGAGTCCCCGGAGACGAACGCGTACTGGCCGGCCCGGAGCGTGGCTCGCCCGGAGCGCGCGGCGACCTCGGCGCGGCCGGTGAGGACGTAGACCTCGGTGCCGCGCCGGCCCGTTTCGACCCGGAGGAGGCCCTTGTCGGGGAAGAGGACCGTCACGTCGGCGGTATCGATCCGGGTCGCTTCGTCGCGGGACGTCGACCAGCGGTGCTCGAGGTGGACGCCGCCGCGCTCGAGGTAGATCGAGTTCCGGTCGTCCTCGGACTCGTAGGTCCGGGCGAGCCGATCGAAGCGAAGCTCGGTGCCGACGTCGATCCGCAGGATGTTCCCGTCGGCGAGGATCGCCTCGGCGCGGGAGGTCGAGCCCGTCGAGATGCGATCGCCGACGAGGATCGGCGTGTTCGGCCGAGCCGTCGAGTCGTCCTCGGCGCTCGAGACGAGCGTGACCTCGGAGCCGACCCAGGAGAGGTACGAGTACCCCTCGCGCTGCGCGAGGGCCGGAACGGCCGTCAGGAGGAAGGCGATTGCGAGCGCGGGCCGAAGGATTCTGGTGGTCATCGGAGTCATCCTCCCGTCTCGGGAGATGCGACCCGCATGCCAACGTCGGGAGTCCCCCCGGGGAGACGATCGCGCCGGCATTGCGGGCGGCCGGCGGCGCGGGGAGCCCCCCGGCCGAAGGACCTGGGGAGGTCCCGCACGGAAGTGCCTTGACCCGGAGGCCTTGCCGCGCCACCCTTGAGACGTGGTCTTCGAATTCCTGAAGAAGAAGCTCCAATCGCTCACGTCGGACGCTGTCTCCGCGCCTGAGCCCCGACCGGGGGCCGCAGCGGACTACGAGGAGCGCCGCGCGCGCGCCGAGGCCCTGCACGAGAAGGGAGAAACGGCCGAGGCCGTCGCCCTCCTGGAGGGTCTCGCCGCGGATCTCGCCGGCGAGGGGAGCTTCCCCCTGGCCGTCGCCGTCCGTCATCAGCTCAGCTCCTGGGGCGCCGGTCCTCCGGCGACCCAGACAGCGGCCCGCGATGCCGAGGAGATGGCCCGGAAGCGGGAGGAGACCGGCGTCGTCCGTGCCCGGCAAACCGGGAAGGCGTCGGCGGCGATCCCCGAAGGGCTCGAGCGCTCGCGCTTCTTCGCCGAGATGACGAAGGAGGAGATCGCGGGGTTCATCGCGTCGACGGTGCGGCGGACCTTCCGCGAAGGCGAGATCGTCCTCGAGCAGGGGAAGACCGGGCGCGACCTCTACATCGTCACCCGCGGCGTCCTTCGCGTGGAGGCCGCCGTCGGCGAGGGGCGGAAGCTCCGGATGGGGGTCCTGATGGCGGGCGACGTCTTCGGAGAGGTCGCCTTCCTGACGGGGCGGCCGCGTACGGCGACGGTCCTGGCGGAGACCGCCGCGGAGTGTCTCGAGATCGGGGGCGAGGCGTGGGACGGAGTCCTCGCGGGGCTCCCGCGGGTTCGGCAGGTCCTCGAAGAGGTCCACCAGGAGAGGGCCCGGTTCGCGGCGGACGTGATCGTCGAGGAGCTGAGGCGGAAGAGAGAGAAGGGAAGAGAGGGCTGAATGGCGATCCGGGACATCGTCAGGTACGGCGACGAGCGCCTCGTCGCGAAGAACGAGGACGTGATCGATTTCGAGGACCCGGCGCTCCAGCAGCTGATCCAGGATCTGTTCGACACGGGATGGGCCGCGCCCGGCCTCGGGATCGCCGCGCCCCAGATCGGCGTGAACAGGCGCGTCTGCGTCGTCGACCTCTCGGTCGGCAAGGACCCTTCGCAGCGGCTCGTCCTGGTCAACCCGCGCGTCGTCGACGCCGAGGGGCTCGTGAGGGACGAGGAGGGGTGCCTCTCGTTCCCCGACATCGTCGAGATCGTCGAGCGACCGGAGGCGGTCGCGGTCGAGGCGTACGACGAGAAGGGGGTCAAGCGGGTCCTCGAGGGGGCGGACCTCCTCGCCCGGGCGTTCTGCCACGAGATCGACCACCTCGACTCCAGGCTCTTCATCGAGCGCATGTCGAGCCTGAAGCGGGGATTCGTCCTCCGCAAGGTGCTCAAGAGGCAGAAGCGCGGCGAGTGGTAGCCGCGGCCTGGCGCCGCGGGGAGGCTCGTGGCGAGCCTCCCCGATCTCTCAATGACTCCGGAGCTCCTGGATGAGGTCGGACCGGTGGAGCGTCCGCGCGAGGTGCCCCGCCAGGGCGACGAGATGCTCGAGCTCGGTCGAGTCGCCGGGAGCGGGCGGGACGCCGCGACGGTGGAGGCGGAGCGTCCCGAGGAGCTCCGAGCCGACCCAGAGCGGGGCGGAGACGACGAGCCAGTCTCCCGCCGTGTCGCGGGCCTCACCCGGCAGACGCGGGGCCTTCTCGATGCGAGGGTCCTCGGAAAGCGCGAGGACCGCGAGGTAGGACGGGGGCGTGCCGTCCGGCCAGGCGGGCGAGACGGCGGTCCGGGTCTCGGGCCGTCCGGGCCGCCGCGTGTGGAGCGTGACGCCGTCGGCCCCGAAGAGCTGGCCGATCCTCTCGAGGATCGGGACGAGGAGCTGGGCCCGCTTCTCCTCGGCTCCGGCGTCTTCCGTCTCCAGCTTCTCGGTGATCTCCTGCTGGAGCTCCAGGAACCGCGTCCGCGCGCCGATCGTGTCGAGAAGGTGCTTCGTCCGGAGGGCGTTCTTCGTCCGGGCCTTCAGCTCGCGCGCCGAAAACGGTTTCGTGAGGTAGTCGTTCGCGAGCGCCTCGAACCCCTTGAGGAGGTCCTCCTCGTCGGTCCGGGCGGTCACGAAGAGGACCTGCGTGTCCGCCGTTTCCGGGAAGGTCTTGATCCGGCGGCAGACCTCGTACCCGGAGAGGTCGTCCATCTTCACGTCGAGGAGGACGACGTCCGGGGCGCGCTGAGCCACCTTCGCCAGCGCCTCCGTGCCCGAGAGCGCGAACTCGAAGTCGCAGTCGAGCTCTTCGGCGATGTAGGAGGCGACCTCCGACTGAAAGGGATCGTCGTCGACGAGGAGGATGAGCGGGCGGGATGAGCGAGGACGGAACATCGGAACGCGCTTTATCCCTCGCGCGGGCGGGGTCGTCAAGGAGATTGCGATGGGCCCTCTCCGCGAAGAGAATCCGGAACCGTGAGCCTGCGTCTTTTCGATACTGCGGCCCGTTCCCTGGTCGATTTCGAGCCACTCCACCCCGGCCGGATCGGCCTCTACACCTGCGGCCCGACGGTCTACAACCGGGTCCACATCGGGAACCTCCGGACGTTCGTCTGGGAGGACGTGATGTGCCGGGCGTTCCGGAGCCTCGGCTTCGACGTGACCCAGGTGATGAACCTGACGGACATCGACGACAAGACGATCCGTGGCGCGCTCGCCGAGGGGCTCCCGCTCCGGGAGTTCACCGACCGGCACATCGCCACCTTCTTCGAGGACCTGAAGACGCTCAACGTGATCCCGGCCGCGGTCTACCCGCGCGCGACGGACCACGTCCCCGAGATGGTCGAGATCGTGAAGAAGCTGACCGAGCGCGGCCACACCTACGAGAGCGACGGCTCCATCTGGTTCCGGATCGCCTCGTTCCCGTCGTACGGGAAGCTCTCGCGCGTCGACCTCTCCTCGATGAAGCGCGGCGCGCGCGTCGCCGACGACGAGTACGAGAAGGAGGACGTCCGCGACTTCGCCGTCTGGAAGGGGGCGAAGAAGGGAGAGCCCGAGTCGGCCCTCTGGGAGACCGAGCTCGGGAAGGGGCGGCCCGGCTGGCACCTCGAGTGCTCGGCGATGTCGATGAAGTACCTCGGCGAGACGCTCGACATCCACACCGGGGCCGTCGACAACGTCTTCCCGCACCACGAGAACGAGGTCGCCCAGAGCGAGGGGGCGACGGGGAAAACGTTCGTCCGCTTCTGGCTCCACGCCGAACACCTCATCGTGGACGGCGAGAAGATGGCGAAGTCGAAGGGGAACTTCTACACGCTCCCCGACGTCCTCGCCCGCGGCTTCTCGCCGCGCGCCGTCCGCTACCTTCTCCTCTCGGTGCCGTACCGCCAGAAGCTGAACTTCACGTTCGACGCCCTGCGGGGCGCCGTCTCGGCCCTCGAGCGCCTCGAGTCGCTCGAGGCGCGGCTCGGCGAGCGGGCGGGCACCACGGAAGCGGCCGGGGCCTCCGAGGCCTTCCTCGCCCGCCTCGCCGAGGCCCGTGCCGGCGTGAGGGCCGCCTGGGAGGATGACCTCAACAGCGCCGCGGCGCTCGGCGCCCTCTTCGGGCTCGTGAAGGAAGCGAATACCGGCCTCGAGGCGGGGCAGCTCGCCCCCGCCGACGCGGCCGCGGCCCGCGCCTTCCTTCGCGAGGTCGACGGCGTCCTCGGCGTCCTGGCTCCCGCGGAGGACGCTTCTCTCGAGGCCGAGGTCGAGGCGAAGATCGCGGCCCGGCAGGAGGCGCGCAAGCGCCGCGACTTCAAGGCCTCCGACGCGATCCGAGACGAGCTCGCCGCCCGCGGCATCCTCCTCGAGGACACCCCGCAGGGGGTCCGCTGGCGCCGAAGGAGTGTCATGGCTCCTTAGAAATGTCACCCCCTGGAACTCGATAGAAATGTCCGTTTCGCAGGGGGTCGGGGGCCTGCCGGGGGGTGAGCGGGGTTGATTCGTGTGGGAAACGCACCGCGTTTTCCAAG
>Ga0209604_1002588_pt1 | contig 13132 bp, 12 predicted proteins | sample AD_UKC097_MetaG_FD_184405 | JGI IMG/M metagenome (GOLD analysis project Ga0209604, IMG submission 184405) | Active sludge microbial communities of municipal wastewater-treating anaerobic digesters from USA - AD_UKC097_MetaG (SPAdes) (version 2) | ecosystem: Engineered > Bioreactor > Anaerobic >... | reverse complement strand
CGAAGGCGAAGGTCCCCGTCGTCGTCCTCGACCGGCCGAACCCGATCGCGGGGCTCGCCGTGGAGGGGCCGCCGGCCGACGCCGACCGGCTCTCCTTCGTCGCCGTCCACACGATCCCGATCCGGACCGCGATGACGATCGGCGAGACCGCCCGAATGCTGAACGTGGAGCGGGGGATCGGCGCCGACCTCGCCGTCGTCCCGCTCCGCGGCTGGCGCCGCGCGCTCTGGTACGACGAGACGGGCCTCCCCTGGGTGAACCCCTCTCCGAACCTCCGTTCCGTCACGCAGGCGGCGCTCTACCCGGGCGTCGCCCTCCTCGAGACGACGAACGTCTCCGTCGGTCGCGGGACCGACGCGCCGTTCGAGCTCGTCGGCGCCCCGTGGATCGACGCCGAGCGCCTCGCCCGGACGCTGAACGTCCGGGCGATCCCGGGCGTCCGCTTCGCCCCGGTTACGTTCACCCCCGCCTCCTCCACGCACGCCGGCACCCTCTGCCGCGGGCTCCGGATCACGCTCACCGACCGGAGCGCGCTCCGCCCCGTGGCGCTCGGCCTCGAGCTCGCGACGGCGCTCCGCGACCTCCACGGGCCGGACTGGAAGCGGGACCGCTTCGGCGAGCTCCTCGGCAGCGCCGCGGCCGTGACGCGGTTCGAGAGGGGCGACCCGGCCGGGACGATCGTCGCCGGATGGGCCGCCGAGCAGATGGAGTTCGAGCGCCGGAGGGCCCGCCACCTCCTCTACGAGTAGCCCGGCGACCCTCGCCGTACCTGCCGACGTTCTGGTAAAACCCCGCCGCGGATTCAGACCCGAGATTCGACGAGGAGGACCCAGATGGCCGAGACCCGCCCCGCTTCCGGTCGAGCACGCTCCAAGAAGGAAGAGGAGTACTTCCTGCGGGCGGAAGCCGAGCTGCTCGAGAAGGTGCGCGTCCGCGCGGCGAAGGAGGCCGAGCGGAAGGCGATGGGCGAGCAGCACGGCGTCGAGGACCCCGAGATCCTCGCGGCGTTCGAGGAGGCCGGGTACGACCGACACACGGTCCGGATCCTCCACCTCGTCCCGATCCTGCAGATCGCCTGGGTCGACGGGGAGATCTCGAACGCCGAGCGCGAGGAGATCCTCCGGCTCGCCGCGGCCCGCGGCGTCGACGAGGGAAGCGCAGCCCACGCCCGCCTTCTCTCCTGGCTCGACTCTCCCCCGTCCCCGGAGTTCTTCGAGCGGACGATGACGATCCTCGCCCGCCTCATCGAGGCCCTCCCGGAGGACCGGGAAGTCGCCCTCCAGGGCGAGATCATGACCTCCGCCCTGAAGGTCGCCTCGGCGTCGGGCGGTTTCCTCGGGCTCGGCAACAAGGTCTCGTCGGAGGAGAAGGCCCTCCTCGCCCACTTCGCCGAGAGCTTCGAGAAGGCCCACCGGGCCGCGCTCGAGAAGGTCGCGAAGAAGGGCTGAGTCCCCGCTTCCCCGGACACCGACGCGCGAGCTGAGGCAGGTCGGCGAACCCGGCGCCACGAACTCGGTGCCAGGCGTGAAATCGTGTATTGTTTTCAACAATACACGATTTCACGCCTGGCACCCTCGCGAGGGGCAGCCTCGCGAGGCCCGCCCGTCGCGTCACGCGTCCTTGAAGGGGATCTCCGGCCCGTCCTCGCCCGGTTCGGGCGGCGTCGGGTTCCGGAGGACCTTCAGGAAGAAGCGGATCGCGAAGTAGAGGATGACCGACCAGGTCACCACCAGCATGGCCCAAGCGGCCGAGGTCATTACGCCCTCCTTTCCTTCCGCCGCCAGGCGAGGAAGACGAGGACTCCGCAGGTCAGGAAGACGAGCGAGAGCAGGATCCGCGTCAGGTCCTTGACCATCCGCGGCGTCACCTCGCCGTCGGGCCCGTGCCAGCCGCCCGTGTCGCCGACGTGCATCAGCTTGCCGAGGACGCTCCCGGCCGAGAGCGACCACCCCTTCCCGTCGAGGAGGCCGCGGACCGCCTCGCCCCAGTCCCCTCCCGCGGGCTGGACGAGCGCCCCGAGGAAGACGACTCCGAGGAAGAGCGGCGTCACGTAGGGGATGACGTACCGGAAGACGACGGGGACCTTCATGTCGGCCCCGCGCGTGATCTCGGCCCACCCCTTCTCCATCCCGAAGATCCAGGCGAAGACGATCACCTCGAGGAGCGCGAAGACGACGAGCGAGAACGTCCCGGTCCAGAAGTCGAACTCGTCGAACGAGCCGCCCGGGTAGAGCCAGACGCACCACATCCCGAGGACGAACGTGCAGCCGCCGAAGAGGAGCGCCCCCTTCGCGCGCGCGGCGCCGAACTCGTCCGCGAGGAACGCCAGGATCGGCTGCCCCATGGCGAGCGACGAGGTGATGCCGGCGAAGAAGAGGAGGCCGAACCACATCGCGCCCGCGACCGGCGCGAACCAGCCCCAGTTGTTGAAGAGGCTCGGGAGCGTCAGGAACCCCATCGAGAACCCGCTCCCGCCAGCCGTGGCCCCCTTCACGGCCGCGAGGCCCAGGTACGCCGTCGCGATCGGGATCAGGAGCGACCCGCCGATGACGACCTCGACGAACTCGTTCATCCAGCCCGCGCTGGCGGCGTTCAGGGCGATGTCCCTGTTCTTCCTCACATAGGCCGCGTAGCAGTGGATCGACCCCATGCCGACCGAGAGCGTGAAGAAGATCTGCCCCGCCGCCGCGAGCCAGACGTTGAAGTCCTTGAGCCCCGAGAGGTCCGGGTTCCAGACGAAATTGAGGCCCGCGAGCGGGCTCTCGACGACGCCCGGGGCGTCCGTGCCCAGTGTGAGCCCACGGACGACGAGGATGAGCCCGAAGACGATGAGGAGCGGGACGCCGATCTTCGCCGCCATCTCGATCCCCTTCGCGAGGCCGCGGGAGAGGATCCAGACGTTCAGGGCGAGCGTGACGACGAAGAAGAGCGTCGCCTCCGGCGGGAGCGCGGTGATCGACCCGGCGTGCTGTCCGAGGTAGGCCGGGAAGAACTCCGTCGGAGGCGTCGACCGGAACGTCCCCGTTATCGAGTGAAAGACGTAGGCGAGCGTCCACGACTCGATGTAGCAGTAATAAGCTGCCACCGTCAGGTTCGTGAAGAGGCCGAAGACGCCGATGTACTTCAGGAGCCGGCTCTTCCCCAGCCGGTCGAGCATCCCGGGGGCGGAGTGGTGGCCGTACTGCCCGCCGTGCCGGCCGATCGCCCACTCGACCCAGAGGAGCGGGATCCCCATCAGGACGAACGCGACGAGGTAGGGGATCAGGAAGACGCCCCCGCCGTTCTGCGCGGCCTGGGCCGGGAAGCGCAGGAAGTTGCCGAGCCCGACGGCGTTTCCGGCCATCGCGAGGACGAGCCCCGCCCTCGAAGCCCACTGTTCCTTCTGTGCCGTCATGGGCACCCCCTCTGCCGATCCGGCAGGGTAGCCGCGCCCGGGAGGGGGCGTCAACGCGAGAAACGGGCTCATCGCCCCCCCGCCCGCGCGAGAATCCGTCCCCATGAAGGTCGCCCTCCTCCAGCTCGACCTCGCCTGGGAGGACGTCCCGGCGAACCACGCGCGCGCCTCCCGCCTCCTCGGCCAGGCCGCCGACCTCGGCGCCCGCCTCGCGATCCTCCCGGAGATGTTCGCGACCGGCTTCTCGATGGACGGCCGGAACGTCGCGCAGGCCGAGGAGGGAGCGACCGCGACGTTCCTCCGCGAGCGGGCGGCCTCCCTCGGCCTGCACGTCCTCGCCGGCGTCGCCGAGCTCGCCGAGCCGCTCCCCGCGAACCGCGCCCTCCTCGTCTCCCCGGACGGCTCCGTCCGCCGCTACACGAAGATCCACCCCTTCTCGTTCGCGGGCGAGGAGAAGGTCATGGCGAGCGGCGACGCCGTCGTCACCTGGGACGTCGAAGGGCTGCGCGTGACGCCTCTCGTCTGCTACGACCTCCGCTTCCCCGAGCCGTTCCGCCTCGCGGCGGACGACACCGACCTGTACGCCGTCATCGCGAACTGGCCGGAGAGGCGCCGCCATCACTGGAGCCTCCTCCTGCGCGCCCGCGCCGTGGAGAACCTCGCCTTCGTCGCGGGCGTCAACCGGGTCGGCGACGGGGACGACCTCCGCTACCTCGGCGATTCCGCCCTCGTCGGCCCCTGGGGAGAGACGGTCGTCTCCGCCGCCGAGCAGGAGACGCTCCTCGTCGCGGACGTCGATCCGGCGGCGGTCGCCGAGGCGCGGCGGCGGTTCCCCGCGCTCGCGGACCGGCGGCCCGGCAGCTACCGGCGCTGAGAGGCCGGCCCCGGTACAGCCTCCCGGAGGACGAGGACCGATGCTCCCCGGGCGAGGGGATGCAGCGGCCGCGCGAGGAACGCCTGGCTCAGCGCGGCATGGAGGGGTGCCGCCACGGGATGGTCTCCCCCGGTCAGGAGGACGATGCGTCCCTCCCGCGCCGCGGCGACGGCGCGGCCGGTCAGCATCGCCGCGTCACGCCGGAGCGCTCCGGGCTCGGAAAGAGCCTTCTGCGGGGCCCACCAGCCGAAATGGGAATCGACCTCGACCGGATAGCTCGCGAAGGAGACGTCACGACGCGTGCGGAGCTCGTACTTCAGGGGAGTCCCCGTCAGTCCGACCGAGATGACCAGGAGCGGGCCACGGAGCTCTCGCGCGGCGACCACGCTGACCAGCTCGTTCCTGTCGATGCGGACTCCGTCCTGCTCCGACCCGACCAACGTCGCTCCCGCGTTCGCGGCGGCGACGGCGGCCAGAAGCAGAGACCCCACGCGTCCGACACTTCCCCAGGCGGCTGCCGTCCCGGCGAGCAGGGCCACCACGGGCAGGAAGGAGGCCGCGAACCGTCCCGGGGTGACGACCGGTCGCCCCAGGAGAAAGGACGCGGACGCGAGCGCGGCAGCAGAGGCGAGAAGCGCCGCGCAACCCGCGTCGAGCAGGTCGAGCCGCCGGCTGCCCCCCCTGGCGAAACCGGCCGCGCCGGCGCCGGCAAGGACCAGGACGACACCGGCCATCGCGAACGCCTCGAGCCCCTGATCGAAGCCCGTGCGCCGCGCCGTGGATCCGTAGGCCGGCGGCCAGCGGCCGGACGGCAGCAGGTCCCGCCCCACGACGACGAGCGCATCGACCGCCGTCCGTCCCTGCCAGAAGGTCTGGAGGTACTCGTTCGCCTCCGGGGGAAGCTCCGTCGCGACGCGCACGAGAGGTGGCGAGGTCACGAGGACGGCCACGGCACCGATCAACAGCTGCTTCGCGACGAGGCGCGGCTTCGCACGAAGGAGACCGAGCAGCGGCCCGACCGGCAGGAGGACGAGGGCCAGGAAGTTCAATCCGAGAGCGACGATCAGGGCCCCGGCCTGGGCGAGCAGCCTCCAGAGCGTCGGGCGCTCGACCGCTGAGACCGTGGCCAGGAGCCCCACGAGGATCGTTAGGGCGACGACCGCGTAGGGGCGGATCTCCGTGGCGAAGTGGACGGCGACGGCCGACCCACCCAGGACGGTCGACGCGACGATCGCAGAAAGAACCCCCCGACGTCGGTGCGCTGCGAGCGCGACGAGGAGGAGCGTGGCGACTCCGCAGAGGACCGAGAGCCCTTTCGCGACGAGGGGATCCTCCCCGACGAGCCGCATGACGAGGTGGAGCGCGATCAGGTAGGCGGGCGGGTGCGCCTCCATGGACGTCCGAGCGAGCACTTCCGAGATCGTGGGCGCTCCCGCGAGAAGGAGCGTGTGGTACTCGTCGAGCCAGACCCCTCCGCTGATCCCTTCGGAGAGCCGCAGAATCGTACCGATCCCCAGCACGGCGATCAGGAGCGCCGAGGACGCGAGCCGTCGAGTCGCATCGCGGCCCTGCGGCTGACTGGCGGGAGGACCCTCGGGTAGCGTCATCGACCCGTCCGTGATCCCATCGAACGGTGCGGCCTCGCCAGGCCGGCACCGAGGATGAGGACGGTCACCGCAGACACCAGGAGGCCGAGGAGGAACGAGAGCGGACGATAGGCGAGGTCGACGCGGTGCCGCCCCGAGGCGATGTCGATCTCCTGCCTTCGACCGACGCCTCCGCCGACCCGTGCGGGACGCCCATCGACGTAGGCTCTCCAGCCCGGATAGCCGGCGTTGGCGACGACGAGCGTCCCGCCCGCCGGCGCCGTCACGTCGAAGAGCCACCGTGTCGGCGTCCTGTCGACGATCACGACGGCTCCCTCATCCCGCCCGTTGCGCTCGACCCGGGCCCGCGACTTCGCCCTCCGGTTCAGGAGGAGCTTTCCGTCCGCGCCCGAGTAGACCTCCTCGAGGTCGAGACCGAGGCGCTCGTTCATCGTCGCGGCGGAGAACGCGAACTGGGGATGGAGCAGGAGGTACTTCACGTTCCAGGCGTCGAGCTCGCGCCCGCCCCTCGCGAGGTCCCAGGGAGCCACGACGTCGGTGTGCGTCGGGACGCCGCGAAAGCGCCCCGCCTTCTCCCGCCCGGTCCGGAAGGCCCGCACCGCGAGGGCGTCGTAGCCGCGAAGGTCGTCGAGCCCGAGGGACGTGGCCGTGTTCGCCGGCAGGAACGTGTGAAGCGGGAGGATCCGGAAGGGGCCCGGGTCGGCGGCGAGGCGCTCCAGAATCGGCGTCCGGAGCAGCGGATTCTCCGGCGCGACGGCGTGGACTCCGCGCGCGGCCGCGAGGAGCTCGGCCGCACATCCGGCCGCGATCCCGAAAGCGAGATGGGGTGCCGCCCGACCCGCGCGCCGCGCCCGCGTCGAGAGGCCGTCGAGGCCGCGCGCGGCGAGGAGGGAGACGGGGATCGGCAGGAGGAGGAGCGTCCGACTCCAGCGGACCGTCGAGGCCGATGCGAGGAGGTCAGAGAGCGGGTTCGCGTAGGCCGCGACGAGGAGGCTGGCGCTCGCGACGATGAGCATCCGGGAGTCGCGCTCCCTCCGCCCCGTGAACGCGCCTGCGACCGCGAGAGGGAGGACTCCGACGGAGAGGTACGCGGCCGCCTCGATCGGATGCGAACCGCGAAGGGACGGGGTGAGGAGCCGGAGCAGGTCCCGCAGCGGGAGAGGAGCGGCGTATCGGTCGGCTCCGATCCATGCCGCGCTCTGGAGGAGGTATTCCAGGAACGGGAGCAGGAGAGGCGCGGCGAGCCCCGCTCCGAGGACGGCCCCGGCGAGCGCCGGCGCGACGGCGCGACGGTCCTGCCCCCCGGCGACGAGGAAGGCGGCCGCGAGGAGCGCTGCCATCATCGCCGTCTCCGGGTGCCCGCCGGCGAGGACGAGAGCCGTCGTAGCTGCCACGCCGGCCGACGCCCATGGCCGCGCCACGCGTCCGGCGCGTCGGACGGCGAGGAGAAGCCACGGGACGGCTCCCGCCGTCAGCGTGTGGGGATGCTCGAGCCAGGCGACGAACGGCCCCGACAACCCGCAGACCGAGGCCGCCAGCAGGGATGCAGCTCGGGAACGGCCCAGGTCGCGCGCGAGGAGGTAGCCGCCCACGGCCGATGCCAGGAGCCGGAGGAGGAGAGAGAGGTTCCAGCCCGGGAAGAGCGGCAGGGCCAGCGCGGGCCAGAGGAGAGGCGAGCCGAGGGCCGACTGGGCGTTCGCGAGGAGCGGCTGGCCGGCCTCCTGGTGCGGGTTCCAGAGGGGAAGGCGTCCGGCGCCGAGCTCCCGCTTCGCCATCTCGACCCACGGCACGAACTGCCAGACCGGGTCGGAGAGTGCCGACGCAGACGGGGAGAGGCCCGACGGGCGACCGAGCTCCGGGGCCCAGGGCCAGAAGTGCCCGCGCAGACCGTCCGAAAGCAGCAGGCCGCGGTGCATCCCGAGGACGCTCCAGACGAGGAGCGCGGCCGGCAGCAACGCGCCGACGGCGAGCGTGACCCGGACGGCGCGGCCCGGGTGGCTCACCCGCCCCCTCAGCGCTCCCGCCGCCGGATCGCCGCCAGGAGCGCGTCGCCGTCCCGCGCTTCGAGGAGGTCGGCCACCGTCTCCTCCTGGCGAAGGAGCCGGGCGACCTGCGCGAGGAACTGGAGGTGCTCGACGGTCGCGGATGCGGGAGAGGCGAAGGCGAGGACGACCCGGATTCCCTGCGGGCCGGAGGCGTAGACGCCGCCGCCGTTCACGCCGAGCGCGCCGACGATCCGGCCGAGGCGGGGGACCCGCGCGTGCGGGAGAGCCACGGCGCCGAACGACGTCGACCCGGCTCCCTCACGATTCCGGATTCCCTCGAGCGCCGCGTCCGCGGCGTCCTCGGAGAAGCCCTCCGCGAGGAGGACGGGCCGGAGGAGGCGCTCGACGGCGTCCTCGGGGCTCAGCGCCGAGAAGCTTGTCTCGACCCGGCCGCGGGCGAGGATCGAGGAGAGCCGCGTCTCGACGGCCGACTCGCGCCCGGACACGCAGCGTCCTCCACGCCGCGCATGATCGTGCCGCGCCGCGGCGGTGGCAAGGGAAAAGTCCCGGACCGCTAAGATCGACGACCGACATGAGCCTGACGCTTCTGGACTGGGGAATCGTCTTCGCCTACTTCGCGCTGTCGATCGGGGTCGGCCTCGCCTTCACGAAGAAGGGGGGCGAGTCGCTCGAGGAGTACTTCGTCGCCGGGCGCTCCGCGCCGTGGTGGCTCGCGGGCTCCGCGATGATCGCGACGACGTTCGCGGCCGACACGCCGCTCGTCGTGACGGGTCTCGTCGCCCGGCACGGCGTCGCCGGGAACTGGCTCTGGTGGAACATGGTCCTGAGCGGGACGCTCACCGTCTTCCTCTACGCGCGCCTCTGGCGACGCGCGAACGTCCTGACCGACGTCGAGTTCGCCGAGGTCCGCTATTCCGGCCGCCCGGCCACGTTCCTCCGCGGCTTTCGGGCCGTCTACCTCGCGCTCCCGATCAACCTGATCATCATGGGCTGGGTCACGCTCGCGATGGTCAAGATCCTCGGCATCGCGCTCGGGATCCCGCCCGTCTGGGCCGTCGGCATCTGCTTCGTCATCACGGTCGCCTATTCCGCGGCCGCCGGGATCCGCGCCGTCCTCTGGACCGACCTCGTCCAGCTCGTGATCATGATGACGGCCGTCATCGCCCTCGCCGTCTACGCCGTTCGCGCCGTCGGAGGGATGGGCGCTCTCGAGACGGGCCTCGCCTCCCACTTCGGCTCGCTCGACGCCGCGCTTTCCGTCGTCCCGCCCGCCGGCTCGCCCTGGATGCCGGCGATCGCGCTCTTCACGTTCCTCGCGGTGCAGTGGTGGGCCGCCTGGTATCCGGGCGCCGAGCCGGGCGGCGGCGGTTACGTCGCGCAGCGCATCTTTTCGGCACGGAGCGAGAAGGACGGGATCCTCGCGACGCTCTTCTTCAACGTCGGGCACTACGCGTTCCGCCCGTGGCCCTGGATCGTGACCGGTCTCTGCACCGTCCTCCTCTATCCGGGCGGCGTCCAGGTCGGAGGGAAGGCGGACGTGGAGGCGGCCTACGTCCAGGCGATGGTCGACCACCTCCCGGCCGGCTGGCGGGGCTTCCTCCTCGCCGGCTTCGCGGCCGCCTACATGTCCACGATGGCCACCCACCTGAACTGGGGGGCAAGCTACCTCGTCAACGACGTCTATCGCCGGTTCCTGAAGCCGAAGGCGAGCGAGCGGCACTACGTCCTCGCCGGACGGCTGACGACGATCCTCCTCTTCCTCGCCTCGATCGTCGTGACGTTGAACCTCGGGACGATCGAGGGAGCCTGGAGGTTCCTCCTCGCGCTCGGGAGCGGGACGGGGCTCGTCCTGATCCTCCGCTGGTACTGGTGGCGGATCAACGCCTGGAGCGAGATCTCGGCGATGGGCGCCTCCGGCGTCGTCTCGCTCGCCGCCATGGCGTGGTTCGCCCGCCCCGGCGCCGTGACGCCCGGCCCAGGCGCCGACTTCGAGGCGCAGGCCAAGACGATGCTCGTGACCGTCGTCCTCTCCACGCTCGTCTGGGTCGCCGTGACGCTCCTGACGAAGCCGGAGCCCGACGAGAAGCTCCGCGCCTTCTACGAGCGCGTCCGGCCGGGCGGTCCCGGCTGGGCGCGGATCTCGGCGTCGCTGGGCCTCGGCCGCGAGCCGATCCCCGGCGGAGCGCTCTCGCTCGCGAACTGGGCGCTCTCCGTCGTCCTCGTCTACGCCGCGCTCTTCGGCATCGGCAAGCTCGTCCTCGGGGCGACGGTCGCGGGCCTCGCCCTCCTCGCCCTCGCGGGCGCCTGCCTGGCCCTCGTCATGCGGAACCTCCGGGGTTGAGCGTCCGGAAGAGGAGGAGCGAGTAGCCGATCGGGACCACGACCATCGCGGCGAGCGTCGCGGGGAACAGGACCTCGCCGACGCCGCCGGGGAGGAGCGCCCCGACGAGCTGGACGAGCCCGCCGGTCACCCAGATCGGGGCCGCAAGCCGGTGGGTCCGGGTCCAGACCTCCTCGCTCGCGATCGTCCACGGCGTCCGGATGCCGACGAACCAGTTGTGGCGGAGCTTCGCCATGCTGTTGCCGAAGACGACGAAGAAGACGGCGACGATCGCGCGGACCGTCGCGCCGTCGTCGACCGGCAACCCGAGCCCCGAGAGCGTGACGGTCATGTGGACGGCCACGCACATCAGCGGGAGGAGCCACCGGACGAGCTTCAGTGTTCCGGGAAAGCGCGCGTAGTTCCGGCGGAGGGGATCGACGAGCGGAAGAAGGAGGACGACGGTCCAGAGGGTGAGGCCGACGAGGGGAGGCAGGACGGCGTGGGGCCACGACGCGCCGAACGCGTCCGCCTCGCCGGCGGCGTTCCAGTGGACCGGGACCCTCTCCGGCAGGCGCGGCAGCGCCCAGAGGCCGAACGCGAGATCGGCGAGGAGGATCGCGAGGAGCGGCAGCTCCCCGAGGAGAAGGGAGCGGTCGATCCGGTAGGTCTTCTCAGCGCCGTCCATGAGACTTCCCCTTCCCTTCCGTCATTCCGAGGAGGAACCGCAGCGCCTCCTGGAAGACCGTCGTGTCGAGCGAGTAGACGATGTTCTGTCCGCGCCGCGTGTCCTCGACGAGGCCGGCCTGCTTCAGCAGCGAGAGGTGGTGGGAGATCGACGGCTTCGTCATGTCGAAGCGCTCCGCGATCTCGCCGGCGTTCAGGTCCCCCTCGCGGAGATACTCGAGGATTCGACGCCGGGTCGGGTCCGAGAGCGCCTTGAAGACGAGGCCCGTGTCGCTCACGGGACGCTTCGCGCCGGGAGCGCCTTCGCCCACGCCGCGATCGCCTCGATCACCTCGGGCGCCACGTGCCCGGGCATCTCGTATTCCACCGGGCTCGAGGGCCCCTCGCCCGCCACGAAGAGGTGGTTCAGGGAGGGGAAGAGCCGGATCGTCGCGCGCGGGTCGCCCTCGAGCGCCGTCTTCCAGCGCTGGAGGTCCTTCGCCGTCACCTGGTAGTCGCGCCCGCCGTGGAGGACGAGGATCGGGATGCCGAGCCCCTTCGCCGTCGCGGCGGGGTCGTACCCGCGGAAGGAGAGCCAGTAGGAGGCCGGCACGCCGAGAAGCGTCGCCGTCGCCGCTTCCGGGGAGCCCGGGGAGAGCGCCCTGAGCTTCGCGACGTCGGCCTTCGTCGCGGCGACGACATCCTTCGGTGCCGCGCCGATCGAGGCGAGGTAGTCCAGCTGGTCTTCGACGAGGTCCTCGGGCGCCCGCACGGCCCCCGCCAGCAGGACGATTCCCGCGAGCGCGCGGTCCCGCGTGGCGATCCGCGGCGCGAGCGTCCCTCCGAGGCTGTGCCCGAGGACGGCGACCCGCTTCGGGTCGATGCCCGGCGTCGCCCGGAGGAGCGCCGCGGCGAAGATGGCGTCGTCGACGACCTCCTCGTCGAACGTGACGGGCCTCCCGACCATCTTCGCCCCGTGGACCTTCGTCCGCTTCTCGTACCGGAGCGCGACCTCGCCGCGGGCCGCGAGGCCCCCGGCGAGGTCGCGGAAGACCTTTGCGCCGCCCACCGTCGCGTCGCGGTCGCTCGGCCCCGAGCCGTGGACGAGGACGAGCGCCGGGAAGGAGCTCCCCTCCGCCGGAAGCGCGAGCGTGCCGGGGAGCGCCCACTCGCCGCTTCCGACCGTGACCTCCCGCTCGCGCGCCTTCGACGGGTCGGCGTACGGCGCCGGAGTCCACTCCGTCGGCGGCGGGCCGGGCAGGACCCGAAGGCCGATCAGCCGCCCTTCCGCGTCGAAGACCATGTGGAGCGAGACGAGCGCCTTCTCGAACGTCGCCGGGACCCAGGCGTTCGCGGCCCCGTCGACGACCCGGACCACCGGCTCCCCGAGCGTCTTCAACGTGCCGAGCTGCGCGGGGAGGCCGTTCCAGACCTCGCGGAATCGCTCCGCCGGCAGCGCCGCCGCCATCTGCGGGGAGAAGCGGGCGGCCACCGCGGCCGTGTCCCCCTTCCGCAGGTGGCCGACGATCTCGCGCGCGAGGGCGTCGGTCCGGACCGCGGGCTCGGCTGCGGCGGCCTTCGGCGGATCGGCCGGGGAGGCGGACGCCCCGGCGAAGGTGAGTGTCGCGACGAGGATGAGTCCGGGACGGGAAAGGGGCATGGCGCCTCCCTGTATTTCGATAATTAGATAACCATCTAAATACTAGGACGGCTTGCTCTCCGCGTCAAGGGCTATGATTTGGTTTTCCACGGCGCCCGCAGCGCCCCCGCGAGGAGGCCGACCGTGCTCAAGTGGGTCCAGTGCGTCCGACGCCGCCCCGACCTGACCGTCGTGGAGTTCCGCCGCCAGTGGCAGCGCTACGGCGAGGAGATCGTCTCCCTCGGCGCCGAGCTCGGCGCGGTGCGCGTCGAGGTGAGCGCCGCGCTCGCCGTCGGGGCGAACGCCGAGTGGCAGGCCCGGCGGGGCTCGGCCCCGCCGTTCGACGGCCTCGCCGAAATCCACTTCTCGGGGAGCGCCCCCGAGTTCTTCGCGGCGCTCGAGGCGCCGGGGCCGAAGGCGCGGGTCGAGCGGCTCGAGGCGCTGCAGGAGGAGCCCGTCGACGTCCCCCGCTCCTGCTTCTTCCTCGCCTCGCAGGATGCGGAGGCGTCGTTCTCGGTCGGAGAGGGCTGACCTCCCCTACTCCGCCGCCTCCATCGGCACGTAGCTCCCGTCGTGCGTCCCGGGGCCTCCCGGGGCCGGCCCGTCGTTGAGCACCGCGTAGGCGA
>Ga0209604_1002585_pt1 | contig 13138 bp, 15 predicted proteins | sample AD_UKC097_MetaG_FD_184405 | JGI IMG/M metagenome (GOLD analysis project Ga0209604, IMG submission 184405) | Active sludge microbial communities of municipal wastewater-treating anaerobic digesters from USA - AD_UKC097_MetaG (SPAdes) (version 2) | ecosystem: Engineered > Bioreactor > Anaerobic >... | reverse complement strand
CCGGTCCGTCGCTCCATAGTTTATGCGACGGTAGTTCAGTGGTAGAATGTCTCCCTTCCAAGGAGAAGGTCGCCGGTTCGAATCCGGTCCGTCGCTCCAAGTTTATCGCTATTTTAATTAGCTACAAAAATTTCTGTAAAATTTCTCCCGAAGAAGAAAAACTTTAATGTATAATTTATGTATAAAGATAATAGTAGAAATGGCCTGGTCGCCAAGTGGTAAGGCAAGGGTCTGCAAAACCCTTATTCGCGGGTTCGATTCCCGCCCAGGCCTCCAAAACTACAATTATTTGAAAAATGCTGGTAGAATTAGATATCTCTTAAGTTTTTTATATTAAGTTTGCTAAAAATTGTTAGTAAGTCTATCTGTGGGGCGGTAGCCAAGGCGGTCACGGCACCGGTCTGAAAAACCGGCTATGTGGGTTCGATTCCCACCCTCCCCACCAAAGCCTTGAGATTGTTGATAACACTACTAATTAATTATTTCGTGAATAGTTTTTACTTAAACAAATTCTTCTCCATGTGAACCATTTCTATATCACCGAAAAATATATTTTCTAAAGGTTTAAACCCTAAATTGATATAAAAAGGTTTTGCATTTAAAGTAGAATTTAGGATCATTTTATTTCTTTTATTTACAATAAAGTCATTTTCAATATATTCAAATATTTTTTTACCATAACCTTTTCCTTGATAATCCGGATCTATTTGAATTTGATATAGAGTTTGATCCTCTAAACCATATTGAGCAAAGCCAATAATTTTTTTATCTTCTTTAATAACTATCCAGGAAGTACTATCAAATTGAGACTGCACATTTTTTTTCATTTATTTGCTCTAACCATGTCTCAATAACTTTAGAGTCGTAGGTATTTGCATTAGTTTCTACAACGCATTTTTTATGTATTTTTACGATGTCTTTTATATTATTTCTTTTTGCTTTGGCGATCACTTTATTGTTCATTAATATTAATGATAAAAATAGATGAGGACAATTGTATGTACCCCCTTTAGTGCTCACAGAGCTATTTTACAATACTAATGATTAAAAAGTTCCCAACATCCTCCCAGATAATTCACCAAAAAAGATAAAAATTTACGTTATCTGCAAATTTTAGAAATTATTTATAAATTCTGCAACATATTGGTTAACCCTATTAAAACTCTCTTCAGTAAAATCCTTACTCATTAAACACAAAATAATGTTTTTTTCCTCATTTCTAACAATTCCGCAATTATGATACATTCCCTCTGATATACCAACTTTATGATAGAAAACTAAATTTTCTCTTAAATAAGGGTTTAAGGCTTCATCATAAGCAGTAGGGTACATATAACTAAGAAGTTTTTCCCTGTTTTGATCTTGCATAGAGACTTTAAAAAAAATATTTTCAATTATATAGGCGAATGCTTTTGGTGTGGTAACTTCTTCTTCATTGAAAAGATCCACATTTTCATTTTCAGTAATTTTTTTAAATTCGGAATTAAGATATTCCTTTCCCAGAAGATTTTCTATCATCTTAAGTGCCGTATTATCTGATTCCCTAATCATAAGTTCAATGATTCTATCTACGGTGTACTTACTTCCAAATCCTGATAAAGCTATAGTTCCGTATTGGTCATAGTAATCTGATCTGGTGTAAATAATCTCATCTTCCCAGTTTAATTTTCCTTTTTCAACATCCTTGACAACAATATACGATATAGGGATTTTATATAACGATAATGGGTAAAATTCTTCGTTTTCATTAAATTTATACTCGGTGTTTAAACTCAGATCCTTTATGTAAAGACCAAAAGTGCCCTCACTATTCTGAATAACAGAAACTAAATCTGAGAATTCTTTATTAAGTTTAACTGAATTGAAATTAGTGTCATTTTCAGTAGAAGTATTTGAAGGTTGAGTATCATCACTACCGCTTTTTAATTCATTTATGAAAAGAAGGATCATCACCAAAAGTGTGGTTAATATGATAATTGAAAATATAAATTTTCTAAGTTTCATGTGTGTATTTTATATGATAGTAGATAAATGTTAAAATTACAGGCGAGGAAGTTACTATGGTGGTTAGCTCAACTGGTTAGAGCATTTGGTTTTAGAAAATTTGGGTCCGTAGCTCAGTGGTAGAGCGCCCGGTTTACATCCGGTAGGTCCTTGGTTCGAATCCATGCGGACCCACCAATTTTTCGTATGTGAACGAAGTGAGTGTACATCCGGAAAGAACCTTGCGATTAGACTCTTTTGCTTTAGTTTCTTTTGTTCTTTAGTTTTTTGAAAATTTAGTTTTATAATCTTGTTATATCGTTGGGGGATCGTCTAATGGTAGGACGACGGACTTTGGATCCGTTAATTGGGGTTCGAATCCCTGTCCCCCAGCCATGAAAACAGCCACAAGGTCTTTAGATTTTGTGGTTGTTTTTGTTAGGACAGGATGAGAATAATGCGGACTGAGCGAAGCGAAGGAGCGGGGGTAGCGTGCTTTAAGATGTTAATGAGCGGAGCGAATTTACAGATGAAAGACATGTTACCGAATCCCTGTCCCCCAGCCAAAACGGGCACCTCTAGTGACCCGTTTCCCTTAAATATCCTTTAGTGGTTTGATATAAGCTTTGTTTAGATGACTTACTGTTGAACTGAATTGTGCTTTTGGTGGCTTGACACTAACTGTACTAATGTAAAATACATTTATGGGCATGGATGAAGAAACATATACCTTGAAAATGATAGAAAAATATTTGGTAAAGTCTGGTATGGAAGATTTAAGAATACTCCCTGGGAACGACCCACCAGATTACGATGTCTATATTGATAAGAAAAGATATGCGCTTGAAATTACAAATGCAGAAACAATAAATTCTAATAATCAAAAACGAAGGGAGTTCTCGGAACCATTGCTAGATTTATGTGATGTAGCTAATAAATCGGAGAAACTGTCCAAAATAGTTGGGAAGAACAGAACACTACTTATACATGTTAATTGTAAAATCCAAGAATTTAGAAAATTTAAGAATCTGCTTATCAATCCAAAGCCAAATGACCTAAACGCCTATATAGCATCATTGTCAATTTTTCCTGAAGTTAATATAAAGGTAACTAGTAACTATGTTGACAAGAAGAGAGTAGAGTTCATTATTGGAGATAGGGGCGATGATCTTGATATTCAGAGGCAGATATCGAGAATTGTGCAAAATATTTTTATCAAAAAAAAGGAAAAAATGGACAAAGGTAATATCTCTGATGCAAGATGGCTCGGTATAAAAATAAACCATTTCTTTGATGGTAGAGTTAATTGGGAACAGGGGATTAACGATTTACAAAGTAATTATGGATTTTCCCGTGCGTTTTTTGTAAATCACGCTGGTGATATTTACGATTGTAAATTATAGATATTGTTATTGTAAGAAATGTAACTTGAAATATTACTAATTATTGGAGAAGGGATGAGTAAATATTCTTATTATGTATGTATAGTATCTCTCCAAGCGATCTTATTACATCTTGTTTATCTTCGAAATTTTCATCTTTTAAAACATGGGAAGCGTATTCTAAAAATGTTAAAGAACTGGGGGAAATTTTCTGTTTTTCATGAATACTATTTCTTATAGAAGCGAATTTTTGCATTTTAATCTTTAAACCTCTAGAGATTTGTATCGATGACTTTCTTGAATGTGTTAGTAAAACTAAAACCTTTATTTCCATATTTAACTTTTGTTGGAACCATAAGTTTTTCCAACAATATAAATCAATATCTATAGACTTATTCAGAGCTAAAAGAACATAATTTGAATTAAGTTCTTTTATTGATCTAGATATGACTTCAGTGTCACATAAGTCCTCTTTATTCCAAATAGCCCAACTAGAGTAACCGCCATATTTTTGTTTAAGGTTCATATATTCTTTATCCGAGTACATATTAATTTTCATCATTATATATAATTCTTTTAATCGGATAATCTTTATTATCCATATCATGTAATACATAAACTCTATTATGTTCTGGTATATTTTCATAAGCCTTTCTCAGTCTCTCCTTATTTTTATCAGAAGGTTTTTTATTGTATTCTTCAAAAATCTTACGACAGATATCCGAAGACGTTGGTTTACCCTGAAGTTCTCTAATTATATCTTTTACGTGTTTAATCAATTCTGTTTCTTTTACATGCAAATCAGTATTCCAAACTACAAAGTTACCTAAGGGAAATATTGAAACTGTAGAACCATCTGGTACGGTTGTTCTAACCCAACCACTCATTACTTTTTCTTTAAATTTTTCAAAGGACATAAGTTCCCAGCAATCAACTTTCCCATCCTCATATATCTTTAAATCAGTTAGATGAAACCTCATATTATCTATAAAAACATTAAGAGATTCTCCATAGATCTTTTACCGTTTTCTTCCCGATAAATTCCCTCCGGAAATGTTTTAAGCACCCTTGTCCTAAAAGATTTAATTTTTTTAGGATTAAGAATGAGATAATCACCATGCATTGATTCAAGAAGTGCTCCTAAAATTCCGTGTCTACCTAAGCCACCAATAATATTTTCAGCCCTGTTTTTATCGATATTTAGTTCATCCATGAGCATTTGTATACTTATGTTGTTATACTTTTGCACCAAACTCACTGCCTCAAAATATTTATCATCTACAATTCTCATTTTCTGATATTCTCTTGTACTTTCAATAACAGTAAGGGTCTTACCCTCTGGTGTAATAAAACTAGTTTGCTCCATTAGTTTAAATAGTTGTTCTGCTCTTTCCAAAGTTATAGATAACTTTTCCTGAAGTAGAGAAGCACTAGCATCAGCATACTCATTGCTCTAAAGTGCAACTACTAAAATCCATACAGGCATTATACCCTTAATTTAGCTCTAATTTGCTATCTACTTTTATTTAAAATATTAAATATTTGTGTCCATATAAAATAATAACTGCAAAACCCAAAACACTGTTTGAACTGAATTTATCCTGTAATTAATACGCCTTTAGTATGATAAAATCTATACCAAATGTGGAATAAAGAACAAAAAATTGCTATTTCATTAATTAAGGAAATTGAAGAAGTAGGTAAAGAGTGGGATATATTGTTTAATTTTTACAGAGATGTTCCTAGGAAAAAAATCTTAATGGAGATCTATTATATTCAATATTATGCAGTTGTTGATGCTGTAAATGCCTATTTTAAAGGTGGAAGTGAAAGATGTCGAAAAGTACTCGATGCGCTAACTAATTTTTTCTCCAAATTAATATTGACAACTGATTTGTATGCCAATTCTACAGAATATGTAAAAAATTTTGAAGAGAGAAGGTCTGAGAAAATAACTCTAGAAAAGGATTTGTATGACGATAAAATCGATGCCTCACAATATTACTTAAGAAAAATTAGCCTGCTTGAAAATAGACTGGGTTCAAAATATATTTTGCCAATTTGGGATAGGGTTTTATTGACTAAAACTATAAGTACAATTAACGTGTATATTAAAGGTGCAGTAGAAAAAGAGTTATCAACAAAATAATTAGTCCCTATTTAAGTTAGTAATCCACTTTTTATTTTTCCTTGTATACTTCGTTATAATTTACTTATTATGGATTACCTAAAGGAAAAACAATACTACATTGACAATTATGATTTTAAAACAATAGAAGAATGCCTTTATTACGCTCAAAGCCTACACAAAGAAATCCAAAAATTTCAGAAAATTAAAGATAAAGAAAAAATCTCAGATAAAAAGATGGGAGAAGATTTTTTAAGAATGATAAGTATGGTGGCTACCTCCATGAAAGCAACCAGGTTTGAACATAAAGAAAAAACTATTGAAAGTTGGATGGAAAAAGATAGAGAAAAACAAGATAAATTCGATAATACAGAGTCATTAGAAATTTATTGTGACGAATGCGAAATATTAATGGAACCTATGCATAAATCCCTGTGAGAAGAAAAAGAAGGTTTGAGAGTGTCTTTTATTTATAACTGTCCCAAATGCAATAAAAAAAGCTTACTATGACAATGGGGAAGAGTACAAAGGCAAACCTACACTATACGAAAAATATGGAACCCGAAACGTTACAAGAAGGGGGTGTTGAAATGAAAATCACAAGCAGTGCATTTTTAAACAATGAAAAAATTCCGTCGAAATACACTTGCGACGGAGAGAATATCAACCCTCAATTAAGCATATACGGAGTACCTGGAGATGCAAAAAGTATTGTTTTAATAGTGGATGACCCGGACGCCCCCGGCGGTGATTGGGTACATTGGCTAATCTGGAATATCCCACCTGAGACAAAAGAGATTTTGGAAAATAACGTACCTGAAAACGCTGTTGTCGGAAAAAACGATTTTGGGAATAATAATTATGGAGGACCTTGCCCTCCGTCCGGAACCCACCACTATCACTTTAAAGTTTATGCGTTGGATAAGATTTTGGAATTACCCGATTCTTCAAGGAAATCAGAACTTCTAAAAGAGATCCAGGGCCATGTTATAGATAAAACCGAGTTGATCGGAGTTTATTCAAGAGATTAATTAGATAGGAAAATGAAAAAAAGAAGGTCGGATTGTTTTTATTTTTTTATTTTAAACAATCCGACCTAAGAATTTACCCAAACCAAAAATCAAACCAAGATGGTTCATCTTCTTTATTTATCACATCCTCTGTCTTACTACTTCCCCAATCATATCGATGTTTCTCACGTATTTCGTCATCAGTTAGATACTTTCTTTCACTCCTGAGAACGCTCCTTTTCTCCTCTACGTCCCTCTTATACGCTTCTTCATTATCATCCCAAGTCGATGAAGACCAATCACTACTAGTGTCGTGGTTGTCTTCATATGGACTCAGTATGCCCATTATTATCATGAATATAACAGGTCCGAAGATGACAATTATAGCGAATAGCGCCCACAACACATCGACGAATTTAACACGCAACAAAATTCCGGCAAGCATTTTTCTCTCCTTTTCTTTTATTCTATGCCATGCTCAGATGGCAACGTGGTTTTTGATTAGCGTTATTATAACCTATAAAAATAAATGGTCAATAATAAAAGAGGGTTGGATTGTTCTTGTTTTTTATTTTAAATCAGTAGCTATTTGGTTAATTCTCTCTTTTATTAAACCCGCTCTTGTATTTTGTTCACAAAAACTTTTTACATAATCTATATCTTCTTGTGTTAACATGGTTTTTTCGGAAACAAATGGATTCATAATCGCATTTTCCTTTTCAATATGGTCTAAACCAAGGGAATGTCCAAGTTCATGGGCCAAAACATTTATTAGATAATTTTCGTCAGGATAAAAATATACATTTATCTCTTCCTCTTCGGATATGTAATAACCCACATCAGGTTTTTGACTGATTAAAGAATTAAGATCAGACACCTTCTCGTTAAGGGAATTTATATTTTCATTTACTGTGTCTACCACAAAGTTAATTTTGGAAGCGTAATCATTTAATTCCTTTGCTTCTTTAGTAAGTTTATCCTGCAAGTTTTTTAAAGATATGTATTCTTTTTCAGGAGCACCACCTTTGCTATTCCAGTAATCTATTTCTTTATTTAACTCTTCAATTTGTTTTTCTAATTCAGCTACTTTTTTGTTGTACTCTTCTTCCTGTTCTTTTAGAGATTTTTTCTGTATCTCAATCTGTTCTTCCGTTTGTTCAACTTCAGACAGACCCATCTGCCGTTCATCAAATATTAAGTTAATTTCCAAATATGAATTTGGGTCGTATTCAAAAAGATTTTTTCCATAAGATTCTTCCCATATCTGCGTGGCTTCTTCTACTTTGCTTTTAAAATCTTCTTCGTTCATCTGAAAACCGGGATCTATTTTTCCTATTTTGTAAGTAATTGGTTCATCGCAAAAAGATTTATAGAAGTAATTGTGTAGAGTAGGGTAGTAGCGTTTAAATGCAAAAAATCCTATTAGACCAACAAAAATTAATATTGGAAATTTTTTTATCATGCATCTATATTATAACCGAAAGCCGACTTGTGATTGCTTTTTTTATTTATCTATTTTTACTTCCTTTTTTCCTTGACTATAGGTCTGTTTTGTGAGAGAATAGCAACAATTTCCAAACAAAAATAGAAAAGGAGAAAAAATGAAAAAACAAGTTCCAAACCCACTTGATCTGGGTTTATCTATCCACAAGTGGGGGGATAAACCTGCTGAGAGAAGAGGGGATGTCGTGTCCCTTTTCTCGGCTATAATTGTTATAGCCTTTTTCTTGCCGCTTCTTTTACAGGCAGTATTGCCAACAAAGGAAATGGCTTTAGCTCAGACCCAAGCAGTTGGTAAATACCCATCTGTAGGGTCAGAATTAGCGGTTGTTCCCGCTTTATCCGAGAGCAACGCGGCGAGCAACTCCGAATGCTCTTTACCGGAAAAACTGAGAAACCAGGAATACGAGGAGAGTTGGGATAAGGTAACCTCTTATTGTCAGGAAATAACAGCCGCTTCAAAGCGGTACGGGATAGATCCCGAGGTAATCGCTGCAATTATCTTGATGGAAAGTGGAGGAGATGTGTCTGCTATCTCCACAAGCGGGGCAACAGGATTGATGCAAATAATGCCGAGCGACGGGTACGCGAGCACGTTTAACTGCATAAACGGGCCTTGCTTTTCGAACAGGCCAAAAACAGTAGAATTACTGGACCCGGAATTTAATATCAATTTTGGGGTCCAACTTCTCGCAAACTATGTCCATTCTTATGGGGATCTACGAGAAGGTTTATTCCACTATGGGCCGCTAGATATGGGCTATGAAGGATACGCAGATAAAGTTCTGCTTTTAGCAGAACACATCAAAAACAAATGAAAATTAACCTTTGGAGGGGTAAAATGCAATCGAATGCAAATTTCCCCCTCTTTTTTATTTCTAACCTTTTTCTTTTTTTGACTTTACTTTTAAAGTAGATTTTTATTGTTGAACAGCAGGCAAAAAATCTGCTAGTGGAACAGGATCGCTGATAAACACCGACATCTCAACGGTGCAGGGGCACTCTAAATGAGGAGGCTCACTTTCGGAAGAGATCCAATTTCCATCATAAACATAACCATATATATAGGTTCTTATTAAATCTTGCTCTATTTTCACATACCCCACAGTATTCCCCTGCAAACTGCTCGAAGATACACCGGAAATAAGATAATTTCCATATCTTGTACTCCAAGCCCATCCCGTGCTTTCTAACGTATTTCGCAGATTAACCTCAATTGGATGACCTGCGCTATTATAAGAAGTATCTTTATCTGTTAAAGATGTCTTATACATTTTTCCGGGTGGGAAAACTTTTTTACTAACCATTTCTTTCACATCTTTATCTGAATATCTTTCTTCCACAAGAATTGAGAAATTATTTTTTTCGCTTTCTTCCTTTCCAATATAATTTTCGGACCAATTAAATCCTTCCGGTAATTCAGGCATCTCCCAATTTATTTGAATCTGTTCATTTTCTTTTAACTTATCTCTTTTATTGTCTAGAAAATACATCAATCCAAAGGTTAAAAGCAGAAAAACAATTAAAAACAAAACTATTTTGTGAATAGATCCTCTCTGATCATTCATAAGAAAATATTATCAAAAATTTCAAAACACTGCACAAAATCTTGTTAACGTAAATCAACCGTGTTAAATTTTATGTACACTTCATTTTCAGTATCTATATGAAAAACTATTCTTCCGCATTTTCAATAAATGGACTTACAAAAAACGAAGCAGAGGAGAGAATAAAGAAGTTTGGACTGAATAAACTTCCGGAAAAAAAGCCTCCCAGCAAATTATCAATTTTCTTAGACCAGTTTAAAAGTCCGCTTGTATATGTTTTGCTGGGAGCCTCAGTAGTAACCTTTTTAATTGGAGATACCGGAGATGCAATTATAATCATGTTTGCGGTAATACTGGATGCAACTTTGGGATTTGTACAGGAAAACAGAGCGTCTAATTCTTTAGAAGCGCTAAAGAAAATCATTTCACAAAAAGCGACAGTTTACAGAGATAACCAAAGAATTGAAATTGATGTAAAAGAAGTTGTTCCCGGAGATATTGTATTTTTAAAACAAGGAGACAAAATACCTGCTGACGGAACACTTGTTTCGGTAAATCGTTTCTATACCAATGAAGCGGTTTTAACAGGAGAGAGTGTGCCTGTTGAAAAAAAAGCAAACGAAAAAATCTATATGGGAACCATAGTATCAGCCGGGCAGGCTGTAATGGTAGTAGAAGAAACGGGCGCAAGGACACAAATAGGAAAAATAGCCGAAAAAATACAAGAAGTAGGAGAAATTACACCTTTTCAAAAACAACTAAAAAAATTCAGCAACCAATTATTAATAGTGGTAGGAATAGTCATAGGAATTGTTTTTATTGTCGGAATATTAAGAAAAATTCCCCTTTCGGAAATATTTATAACTTCAGTGGCTCTTGCCGTTTCCAGCATCCCGGAAGGCCTTTTAGTTTCTCTTACAATAGTTTTAACCGTAGGAATGAAAAGAATACTGGAACAAAAAGGACTGGTAAGAAGACTTGTCGCTGCAGAGACATTGGGAGGAGTCACAGTAATTTGTGTTGACAAGACAGGAACGTTAACCGAAGGAAATATGCAGGTGTCGGATTATATTGGGGATGCAAATTCTTTACGTCTTCAAACATTACTTGCAAATGACTTGGACGATCCGGTTGTAATATCTGCCTATAAATGGGCAAACGATTCATTAAACAAAGACGATGATGCAGATAATTTAAAATCAAAGAAGAGAATAGACAATATTCCATTTTCTTCCAAAGAAAAACTCTCATTGTACCTATACGAATGGGGTGATGATAAGAACATGATTTTCGTTAACGGTGCTCCTGAAATACTTTTAGGTTGGTCTACTTTACCGGAAGAAAATAAAAAAGAAATACTGCAAAAAATAGAAGAATTAACTTCCCAAGGAAAAAGGGTTTTAGGATTTGCCAGAAAAGAAGTCTCAAGGGACAAAAAAATTCTTGAAATTTCAGACGCAAAAGGAGACTTGGAGTGGGTCGGAATTTTAGCTTTTTCTGACCCCGTAAGAAAAGGTTTAGGAGAAGTTTTGGAAGAAACAAATAACGCCGGAATAAAAACAATTGTTATAACAGGAGATTACCCCAATACTTCAATATATGTACTTTCCCAACTGGGGATAGAAGTAAAAGATGACGAATACATAACGGGGGATCAATTATCACAAATGTCTTCCAAGGAATTACGGGAGAAAATCTTAAAAATAAAATTATTCGCTAGAACCACACCTGATCAAAAACTTTCTATCGTTGAAGCTTTAAAAGAAAACGGAGAAGTAGTGGCAATGGTCGGAGATGGAGTAAACGATGCGCCTGCTCTGCACAAAGCAGATATCGGAATAGTAGTTAATGAAGCTTCTGATGTAGCAAAAGAATCGGCGGATCTTGTTTTATTAGATTCAAGTTTTACCACTATAGCTCGTGCCATAGAGGAGGGAAGAGCTATGTTTGAAAATATAAGAAAAATAATTTTATATCTTATGTGTGATGCCTTTGAAGAAATTTTTATTGTCACTGTGGGTATATTACTTAATCTACCTCTTCCAATTACGGCAGTTCAAATCTTGTGGATTAATTTGGTCTCCGATGGATTTCCTGATCTGGCTTTAACTGTTGATCCAAAAAGACGGGGTCTAATGAAGGATAAACCAAGATCTCCAAACGAAGGTCTTGTTACTGGATGGATGTTTCATTTAATAGCGTTTGTAAGTTTATTAGTAGGGATAGTTGCTCTTGCGTATTTTTATATCGTGTACAAAAACACAGGAAACGTGACATTAGCAAGATCTGTTACATTTATAACAATCGGAATTAATTCTTTGATTTATGTTTTTTCTGTGAGAGCGCCGACCGTACCATTTTTCAAAACCAGAATATTTAAGAACAAGTGGCTTAATTTAGGAGTCTTAGGAGGATTTGTTCTACAGGCAATTCCTTTCCTAACACCATCTACAAGGGAATTTTTCAAACTAGAAGTTCCTTCAGTAAATTATTGGTTAATATCCTTTGGGTTGTCTTTGATAATTTTCTTCTGTGTTGAAATTTTTAAACACATTTACCATTCAAAAATAGTCCCGACTCCAAAAATAAATTTATCTTAATTCTTCCAAAGCGGGTAGATTATCTCTAACCACACCGATCATTTTTTCAACTTCAAGAAATTTTTCAACCACCAATGATTTTGTTTTTGCTTCCAAATTAAGTCTCAAAAGGGGCTGAGTATTGGAAGTTCTAAGGTTAAATCTCCAATCTTCAAATTCAACTGATAAACCATCAAGTTTTTCTATTTTTGCACCCTTTTTTTCATAATATTTTTCAATCTTATTTATTAGTCCGATTGAATTTTCCACTCTATAATTTACCTCTCCGGAATTTGGATATTTTTCAAATAAATAATCTAATTCCTCGGTAAGATCAAAACCTTCAAAACACATATTCAAAATCCGGGCAATAGTTATCATCCCCGAATCGCAATTATAGAAGTTCTTGTAATAAAAATGAGAACTGGCTTCAGCTCCAAACAAAGCTTGCTCGTCAGCCATTTTCTGCTTAAAGAAAGAATGTCCTGCTACACATTGAATAGTTTCTGCTCCTAAATTTTTAGCCTCATTTATAAAAGGCCATGTAATCCTCGGGTCATGAATAATTTTTTTATTTTCACTCGTAGAATTTTCTTTGATGATACTTTTAGCAAGAAGAACTCCGATATAAACTCCATCCGGTTTTCTTCCTTTTTTATCAATAAAAAAAGCCCTATCTGCATCACCATCAATTGCAATTCCAAGGTCAGCGTTGGTTTCTACAACTCTTTTTTTAATTTCGGCTACGTTTTCTTCTTCCATGGGATTCGGAACGTGGTTGGGGTAATTTCCATCAGGATTAAAATACATTCTATCAACGACAATATTCAAATCAGAAAAAATATAATCAAAAACCTTTCCTCCTATTCCATTTCCTGCATCTACAACAACTTTAAGTGGGGTATTATTACTTGTTTTAATAAAAGAAAGCACCTTTTCTTTATACGCGGGCATGACATTCATTTCCTCAAGCTTTCCAAAATATTCTGAAGACTTTTTATAAGAATTA
>Ga0209604_1002582_pt1 | contig 13141 bp, 15 predicted proteins | sample AD_UKC097_MetaG_FD_184405 | JGI IMG/M metagenome (GOLD analysis project Ga0209604, IMG submission 184405) | Active sludge microbial communities of municipal wastewater-treating anaerobic digesters from USA - AD_UKC097_MetaG (SPAdes) (version 2) | ecosystem: Engineered > Bioreactor > Anaerobic >... | reverse complement strand
GGCGTCACCGACGCCCTTCTCGACCTCTCGCGCGCGGCGCGGGAAGGAGACCGCGAGGCCGCCTCGGCGGCGCTCCGGACGCTCGGCGAGAAGCACCATGCCGCCGTGGAGGCTCTCGATCTCGGGCCGGCCGCCGAAGCGGCGGCCCGCGGCGAGATCGAGCGCGAGCTCGCGCGGCTGGACGGCCTGGCGACCGGCGTCGCCCTCCTCGGCGAGCTCTCGGCCCGGACGGCGGACGCCGTCTGCGCGGCGGGGGAGCTCCTTTCGGCGGCGCTCGTCTCCGCGGCGCTCGCGAAGCGGGGCGTGGCGGTGGCGCGCGTCGACCCGCGCGAGTGGATGGCGACCGACGCGAGCCACGGCGCCGCGACGCCCGACGAGGCGGCCCTCGCGGCGAACGTCGCGAGGCGGCTCCTGCCGGAGCGGGCGGCCGGGCGGGTCGTCGTGACGGGGGGCTTCGTCGGCGCGGCGCCGGACGGGGCCACGACGACGCTCGGGCGCGGCGGGTCGGACTACTCCGCGGCGCTCCTCGGTGCGGCCCTCGAGGAGTGCGGCGCGAGGGTCGCTTCGATCGAGATCTGGACCGACGTGGACGGCATCCTGACGGCCGACCCGAGGGTCGTTCCCGCGGCGCGGATCGTCCCGGAGGTCGGCTACGCCGAGGCGGCGGAGCTCGCCTTCTTCGGGGCGAAGGTCCTCCACCCGGCGACGATCCGGCCGGCGGTGTCGCGTGGGGTCCCGGTGCGGGTGCGGAACACGCTCCGGCCCGACGCGCCCGGGACGACGGTCCGCTCCGAGGCGCCGGGAACGGGGGTGAGGGCGCTCGCGATGCGGCCGGGCGTCGCAGCGCTCTTCGTCGGCAGTCCGCGGATGCTCCTCGCCCACGGCTACGCGGCGCGCGTCTTCTCGGTCTTCGAGCGGCACGCCGTGCCGGTGGACGTCATCGCGACGAGCGAGGTGTCGATCTCGGTCACGGTGGACGAGAGGGCGCCGCTCGAGGCGCTGGTGCGCGACCTCTCGGCCTTCGCGGAGGTCTCGGTCCTCACCGACCTTGCGGTCGTCTCGGTCGTCGGGCGGCGGCTCCGGTCGACGCCGCGTGTGGCCGCGAACGTCTTCGCGGCGCTCGGCGAGGTCAACGTGGTCCTCATCTCGCAGGGGGCCTCGGAGACGAACCTGACGTTCGTGGTGGGGGCGGAGGACGCGCCCGAGGCGCTCCGCAGGCTCCACCGCGCGCTCTTCGAGAAGGAGGCGGCGTGAAGGCTCTCATCGTGGGACCAGGGAAGATGGGGCGGGAGATCGAGGCGGTCCTCCTCCGGCGCGGCCACGGAGTCCGAGCCCGCTACGGCCGGCGCGACGACATGGAGGCGCTCGAGCCCGACGTCGTGGACGTCGCCTTCGAGTTCACGGCACCCGAGTCGGCGCCGAAGACGGTGGCGACTCTCCTGATGCACCGCGTCCCGGTCGTCTCGGGGACGACCGGCTGGGACGTCGCGCCGATGAGGCGGCTCGCCGAGGAGCGGAGAGTGCCGTTCCTCCACGCGCCGAGCTTCTCGATCGGCGTCGCCGCCCTCCGGCGGGCGGCGATGGTCCTCGGCGGCGCGCTCGCACGCATCCCGGAGTTCGAGCCGGCGATCGTGGAGCGGCATCACTCCGCGAAGAGGGACGCCCCGTCGGGGACGGCGAAGGCGATCGCGGAGGCCGTGGGCGTCGGTCGGCCCGCCGGCGAGGAGGTCCCGATCGTCTCGCTGCGCCACGGCGGGCAGCCGGGAGAGCACGTCCTCGTCTTCGAGGGGCCCGACGAGTCGATCGAGCTCGTCCACCGCGCCCGGTCCCGGTCGGTCTTCGCCCTCGGCGCCGTCCGGGCCGCCGAGTGGCTCGTCGCCTCGGGCCTGACGGGGCCCGTCACGTTCGAGGACTTCCTCGACAGGAGGACCCGATGAAGACGCAGGAGGTGCCCCGCATCCACCTCTCGGGAGCCTTCACGGCGCTCGTGACGCCGTTCTCGGAGAAGGGCGAGGTCGACGAGCCGGCGCTCCGGAAGCTCGTGCGGCGCCAGGTCGCCGGGGGCGTGGCGGGCGTCGTCCCGTGCGGGACGACGGGGGAGGCGGTCACGCTTGACCCCGACGAGCACGAGCGGGTCGTGGCGGTCACGGTCGAGGAGGCGCGGACGGCCCGCCGCCCCATCCGCGTGATCGCCGGCTGCGGCTCGAACGACACGCGCCGGTCTCAGAAGCTGGCGGAGCGCTGCCGCAGGGCGGGGGCCGACGCGCTCCTCGTCGTCACGCCGTACTACAACAAGCCGACCCCGCGCGGCCTGATCGAGCACTTCCGCGCCGTGGCCGACGCCGGGCACCTGCCCGTCGTCGCCTACAACGTCCCCTCGCGCACCGGCGTGAACATGCTCCCCGAGACGGTGCTCGCGCTCGCGGAAGACCCGCGAACGTGCGCGGTGAAGGAGGCCTCCGGGAGCCTCGACCAGGCGTGCGAGATCCTGCGCCACCGGCCGGCGGGCTTCTCGGTCCTCTCGGGGGAGGACCCCCTCGCGCTCCCGATGATCGCGTGTGGGGCGGACGGCGTGATCGCCGTCGTCTCGAACGAGGCGCCGGCGCTCCTCGTCGCGCTCGTGGAGGCCGCCCTCACCGGCGAGCGGGAGGAGGCGGCCCGGCTGCAGGCGAAGCTCCTGCCGCTGATGCGGGCCAACTTCCGCGAGTCGAACCCGATCCCGGTGAAGTGGGCACTCCACCGCCTCGGGCTGGTCCAGGACGTCCTCCGGCTGCCGCTCGTGCCGCTCTCGAAGGGGCAGCACAAGCCGATGGAGGAGGCGCTGAAGGAAGCCGGCCTCCTCGACGACGCCGGGAACCCGGTGGGGGAGGACTCGTGAGCGGCGACCTCCCGCGCGGGGAGGTCCTCGCCCTCCTCGACCGCCTCGAGCGCGGCGAGCTGCGCGCGGCCGAGCCGGACGGCGACGGCTGGCGCGTGAACCCCGAGGTGAAGGAGGGGGTCCTCGCCGCGTTCCGGCTCGGCGTCGACGTCGACCTTCCCGCGGCGCCGTTCCCGTTCCGCGACCGCGACACGCTTCCGCCGCGCGGCGACGTGCCGGCCGGCGTCCGCGTCGTCCCGGGGGGGACGGCGATCCGGCGCGGCGCGTACGTCGCGCCCGGCGTCGTCGTCATGCCGCCGGCTTACGTGAACGTCGGGGCGTACGTCGGCGAGGGATCGATGATCGACAGCCACGCCCTCGTCGGCTCCTGCGCGCAGGTGGGGAAGCGCGTCCACCTTTCGGCCGCGGCCCAGCTCGGCGGCGTCCTGGAGCCCGTGGGCGCCCTTCCGGTCGTCGTCGAGGACGACGTCTTCGTCGGAGGGGGCTGCGGCCTCTACGAGGGGGTGCGGGTGCGGGCGCGGGCCGTCCTCGCGGCGGGGGTGATCCTCACGGCTTCGAGCGTGATCTACGACCTCGTGAACGAGCGGGAGATCCGGGCGAGCGAAGGCCGGCCGCTGACCGTGCCCGAAGGCGCCGTCGTCGTACCGGGATCGCGGCCGGCGCCCGGCTCCTGGGCGCACGTGCGCGGCCTCTCGATCTCGGCGGCGGTGATCGTGAAGTACCGCGACGCCAGGACCGGTGCGCGGACGGTCCTCGAAGAGGCGCTCCGGCCAGGCCTCGACGCCGCTCAGGCGTCCGGGCCCGTCCGCACGTGACCGGCGGAGGAGAGGGCTTCGAGCGCCGCCTCGAGCCGTTCCCGCTTCACGAGGACGTAGTCCGTGTCGAACGTGCTCAGGGCGAAGATGCCGACGCCGGCCTCGGCGAGCGGCACGAGGAACGCGGCGAGGACGCCGACGAGGTCGAACGGGAACGGACCCTCGAGGGCGAGGACCGTCCAGCCCCGCTCGGCCCGCGCCCCTTCGGGCACCGCTCCGTCCGGACAGACGACCGACACCTCGGCCGCCGTCCGCGTCACAGAGTGGAACGGCGTGGCGAGGAGCGCGGCCGGGACCTCGGCGTCGGGCGGGAACCGGACGACGGCCCACGAGCCGGGAAGGACGGAGTAGCGGAGCGAGCGCATGCGTCCGAGTCTGGCAGAAGGGACCTGCGGCCGGGCCGGAGCGGCCCGCCTCACGGCTCGACGACGACCGGAGTCCCGACGGGGATCCGCGCGTAGAGCTCCCGGACGTCGTCGTCGTCGAGCGCCACGCAGCCCCACGTCCAGTCGCTCGAGGAGCCCCTTCCGTGGACGAAGATCTCCCCGCCGAGCCGTGTGTCCCAGGGCGGGCAGGTCCCGCGCCGCTCCGCCTCGACGATCCTTCGGTGCTGTCCTCGCGTGACGAGACCGGCGGCGAGGCCGCGGTCGGCGTCGGCGGCGTTCGGGTAGCTCAGCCCGAGCGAGAGCAGGAACTGGCTTCGCGGGTTCTTCCGGCAGACGAAATAGCGTCCCTCCGGCGTCGCTCCGTCCCCCTGCCGCGTCTTCGGCGGGACGGGATTGAAGCCGAGCCCGACGCGGTAGGTCCGGAGGAGCGTCTCCCCGGAGAAGAGAAGCAGCTCCCGACGCGCCTTCCGCACGACGAGTTTCGGGGCCTCCACCGAAGCGGGGAGGGGAGGCTCCGCCCGCAGGGGGGCGGCGAGCGCGAGGACGACGGCGAGGAGCGTCGGGCGACCGGACACGAGCCATCCTCTCACGCGCCTGCCCTAGAATCGGGCGGATCGAAGAGGGGGCCGGACCCGTGGCACCGGCGGCTGCTTCCGGCTCCGGCTCGAAGGGAGGCACTCATGCCCAGAGCGGTGATCGGACTCCTCGCGGCCCTGGCCGTCGGCGCGTGCGGCGGCGGACCGACTCCCGAGCAGCTCGCGACGAAGGCGGCGCTCGTCGACGCCCACGTCGCCCGGGCCGCGGCGAGCCACCTCGCCTCGCGCTACGACGAGGCCGTGGCCGGCCAGGCTCCCGCGGAGGAGGGAACCGCCCCGTCCTGGGAAGCGGCGGACGCCTACCGGGCGTCGGACGAGGGGCTCGCCGCGGTCACCTATCTCACCGAGCTCGGAAAGCCCGTTCCCGTCGACTCGTCCTTCCCACGCGCGGGGGACATCGACGCCGTCCGCAAGGCCACGACGGAGCTCGTGACCATCGTCCTTGCGCCGGCCGGCACCCGGGAGGAGTTCGCCGCCCGGGTCTCAGACGCGCAGGCCCGCCTCTTCAACGCCGTCTCGGCGCTCGAGAAGGGGACGAAGAACCACATCCTCATCCAGACGCGCTCCGAGTCGAACATCCGGATGGCCGAATACACCGAGATCCTCGCGAGCTCGAGGGCGGCGGGGGCCGGATCACCCCCGGAGTCGACCCCGGCACCCTAGCGGTCCGGCAGCGCCGGCCGCTGCCGGCCGCCGGGACCGAGCCGGCTCGTGACACCCCGGTCGAAGGCGCGAGCCGCGTGGGCGTGGCCTCCGGATGCGTGGAAGAGAGAGGCCCGTTCAGCGGACGCGGTAGGACGTGGTGACGGTGAGAAGCAGCCTGACGGGCGAGCCGTCGATCTTCGCCGGGGTGTAGCGCCACCGGCGAACAGCCGCGACGGAGGCGGCCGTGAAGTCGCCGTGGCCGGTCGCGGAGAGCACCTTTACGTTCGAGACCGAGCCGTTGCGCTCGATGACGCACGCGAGCGCCACGTTCCCCTCGCGGGACTGCGCGCGGGCCGCGCGGCTGAGCTCGGGCTGAACGCGGTGGAGCTCGACAGGGGGAGTCAGGCGCGCCTTCACGGAAGGGTCCCGGTCATCGAAGACGGGATCGGAGGGCGTGGCCTCGTCGAGGGCGCGCCGGAAGTCGTCCAGGGAGAGCTCGACCTCGGGGGAGAGAGGGGGAGCGACCCCTCGGGTCGCGCATCCCGCGAAGCCGAGGCCGCAGAGGACGAGTGCGGTCAGAGTCGTGCGCATCGGATCTCCTCGACGTGCCTCATCGAGGACGTCGGCGGCACGCGAGCGTCGTGAAGCGTTCTTCCCGGGCTCATCGCTTCCTGGGAATGTCGATCCCGTAGGCGCGCTCGCTTCCCTCGGCCACGACGAAGTACGTCACGAGGGTTCCGGGGAGCCCGAAGAGGAAGGCGACGATGCGCCATCCCGCGCGCGGGCTGTTCTGCGCCCTCATGCCCGCGAAGCAGATGTTCGCGAGGACCCAGAGGCCCGAGGCCCCGACGTTCCCGGCCGATCGCGGCGCCTCCGGCAGGACCTCCGCGGCGGCGGCCCAGGCGGGCGTGCAGGAGGCCAGCAGCGAAACCAGGCGAACCGGTAGCTTCATTCGTCACTCCTTCGGCACCGAGGGCCGGTCGTGAGTGCCCGCGGCCGTCGGATCTCGCGCGGCGAAGGCCGCTGCGTTGCGGGGCCGGGCTCGGAGTCTACCGTCCCGAACGGGGGCCGGGGCGTTCGCGAGCGCCCCGGCGAAGACCGGGTTGGAAGCTCGGCGGCGTGGGCGGCCTTTCGACTCCCCCTTCGAGGCTCAGGCCCGGATCGGCGGGCTCGAGGGTCCCGCGCCGGGGAGTCTCGGGATCTGTCTGAAGCAGAGCACGTCCGCGAGCGTCACGGTGCGCTGGTGCCGGCGCCACTGGTCCCAGAGCTCCGGGGCGGTTCGGGACTGGGCGAGCAGGAAGGCCGTGGCGAGGAGCAGGACGAGGCCGAACGCGATGAGCGCCGATGGCGGCGCGGCGAAGGGGTCAGGCCCGCGGATGAGGATTCGCATGAGCAGCGCCATTGCGAGGCCCGCGACGGCCATGCCCGCGGAAGCGAGACGCAGGCCGGCGCGACGCCAGGTGAGGACGGCCGCCGCGAGGAGGGCGAGAACGACGAGGGCGCCCACGAGGACCTGCGCCCAGGGGCGTGGTCCGAAGTGCACGAGCGGGGCGAACGCGAGGCCCAGGAGCAGTCCGAGACGTCCGATTGCGGTCATCCGGTCCTCCGAGCGGCCGCGGTGGGGAAGCGGTTCGCAGCCCTGCGTCCGTCGTGCGCCGGGCGACGGCCTCACGACGCCGAGGATCCGCCAGGCCGATCGCGAGCGTCAGCGGCGAACGAGGCGAAGTCCGCGGCGCGCCGGGCCGGACGGATCCCCGTCACGCGACGGGCGATCGGTCCGGCGGGGGCGGGACCCGCCATGCCGTCGGAGCTCGCCGGCGAGCGAACGAGGGAAGGCTTCGACCAGCCTGATCGGAACGGCGGGGCCGGCTCCGGACTCGGGCGGAGCGGACTCTGCCGCGCGCGACATGCGGGCGGCGACGAGGATCGCAAGCCGCGCCGGTCCGCGAGAGTCCGCCGCACCGCCCCGTCCGAGGGATCGGGGATGGAGCGCGGCCCTGCCGCGGCCCGGCGGTCGGCCTCAGCGGCTCGCGGTGCCGGGCGCCGCGAGCCGCGGGACGCGGGGTCAGGCTTTCGGCGACGAGGAGGCGACTACGACGGCGGGCTCGAGGGGCGAGGGAATGGAGGCGGAGGCGAGGTCCGTGATGTGCGTGTAGATCGCCGTCGTCTCGAGATGGGCGTGGCCGAGCAAGGACTGGATGCGCCGGAGGTCGCAGCCGCGCTCCAGGAGATGCGTGGCGAACGAATGGCGAAGCGTGTGGGGGCCGACCCGCTTCCGGAGGCCGGCGCGCAGGGCCGCTTGGCGAACCGCCCGCTGGACGACGGATGGATCGAGATGCCAACGGCCGCGGAGCCCGGTGCGTGGGTCGTCGATCAGGCGGGAACCGGGAAACAGGTACTGCCAGCGGAAGTTGCATGCGGCCGTCGGAGCCTTGCGGGCGAAGGCGTTCGGGAGGGGCACGCGGCCGTAGCCGCGGAGCAGGTCCTCCTGATGCAGCGCCCAGAGGCGCCGAAGGTGGGTTTCGAGAGGCCTCTCGAGGCTGGGCGGAATGACGGTGAGCCTGTCCCGCTCGCCCTTGCCGTTGATGACGACGATCGTATGGTGATCGAAGTCCAGGTTCTGGACGCGGAGATTCAGGCACTCCGAGAGACGGAGGCCGGAGCCGTACAGCACCTGGCAGATGAGGCGAAGCGTGCCTTGAAGGCAACCGAGGAGAGCGAGAGCCTCGCGCTGGCTGAGGACCGTCGGTATGTGGCGCGTGTGCCGGGCTCGGCCGAACTGAAGCGGCGTGGACGGGTCGATCGAGCGGACCTCACGGAAGAAGCACAGGATCGCGGCGAGGGCCTGGCCCTGCGTGCTGGCGGCGACGTGATCGACGGTCGCCAGGTGCGTGAGGAACGACTCGATGTCGCCCATGCCGAGCTCGGACGGGGCGCGGCGAGGGTGGAACCGAAAGAACCGGCCGACCCAATTGGCATATGCGTCGACGGTGCGGGGGGAGCGTCCCAGGAGGACCAGGCGCTGGCGGAGGACGGCGAGAAGGTCGTGAGGTGTGTCGGCAGTCGTAGCGATTGACATTCCCGGAGCGTAGATGGGAGCCATGTCCGCGGGCGTCGAACGTGGGCGCCACGCGTCGACAGCGCGCCGTAGCGAGCCATCGCCAGGGACGGCCCGGCTCCGACATGGAGGCGCCCTCCGGCCGTCACTCCGTCGCGAGAACGTGCGCGACCAGGGCGTTTGCGTGGCCGTGTCCGAGTCCATGCTCCGTCTTGAGCAGGCTCACGAGCTCCATGTGCTTGACGGGGCGCGCCCGCTCCAGGACGCCCATGCAGAGGGAGATCGGCTTGCCGTACGTCTTCTCGATGAACGGGAAGTGCGAAGAAGGCCCCTTGGCCTTCGGGGTCTCCGGCATCGCTCTCTCCTCGCTTGAACCACGAGTATGGCCTGGAGGTCCCGTGCGGCCCGCGAAGGCCGAGAAGCGATTCGCGACCCGTCGACCCGCCGAAATCTTTGTCGCCCCGGAGATGTCGGCCGATGCCCGGCTACGCGCGATTCGGCGGAGTCGACCGTCCGGCGTCGGCGGCGAGGGGAGCCCGGCGGACCGAGTCCGCGGGACGCCGGAGTCAGGCGATTTGTGGGGGCTCTGCCGCGAGGGCTGCGAAGCGCACGACGTCATCGGCGCCGACCTCGCATCGGAAGACGAGCGTCTCGACGGGCATCGGCCAGCCCAGGCCGGCCGACCGAAGCTCACGAGCGTCAACCTCCTGCTGGCGCCGGATGTCTCGGAGGGAGGAGGCCGGGAGCTTCCGCCGGTAGTCGGCGCAGACGGCCTCGGCGGGGCCGTCGATGGCGGGGCCGTGAAACAGCAGGATCAGGCTCTGGATTCCGTGGAGGCGCACGAGGTCGAGACACTCCCTGCGATAGAACCCGGCCCGAATGAAGTCGGAGCCGCTTCGGGTCAATGCGCCGGCGCCGCCGGGAGCGTAGAGGCGGTCGTAGTGCGTGATCCGAAGGGACCGCTGCAGGAAGTCGTCGAGGTTCTCCTGAAGCCGCCCGTCTGAGCAGGCGACGACGAGAACGCGCGGTCGGGCACGGTTCCAGGGCGACTCCGTGATGAATGTCGTCATCTCGCTGTAGCTGCTCAGGAGGTCGTTCCCCCGGGTCTTCGGGGAGACCGGGTGCCTCGAAGTATCAGCCAACCCACGGAAACGGTCAGGTGGCTGTTCATGGAGGAGAAGGAGCGACGCACGAATGTCGAGCGGCATCGGTGCGGCGACGGCCGGACGGGTACGGGGCCCTCCATGGATGCGCCGGTGGTCTCCCCATGGGCGGGAGGTGTGGGCGCTGGGGGTCCGGGCCGCCATTTGAGTGAGACCCGGGCCCGGACACCGGAGCGCCCCCGCGGCGAGCGCCGAGGTTCGCGGCAGCGACGAGGCGGAGAAACGTGGCAGGCGGGGGTTCCCTGCGAAGCCCTGTCCGCGGGCGTCCGTGGCGCGGACAGAGAGGCCGCGCGAGTCCGGTGCATGCCGAGTCGGGCACCGAACCGCGCGTCGAGGCGAGCGCTTCAGAAATGCAGGTGGGTGCGGTGCCCGGACGGAAGGTCCTACTGCGGGCGACGCTGGACGCGGAAGGGGCCGGCGAGGGTGCCGCAGCACCGGCCAGAGAGGTTGCCGGAGAAGGCCACGAGCGTTCCGTGGCCGTCGTACTGCCGGTCGCTGATGAAGAACGCGTAGGTGGAGCAGGTGGAGGAGCCTTCGAGGCCGGATACATGCAGGGTGATGCCGTCGAGGCTCGAAACGGGGAAGCGGCGGCCTTCGGAGGCGAACACCTCGCCGGTGACGGAGGTGGACGTCTGAACGAGCGTCATCGAAACGGTCGACCAGTCCTCGGCCCAGCCCTGGCCGCACGGGCCTCGGGAGGCGGTTCCGACCCACTGACCCGTCAAAGTCGGGCTCGCGGGTACGGGCTCGGTCGGTGAGCGGCAGGCGCTGATCGCGAGCGCGGCCACCAGGATCGCAGGCCAGCGCGACCTTCGAACGGGGCGGGGAGTCTCAGACGACGTGTTCCAGGCGTTCCTTCCGGTGCTCATGAAGGGCAGTGACGGGTCCGAACGGCGCCTAACGGCGGGCGTCAGCGGAAGGCGAGCGTCGATCTCCAGCACGCTCGCCACGGGGCGGCGGTATCGCTGCCTCACGATCGTGGACGAAGGAACGCGCGACAGTCCGGACGTCCCGACCGACACGTCGATCTCCGGCGTGCGGGTCACTCGGCATTCTCGACGAGGCGAAGAAGACGCGAGGTCTGCCGAAGTTCATCGGCGTGGAGAACGGACCGGAGTTCACGTCGAGGGCGATGCACTGCTGGGCGCGGGCCAACGGCGTCCGCTTGCACTTCATCGACCCGGGCAAGCCGTGGCATCGGGCGATGTCGGTGGCGGGGTCCTGCGCCAAGGTAGCGCGGAGGGAGTGAACCCCGTCGCTGGTCACCGTGACGGTGTAGCGACGACCGGAGCGGAGAGTGGCCTTGACGGCGGTCGCGGTGTTGACACCACGCTGGCCCGTGGTGAGAACCCAGAGCTTGAGTTGGCCCTGGCCGGCGGGAACCTGAACGGAGAAGGAAAAGGGGTCGCCCGCCTTCGACGGAACGACGGTGCGTGCGAAGAGCTGCTTCTCGAGCCAATGCCCGAGGAGGGAGTAGCCATCGGGGACGCCGATGACGGCGACGGTGAGTGAGGACGGCTGCGGAGCAGCTGCGGCAGCAGAGGCTGCCACGGGTAGCAGGCCCGCGAGGACGATGAGGAGAGCGTCACGTTGCGGCATAGCAGCATCCCTAACACGGAAAGGGGAAGGGGAACTGTGTCGCCGAGCATCAGACGAGTGGCGACGACGCGAGAGTGCCACCTGACCGTTGGTTCAGCGGCGAGCGAAGCGAGATGGAATGAGAAGGCCGGTCTCCCGGCGCAGTTCGAAAGAATCGGCTGCAAGGAACAACGGGCTCGAGGCCCAGAGAGGAGACCGGCCATGGGAAAGCGTAGCACCGAGGCGACGAGGAGGACACGGGAGGGGAAGGGGGCGGGAGGGATCAAGGGTGCGGATACGGCATCGGCGGGGATGGCGAGGAGCCTGACGATCGGTCTGGACCTCGGGGATCGGATGAGCCAGCTCTGCGTGCTGGATTCGATGGGCGAGATCGTCGAGGAGACGCGGGTGGCCACGACGAAGAGCGGCCTGACGCGGGTCTTCGACGTGGAGCGGCTCGGGAAGTGCCGAATCGCGATGGAAGTGGGGACGCACTCGCCGTGGGTGAGCCGGTTGCTGAGGGAGATGGGGCACGAGGTGCTGGTGGCGAACTCGCGAAAGCTGCGGTTCATCTACCAGAACCGAGGCAAGACGGACCGGGTGGACGCGCGGTCGCTGGCGCGGGTAGCTCGGATGGATCCGGCGCTGCTGTCGCCGGTGAAGCACCGCGACGAGGAGGTCGCGCAGGACCTGGCGGTGCTGCGGGCGAGGGACCTCTTGGTGCGGACGCGGGTGAAGCTGATCGGGCACACCCGGGGGGCGGTCAAGTCGGCTGGACATCGGCTGAAGGCGAGCTCGACGAGGAGCTTCACGGCCGAGACGGAATCGATGCTGCCGGAGGAGCTGAAGGAGACGCTGGGCGCGGTCTTCTCTGCGATCGACGCGATCTCGGAGCAGATCCGTGCGCTGAACCAGAGAGTGCGCGAGATGGCGAAGACGAAGTACCCCGAGACGGGCCTGCTGCGGCAGGTTCACGGGGTGGGGTTCATCCTGTCGCTGGCCTACGTGCTGACTCTGGAGACGCCGGACCGATTCGAGAAGAGCCGGATGGTGGGCCCGTACCTCGGGTTGGTCCCGGCCCGCCGGCAGAGCGGGGACAGCGACCCGCAACTGAGGATCACGAAAGAGGGAGACGGCTTCATGCGCAGCCTGCTGGTGCAGGGGTCGCAGTACATCCTGGGGCCGTTCGGGCCGGACTGCGACCTGCGCCGGTTCGGGCTGGCGCTGGAGGGTCGCGGCGGCAAGTACGCCAAGAAGCGGGCGGTCATCGCCGTGGCGCGCAAGCTGGCGGTGCTGCTGCACAAGCTGTGGCGCTCTGGGGAGGTCTACGAGACGGATCGACGTCTCGCGCTCCTGCCCGAGCCGGCGAAGGCGTAGGAGGAGCACGACGAGAGCTTTCTTAGAAGTAGGGGAACCGGAACTCAGGCACCGACGGGACTAGCGAGACGAAACGGAATGCCCAAGGAACGGATCGACGCCCTGTCTGGGCGACTGCGAAGCGGACTCGGGTCCGGAGAGCCAACCGGTCTCTCCAGGAAAACCGATAGCGAGATGGCAGCGCCCTTTCAGCTCGGACCCCCTCATGCACCTGGACCGTCGCGAGGCGCCTCCCAGAGTGCGAATGGAAGCATGGCGATCGAACCGGGTCCGACGGGAGAGAGCACCCCTCGTCTCACTTGACACGTCCGGGCCTTCTCATGGAAGTCCGCTGCACGCCGGGGTTAGGTGGCGCCACGTGTGGGAACCGCGACGAGGTGGTGGACGAAGCTCGGGTAGCGGATGAACTGGCCGTTGCGAAGGAGAACATCAGCCTCCCAGCCTTCCGTTGGGCCGTCGATCGTGTTTGAACCGTCGCGCCCGTCGGACCCGAGAGACCACACCTCGTAGGTGGCGCCCGTGAACCTGCACAGGAATGGCTGGTTCCAGGTGTCGGTGTCCGGGAGGACTCGGATGTACGAGGGCACGAGGTACGGCGTGAGGTCCCCGACGGCGTGCCTGCCTTGAAGGGGTGGAAGGTTACCG
>Ga0209604_1002576_pt1 | contig 13161 bp, 10 predicted proteins | sample AD_UKC097_MetaG_FD_184405 | JGI IMG/M metagenome (GOLD analysis project Ga0209604, IMG submission 184405) | Active sludge microbial communities of municipal wastewater-treating anaerobic digesters from USA - AD_UKC097_MetaG (SPAdes) (version 2) | ecosystem: Engineered > Bioreactor > Anaerobic >... | reverse complement strand
ATGGAGGGTACATACCGCGCTACCGGATAAGCCGCATGACCATTATCCAGAACATGGCGTGGTACTTCCCGGTGATCATGGCGGTGGCCGGCGGCGAGAAGGCCATTGCCAACTGGGACGAGGATGCTGTCAGCATGGCCGTAGCGGCGGCCTATGACTGCATGGCGGGCAAGGACAGGAAAAAGGTGGACGGGGTTTACCTCGCCTCAACGACCCTGCCCTTTGCAGACAGGTTGAATGCGGGGATCGTTGCGGCGGCCCTGAACGTCAGGGAAGAGGGCCTCAGTGCGGCTGACTTCAGCGCCTGCATGAAGGCGGGCACCACCGCCTCCATGGCGGCCATCGAGGCGGTCAAGTCCGGGGAGAAGAACAGCGTGCTCGTGGTGGCCTCCGACCAGAGGCGCACCAAGATGGCCACCATGTTCGAGATGTTCTACGGCGACGGCGCCGCGGCCCTGCTTTTCGGCAGCGAGGACGTGATCGCCGAGTTCAAGGGCGCCCATTCCATCAGCTGCGACTTCATCGACCACTACAAGGGCTACGGCAAGGAGTTCGACTACGGCTGGGAGGAGCGCTGGGTCAGGGACGAGGGATACGGCAAGATCATCCCTCAGGCCATAGCCGGGTTCCTCGGGAAATACTCCATGAGCATGGCCGACATCAGTAAGGTCATCTACCCGTGCTACTTCACCGGCACCCACAAGTCCATCGCCAAGGGTATGGGCATCGACCCGGCCAGGCTCCAGGACAACCTCCACGGCATCTGCGGCGACACCGGCACGGCCCACCCGCTGGTCATGTTCGCCGCCGCGCTGGAACAGGCGAACCCGGGAGAGAAGATCCTGCTGGCGGGCTTCGGCCAGGGTTGCGACGTGCTGTGCTTCGAGGCCACGGACAAGATCAGGAAGTTCAAGCCCTCCACGGGCATCTCCGGCTACCTCGCGGCCAAGGTGGACTTCACCAACTATCTCAAGTTCACCAAGTTCCGCGACCTCATCACCGCGGACCTCGGCATCAGGGGCGAGGCGAATCCCAACTCGTCGCTGAGCGCCTTGTGGAGGAAACGCAAGATGATCCTGGGCTTCACCGGGCTCAAGTGCACCACGTGCGGCACGGCCCAGTTCCCGCCCATGCCGGTCTGCGTAAACCCGGACTGCCAGAGCACGGGGCAGTTCGAGGACTATGAGTTCGCCGACAAACCCGGCAGGGTGGAGGCCTTCACCGGAGACCTCCTCTCGCCCTCGGTGGACCCGCCCGCGGTGTACGGGCTCGTTTCCTTCACGGGCGGCGGCAGGGCCTTCCTGGATTTCACCGACTGCGACGTGAACCAGGTCAAGGTGGGCATGCCCATCAGGATGACCTTCCGGCGGCGCTCCCACGATACGATGCGGGGGTTCACGGGGTATTTCTGGAAGGCCGTGCCCCAGGTCCAAGGGTGAGGAGGTGAGCAATGGCAAGCGGAATACGAGATAAGGTAGCCATCATAGGCATGGGATGTTCCAAGTTCGGGGAACGGTGGAACGACAGCGCGGAAGACCTCCTGGTGGAGGCCTTTACCGAGTGCGTCGCGGATGCCGGGATTGAGAAGAAGGAGATCCAGGCGGCGTGGCTGGGTGTGTGCTTCGACGAGGTCAACATCGGAAAGAGCGCCCTGGCGGCCTCCACCACGCTGCGTCTGCCCAACATCGCGGTCACGCGGGTGGAAAACTTCTGCGCCAGCGGCACCGAGTCGTTCAGGGGAGCGGTCTACGCCGTGGCGTCCGGGGCCTGCGACATCGCCCTGGCCCTGGGCGTGGAGAAACTCAAGGACATCGGTTACGGCGGCCTGCCCGAGTTCAGCTCGGCCATGGGGATCACGAACTCGCTGTGGTTCCCGAACCTGACGGCCCCGGGAGGATTCGCCATGCTGGCCACGAGCTATGCGGCCAGGTACGGCCTGGACATCCAGGAGGTGAAGAAGGCCATGGCCCATGTCTCGGTGAAGAGCCACGCCAACGGGGCGCTCAACCCGAAGGCGCACCTGAGGCGGCCGGTCACCGAGGAGCAGGTGCTCATGGCGCCCATGATCGCCTTCCCCCTGGGGCTTTTCGACTGCTGCGGGGTCAGCGACGGTGCGGCCTGTGCCATCGTGACCACGCCCGAGATCGCCAGATCCCTTGGCAAGAAGGACATCATCTCGGTCAAGGCCCTCCAGCTGGCGCTGAGTAACGGCACCGAGCTGGCATACAGCAACTGGGACGGTGCCCACTTCGTCACCACCACCAAGGCCAGCAAGGAGGCCTATGATGAGGCGGGAATCAAGGATCCCCGGAAAGAGATCAGCATGATGGAAGTGCACGACTGCTTCTCCATCACCGAGCTCGTCACCATGGAAGACCTGCACATCTCGGAGCGCGGCAAGGCGCCGAAGGACATCATGGATGGCTTCTTCAACCGAGACGGCAAGGTCCCCTGCCAGGTGGACGGCGGACTCAAGTGCTTCGGCCACCCTATCGGCGCGTCGGGCTTGAGGATGCTCTATGAGATGTACCTCCAGCTCCTGGGCAGGGCCGGAGAGAGGCAGATAATGAATCCGAGGTACGGGCTCACCCACAACCTCGGCGGATTCCCCATGCTCAATGTCTGCAGTATCGCCATCATCGGCCGGTACGGGGACTGAAGGGAGGTGTAACCATGGCGGATCATTCAAAGGTCGGAAAAGAGTACGCCCCCATCGTCTGGGAGGTGGAACGGGGAAAGATCAGGGAGCTGGCCAAGGCCATCGGCGACCCGAATCCCATATTCCAGGACAGGGAGGCCGCGATAAAGGAAGGGTACAAGGACACGCCGGCGCCTGCCACGTTCCTCACCGTGCCCATGATGTGGTCGACCTCCATGCCCTTCGTGATCACGGACCTGGCCATCAACTTCATGATGGTGCTCCACGGCGAGGAGGAATACGAGTACTATCAGGAGATCTACCCCGGCGACGTCATCACGGCCACGCCGAAGATCGCTGCCATCGAGGAGAAGACGAGCAAGTCGGGCAGGAAGATGGACATGGTGACCGTGGAACTGCTCTATAAGAACCAGAAGGGCGAGAAGGTCGCCAGGGCGCGTTCGCTGCTCGTGGAACGGAAATAGGAGGACAACCATGGCGCACGAAATCTATTTTGATGATATACAGGTGGGGATGGAGATGCCCCAGCTCGTCAAGGGGCCCATGCAGAAGCTCCAGTTCGTCATCTATGCCGGTGCCTCGGGCGACTTCAACCCGCTCCACACGGACGATGACTTCGCCAAGGCCGTGGGCATGCCGACCGGTGCCATCTCGCATGGTATGCTGGTCATGGGCTGCGTGGGCCAGGCCATCACGGGCTGGATTCCCAAGAAGTACCTGAAGCGGTTCGGGGTGCGCTTCGCCGGTATGACCAGGCAAGGCAACACCATCACCATCACCGGCAAGGTGACGGACAAACGCACGGTCGGCGGCGAGAACCTCATCACCTGCGAGGTGACGGCCGCAGACGAGACCGGCGACGTGAAGATCACGGGAAACTTCGATGCGGCGCTGCCGAAGAAGGGCTGACGTACGCACATATGAAGGAGGAGAGCAAGACATGGCAAAGATCGATTTGACCGGTAGGGTTGCGATTGTGACGGGGGCCGGTGCGGGGCTGGGCAGGCAGCATGCCCTGGAGCTCGCAAAGCGGGGAGCCAAGATCGTGGTGAACGACCTGGGTGGCACCCGCGACGGCGTGGGCCACAGCGACGCCGCGGCCAACAAGGTGGTGGACGAGATCAAGGCCCTGGGCGGCCAGGCAGTGCCGAACTACGACAACGTGGCCACCATCGCGGGCGGCGAGAACATCACCAAGACAGCCGTCGACGCCTTCGGCAAGGTGGACATCCTCGTGAACAACGCCGGGATCCTCAGGGACAAGACCTTCAACAAGATGGAGGAGGAGAACTGGGACGCGGTGGTGGGCGTCCATCTCAGGGGCGCCTACTGCGTGAGCAAGCCCGCCTTCAACAACATGCGGGAGAACGGCTTCGGCAGGATCATCATGACCACCTCGGGCGCAGGCCTGTTCGGCAACTTCGGGCAGAGCAACTACGCCGCGGCCAAGCTGGGCATCGTGGGGCTCACCAACGTCATGAAGCTCGAGGGCGCCAAGTACAACATCAAAACCAATGTCATCGCCCCGGTGGCCGCATCCCGGCTTACGGAAGACGTGCTGCCGCCCCAGCTCTTCGAGAAGATGAAGCCCGACTTCATCACGCCGCTGGTGCTCTACCTGGCATCCGAGCAGTGCACGGACACCGGCATGATCATCAACTGCACGCTCGGCTACTACAGTCGCTCCGCCATCGTCACCGGGCCCGGCGCGTTCCTCTCGGACGGGCACAAGATACCCGAGCCCGAGGAGATCATGGCGGCATGGGACAAGATCAAGAGCCTGGAGAATCCCAAGTACTTCGAGCAGCTCCCCGAGATGTTCGGCGTGCTGGGGCCGCTGCTCCAGTAACAGGGTGTGAAAAATGGGGTCGGAGTCGATTTAAGCTGAAAGTGCATGGTTTTATTCAAAAGCGACTCCGACCCCATTTTCGCGAGGATTTCGGGGAAAGAATCCGTCACCCTTCAAGCCTGAGAAACCTCACCTCGTTCTCTTCGGGCAGGAACAGGGCAAGGGACGCCTCCTCGATGGCCCCCACCGTGACCACGTACCGTCTGTCCCTGCGGAATGTCATATGAAATCCGGCTGCGGCCGGAATCCTGTGCATGGCCTTCCCGTCCAGTTCCACCACTGACGGTGTGTGGGAATGCCCCCGGAACAGGATGCGGCAGTCGATGATGCCCGCCAGGTCTATGAGGGGGTGGTCGTCCGTGATGGGCCAGCTCGCGGCTGCAGGAAAATCGAAGGGTGCCGAATGGGCGAAGCGGAAATCGCCCATGACGATGGTGTAGGGCAGTGCCTCGAGATAGGAGAGTACGTCCGCCGGCAGGCAACCTGCGCGCTCGCCCTGGTGGTTGACCAGGATGGCATACTCGTTGTTGCCCCGCAGCGCGTACACGCCGTGCTCCTTCAGGACTGCCACGGCATCCTCCAGGGCCAGTGGGGCCAGGGAGTCGCAGATGTCGCCGAGATGGATGATGGTGGGCACCCCCATGGCCTCGAGCCTGTCGATGGACGTCGCGAGGAGGTCGGTCCTGCCGTGGCTGTCCGCGATGAGGCCGATGGGGCCGTTCAGGTCCAGGTGCATGCAACTGGCATAGAAGAAAGCGCGATCCTTTGCAAGGGGGATGAGATAGGCAATCATCTCTTGACAGGGGGACAGTCGCCGTAGTATTGAAGGTTAAAGTGAAGCTTTAATATATAACTCTTCCAAGGGGGTATATATGCCCGTCTATGATGCGGTGGTCATCGGTGCAGGAAACGGCGGACTGACAGCGGCCCTTACCCTTGCCAGGGCAGGAAGGAAGGTACTCCTGCTCGAGCGGCACAACATACCCGGCGGGTGTGCCACGAGCTTCGTGCGAGGCCGGTTCGAGTTCGAGGTGGCGCTCCACCAGCTCTCCGGCATGGGTTCCCCGGAACGGCCGGGTCCCCTGCGGGCAATCCTCGGCGAGCTGGGGGTCATGGACAGGCTCGAGTTCGTTCCCATGGAGAACCTCTACCGCGTCGTGTTCCCGGGCACCTTCGACGTCATGCTGCCCACGAACAAGGACGGCATCATCAAGGAGCTCTCCAGGCGATTTCCCAGGGAGGCCGACGCCGTCTCCCGTTTCATGGACCTGGTCTACACGTTCAGCATGGAGATGGTCCAGGGGTTGTTCTTCCACGACCCGGACATCTCGAAGGAGAAGTACCCGACCTATTTCACATACGTCTTCAGAAACACCCAGGAGGTTCTGGACGAGTTCTTCGAGAGTCCGCTGCTCAAGTCCATCCTGAGCGTATACTGGGGCTACGTGGGCGTGCCTCCGAGCAGGCTGCCATTCGGGGACCTGGCAGTCATGCTGTGGGCCTACATCGAATTTGTGCCCTACCACCTCAAGGGCGGCTCCCAGGCCCTGTCCAATGCCCTGCTGGACGCCTTCCTGGATGCGGGCGGCGAGGTGCGGTTCAACTGCGCAGCCAGGAAGATCGTGGTGGATCACGGCGCGGTCAAGGGTGTCGTGACGGAGCAGGGCGACCGGGTGGACACGGCCTTTGTCATCTCGAACGCCAGCACGATCCACACCTACATCGACCTCGTCGACCGGAACGATGTCCCGGCAGGCGAGCTCGAGGCATTCAAGAGCCACACCATCGGCCCCTCCGCATTCACCCTGTACATGGGGCTCGACTGCGAACCGGCGGACGTCGGCATCCACGAGACCACCAACTTCATCACCACAACCGTCGACTCGGACAGGGCCTTTTCCCTGTGGAAGACCATGGAGCAGCAGGGCTGGGCGCTGCTCACCTGCTACGACGTGTCCGACCCTGACTTCTCGCCGCCCGGAACCTGCCAGGCTGCCCTGGTGGCCCTCCTGTACGGCGATCCGTGGTACGCGGTATCCCCCCAGGAGTATGCGGACGCCAAGTACCGCTATGCCGAGGGCATGCTCCAGCTGGCCGAGCGGGTCTTCCCCAAGATCCGGGACCACATCGAGGAGGTCGAGGCGGCAACCCCGCTCACCCACCTGCGGTACCTCGGGCATCCGGGCGGGGCCATCTACGGATTCGACCAGTACGCCAAGGACTCCCCGTACTTCCTGACGAACAGGTCGGCCATCAGGGGGCTCTACTTCGCGGGTTCATGGGTGGGGGGCGGCGGGTTCCAGCCCACCCTGACCTCGGGCAGGTCCACGGCGCGTTCAGTCCTGAAGGCATTGAAGAACCAGTAAGGAGGGAACCATGGCACTCAAGGACGTCATGAAGGATATCGAAGGCTACACCGAGATCGTCGAGGAGATAAAGACCCTGAGGAAGTACGGGTCCGACTACACCGACCGCAAGGGCGAGGTGGAGCGGATGATTGCCCTGCTGCACCCCAAGACCGTAAACCTCGCGGTCTCCGAGATCACGGTTGAGACGCCCACCACCAAGACCTTCCGGTTCGTGGGCGCCGAGGGCCACCTGCCGCCGTTTCAGGCAGGCCAGTACATCAACATCTTTGTCGAAACCGGGGGCGTGAGGACCAGCAGGCCCTACAGCATCGCCTCGTCGCCCAGCCAGACCGGGTACTACGACATCACCATCCGGAGCGTGGCCGACGGGTTTGTGTCGAGCTGGTTCCTCGAGGAGGTCACGGTCGGTGACGCATTCGAGAGCTCGTCGCCCGCCGGCACCTTCACGTACAACCCCCTGTTCCACGGGAACGACCTCGTCTTCCTGGCAGGCGGCAGCGGCATCACCCCGTTCATGAGCATGATCCGGGAGGTGTCCCAGCGGGGCCTCGACCGCCGCATCCACCTCATCTACGGCAGCCGGGACGTCAAGGACATCATCTTCGAAGAGGAGCTCGCCCAGATAACGGCCAGGCATACGAACATCACGGTGAGCCACGTCGTCTCGGACCCGCCCAAGCGCTTCAAGGGTCTCAAGGGGTTCATCACCGTGGAGCTCATGAAGGACCTGCTCGGCGACGTCTCCGCCAAGACCTTCTACGTGTGCGGGCCCGAGGTCATGTACGACTTCTGCAGGAAGGAGCTGGAGAAGCTCGGCATCGCACGCAGGAAGATCCGCACCGAGGTCTACGGCCCGCCCAAGGACGTCACCTGCCGGCCCGGCTGGCCCGGCGACGTGAAGTCCGCCGATACCTTCACGGTCAGGATCAGGGGAGGCAAGGCCATCCCCGCAAAGGCCGGCGAACCCCTCATGATCTCCCTGGAGCGCAGTGGCGTGATCATCCCGGCCCTGTGCCGCTCGGGCGAGTGCAGCCTGTGCCGCACCAAGCTGCTCTCGGGCAGGGTGTTCCAGCCCGACGGGGTGAAGCTGAGGAAGTCGGACCGGCAGTTCGGCTACATCCACCCGTGCATGGCCTACCCGCTGGAAGACCTGGAGATACTGCTGTAGGGGAGGCTTGATCCGTAAAATGGGGTCAGAGTCGATTTTTACGTTCCCCTTGTTCCCATCATGTAAAAAATCGACTCTGACCCCATTTTACTCCTCGCCGGTGGAACGCCTGCAGGCACAAACCATGTGACTTTATCCCCATCCCGTCTTTGATTTCCCATACCTGTCTGTGGTAATGAAGACAAGATTCTGGAATGTGGTGGCAATCCCCTTCAAGCATGCACTCCGGGTATTTCACCACCCATTGCGGAGCTGTATACAATTTGCGGAGGGTTAACTACCATGCAGTTCATCGACCTGAAGGCACAGCAGAAGCGCATCCATGCGCAGCTCATGGAGAACATCTCAAGGGTCCTCGAACACGGGCAGTACATCCTGGGCCCGGAGATCAAGGAGCTCGAAAAGAAGCTCGGTGACCATGTGGGTGTGAAGCATGCCGTGTCCTGCGCCTCGGGCACCGACGCACTGCTCATGGCGCTCATGGCCTACGGCGTGGGCCCGGGTGACGCGATATTCACCACGCCGTTCACCTTCGTGGCCACGGCCGAGGTCATCTCGCTGCTCGGTGCCACGCCCGTGTTCGTGGACATCGAGCCCGACACCTTCAACATGGATCCGGACAGGCTCGGGGATGCCGTCGCGGCCCTGAAGGAGCGTAACCCCGGGAAGCACCCGCTGCCGAAGGGCCTCGAGAAGCTTACCGCCAGGGGTATCATCGCGGTGGACCTGTTCGGCCAGTGCGCCGACTACGGAAGGATCAACAGGGTTGCCAAGGAGCACGGCCTGTTCGTCATCGAGGACGCGGCCCAGTCCTTCGGGGCGGAGCAGGACAGCGCAAAGGCGTGCTCTCTGGCCGACATGGCGGCCACGTCGTTCTTTCCGGCCAAGCCCCTGGGGTGCTACGGCGACGGCGGCATGGTGTTCACGAATGACGACGGGCTGGCAATGAAGCTCGATTCCATCCGGGTGCACGGCAAGGGATCGGACAAGTACGACAACGTCCGCATCGGCATCAACGGCCGGTGCGACACGCTGCAGGCCGCCATCCTCCTGGCCAAGTTCGCCGTTTTCCCCGAAGAGATCACCCTGCGGCAGGAGGTGGCGTCGCGGTACAACAACCTGCTGGGACCGATCGGCGGGATCACCTGCCCCGTGGTAAGGCCGGGCAACCTCAGCGCGTGGGCCCAGTACTCGGTGCTGTGCGGCAACCGGGATGCCGCGCTCGACGCGCTCAAGGAGGCCAGGATCCCCACGGCCGTCTACTACCCCAAGCCCCTGCACGTGCAGGGCGCCTATGCATACCTTAGATACAGAGCGGAGGATTTCCCGGTCTCCATGAAGAGCGCTGCCGGCATCTTCTCACTGCCCATGCATCCGTACCTCGAGGCGCAGGACCAGGCAATGATTGCGGATGTGATCCAAAAGGCTTACAAGTAGTTCGTGGATATGTTCAATCGAGGAGACGTCAGGTGAAGAATGACGATGCAATGAAGGTGGCCGTGGTGGGATCGGGCTACTGGGGCAGGAACCTGGTGAGGAATTATGCGGAGCTCGGGGCGCTCTGTGCCGTGTGCGACAGCTCGACCGAGGCCCTGGAGGCGTTCAGGACGAAGTATGCCGGTGTGAGGTGCACCACCGACTACCGGGAGATCCTGGATGACGGGAAGATCACCGGCGTGGTCATCGCAACGCCCGCTGCCACGCACTTCTCCCTGGCGCGGGAGGCCCTGCTCTCGGGCAAGGACGTGTTCGTGGAGAAGCCCCTGGCCCTGCACGTGGGCGAGGCCGAGGAGCTGAAAGCCGTCTCCGAGAAGCAGGGACGCATCCTCATGGTGGGCCACCTGCTCCAGTACCACAGCGCATTCATCAGGCTCAAAGAGCTCATCCGGGCCGGCGAGCTGGGCAGGATCCACTACATCTACTCCAACCGGCTCAGCTTCGGCAAGATCCGCCGGGAGGAGGACATCATGTGGAGCTTCGCACCCCACGACATCTCCATGATCCTCACCCTGGCCCAGGAGGAGCCGGAGTACGTGATGGCCACGGGCGGCAACTACCTGCACAAGAAGATCGCGGACGTCACCACCACGCACCTGGAGTTCGGAAGCGGGCTCAAGGCCCACGTGTTCGTGTCCTGGCTCCACCCCTTCAAGGAGCAGACGCTCGTGGTGGTGGCCGATAAGAACATGGCCGTGTTCCGCGACACCGCGCCCTGGGGGCAGAAGCTCCTGCTCTACCCGCACAACATCCAGTGGCACGACGGCGTGCCCGTGCCGGACAAGAAGGACGAGACGAAGGTGGTGGTCGAGGAGAGCGAGCCCCTGAAGGCCGAGTGCTCCCACTTCCTCGCGTGCATGGCCACGAGGAAGACACCGACTACGGACGCCCGTGAAGGCATCGAGGTGCTCAAGATTCTCAAGGCCGGCCAGGACTCGCTCAATGCCGGCGGGAAGAAGATCTTCCTGGCGGAGGCCTACGCGAAGCCGAGGAACTACACGGTGCACGAGTCGAGCTATGTGGACGACGACGTGCTCATCGGCGAGGGGACCAGGATCTGGCACTTCAGCCACATCCTGTCGGGAACGCGGATCGGCAGGGGGTGCAGCATCGGCCAGAACGTGGTCATCGGGCCGGACGTGAGCCTGGGCAACGGGTGCAAGGTGCAGAACAACGTGTCCGTCTACAAGGGCGTGAACCTGGAGGACAACGTGTTCTGCGGGCCGTCCATGGTGTTCACCAACGTATTCAACCCCCGGGCCCACATCCCGCGCATGGACGAGATGAGGCCCACCCTGGTGAAGAAGGGGGCCACCATCGGGGCCAACGCCACCATCGTGTGCGGCTACACCATCGGTGCCTATGCCTTCGTCGGGGCGGGCGCCACCGTGACCCGCGGAGCGCCGGACCACGCGCTGATGGTGGGCAACCCGGCCAGGCAGATCGGCTGGATGTGCGAGTGCGGCAACCGGCTCGACGAGAAGCTCGCCTGCTCCCACTGCGGCAAGGCGTACAGGAAGCACGGCCAGGGCCTGAAGATCAAGGCATGAGCCCCTGATCCGCCGGTTCCCTCTTCCCCGGGAAGAGGGGTAGGTTTTTCCACTATCACATTGTATTGAGAGGAGGGTTCGTTTCCATGGACTATTCCATCAGCCCTGACGGTAAAAAGTATCCGCTCCCCAAGAAGGGAGATTATACCAAGGAGTTCGAGCGTCTCAGGAAGATCGCCGCAGCCCAGAAGAAGAAGGGCAACGAGATCGTGGTGGTCATGGGCCTCGGCTTCGTGGGCGCGGTCATGGCCGCCGTGGTGGCCGACAGCACCGATAAGAAGGCGGGAAAGCCGAAGAAGTTCGTCATCGGCATGCAGCGGCCCAGCCCCCGGAGCTACTGGAAGACCCCCATGTTGAACTCGGGCGTGTCCCCGGTCAAGGCCGAGGACCCCGAGGTGGACATCCTCATCCGGCGCTGCGTGCTGGAGCGGAAGAACCTCATCGCCACCTACACCTACGACGCGCTGAGCCTGGCCGATGTGGTGGTGGTCGACGTGCAGTGCGACTTCCTCAAGGCCGAGCTCGGCAACTGCACCACGGGCAGGGCCGAGATCGCGGCCCTGGAGGAGTCCATCAAGATCATCGCGGGCAAGATCCAGCCCTCCTGCCTGGTCCTCATCGAGACCACCGTACCGCCGGGCACCACGGAATACATCGCGTACCCCATCATGAAGCGGGCCTTCACCGGGCGCGGCATCGCATCGGAGCCGCTCCTGGCGCACAGCTACGAGCGGGTCATGCCGGGCAGGGACTACGTGAAGTCGATCCGCGACTTCTGGCGCGTGTGCAGCGGCATCAACGACGAGAGCAGGGCCCGGGTGGAGCGGTTCCTCTCCGAGGTGCTCAACGTGGAGCGGTTCCCGCTCACCGTGCTCGACCGTCCCATCGAGAGCGAGACGGCCAAGATCGTGGAGAACAGCTACCGCGCAACCATCCTCGCCTTCCTGGACGAGTGGAGCACCTTCTGCGAGAAGAACGGGGTGGACCTGATCAAGGTCATCGGCGCCATCAAGGTGCGGCCCACGCACTCCAACATGATCTTCCCGGGCCCGGGCATCGGCGGCTACTGCCTGCCCAAGGACGGCGGCCTGGGCGTGTGGGCGTACCGTCACCTCATGGGCTTCGAGGACGAGAACTTCCATATCACGCCCAAGGCCATCGACATCAACGACACGCGGGCGCTGCGCGCCGTGCAGCACGTGCGCGACGCGCTGCGCAACATGGGCAGGATCGTGGCGGCCTCCACGGTGACCATCCTGGGCGCATCCTACCGCGAGGACGTGGGCGACACGCGCTACAGCGGCTCCGAGCTCATCGTGCGCAAACTCGCCGAGATGGGCGCCGACATCCGGGTGCACGACCCCTACGTGGAGCACTGGTGGGAGTTCGAGGCCCAGGACACGTACCCGGCGGTGGGGGCGAGCTGGGCGCGATTCTTCCGCAACCAGGACATGCTCAAGGACCTGCGCATCGCCACGGACCTGAGCAAGACGCTGAAAGGCTCGGACGCCGTGGTGCTGGCCGTGCGGCACAAGGACTACCTGAACCTGGAACCGGACAGGGTGGTGAAGATGATCGGCGGGCCTGCGGCCATCGTGGACTGCTTCGGCATCCTGGACGATGAAAAGATCCGGCGCTTCTTCAAGCTCGGCTGCGAGGTCAAGGGCCTGGGCCGGGGTCACATCCAGCGCATCAAGGAAGAGGTGCGGACGAAGAAAGACTGAGCGAAGGGGGAGGTATGCACGTGATCAAGAGAACGTCTGTGCGGGGAATGACGATCCTGGCGGTCATGGCAGTGCTGATGCTGTTCTCCGGCATGGCATCCGCCCAGCAGGTCCAGGTCACCCCCATACCCGGGTCTTCACCCGCCCTGACGACGCAGAGCCAGCAGCCCCTCATCCAGGAAAAGAAGGCCGAACAGCCCCCGGTGCCCCAGGGCCCGTCATCCGCAGAGACGACCTCCGAGTTCGAGCGGTTCATCAGCGAGACCGCGGGCACGGACATCTCTCAGTACGGCTATGACCTGTTCAGAAGCCCACCCTCCACCTTTGCGCCGGTCGACGAGGTGC
>Ga0209604_1002557_pt1 | contig 13200 bp, 9 predicted proteins | sample AD_UKC097_MetaG_FD_184405 | JGI IMG/M metagenome (GOLD analysis project Ga0209604, IMG submission 184405) | Active sludge microbial communities of municipal wastewater-treating anaerobic digesters from USA - AD_UKC097_MetaG (SPAdes) (version 2) | ecosystem: Engineered > Bioreactor > Anaerobic >... | reverse complement strand
ACCTATCATACAAAGGTTCCGCCTCGAGCAGTTGCGCAGTATATTCTTCATTACACAAATCCTGGAGACATTATCTTAGATGGGTTTTGTGGGAGTGGAATGACAGGAATAGCAGCTCAACAATGTAATTCCTACAAACAATCTGCTCTTGATATTTCCAAAGGAAAATCGTTTGGTCCAAGGTTTTATATTCTCGGGGATCTATCTCCGGCAGCAACATATATAACTTACGGTTACAACAACACTTTTGATCCATCATTTTTCAAGAAAGAGGTTGAACGAATATTAGAAGACGTTGAAAAACAATTAGGTTGGCTTGTTGAAACAAATCACGCTGCCACGAACATTAAAGGTAACCTCAATTACGCAGTGTGGTCAGATGTTTATTTATGTCCCAACTGCGGAAAAGAAGTCGTTTTTGCAGAAGAAGCACTGGATCTGGAAAATGAATTGGTAAAGGATGAATTCCCATGTCCACATTGTGGATTAGCGTTGCGTAAATCAATTATTAAAAGAGTAATTGAGACTTATTACGATGTATCACTAGAAAAAACCATGCAAAGATATAAACAAGTTCCCATTCAAATTAATTATTCGGTGGGTAAAAAAAGATTTAGAAAAAAAGTAGACACTTTTGACCTTGAAATTATTCAACGTGCAGAACAAGTGGCCTTAAAAAGTTCACCATTCGTCATTCCTATGTTGTTTAGGGAAGGTTCTTGGGGGGATCAATGGCATAGCTGTCTTCATCATCAATTCTCAACGCATGCTCATCACTTCTTTTCTGCTCGTCAGCACATAATTGCAGATGCTATTCTGAAACGACTAAATCCTTACGAACCAACTCATAAAGCAATTCTGTTTTTATTGACTAGCTGTTTGCAAAAAGCCTCAAAGTTAATGGTCTTTAATGCAGATGGAATTGGTCGTGTACAGAAAGGCACGTTATATGTTTCTTCAATTTGGCAAGAGATGAATCTAATTCATCTAATGCGAATCTCTCTAAAGGATTTGCTAAGAGCTACAAATGAGGGTTTATGGCAATTTAATAGTTCCAATGACAGTTCAAAAGGGATAATTACCACTGGTTCAACAACATCACTCCAGATTCCTTCCGGTTGTATAGACTACATTTTTACTGATCCACCTTTTGCTGATAATATTCCTTATTCGGAATTAAATTTTATTTGGGAAGCAGCATTAAGAGTTTTTACATCTACTACGCGCGAAGCTGTTGTGAATAAGACTCAAGGAAAGACGCTCGCAGATTACCAAGATCTTATGGAGAATTGCTTTAAGGAATACTTACGAGTCTTAAAATCAGGTCGATGGATAACAGTTGAATTTCACAATTCCCAAAATGCAGTGTGGAACGCAATACAAGAAGCATTGTTGAGGGCTGGGTTCGTAATCGCAGATGTAAGGACACTGGATAAGAAACAAGGAACCTTTAAACAGGTAACTACATCTGGTGCGGTGAAACAAGATCTAATCATCTCTGCGTACAAACCCAACGGTAACCTCGAAGAAAATTTTCGTTTGAAGGCTGGAACAGAGGACGGCGCCTGGGAGTTCGTGCGTTACCACCTGGGCAAGCTGCCGGTGATTAACCTCGTCAACGACGCCCCGGCGGTCAACGCCGAACGCCAGGCGTTCCTGTTGTTTGACCGCATGGTGGCATTCCACATCCAGCGTGGGGTTATGGTACCCATTTCCGCGCCTGAATTCTATGCTGGTTTGGACGAGCGTTTCACCCGCCGAGATGGTATGTATTTCCTCCCTGACCAGGTGGCGGAATACGACCGCGCCGTTCTGGATTCGGGTAAACCTGCCCAATTCTCGCTTTTCGTTTCTGATGAAAAAACCGCCATTACCTGGCTCAGGCAGCAGCTTGATCCTGCCTCAGGCGGCGAACCCAAAACCCAGGGCGACCTGACCAACGACTTTAACCGGATCATGAATCGCGCTAAGCATGAGCAACCCCTGGAATTGATCGAGATACTCAAGCTGAACTTCCTGCAAGACGCAGACGGCAAGTGGTACGTCCCGGATCACAATAAAGCCAGCGACCTGGAGAAAGTGCGCCAGCGCGCCTTATTAAAAGAGTTCAAAGAATATACCGAAAGCACTGGCCGGCTGCGCGTCTTCCGCAGCGAAGCCGTGCGGGCCGGCTTTGCCGATTGCATCAAGCGTCAGGACTACGAGACCATCATCACAGTAGCTGAACGTCTGCCCGAAGACGTGTTGCGTGAAGACCCCGATTTGCTAATGTATTATGACAGTGCGTTGTTGAGGAAGAAATAGGGGTTTAAGGAGATGAGGATGATGAGGCAAAGTCGTCAAACATTTGACATTTCAACTGATTCATGCTATAAAATAAGCACATCCCCCCTGCTCCTTCGGGCGCAGGGTGCGAGGCGGCGAATAACCGCCTCTGCTTATTTAAGCAAGAGATCCCAATCATTAAGCAGGGTGTCTTTTCAGACAACCAATTTCAAAGCTTAATCAAAGATCAAAACAGAAAGTTCCTTAAACCACCCAGTTGGTAAAAAGGAGGCCAAAATGGGGTTTGAGACACCGATTACGATTGAAAAAGTCATTCAAGGCATCCAGGAAAACAAATATGTTCTACCTGCCATTCAACGCGAGTTTGTTTGGGACACGGAACAGATTGAGAAATTATTTGATTCCCTGATGCGCGGTTATCCGATCGGTTCGTTTTTATTTTGGAAAATCGAGCCGGATCATCTCAAGGACTTCCAATTCTACCGGTTTATGGATCGTTTCCATGAGAGGGATTACCGACATAATGAACCGATTGAGTTGGTGGGCGGGAACAGCGTAACTGCAGTGCTGGATGGGCAGCAGCGATTAACGGCATTAAATATTGGGTTGAAGGGTTGGTATGCGAACAAGATGCCCTATTACCGTTGGAACAGCGATTATGCTTTTCCTGAGAAGCGTTTGTACCTTAACCTGCTTAATCCCCCAGATGAGAACGGAAACGCTTATGAATTTAAGATGCTGCAGGATAAAGAAGTAACCAATATTGAAGGAAAAAAATATTGGTTCCGTGTCAGTGAAATCTTCAAGTTTAAAGAATTGCAAGACGCAATGTATTATTGCATCGAAAACGGTCTAACCGCTGATAAGCGGACATTCCCATCCAGCGCTTTGATGGAGTTGTATCGTATTATCAAAGAAAAACCTTTGATCAATTATTTTCTAGAAGAAAGCCAGGATCTGGACAAAGTATTGAACATCTTTATCCGGGTCAATTCGGGAGGAACTGTACTCAGTTATTCCGATATGCTACTGTCCATTGCAACAGCAGCCTGGAAAAAGATTGATGCGCGCAAAGCGATCTATGAGCTTGTAGAAGACTTGAATGATATTGGTGAAAAATTCACCCTGAGCAAAGATTTTGTTTTAAAATCATGCCTGGTATTGTGCGATATCCCAGCTATTGAATTCCGTGTTTCCAATTTCACACGAGAAAACATGGAAAAGATAGAGAATTATTGGGAATCGATATCCAAAGCGTTGAATGAAACTGTCAAACTGATTTCCAGTTGGGGGTATAGCTGGCAAACCCTGGTTTCGGCTTATGCCATTATCCCCCTGGCCTATTACATCCATAAACAAGGCAGCCCTTCAAATTTCATTTCCTCGAATAAATACGCTGAAGATCGAACATTGATGCGCAAGTGGCTGCAAATCGCCTTACTAAAAAGAACATTTAGTGGGACACCGGACAACGTTTTACGACCTGTTCGTAAGGTTATCCAAGAGAATTTAAATAGCTTTCCGTTTAATGCAATTTTGGAAGAACTAAAGGGCACAACAAGATCCATGCAATTTGATGCCGCTGAATTAGACGGGTTGATGTCTTACCGTTATGAACAACCTTACACTTTCAGTGTTCTCACCTTCTTATACCCCTGGCTCAAATATGATCAACAATTTCATGTTGACCATATTTTCCCGCGGGCGATGTTCACAACTAAAGAGTTAAGAAAGCACAACATTCCTCAAGAGAACTGGCACCTTTGGCTCGACCATTATAATGATCTGGGAAACTTACAACTCCTTCAAGGACCAGTGAATATCGCTAAATCTGACGAGCCATTAGATTCCTGGATTTATAAAGAATACCCGACTCCAGAAAAACTGGCGGTTTATAAAGAACTCCACTTCATCCCGGATTGTTCCTTGAAGTTTGAAGATTTTCCCACATTTTTGGAGGAACGAGAAAAGATCATACGAACCAAGCTGGCAAATGTACTTGACGTCCATTTAAGCGAGTAGGAATGCTTCAGCGAATTCTATCTCTTTTTCCACCTCAAACCCATCCCCTCACCCTGGTCAGCGATCCGGATCGCCTGCTGGCTGGTGAAACGCTGATAACAGAATTGACGCGGCGCGGGTTTCAGGTCATCCAGGAAGAGGACCCAGTGCTCTTGCGCCATCGCATTGAGGAAGCACGGCCGTTCACGTTGGATCATCCAATCATCGTAACCACCACCGCTGCATTGGAAGACCTGCCATACGACCTCTATCAGTGCGCTTATCGAATCAATCTGTCATTGCATCAATATTATCCCAACCTGGCCTACCCGGTGCTGCAAACGCTCAATCCAGATCAAATTGAAAAACTGGCATCCTGTCAACCACCAGTTAAAACATTGAGCCGGCAAAAAACCATGGATTACTTGCTGCATGAGGTCTTTAATGCTGATCCAGTTGCATTAAGTCAACCGCATGCGCTGATTGCCTGGTTGAATGACTATCATCACCAACAGTCTTCCCTTCCTGAACTTCTAAGAACCGACTTGGTAGAGCACTTGAAGGAATTTCCTGAATATCAGGGGTGGGATATCGATCTTCTCATCAGGGATGCTCAAGCTTTCCAGGATTTTATCCAAAACCAGTGGCAGGAATCTGTTGAGCAATCCTTGTCAGGCAGACAAATCAAAGAAACCGCATCTGCTTACCACGTTTCCTTTGACCGCAACCCTCACTTGCAAGACCTGCTACCGGCTCTGGTTCGCCAGGGAACCATCCAACCGCTAAAAATTGTCGACAAAAACAGTTTACCCAACTGGGCGCAACCCGGTGTTACACTGGTGGATGTGCGTATTCAACGCTTCACAACGCTTTTAGAAGATTTAGATAACCGTTTGACGACAATAAAATCTGACCCGCATGTACAAACGGGCTGGAGTGTCTGGTATGAATTTGCTCGAGATTGGGCAGAACTGTGCAGCTATCATTCACAAACCGATCTCACCATCCAGTTGTCGCAAAAAGAGACTTTCCGAAGACTAGTTCGTGATGTAGATCCGTTTTTTGCAGCTTGGTTGAGAAACAACTATGGCCCTCTTGGTGCTCAACGTCTGCCCAAACCACACCATGTTCATCATATACCCCATTACCTGGCTTACCTCCGCAATCTTGGCCAAATTGAGCGGATTGTCCTACTGGTTCTGGATGGATTGTCTCTGACCGATTGGCAGGTGATTAAGTCCGTGTGGGCAAGACGGCATACGAATTGGGAAATGAAAACCGAGACACTTCTCGCCCAGGTACCCACAATCACTTCCATTTCCAGATATGCATTGATTTCTGGACTTCGGCCGGCAGATTTCGCAACTGATCTAGAGCATTATGTGTCGGAAGCTCGCGCCTGGGAATTGTTCTGGTCTAGAGAAGGAATCGCAGAAACTGCTTGTAAGTTGTTACCGCTTTCTTATGATCGGCAAATTGACCAACAGCCTGAAATGCAGGATCCGAGGGTAAATTTCTGGTGTTTGATCGATGATACGCCCGATAAACTGGCGCATAATGCCACCCTTGGTGCAGCCGATCAACAATCCTCTCTCCGTCTGTGGCTCGACCCAGCTCACGATCAAAATTCCCTACCACTTGAAAAACTGATCGACTCATTTCTGGATCGAGGTTATTCAGTGTTTATTGCCAGCGATCACGGACACGTGGAAGCCACGGGGTTTGGTCAACCATCTGAAGGATTGCTGGCACAGACACGCGGAAAACGAGCCAGAATTTACATGGATAGACTGGCAGCTTTACGAGTTCAAAGCGCTTTTGCAAATACCATTCTGTGGGACAACGATGGAATTTTGCCAGATCAGATGACCGCACTAATGCCGGCGGGACGAGATGCCTTTGCTCCCAGCGGAGAAGTCGTTGTCACTCATGGCGGTATTTCAATCGATGAAGCAATTGTCCCTTTTATTCAAATATCGAAAGCGAGTTCTTAATGGATAAAGGTATTGGATTTAGCCGAACGATAAAGTTGGATTGGTTGGATGTTACTGCATCCTTGTGTGTTCAGAATATTGAACCGCTCAAAATCAGGCAACATTTGGCTGAAACGATTTCAGGAACTGTTCACGGGATAGATGCCCAGCGGAAAACAATCGATGTGTTATCGGCAATTTGGGTGAAGACAGAAAAGAGTGCTCCGAAAATTCGCCAACAAGCTTTAGCCATATTTCCAACCCTATCCTCATCCGAAGAGCGGATGTGGCTCCATTATGGCATGACGTTGGTTTGTTATCCGTTTTTTCGAAAATGCACAGCAGCCATCGGCCAGGTCAGCCGGACTGACGAATTAATCACTAGAAAAATGATCAAAGACCGAATCGCTGGCGATTATGGACATCTGGGAGCATTGGACCGATCCGTTGAACGCATTATCGCCTCGCTGACCAATTGGGGAGCGTTAGCAAATACTGAGCAGAAGCAGAATTATCGGATCGTTCTACGCCATTATTCATCTACCGAAAATTTACAAAGCTGGCTATTAACCTGTGCACTTCATGCCCATCCATCCGAAGCAATACCATTTGCTGACCTGATCCATTTGCCTGAGCTTTACCCGTTCAAAATTACTATTGGCGTGGATAATCTGCGAAGGGATTCGCGCTTTGAGGTTCAACGCCAAGGCGGTGGGCTGGATATGGTAAAAATAGCCGAAACTAAAAAATAAAAGAGGATAACAAATGTCAAATTCATTAATTGTGAGCATAGCATTCCGAAAGGTTAATTGTGACTCAAATGGGTGTTTGTGAACAGGACCAAATGCATTTCGAGTTTCCTGACGCATTTCAAAACGCTTTTTGAAGGGTGTATGTAGTCGCAGGATAAGTAAATCATCTCTTATCTACCAGTTTTAAATGTTAGCGGTACTCACAGTGACTTGGGGATTAAGGTCGTAAAGCAAACCTTACTTGCATTTATTCTACCGGCGATAAACAACCAACCCCACTGCACGAGAATTAATCGCAAATTGGGGAAAATTACGCCTTATATCGAAAAAGGATGAAACATGAATGCTAAAGCGTGGGGAATTGAATTTGTCAATGCCTTAAATAATAACGATTGGGATGAAACTATCAGAATAAAGAACGAATCGGTACCCGATAAAATCTACAAGTATTTTCCATTATATAACGACACTCATTCAAAATTTTCCGAAGAGAATAAGCTCAGATTGGATAGTCTGGAAAACCAAAATATATGGGCATCCACACCTAAGAAATTAAATGACCCATTTGAATTAAAAGCGTTGACCCTAGACATAAAGCGCATCGAAAGAGCCGGTTGGGATGTCAAATTATGCGAGAAAATTATCAACCAGCTTTCAAGCAATATATTGGTCTGTTGCTTTAGCAATGGAATTCGAAAAAGAATCCCTTTATGGGCCCATTACGCTAATAATCACCAGGGATTTTGCATTAAGTATGGAATATCTGATAAGAATCAAATCTTTCCGGTTCTTTATTCTAATCAAAGATTAATCTCGGCAACAATTGTCACTAAGTTGTGTCAGGCTTTTTTAGATGGTTATGAGCAGAGAAAAGAGCCCGGTTCGGATTTTTGGCATTATTACCGAATTTTATTTCTCACTTTTTGCACGAAAAGTTCAGAATGGAAATATGAACATGAATACAGGGTTTTTGATTTTAACGAAGAAGAAGAGAAACCTGGGAAAACAATACCTTTGTCATCAACTGGTTTACATGTCGAAAAAATATTTATTGGCATGAATTGTGCTGCTAAATACGAGAAAGAATTAGTCAGAATCGGAAAATTGCAAAATTGTCCAGTTTATAAAATGGGAATCGTTGAAAATTCTGTGTACTATTCAATGAGACCTAGAAAAATGAGATATTAGGGGAGAGCAAAGCAGATAACCTTCCTGACCCCTTCCAGCTAGGCTTCATTGAAAGGCGCTAATCAAATAATACCAGCACATCGATCTCAAGGCCTTGGACTATACCATAACAATATGAGTGTTGAGGTCAGGGGGTATCGTCCCTGGCGAGTGGGTGATATTCTCAAAACCATCAAGGACAATCCAACAGAGAACGATGTGTCACTCCGTTGACCCGTTCCCCCTTAAGACTCTAGGGGATCAAAGTGGATGGAACAGAGTGCACTTCGTTCCCATGGATCAAGATGGTTTTTCCTTGCACAAAAAAAATATGCCGATTTATTTGTGTAAATATTTCTAGTCTCTCATCCGCTAGATTCTCCATTTGACCTATGTATGGTGGTGCAATTTATGCCCATTTAGAGTCAAGTTTTCGGGATAGAATGGTCATTCTCGGTCGAATAGTATTTCCATATCTCTTTACGGTAAAAGGTGCTTCAGTGCTCTTCCTATTCAATCAACGTCTGCAGTAACGTTTGCGTCAACGTCTGCGGCGTGTCAACAAGGCGTCTGTGGCACGTCAGCGAGGACGAAGACCTTTATTTTTTGTCGATATTAATATTTTGCTTTGTCCTGGACTTTGAAATCATCAACCAAACAATATGATACGTCATTCAGATTTTTAGGTCATTTAACCTTCAGGTCAGTTAACCTAAATACCAGGTAGATGCGCAATAATCCTCTATTGCTGGACGATCACTCACTTTCACTGTATGATTAACTTGTAGTAAATCGCATTCTGTGAACAGTCCGTGAAACTTGATCAATCCCGATTTGAATATTACATCACCCCCGAGCAAGCCGCAAAACAGCTTCGGTTGGATTTGGATTCCATTTATCAGTTGGCCGATGAAGGAAAACTTCAGGCAGCCGTGATGACCGATGGAAGTATCGGCATCAGTCAAATCAGCGTGAATCATCTGCTGCCCAAGGAAGCCTTACCTGAATATCAGCTTAATGCCGATCTGAAAGGCGTTCCGATCAGCATCAATGAAGCCGGCCGGAAATACAAGCTCAACACTTCCACACTCACGCGCTGGATGCAACGCGGTCTAATCCACCAATTGGGCAAAGATGGTCGAAAGACACTGCTGGATGAAGCAGACGTGGCTTACTGTGCCAGTGTTTATCGCCAAAACGGTGGCCAGGGCAAATGGGCATTTGATGACTCAGGACGTCCATATAAAAAGTAATCTCCCAAATAATCACTACAAGATAATGATTAACATGGAGTAATGTGCTACAATAAATTCAACTGATGAGGTTGATTTTTTTACCTCAAAATACTCCAAGTTAGTTTGAATCATGTAGAAAAAAGAGAATGCATGACAGAAATAATACGTTTTGGACTCGATCTAGGAATGGGAGCGCTCAAGCTGCATGGGAATCAGCAAAGCATTCAATTGATCTCTCAGGTCGCAGTCAATAATGGTCCGCTGGTAGGGCGCATGCTGAGGTTGGGCAGTTCCCGCCTGCCGCTGCGGATCGCTTTGCCGTCGGGAAGCACGTTCTTTGTCGATAGCGGTGCACATGACAGCGGACGGCCTGTCGAGAACCTAAGTATGGACCGTTTTGCCGGTTCACTAGAAATGCTGGCGCTTTTCTATGGGGCATTCACCCGCTTAATTCAATGATCGGGGGATATTTCTCAGCCGGTCAGCATTACCTGTGGTTTGCCATTGGATACGCTTTCCGGAGTGGAAGCACGAGCCACGGGGGATAGCATTCAGCGTTGGATGAAGGCAAATTACATCTGGAAAGCCAATGACCAGGAAAACCACCTGAATGTGACTGAGGTTAGGGTTACTTCTCAGCTGGCGCATCACAAACTTCTTCCTTTCCTCAGTATGCGATTATCGGGGGTAAATGCAAGCCTTGAAAAGTTTTTCCACATCCTCTTTTGTGAATGTTTCAATGGGATGTTTTTGAAACTTGGGTGTTGCGATTTCTTTTGCGGGATTAGGGAACTTGAACTCCACCTGCAGCCAGCCGAAAAATGATCGGAATGTTACCCACACATTTCGAATGGATTTGGCGGAAAGCGGCTCGGAGCTTCCAGTCCAGCGTCTCGGTTTATATTCGGTCCTCAACCAGGCCATATAGCCGGTCAGGTCGGACGATTGAATTTCCGACACCTCTCGGTCTCCGATATATTTCAACCAATGGCCAAGAGTGAACTCATAGGAGGTAATTGTGCGCTGGCTTAATCCCTCTGCTGTTTTGAATTTTAGGAAGCCTTCAATGGCTTTTGCCAATGAAAGTGAAACTTTGGATTTTGACGTACCCGGCGAACTGCGGTTCATAAGAAATTCCTCCATTTTTGGAAAAATGTCTACCGCTGTGCGACAGGCTAACAAAAAACCAGAGCCCGACGGACTCTGGTTTGACTCTAGTAGCGGGGAGTGGATTCGAACCACTGACCTCCGGGTTATGAGCCCGACGAGCTGCCACTGCTCTACCCCGCAGTGCTTAGTATTATAGAATAAAAAATCTAAAAGTCAAGCTTTATGCCAAACCTTATCCAGGGGTGAACGCTCGTACATATCTCAAAACATTTCCCCTATCCTGCTGCACTAAAATCTCTATCAGGTGGTTTTTTCGATCACCCAAAAGTGGGAAAGCCCCATACGCTGCAAAGGCGTTTTCTCAAGGGCTTGCAGCACAGCCCTCAGAGCTTTGCCCAATCGCGGCCGGCGCTCGATGATATTATCGTAGGCACCAAAGATGGTTCTTTTGATCACGACTTGCACCGGCAGCCCGGCAAACAGGCGTGCCAAATCCGCACGCGTATAGACCCGCACATGCGGCGCGAGTTTATCCCGCAGACGGCGGGGCAGATAGTTGACCAGCGGGATATTGCCAAAATGATATTTGCCGCGCCAATAAATGCCATGCGTCTCAAAGGGATAGCCGCGGTTAGGGCAAAAGAGCACAATGCGTCCGCCCGGTCGCAGCACGCGCACCATCTCACGCACCGTGGCTTGGTCATCCTGCACATGCTCCAGCACCTCATGGCTGAAGACTAAATCTATGCTGCCAGTGGGGAAGGGCAAATGCTCGCCAGCGCCACAAACCACTAGCTCCGCAAAAGCATGGCTTTCTTGCACCCGTGGGAACTCGATATCCAGCCCGACAGCTTGCCGGCTCAGCGGCACCAAGTGGCGCAGATACGTCCCAACTCCGCTGCCATCCACGAGCACCCGCCCATTGATGTGCTCTCCGGCTGCCTCACGCAGCATGGCAAAGCGGCGCTCCTGCCCAGCGCGCCAGACGTGCGAAGGCTCGCCTCGCTCGGCGGCTTTTTCCAAGTTTTCGGGGATGACCTGCGGCATAGGCTTTATTCTACCAGTTTGCCATCCACATAACGAGCATTTATTTCCAATCGACGCCCATCTTAGCACGGCCGCGCAGGTATTTTTCTACAGCAATGCCAGCGGTGGCTCCGTCGGCTGCGGCAATCACAGCTTGCTTGATATGCTGGCAGAGCACGTCCCCCACCGCAAACACGCCCGGCACATTGGTTTGGAACTCGCGATCGACCAAAATGCAGCCTTGCGCGCTGGTTTCGATTTGCCCTTGCAAGAAATCTGTGATGGGCACGCCGCCCTGCAAATAGATAAACACACCTTTTACTACCAGCTTCTGCTCACCTTCTTTGCCGCGTTGGGCGTAAGCAATACCCTCCACATGCGTGTTGCCGTATATCTCGTGTATGGCTGCACCCAAAAGCACTTCGATCTTAGAATTAGCTTTTAGTTCGGCGATCAGCTCTTCTGAAGCCACTAGCTCCGGCGTTGGGCAGAGCAGTGTAACCCGGCTGGCAAAACGTGCGAGATAGAGCGCTTCTTCGACGGCTTCGTCATTTTTGCCTGCCACAGCTACTGCCTCGTCTTTGAAGAAAGCGGCATCGCACACCGCACAATAGGAAACCCCGCGTCCGAGGAACTCCGCCTCGCCCTTGATCAGGTTGCTGCGGCCCAATGAGCCGGTGGCAATGATGACGGCACGGGCAGGATAGACGCCAGCGTTGCCGTAGACAACCTTGGGGTTGCTGGTAAGATCGGTGCCGATAGCTTTGTCGTTCACGTATCGCGCTCCAAAGCTCTCGGCTTGAGCGCGCATTGTTTTAAGCAATTCTTTGCCACTCAGCTCTCCAGGAATGCCAGGGTAATTCGCGATCTTATTGGTGATACCCAATGCGCCGGTGGTGAGGCCCTTATCGAGGATCAGGGTGGAAAGATTTGCCCGCGCGGTGTAAATGCCGGCTGTGGAGCCGGCTGGGCCCCCGCCGATAATCACAACATCGTATACGGCTTCAGGTTGGTTTTCGCTCATCAAATTGCCTCTATTTTTTATTTAATCCAGAATAGTATAACGGACTTGAGCCGTATAAAACAGCCGCGCGTAAGGTTGGTTTTTTTCTGTATCATTTGTATGGGTAAAATCACTGTTCCAGCATGGTACCCTACGGGCAGGATGCGCACTCAGAGACCAGCGAGAACGCTATATCACTGTCATTACGAGGAGGGCGCTCTTTGCCCGACGAAGCAATCTTTTTTTACAACAGCAGAAGATTGCTTCGCCCCTGCGGCGCTCGCCTAAGGGGCTCGCAAAGACAAAATGGGCTGTGAGACCTGCGGTCAACCCGACTCGCACGGTGCCCTACGGGTAGGCTGTGCACTCAGAGACCGGCGAGAACAAGCGCTGCTCTGGTTCCATATAGGATGTATGAGATTCGTTAAATTAATTATGCAAGCCTTGAATCTGCGTTTTAATGGTATATAATCATTTTTTGGAAATGGAGTAAGCTATGCCAATCTATACATATCAATGTGATAACTGCGGAATCCGCTTCGATCAACAACAAAAGTTTACCGATGCGCCGCTGATGATTTGCCCGGAGTGCAATGAGCCCAAGCTGCGCAAGGTTTACCAGCCAGTGGGGATTGTGTTTAAAGGTA
>Ga0209604_1002550_pt1 | contig 13223 bp, 9 predicted proteins | sample AD_UKC097_MetaG_FD_184405 | JGI IMG/M metagenome (GOLD analysis project Ga0209604, IMG submission 184405) | Active sludge microbial communities of municipal wastewater-treating anaerobic digesters from USA - AD_UKC097_MetaG (SPAdes) (version 2) | ecosystem: Engineered > Bioreactor > Anaerobic >... | reverse complement strand
CGACCTTTTCCACGTTCGCTGCATTGGGCAGCTCGAACATGGTGTCGATCAACGCCTGCTCCAAAATGGAGCGCAGGCCGCGTGCGCCGGTCTTTCGCGCCAGCGCCTTGCGAGCGATGGCCTTCAGCGCCGACGGTCGGATCTCGAGATCCACGCCTTCCATCGAAAGCAGCTTGCCGAACTGCTTGGTCAGTGCGTTCTTGGGCTCGGTCAGGATCCGGACCAAAGCATCCTCGGTCAGTTCGGCCAACGAAGCGATGACCGGCATGCGCCCCACCAGTTCGGGAATCAGCCCGTATTTGATCAGGTCTTCCGGTTCGATCTCGTTGAATACGTCGGTCAGCGAACGCTGTTTCTTGCTTCTGACCGTGGCGCCGAACCCGATGCCCGAGGCTTCCGTCCGGTTCTCGATGACTTTTTCCAGCCCCGCAAACGCGCCGCCGCAGATGAACAGGATGTTGGTGGTGTCGACCTGCAGGAAATCCTGGTTCGGATGCTTGCGCCCACCCTGGGGCGGCACGCTGGCCATGGTGCCTTCGATCAGCTTGAGCAGGGCTTGTTGCACGCCCTCACCCGACACGTCCCGCGTGATCGATGGGTTGTCGGACTTGCGAGAGATCTTGTCAATCTCGTCGATGTAGACGATGCCCCGCTGGGCGCGCTCGACGTCGTAGTTGCAGCTTTGCAGCAACTTGGCCACGATGTTCTCGACATCCTCGCCCACATAACCCGCTTCGGTCAGCGTGGTGGCGTCGGCCATGACGAACGGCACGTCGAGCATGCGTGCCAAGGTTTGCGCCAGCAGCGTCTTGCCGGACCCGGTGGGACCGATCAGCAAAATGTTGCTCTTGGCCAGCTCGACGTCGTCTTTCTTGGCCTTTTCCTTGTGACGCAGGCGCTTGTAATGGTTGTAGACGGCCACCGCCAGGGTGCGCTTGGCCTTTTCCTGACCGATGACGTAGTTGTCAAGGTTGAGCTTGATGTCACTCGGCGTCGGCAATTCACCACGGGCTTCGCGCGCCGAGCTTGCCGCTGGCAGCTCATCGCGGATGATCTCGTTGCACAGGTCGATGCATTCGTCGCAGATGAACACCGACGGCCCTGCGATCAGCTTTTTCACTTCGTGCTGGCTCTTGCCACAGAAGGAGCAGTAGAGAGTCTTGTCGGCGGAAGCGCCTTTTTTCTCGGCCATGTGGGCAATGCCTCGTTGCAGGGATTGGGAATGATAACGAAAAGAAAAGCGGCGCTTTCTTCAACAGAAAGCGCCGCCGCTGCGCCGCTGGCCACCCGCAGGCGTGACCATCAGGGCCGCTTGGCAATCACCTGGTCGATCAGGCCGTATTCCTTGGCTTCGACGGCGTCCAGGTAATAGTCGCGTTCCGTGTCGCGCTCGACTTTTTCCAGCGGCTGACCCGTGTTCTCAGCGAGGATCTTGTTCAGTTGCTGGCGGGTCTTGAGGATCTCGCGTGCCGAGATCTCGATCTCCGTCGCCTGGCCCTGGGCACCGCCGGACGGCTGGTGAATCATGATCTTCGAATTGGGCAGCGAAAATCGCTTGCCCTTGGCGCCGGCCGACAGCAGGAATGCGCCCATGCTGGCCGCGAAGCCGGTGCACAAGGTGGAGACATCCGGTTTGATGAAGTTCATCGTGTCGTAGATCGCCATGCCCGCGCTGACCGAACCACCCGGCGAATTGATGTAGAAGGAGATGTCCTTCTCCGGGTTCTCGCTCTCCAGGAACAGCAGCTGGGCCACCACCAGGTTGGCGGTCTGGTCGTTCACCGGCCCGACCAGAAAGATCACCCGCTCCTTGAGCAGACGGGAATAGATGTCATACGACCGCTCGCCACGACCGGATTGTTCGATGACCATCGGCACCATGCCCAGGCCTTGGATGTCCATTGCACTCATGTTTGCTCCTGCAGATGCCCTTACTGTATCGAAAAGGTGGTGCCCCCAGACAAGATGGGGCCTGTGCCCCGGACTGCAAGCCCGGCACAGACCCCAGGTTGATGTGGTCGTCGTCGAAGGCCAGGGCTGTCAGCCCTGCTGCCCCATCAGTTCATCGAACGACACAGGCTTTTCGGTGACCTTGGCCTTGCCCAACACGAATTCCGCGACGTTGTTCTCGATGACAACCGCCTCGACCTCGGCCATGCGGCGGTTGTCGCTGAAGTACCAGCGCACCACGTCGGCGGGTTTCTCGTAGCTGGCGGCGAGTTCTTCGACGTGGGCACGAATCTGCTCGGGTTTGGCATGCAGCTCGTTGGCGCGCACCAGTTCGGCCACCACCAGACCCAGGCGCACGCGGCGCTCGGCTTGCGGCAGGAAGACCTCGTCAGGAATCGGCGCCTTGTCGGCGTCCTTGATGCCACGCTGCCTGAGTTCGGCGCGGGCGCCTTCGAGCAGGCGTTCCACTTCGGCCTGGACCGCCGCCTTCGGCAGATCAAGTTCGGCCTTGGCGACGAGCGCGTCCATCACCGCCGTCTTGTTGCGCGCGAGCAGACGGAATTTGACCTCGCGCTCCAGGTTCTTCTTGATGTCGGCGCGCAGCGAGTCCACCGTGCCATCCTCGATGCCGAGCGACTTGGCCAGCGCCTCGTTGACCTCGGGCAGGTGGGCGGCCTCGATCTTCTTGACGGTGACCAGGAAGTCGGCGGTCTTGCCGGCGACATCCTTGCCGTGGTAGTCGTCGGGGAAGGCGAGCGGGAACGTCTTGCTTTCGCCCACCTTCATGCCGCGAACGGCCTCTTCGAATTCCTTGAGCATCTGGCCTTCGCCCACGATGAACTGGAAGTCCTCGGCCTTGCCGCCGGAGAACGGTTCACCGTCGATCTTGCCCTCGAAATCAACCGTGACGCGGTCGGTGTCCTGCGCCGCCTGGTCATGGGCGCGCAGCGAGAACGTGCGGCGTTGCTTGCGCAGGATGTCGACCGTGCGGTCGATGGCGGCCTCGCTGACCTCGGTCGAGAGTTTTTCGACCTCGGCCGTGGCCAGATCACCGATCTTCACCTCGGGGTAGACCTCGAACACGGCGTCAAAAGCCACTTCGCCTTCGGCGGCGCCTTCCTTCTCGGTGATGCGCGGCTGACCGGCCACGCGCAGCTGGGCCTCGTTGGCGGCGCTGGCAAAGGCCTCGCCCACCTTGTCGTTCATTACTTCATAGTGCACCGAATAGCCGTAGCGTTGGGCCACCACGTTCATCGGCACCTTGCCGGGACGGAAGCCGTCCATCTTCACCGTGCGGGCCAGCTTCTTCAGCCGGGTTTCAACCTCGGACTGGATCGCGCTGACGGGCAGCGTGAGCGTGATCTTGCGTTCCAGCTTTTCAAGGGTTTCTACATTCACTGCCATGGTCTTTCTCTCGTTGGTGGTGCGCGGGGGGGGACTCGAACCCCCACACCCTTGCGGGCGTCAGGACCTAAACCTGGTGCGTCTACCAATTTCGCCACCCGCGCGGGCTTGAAAACAGACACGGGTGGCCGGCACGCGTGGAGGCAAGCCCCCACACCGTCCGATCACCCGCGCGAAATCGGTCAACCTTTTATTTTAGCCGGGATCGCCCAGCCGGGACGCACGCGCTCCCGCCTTGGCTCAGGCCTCGCGCCGGACGCGGAACCAGGCCGCGTACATGGCCGGCAGGGCCAGCAGCGTCAGCGCGGTGGCCACGATCAGCCCGCCCATGATGGCCACCGCCATCGGCCCCCAGAACACCGAGCGCGACAGCGGAATCATCGCGAGCACCGCCGCCGCGGCAGTCAGCACGATCGGGCGCAGCCGCCGGACCGCGGACTCGACCACCGCGTCCCACGCCGGCACGCCGCGCGCGCGGTCCTGCTCGATCTGGTCGATCAGGATCACCGAGTTGCGCTGGATCATGCCCATCAGCGCGATCACCCCCAGCAAGGCCACGAACCCGAACGGCCGGTTCAGCGCGAGCAGCGATGCCGCGACGCCCGCGATGCCCAGCGGACCGGTCAGAAACACCAGCATCGCACGGCTGAAACTGTGCAACTGCAACATCAGCAGGGTGAAGGTGATGAACAGCATCACCGGAATGCCCGCCGCGATGGAGGCCGAGCCCTTGCTGCTCTCTTCGACCGCACCGGCCACCTCGATCCGGAAGTCGCCGCCGGAAGCCGCCCATTTGGCCTCCAGCGCCTTGAGCTGCGGCAACAGCTCGGCCGTGACCGTGGCACCCTGCAGGCCCTCGACGATGTCGCTCTGCACCGTGATCGCGTAGTCACGGCCTTCGCGCCACATCACACCCGGTTCCCAGGTGAACACCGGCTTGGCGATCTGCGTCAGCGGGATCGACTTGCCGGAGGCCGTTGGCAGGTAGGCGTTGCCGATGTCGGTGATGGCGTTTCGCTCGTCCAGCGGCTGGCGCAACACGATGTCGATCAGCTTGTCGCCCTCGCGGTACTGGCCCACGGTGGTGCCGGCCAGGATGGTGCGCGACGCCTGCGCGATCGACTGGCTGGTCACACCCAGCGCCCGGGCCTTGGCCTGGTCCACCTCCAGGCGCAGCACCTTGATCGACTCGTTCCAGTTGTCGTTGACCCCGCGGGTGTTCGGGCTCTGACGCATCACCGCCTTGACCTCGTCGGCGCGCTCGCGCAGGGCCAGCGGGTCGTGCCCGACGACGCGGAACTGCACCGGATACGGCACCGGCGGGCCGTTGGGCAGCAGCTTCACGCGCGCGCGGACCTCGGGGCATTCCTGCGCCAACAGACCCGGCAGCTTCATCCGCAAGGCTTCGCGCGCCTTCAGGTCCTGCGCCAATACGATCAGCTGTGACACGTTGGTCTGCGGAAAGATCTGATCCAGCGGCAGGTAAAAGCGCGGCACGCCCGAACCCACCCACTGGCTCACCGAGGCCACGCCGGACTCTTTCATCAGCCGGGCCTCCACGCGCCTGGCGACCTCTTCGTTGGCCGCGAACGAGGTGCCCTCCGGGAACCACAGGTCCACCAGGATTTCGGGCCGGCTCGAATCGGGGAAGAACTGCTGCTGCACCTTGCCCATGCCTGCGATGCCGAGCGCGAACAGCGCGACGGTGGCGCCGATGGTGATCCAGCGGTGTTGCACACAGGCGTTCACCAGACGGCGGAAGCCGTTGTAGAAGGGGCTGTCGAACATCTCGTGCGGCTCGTCACCCGCGTGCCCGGCCTCAGCGGCGGCCACCACGTGCGGTGGCGGTTTCAACAACAGCGTGCCGAGGTAGGGAACGAAATACACCGAGACGATCCAGCTCAGCACCAGTGCGATCACCGTGACCGCAAAGATCGCAAAGGTGTACTCGCCGGTCATGGAACGCGCGATGCCGATCGGCAGAAAACCCGCCGCGGTGATCAGCGTGCCGGTCAGCATCGGCATCGCGGTCAGTTCGTAGGCGAAGGTGGCGGCCCGCACCTTGTCATAGCCCTCTTCCATCTTGCGCACCATCATCTCGACCGCAATGATCGCGTCGTCCACCAGCAGGCCCAACGCGATGATCAGCGAGCCCAGCGAAATCTTGTGCAGGCCGATGCCCCAGTACTGCATGGCCAGGAAAGTCATCGCCAGCACCAGCGGAATCGTGATCGCCACCACCAGGCCGGGCCGGATGTCCAGTGTCCAGCGCCGCCACAACGGGTGCTGACCCGGTCGCTTGTGCAGGCCCAGGCTGATGAAGCTCACCGCCAGCACGATCGCCACCGCCTCCACCAGCACCTTGATGAACTCGTTGACCGAGTTGGCCACCGCCTTGGGCTGGTCCTGCACCTGCACCAGCTGCACGCCCAGTGGCAGGGTCTTGCCGATGCGCTCGGTGGCGGCGGCCAGCGCCTTGCCCAGCGCGATGATGTCGCCGCCCTTGGCCATCGACACCCCCAGCGCCACCACCTCCTTGCCCTGATGACGGACCTTGATCGACGGCGGATCGACGTAACCGCGTCGGATGTCGGCGATGTCGGCCAGCCGCAGCTGGTTGCCCGAGGCGCCGCGGATCGGCATCGCCTGCAGGTCCTCGATCGCATTGAACTGGCCGGCCACGCGCACCTGCACCACGTCCAGCGGCGTCTGCACGGCGCCGGCCGATTCGACCGCGTTCTGCTGCCCCAGCTGCGCCAGCACCGCGTTCATGTCCAGGCCCAGCTGCGCCAGTCGCTTCTGGGACACTTCGATGTACAGCTTCTCGTCCTGCACGCCGAACAGTTCGACCTTCGCCACGTCGGGCACCCGCAGCAGCTGCTGGCGCACCGCGTCGGCGAAGGTCTTGAGCTCGGCGTAGCTGAAGCCGTCGGCCTCCAGCGCGTAGATCACGCCGTAGACGTCGCCGAACTCGTCGTTGAAGAACGGCCCGATCACACCCTGCGGCAGCGTGCCTTTCATGTCGGCGATCTTCTTGCGCACCGCGTACCAGACATCGGGCACTTCGCCGGGACGGCTGTGGTCCTTGATCTGGAAGATGACCTGCGATTCGCCAGGCTTCGAGTAGCTGCGGATCTTGTCGGCGTAGGGCACTTCCTGCAGCGTGCGCTCGATCTTGTCGGTCACCTGCTCAGCCACCTGCTGTGCCGTGGCGCCGGGCCAGTAGGTGCGCACCACCATCGCGCGGAAGGTGAACGGTGGGTCTTCATCCTGGCCGAGCTGGAAGTACGCGGCCACGCCAAGCAGCATCAGCACGATCATCAGGAAGCGCGTCAGCGCGTCGTGCTCCAGCGCCCAACGCGAGACGTTGAAGGCTTTTTCGGGGTGGGCGTGTCTCATGGGCGCCTCACCGCGTGGCAGTGGCTGCAGACGGGGCGGATGCGGCCGTGGTCAGCGCGGGGGTCGCCATGGAAGCGGCGCCGGACGCTCCTGTTTTGATAGCTGCCGGTGGCCGATCGGCGCTGGGATTGGCTCCATTTGGCTTGTAAATCGTGACCTTTTGACCCGGTGAGAGCACGTGCACGCCGGTGGAGACCACCTGCTGGCCCGGTTGCAGCCCGCTCGCGATCACCACCTCGTTGCCGTCGGCCGTGGCGATCTGCACCGGCTGCGAACGCACCGTCAGCGTGGCCGGGTCCAGCACCCAGACCGCGCTACCCCGGCCCTCCTGGCGCAGGGCGCTGGTGGGCAGCTTGATCACGCCGGTGGCCTGGGGCGCCATGGGTTGCGGCACCACATAGACGGTGGCACCGAGCGGCAGGGCATCGGCCCCGCCGCTGGCCGGCAGGGTCACCTTGACCGGGAAGGTGCGCGTCACCGGGTCGGCGCTGGCCGCCACCTCGCGCACCGTGCCCGACAGCGCGGCACCACCCGACCAGGGCCGCACCGTGACCGTCGATCCCGCCGGCACGCGGGCTAGCTTGTCTTCCGGCACGGCAAACACCACGTCGCGCGGGCCGTCCTGCGCGATGCGGACCACCGGCGTCCCCGCTGCGACCACCTGGCCCACTTCGGCCTCGATGGCGGTGACCACGCCCGACACGTCGGCGACCAGCTGGGTGTAGGCGGCCTGGTTGCCCTGGCCCGCGAGCTGCGCCTGCGCCTGGTCCAGCGCGGCTTGCGCGGCCTTGAGCGTGGCCTCGCGGCGCTCCAGCTCGGCGCCGCTGATGAAGTTTTGGTCCTTCAGCGCCTTGTAGCGCGCCAGATCGGCCGCGGCGAGGTCGCGCTGGGTCGTCGCCGCCACCACCTGCGCACGTCCGGCGTCGGTGGCGAGCTGGTAGTCCCGTGGATCGAGCCTGGCCAGCACCTGGCCCGCTTTCACCCGCTGACCCACCTCGACCGTGCGCTGGGTGATCTTGCCCGCCACCCGAAAGCCCAGTCGCGATTCCACCCGCGCTTTCACCTCGCCCGCGTACTCCAGACCCGAGTCGAAGCTGGTCAGGCCGACGGTCAACACCTTGACCGCGCGCACCGGTTCTTCGGGCGGCGCCGGTTTCGAACAGGCCGCCAGCAGTGTGGCGACGCCCAGCAGCCCGAGAACGGATCGGACCGAAGTCCGCCGCGACGACAAGGAAGAGAACAAAGACATGGTCGATCCGGATCAGGTTAATGACTGACTGGTTAGTAATCTATGGTAATTCCTGACGCGTGTCAAGCGACAATCCAGACCGTGAGCACCGCGCCGCCCTCCCCTGAACCGTCCGCCCCGGCCCCGCTGTCGGCGCCGCCGGTCACCCATTACGAGAATTTTCCGGTCGCATCCTGGCTGTGCCCGGCGCACCTGCGCCCGGCGATCGCCGCCATCTACGCCTTCGCCCGCACCGCGGACGACATCGCCGACGAGGGCAGCGCCAGCGCCGACGAGCGCCTGCGTGATCTGGCCGCATTTCGCGCGGACTTGCAAGCGGCTGGCCGAGGTGTGCCACCGTCTGCGCGATGGCCGCGGGTGTTTTACCCGCTGGGCGACGCCATCGATCGATTCCGCCTGCCCGTGCCCCTGCTGGACGACCTGCTGCGGGCCTTCGAGCAGGACGTGGCGAAAACCCGTGACGGCTCCGGCTACGCCGACCGCGCCGAGCTGCTCGACTACTGCAGCCGCTCGGCCAACCCGGTGGGACGGCTGCTGTTGCACCTGTACGGCGTGCACGACGCGCAGGCACTGGTCCGGAGCGACGCCATCTGCTCGGCGCTGCAACTGATCAACTTCTGGCAGGACCTGGGCGTGGACATCCCGCGCGGGCGTTTTTACCTGCCCGAGGACCGCTGCGCCGCCCTGGACGTCAGTCCCCGCAGCCTGGATCAGACGCCACAGACCACGGCCCTGATCGAAGAGAACGTCCGCTGGGCGCGTGGCCTGATGCGCGAAGGTTCCCCGCTGGTGCACCAGGTGCCCGGCCGGGCCGGCTGGGAGCTGCGCCTGGTGGTGCAGGGCGGCCTGCGCATCCTCGACAAGATCGAGGCGCTGCGATACCGCACCCTGAAAACCCGCCCGCGCCTGCGCGCCTGGGACCTGCCGGTGCTGCTCTGGCGGGCGCTGTGGATGTGACAATCGGGCTTGTCACCGGCCCCAAGTCACCGGTGACTTTCCGAACCCGTTCATGACGCCTGAAGCCTACGTCCAGCAGAAAGCCGCCGCCTCGGGCAGCAGCTTCTACTACGCCTTCCTGTTCTTGCCCAAACCCCGGCGTGCGGCGATCACCGCGTTCTACGCTTTCTGCCGCGAGGTGGACGATGTGGTCGACGAGGTCAGCGACCCCGGCGTGGCCCGCACCAAGCTGGCCTGGTGGCAAAGCGAAGTGGCCAAGGCCTTCGATGGCCAGCCCAGCCACCCTGCCTTGCAGGCATTGCAACCGCACTGCGCCACCTACGGCATCGAGCCGCGCCACCTGCTGGCCGTCATCGAGGGCTGCCAGATGGACCTGGAGCAGACCCGGTACCTCGACTACCCGGCGCTGCAACGCTACTGCCACCTGGTGGCCGGAGTGGTGGGCGAAGTCTCGGCGCTGATCTTCGGCCAGACCGACCCGGCGACGACCGCCTACGCGCACCGGCTCGGGCTGGCGTTCCAGCTCACCAACATCATCCGCGACGTCGGCGAAGACGCGCTGCGCGGGCGCATCTACCTGCCGATCAGCGAACTGCAGCAGTTCGACGTGAAGGCCCACGAAATCCTCAAGCGCAACCATTCGGAACGCTTCGCCTCGCTGATGGCCTTCCAGGCCCGGCGTGCCCACGCGCTGTACGACGAAGCGCTCGCGCTGCTGCCGGCCGCCGACCGGCGTTCACAGAAACCCGGCCTGATGATGGCCAGCATCTACCGCACGCTGCTGCGCGAGATCGAGCACGACGGATTCCAGGTGCTGCACCAGCGCGTCGCCTTGACCCCGCTGCGCAAGCTGTGGCTGGCGTGGCGGGTGCAGGCGCTGGGAAAGCTGTGAGGGTTGCTGTCATCGGCGGTGGCTGGGCCGGCATGGCGGCGGCGGTCACCGCCGCCCGGGCCGGGCACCGGGTCACCGTGTTCGAGGCGGCAAGAACCCTTGGCGGCCGGGCGCGCGCGCTGCCCCTGACGCTGCCCGACGGACGCGAGATCGTGGTCGACAACGGCCAGCACATCCTGATCGGCGCCTATGCCGAATCGTTGCGCCTGATGCGCCGGGTGGGCGTGGACCCCGATCAGGCGCTGCTGCGTCTGCCGCTGGACCTGCGCTTTCCCGACGACACCGGCCTGGCCCTGCCACTCGGCCGCCCACCCTGGGACGCGCTGGCCGGCATCTTGCGCGCCCGGGGCTGGAGCTGGGGCGACCGGCTGTCGCTGCTGCGGGCCGCAAGCGGCTGGCGGCTCGGCGGATTTCGCTGCGGGCCGCGAATCACCGTGGCGGAACTGTGCGCGCCACTGTCCGCGCGATTGATGCACACCTTCGTCGAGCCGCTGTGCGTCTCCGCGCTCAACACGCCGGCGGCGGCGGCCAGCGGCGCAGTCTTTCTGCGCGTGCTGCGCGATGCCCTGTTCGGCGGGCCCGGCGGCTCGCACCTGCTGCTGCCGCGCACCGATCTGGGCGCGCTGTTTCCGCAGGCCGCAGCCGACTGGTTGCTGGCACATGGACACGAGGTGCATCTCGGCTGGCGCGTGCGCGCGCTGACGCCAGATGCCCCGGCGGAATCGACAACCTGGCGCGTGGACGGCGGTGAGGCCTTCGAGCGGATCATCCTCGCCGTTTCAGCATCGGATGCAGCCAAGGCCAGCGTCGAATGGTCACGGCACGCTGCGGAACCGATTGCATCGAACCTGGCCAGATGGGCCGCCACCGCACAGGCGCTGCGCTTCGAAGCCATCACCACGGTTTACGCCGTGGCCGATGCCGGCCTGCCCCGTCCGATGCTAGCCCTGCCCAGCGGACCCGCGTGGCCCGCGCAGTTCGTCTTCGACCGTGGTCGCCTCGGCGGGCCGCAGGGCCTGCACGCCTTCGTGGTCAGCGCCAGCACCGGCGAGCGCGAGGCGCTGCAGGCCCAGGTGGTGGCCCAGGCGCACGAACAGCTCGGTCTGCGCATCCGGCCCCTGCGCAGCATCACGGAAAGGCGCGCCACCTTCGCCTGCACGCCCGCCCTGCGCCGCCCGGCGATGCGGATCGCGCCCGCCCTGCTGGCCTGTGGCGACTACATCGAAGGCCCCTACCCGGCCACGCTCGAGGGCGCGGTGCGCAGCGGCGTGGCCGCTGGCGGCTTGCCCTGAATCAACAAATCGCCTCGCCACGGTAGCCGGCCGGGGGCGCGCAGGTTTAGCATGCCATTGAGGTGAGGCGCGTCCGGCGGCTCGCCCGATGTGGAAGGAGACCTGAGATGGACAAGAGCACCCTGCACAGCCTGTTTCAAAAGATGGTTGACACCGATGCGTCGGACCTGTTCCTGACCACCGGCGCGCCCCCGCACATCAAGGTCAAGGGTGAATCGTGGCCGCTCCAGATGCCCGCGCTGGCCTCGGGTCAGGCGGGCGCCGCCGCCTACTCGATCATGAGCGCGCAGCAGATCGCCGACTTCGAGCGCCAGCTGGAGGCCAACCTGTCGTACAACGCGCCCGACATCGGCCGCTTCCGTATCAGCGTGTACCGGCAGCGCAGCGAAACCGCGATGGTGGCGCGGCTGATCCACTCGACCATCCCCGACTTCGAAACCCTGGGCCTGCCGCCGGTGGTGCGCGATCTGGCAATGCTCAAGCGCGGCCTGCTGCTGGTGGTGGGCTCGGCCGGCTCGGGCAAGAGCACCACGCTGGCCTCGATGATCGACCACCGCACCCACCACAGCCAGGGCCACATCCTGACGGTGGAAGACCCGATCGAGTACCTGTTCACCCACGACCGCTGCACCGTGGACCAGCGCGAGGTCGGCACCGACACGCACAGCTTTGCCGACGCGTTGCGCAACGCGATGCGCCAGGCGCCGGACGTCATCATGATCGGCGAGATCCGCGACCGTGAGACCATGGAACACGCCATCGCCTACGCCGAGACCGGCCACCTGTGCATGTCCACCCTGCACGCGGCCAACGCGAGCCAGGCGCTCAAGCGCATCATCAACTTCTTCCCGGAAATCCTGCACCCGCAACTGCGGTTGGACCTGTCGCTGAACCTGCAGGCCGTGGTGTCGCAACGCCTGATCCCGGGCCGCGAAGGGGGCCGGGTGCTGGCCACCGAACTGCTGATGCATTCCGGGTACGTGGCCGACCTGATCTACAAGGGCGCCGTGGACGAAATCCGGCACGCCATCGAAAAGAGCACCGGCGTGGGCATGCACACCTTCGACCAGATGCTGTTGAATCTGTACAACGACGGTCGCATCGACGAAGAAACGGCCATGGCCAACGCCGACTCCCGTGCCGACCTGCGCCAGCGCATGCGGGTGCGGTCGGCGTACGACCCGCACTGAGGTGAGGTGATCATCCCCGCCCCACCGGCCTCCGTGGATCGGTACATCGCCCCTTTACCGCCCGAAGTGCAGGCCCGCCTGCACGCGGTGCGCGGCGCGATCCGGGGGGTGGCGCCGCAAGCCGAGGAGCGCATCAGCTACGGCATTCCCACTTTCTGGCAGGGGCGCAACCTGATCCATTACGCGGCGTTTGCCCGGCACATCGGCCTGTATCCGGGCGCGGCGGCGATCGCGGCGTTCGGTGAAGACTTGAAGGGCTACCGCCACGCGCGCGGCAGCATCCAGTTTCCGCTGACCGAGCCGCTGCCGCTGGCGCTGATCCAGCGCATCGCCGCCTGGTGCGTCGAGAACAATCCGCGGCCGGTCAGCGCATCGCCTGCGCGGCCAGGTCGAGCGAGCGCAGGCGCAGCGCCGGGTCAAACACGTCGCTGACCAGCATGAACTCGTCGGCCTGCGTGAGTTCGGCCAGCCGGTCCAAATCTCGGCGCACCTTGTCTGGCCCGCCGATCACCGCGGCGGCCAGAAAATCGTCGATGGCGGCGCGTTCCTGCGGGATCAGCCCGTCCATGAAGCCCGCCACCGGGGCTTGCAGGCGCTGGCGGTCGCCGGTCAGGATGCCCAGCACCCGCTGGTAGACGCTGCTGGCCAAAAATTCGGCCTCGTCGTCGGTGGGCGCGGCGATCAGCGGCACGCCGATGATCGCGTAGGGTTTGGCCAGTGTGGCCGAGGGCCGGAACAGGCCGCGGTACAGCTCCAGCGCCTGCAACAGCAGCCGCGGCGCGAAGTGCGAGGCAAACGCATACGGCAGCCCGCGCTCGGCCGCCAGGCGCGCCGAGAACAGGCTGGAGCCCAACAGCCAGATCGGCACCTGCGTGCCCGCGCCCGGCATC
>Ga0209604_1002548_pt1 | contig 13234 bp, 14 predicted proteins | sample AD_UKC097_MetaG_FD_184405 | JGI IMG/M metagenome (GOLD analysis project Ga0209604, IMG submission 184405) | Active sludge microbial communities of municipal wastewater-treating anaerobic digesters from USA - AD_UKC097_MetaG (SPAdes) (version 2) | ecosystem: Engineered > Bioreactor > Anaerobic >... | reverse complement strand
CCAGTGCGTGCAGCCGGCCCAGCCCGCCGCCGGCGCCGGTGACGATGGCCACGCGGCCGGTGAAATCGATCTTGTCCATGTTCCGTTGCTCCTTGATTGCTCTCGAACCGCGGCGACTTTAATTCACCCGCCCCACATCCCCTGTTGCGTAGGAGTCTGCGCGGCAGACTCCTGGCGGACAGAGCCGCCGCCCGTCCCGCAGCACAATGCCGCCATGGAACTGAACCACGACGTAATCGACACCCCGCCGCGCGACGCCGCCAGCGTGGTCATGCTGCGCGACGGCGCGGCCGGGCTGGAAGTATTGCTGCTGCGCCGCCACACCGATTCGGCCGTGCTGGGCGGCGCCTACGTCTTTCCGGGCGGCAAGGTGGACGCCGCCGACAGCAGCGCCGACATGCTGGCGCGGCTGGACCGCGCGCCGTCCGAGCTGCAGCCGCGCCTGGGCGAGCCCGGCCTGTCGCCCGAGCAGGCCGCCGCCTTCTATGTGGCCGCCGCGCGCGAGGCAGCCGAGGAATCGGGCGTGCTGTTCCTGCAGGTCGGTGCCGACGAGATCGCCACCCGCAGCGCCGACACCTGCGCCCGCCTGCGCGCCGGCGAGCCATTCGCCGCCCTGCTGGCCGAGGCGCAGGCCCGGCTCGACACCGACGCGCTGGCCCCCTGGTCGCGCTGGATCACGCCGCGCCGGCCCTCGGTGATGAACAAGCGCTTCGACACGCGCTTCTTCCTGGCCGCCGTGCCGCCGCTGCAGGAGGCGCGGCACGACGACTTTGAGGTGACCGAGGCGCGCTGGCTGACCCCGCGCGCCGCCCTGCGCCAATACCAGGCGCACGAGATCGACCTGGCGCCGCCGCAGATCGTCGGCCTGCTGCACCTGCTGCAGTACCGCGACGTGGCGCACGCCATGCAGGACGCCCGTTCGCGCCCGCCGCCGCTGATCGTGCCCGAGCCGGTGGAAACCGGCGACACCCGGGTGCTGTGCTACCCCGGTGACGAACACCACCCCGTGCCCACGCGCGCCCTGCCCGAGCCGGTGCCCACCCGCGTCGTCTGGCGCAACAAGCGCTTTGAGCCGCCGCAGGGCTTCAACGCCTTTCTGGACTGATGCCTTGGCAAGAATGGCAACGCCGGCGATGGCCTTTTTGATCACAACCCGGAGGGAACATGCTTGAAAATAGCGTGAACAGGCCCTAACCCCATGGAAATCCCCGACACGCCCGCGACCGACCTCGTCACCGACGAACTCGCCCTGCTGCACCGGCTGGTGCCGTTGCACGCCCAGCGCATCGTCGAGCTGGGTTGCGGCGCAGCCTACCTGTCGCGCAAGCTGCTGGCGGCGTACCCGGCCTGCCACGTCACCGGGCTGGAAGTGGACGAGCGCCAGCACGCCAGCAACCTGGCCCAGCCGCACCCGCCCCGGCTGGACTTCGTCGCCGCCGGTGCGCAGGCCATTCCGTTCGACGACGAGCGGTTCGACCTGGCGCTGATGCTGAAGTCGCTGCACCACGTGCCGCTCCAGGCGATGGACCGTGCGCTGGCCGAAACGCGCCGCGTGCTGCGGCCGGGGGGTCATCTGTATGTGTCCGAACCGGTTTTTACGGGCACGCTCAACGAGGTCGTGCGCCTGTTCAACGACGAACAGGCGGTGCGCCATGCGGCCTACCAGGCGCTGCAGCGCGCCGTGGAGGGCGGCGGCTGGCGGCAGGTGACCGAAGTCCACTTCGGCGTGCCCGTGCGCTATGCCGACTTCGACGACTTCGAACGCCGCATGACCGACGTGACCTATGCCGAACGGCGCTTTGATGCCGCCATGCGCCAGCGCGTGCGCGAACGCTTCGAAGCCCTGCAGCCCGCACCCGGCGAGCCCTTCATCCGCCCGATGCGCGTCAACTTGCTTCAAAAACAATAGCTGTCAACGCAGGTGTGAACAGCGACAGAGGCCTGATTCATTCCAAATCCTGGAGACCCCGCCATGAACCCCGCCATCCGCCGCCAGACCGTGGGCGACATCCTGCGCCGCACCGCGATCCGCCTGCCCGACAAGCTGGCCATTGCCTGCGGCGACACGCGCTGGACCTATGCCGAATTCGACGGGCTGGTGTCGCGCCTGGCCGCCGGGCTGGCGCAGCGCGGCATCCGCTGCGGCGACAAGGTGGCCGTGCTGGCGCGCAATTCACACGGCTTTGCCGCGCTGCGCTTTGCGCTGGCGCGGCTGGGCGCGGTGCTGGTGCCGATCAACTTCATGCTGAAGGCAGAAGAAGTCGCCTATATCCTGCGCCACGCCGGCGCCCGGACATTGGCCACCGATTCGGGCCTGGCGCCCTTGGCACGGGCGGCGGCCGCTATCGAAACTGAAGTGACGGACTTCATCTGGCTGCCCGGCGAAGCCCCCGGCGCGCCGGCCGAGGGCATGGTCAGCTTTCACGACCTGGCCGCGTGCAGCGCGCCGCTGCCCGACACGCCGCTGCAAAGCACCGACCTGCTGCAGATCGTCTACACCAGCGGCACCGAAAGCTCGCCCAAGGGCGCGATGCTGACGCACGACGCCGTGCTGTGGCAGTACGTCAGCTGCTGCATCAACGCCGAGGTGGCCGAAGCCGACGTCGCCCTGCACGCGCTGCCGCTGTACCACTGCGCGCAGCTCGATGTGTTCTTTGGCCCGGCGATCTACGTCGGCTCGACCAACTTCATCACCAGCCAGCCCACGCCCGACAACCTGCTGGCCCTGATGGCCGCGCACGGCATCACCAGCTTCTTCGCCCCGCCCACGGTGTGGATCGCGCTGCTGCGCTCGCCGCTGTTCGACCAGACCGATCTGTCGAAGCTGGCCAAGGGCTACTACGGCGCGTCGATCATGCCGGTGGAGGTGATGAAGGAAATCGCGCGCCGCCTGCCCAAGGTGCGGCTGTGGAACCTGTACGGCCAGACCGAAATCGCGCCGCTGGCGACCATGCTCGGCCCCGATGACCAACTGCGCAAGCCCGGCTCGGCCGGCCGCGCGGTGCTGAACGTGGAAACGCGGGTGGTCAATGACGACATGCAGGACGTCGCCGTGGGCGAAGTGGGCGAAATCGTGCACCGCTCACCGCACCTGATGCTGGGCTATTTCAACGACCCGGAGCGCACGGCGGCGGCCTTCAGCGGCGACTGGTTCCACTCGGGCGATCTGGGCACCATCGACGACGAGGGCTACATCAGCGTGGTCGACCGCAAGAAGGACATGATCAAGTCCGGCGGCGAAAACGTGGCCAGCCGCGAGGTCGAGGAGATGATCTACCGCCTGCCGCAGGTGAGCGAGGTCGCCGTCATCGGCCTGCCCGACCCGAAGTGGATCGAGGCCGTGACGGCAGTGATCGTCGTGAAGCAGGGCCAGGACCTGACCGCGCAGGCCGTCATCGACCACTGCAACGCGCACATGGCGCACTTCAAGAGCCCGAAGCGCGTGGTGTTCGTCGAGGCGCTGCCAAAAAATCCGAGCGGAAAACTGCTCAAACGCGAATTGCGCAAGACAGTGGGTGTGGCGGCCGGGGTCGACTGAGCGCACCGTGATTTTCGGGCGGCATTTTTATCGCCGCCCGAAAAAATCACGGACCTGTTTCCCCCACTGATTTTCAGCGGTCAGGAAAATAATCCCAGCGAATTCGCCCCACTGCAGAAACCAGCCGGGCGGCCGGCCTCAGTGCGCTCGACTGACCGGCGCCGAGCGTGCGGGCCGGTGCAAAATCCGTTCGATCTCGGCGACGCTGGTGTTGCGGGGCGCGCGCATTTCCACGGCGCCGAAGGCCTCTGTCCAGCGGTCATGCAGTTCGTCCCAGGTCATGTCGCGCATGCCGGACGTTCTTTGGCGGTTCACCCAGTGCCGCCAGCACGGGGTGTGGTAGCTCGAATCCTGCATGAGAATCGAGTCGCCGTCATAATTGGCCCATTCGGGGGTGCTGATATTTCCTTTGGTTGCGTAAGTCATGCCTTTAACATAGCATAACTCGGCATCACATTTCAAGCCCTGCCATTTTTTCACGGCCAGCAACGCCAAAATACAGAAAATCGGCGCGGGCGCAAGCGCCCAAAAATGGCCAAAAAATCGCCCTGGTAGACGAGAAAATCCGGGGCAGCCCGACCTGAAAATGCCGCCCCGCGCGGCGGCTGCCTCGCTCAGTGCGCCAGGGCGGGCTGGCCGCGCAGCTTCTTGAACAGCGTCACCACGGCCACCACGGCCGCGCCCGTCACGATGCCCACACCCGCGTTGGCCGCTTGCTCGAGCAGCCAGCCCATGCCGCCCGCCGCTTCGCGCCACTGCTGGATGAGGTGATGCAGCGGCGCGATGCCGTGCGCGATGATGCCGCCGCCCACCAGGAACATCGCCGCCGTGCCGGCGACCGACAGGAACTTCATCAGCCACGGCGCCAGCCACAGGATGCCGCGGCCGATGGCCTGCGCGGTGCTGCTGGCCTTGCGGCTGAGCCACAGGCCCAGGTCGTCCAGCTTGACGATGCCGCCCACCAGCCCGTACACGCCCACCGTCATCAGCAGCGCGATGCCGACCAGCACCGCCAGCTGCGTCCAGAAATCGGCCTGCGCGACGGCGCCCAGCGTGATGGCGATGATCTCTGCCGACAGGATGAAGTCGGTGCGCACGGCGCCCTTGATCTTGTCCTTTTCCATCGCCGCCAGGTCGACGTCGGGCTGCGCCAGCTCGTGCTTCAGCTGGTCGAGCTTGGAGGCTTCCTGCTCGCCGGGATGCAGCAGCTTGTGCGCCACCTTTTCAAAGCCCTCGAAGCACAGGAAGGCGCCGCCCACCATCAGCAGCGGCGTCACCGCCCAGGGCGCAAAGGCGCTGATCGCCAGCGCCGCCGGCACCAGGATGGCCTTGTTCAGCAGCGAGCCCTTGGCCACCGCCCACACCACCGGAATCTCGCGGTGGGCGCTGACGCCCGTCACCTGCTGGGCGTTCAGCGCCAGGTCGTCGCCCAGCACGCCGGCGGTTTTCTGCGCCGACAGCTTGGTCAGCACGGCCACGTCGTCGGCCATGGCGGCGCTCTTGCGCGCGGCGACCTTGGTCATGACGGAGACATCGTCCAGCACGGTGGCAATGTCGTCGAGCAGGGCAAGCAGGCTGGTGGCCACGGGGTTCCTTCAGATCGCCGTGGCGATCACATTCATGACAATATTTCAGGCTCTGGCGCTGGCTGGTAGTGCGCAGACAGCTCCGTTATTTGTAGCATCCAGGCATCGATGGCCGCCGGGTCGTTGACCAGCCGCAGCGCGTCGAACGCCTGCTGCGCCTCGGGGTAGGCCACGCGCAGCGCGCTCAGCCATTGCTTCAGGCGCCCCGCGCGGTGCCGCCGTTCGACCCGCCCGCACACATCGGCCCAGAAATCCGCCAGCAGCGGCACCAGGCGCGGCCATGGTAGGGCGGCGACCGCGGCGCCGCTGTAGGACGCCGGCGAAACGTCGCGCAGCATTGCACCCTGACCACTCGCAGCGCCGATGGCCAGCGCCAGGCCGGGGCTGCGCACCATGCCGCGCCCCAGCATCAGGCGGTCGCAGCCGGTCACGGCGCGGCAGCGCGCGGCGTCGGCCACGCTCCAGATCTCGCCGTTGGCAATGACGGGCAGGCGCACCGCCTCAAGCACGCGGGCGATGGCGTCCCAGTACGCGGGCGGGCGGTAGCCGTGCGCCTTGGTGCGCGCGTGCACCGCCAGTTCGCTGGCGCCGGCGCTGTCGATGGCGTGCGCCACGTCCAGCAGACGCGCGTCGTCGTCGTAGCCCAGGCGCATCTTGGCGGAGACGGCCACGTGCGCCGGCACGGCGCGGCGCACGGCGGCCACGATGGCGTGGATCAGCTCCGGCTCCTGCAGCAGCACGGCGCCGCCGCGGTGGCGGTTGACGGTCTTGGCCGGGCAGCCGAAGTTCAGGTCGATGCCGGCGGGCTGCAGTTCGGCCAGGCGCGCGGCGTTCTCGGCCAGGCACGTCGGGTCGCTGCCCAGCAGTTGCGGCCGCACCGGCACGCCGGCCGCAGTGCGGCTGCCGGTCAGCAGTTCGGGCACCACGCGGGTAAAGCTGCGCGCGGGCAGCAGCTGGTCGGTGATGCGGATGAATTCCGACACGCAGCGGTCGACGCCGCCCACGCGCGTCAGGATGGCGCGCAGGCCGTGGTCAAGCAGGCCCTCCATGGGCGCCAGGATGAGGGTTGGCGGCGCGGTCGTCGGCAACAGGGTGCGGGTGTGCGTTGAAGGGCCGCCATTGTCGCAGCGCAAGCCAATGCGGGTGGTGGCTGCGTTAGCATCCGGGTATGGCAACCGTTTGGCGGGTGCCGGCTCCCCTTTTGTCGGAGGTTTTGATGCCTGCTTTGAAACGAATCGTGTGCTTTTTCATGCTGGCGCTGGGCCTGGGCGCCGCGGCCTGGGCGCAGAGCGCGGCGCCTGCCGCCGCCGGGGCCGATGGGCGCGAAGGCACCTTCAAGGCCGTACAGGGCGATGTGACGGTGGTGCGCGGCAACGTGCACCGCGCGGCCGTGGTCAGCGGGCCGGTGTACGCCACCGACCGCCTGGTGACCGGCCCCGGCAGCGCCGCGTCGCTGATCCTGCGCGACGGCACGGTGCTGTCGGTCGGGCCCGACAGCGTGATGAACCTGTCCGCCTTCGCCTACAACGCCACTACGCAGGAAGGCAACGTGCTGGTCGATCTGCTGCGCGGCAGCCTGCGCATGGCGACCGGGCTGATCGCCAAGCTGCGGCCCGAGCAGGTCAAGGTAACCACGCCGACCACCGTGGTGGGCGTGCGCGGCACCGACTTCATCGTCGAGGAGAACCCGTGAGCGAGCCGCGCGTGCGCCGCGCCGCGCCGCGGGCCGTCTGGCCGCCGACACTGGCCCTGGCGCTGGCCCTGTCGGCGTGCGCGCCGGCCACGCGCGTGGTGCTGCTGCCGCAGCCCAACGTGCCGGGCGCCGCGGTCGAGGTGCAATCGGGCACGGCGCACCGCGTGCTGTCGCAACCCTACGCCAGCGCCGAAGTGCGCGCGCCCGGCAACGTCGAAGTGGTGCAGGCCGATGCGGCCAGCGTCAACAAGCGCTACCGTCAGCTGCTGGCCGTCAGCCCGGCGCCGGCGCTGCGCTTTTCGCTGTACTTCATGCCGGGCGGCTCGCAGCTCACGCCCGAATCGACGGCCGAGCTGTCCGACGTGCTGGCCCGCGCGGCCGAGCGGCCGGGCGGCGAGATCGTCGTGGTCGGCCACACCGACCGCGTCGGCTCGGTCGAATCCAACGATGCGCTGTCGCTGCAGCGCGCGCAGGCGGTGCGCCAGCTGTTCATCGACCGGGGGTTCGACCCCGCGCGCGTCGACGCCGTTGGCCGCGGCGAGCGCGAACCGCTGGTGCCCACCGACGACGAAGTCGACGAGCCGCGCAACCGCCGCACCGAGATCCTGGTGCGATGACGCTCGCCGCCCCGTGGCGCCACCCAATGAAGGCCCTGCGGGCGCCTGAAATGCTGCGCCGGCTGGGCCGCGCCTGGCTGTGGGCGGCGCTGGCGCTGGCGGGCGCATCCACGGCCGTGCGCGCCGCGCCCTTCCAGGACGACATGGCCCAGCGCACGCTGGCCTGCATCGCCTGCCACGGCGAACAGGGCCGCGCCGGGCCGGACGGCTATTACCCGCGCCTGGCCGGCAAGCCGGCCGGTTACCTGTACCACCAGTTGCTCAACTTCCGTGACGGCCGTCGCCACTACGGGCTGATGACGCGCCTGGTCGATGTGCTGAGCGACGACTACCTGATGGACATCGCGCGCCATTTCGCCGCCATGCAGGTGCCGTACCCACCGCCCGCGCCGCCGGCCAGCCCGCCGCCGGCCGAGGTGCTGGCGCGCGGGCGCACCCTGGCGCTGCAGGGCGACGCCGGCCAGCGCCTGCCCGCCTGCGTGCAGTGCCACGGCCAGCGACTGACCGGCGCCCTGCCCGACGTGCCCGGCCTGCTGGGCCTGCCGCAGGACTACCTGACCGCGCAGCTGGGCGGCTGGCGCACCGGCCAGCGCCGCGCCCACGCACCCGACTGCATGGGCAGCATCGTGCAGCGCCTGTCCGACCGCGATGCCTATGCCGTCGTCAGCTGGCTGGCCCTGCAGCCGGTGCCGGCCGACGCCCGCCCGGCGCCCGAGCGGCCCGAGCCCGAAGCCGAATGGGCCGACCTGAAGTGCGGCACCGCGCCGGCCATCAGGGGGCGCCCTTGACCGCGCTGCGGCGCGCCGGGCTGGCGCTGCTCGCGCTGGCGGCGGTGACGCTGGTGGGGCTGTGGCATCTCAACTTCAACGACGGCATCCCCGTGGCCGGGCCGCCACCCGCCGCAGCGGACGCCGCCACGGTGCAGCGCGGCGCCTACCTGGCGCGCGTGGGCAACTGCCTGGCCTGCCACACGGCGCGCGGCGGCCAGCCGGCGGCGGGCGGGCGGCCCATCGCCACGCCGTTTGGCACCGTCTACACCAGCAATCTGACGCCCGACGACGACACCGGCATCGGCCGCTGGAGCGCTGCTGCCTTCTGGCGCGCCATGCACCACGGCCGCTCGGCCGACGGGCGGCTGTTGAACCCGGTCTTTCCCTACACGCACACCACGCTGCTGACGCGGGCCGACAGCAACGCGCTGCTGGCCTACTTTCGCAGCCTGCCGCCGCTGCACCAGCGGCCGGCGGCGCATGAATTGCGCTGGCCCTATGGCACGCAGGCGGCGCTGGCGGTGTGGCGCGCGCTGTACTTCCGCCCCGGCGGGGCGGCGGGCGACGCGTCGCTGGGTGAGCGCGCCCAGCGCGGCGCCTATCTGGTGCACGGCGTGGCGCACTGCTCGGCCTGCCACGCCGCCCGCGACCGGCTGGGCGGCGCCGACTGGCGCGACCTGAGCGGCGGCCCCATCCCCGGCATGGGCTGGTACGCGCCCTCGCTCCTCGCGCGGCACGAAGCCGCCGTGGGCGACTGGCCCGGGGCCGAGATCGCCGCCCTGCTGCACACCGGCGCGTCGCGCCTGGGCGTGGCCAGCGGACCGATGGCCGAAGTGGTGTTTCAGGGCACGCAGTACCTCAGCGCCGACGACCTGGCCGACGTGGCCGCCTACCTGAAGGCGCTGCCGCCGCAGGCCACGCCGCCCGCCGCGCCCGCCGCGCCGCCCACGCGCACGCGCCTGGCCACCGCCGGCGAAAAGCTCTACGGCCAGAAATGCGCGGCCTGCCATGGCGAGCAGGGCGAAGGCGTGCCCGGCGCCTACCCCCCATTGGCCGGCAACCGCGCCGTGACCATGGCGCAGACGCAGAACCTGCTGCAAGTCATGCTGTACGGCGGCTTCGGCCCCGCCACGGCAGGCCGGCCCCGCCCGTTCGGCATGCCGCCCTTCGTGCTGGAACTGAACGACGCCGAAATCGCCAGCGTGCTCAGCCACATCCGCACCGCCTGGGGCAACCGCGCGGCCGAAGTGTCGCCGCTGGATGTGCTTCAGATGCGCCAGGCCAGCAGCGGCAACCTGCGTTGATGTGGCGCCAAAGGCGCGGCGTGTTTCTATCAAATTGATAGCATTATGCGCTTTCTGGACAAGCGCTGGCACGAATTTTTATATCAAACCAACAGCCGGACGCAGAGGACGCAAAGATTTCGCAGAGGACGCAAAAAAATCCAAAAAATTCTTTGGCTGTTTCTTTCGCGTCCTTCGCGCCCCCTTCGCGTCCTTCGCGTCCGGTTTTCTCTCCCCGTTTCGTTTTAGGCCACCAAAATGACCACCGCCCACCTGCCCCGCCTCGGCCACACCTTGCGCGAGCTGATGTTTGCGCGCCGCTTTGCCGCCTTGGGCACGCTGGACGCTACGGGCAACGTGTTTGTCTCGATGGTGCCGTACGCCATCGACACCGCCGCGCGCCGGCTGGTGCTGCACGTCAGCGGCCTGGCCGCGCACACGGGCCACATGCAGGCCGAACCGCGCGTTTCGCTGCTGGTGACCGGCGCCGACCAGCCGGGCGAGCCGGTGCATGACCTGCCGCGCGTCACCTTGCAGGCACTGGCGGGCACGCCCGATCCGGGGTCGGACGCCTGGGCGTCGGCCCGCGCCGCCTACCTGCAGCGCTTTCCCGAGGCCGAGCCGATGACCGCCCTGCCCGACTTCCGCTTTGTCACGCTTGAATTAACCGGCGCGCGCCAGGTGGCCGGCTTTGGCAGTGCGCGCAGCGTGTCGGCGGACGAGCTGGCGCAGGTGCTGTCCGCGTGACCGCCGACGGCTCGGCCCAGTCCGAAACGCCCACACCGGACGCGCTGCACGCGCTGTACGAAGACGCGCACCTGCTGGCCCTGGACAAGCCCGCCGGCCTGCTGTCGGTGCCCGGGCGCGGGCCCGAGCGCGCCGACTGCCTGAGCGCGCGGGCGCAGCAGCGCTGGCCGGACGCGCTGGTGGTGCACCGGCTCGACCAGGCCACCAGCGGGCTGATGCTGCTGGCGCGCAGCCTGCCCACGCAGCGGCTGCTGGGCGCCGCCTTTGCCGAACGCCGCATCGCCAAGCGGTACGAGGCACTGGTGCACGGCCGGCTTGATCTGCCCGCCGGCACGACCGACGGCTGGGCCGAGATTGACCTGCCGCTCATCGTGGACTGGCCCAACCGCCCGCGCAGCAAGGTCGACCACGACATCGGCAAGCCCAGCCTGACGCGCTGGCAGCCGCTGGCCTACGACGCGGCGCGCCACGTCACGCGGCTGGCACTAGCGCCGGTCACGGGCCGATCGCACCAGCTGCGGGTGCACCTGCAGGCCATTGGCCACCCCATCGTCGGCGACACGCTGTACGGCCCGCCCGACGGCGCGCCGCGCCTGATGCTGCATGCGTGCGAGGTTCGCCTGGCCCACCCCATCACCGGCGATGCACTGGCGCTGCAAAGCCCGGCGCCCTTCTGAACGCACCGCCGCGCCCGCCGGCATGTGGCGTATCGCGCCACGTCGGCACGGGCAGCCGTCCTACGGGACGTGCGCTGGCCGGCGGCTACAGTGCATTCACTGTTTTTAAACCACCCCCTCAGAGGAGTTCATCTTGAAAAAAATCAACCTGCGTACCGTTTCGCTGGCCATCGCGCTGGGTCTGGGCAGCGTCGCCATGGTCGGCTGCACCACCACCACGCAAACGTCCAAGGCCGCGCCGGCCAGCAGCCGCGCCGCCATGGAAACGGCCGTCAACGAGACGCTGTCGCGCCTGTACAGCACCGTGCCGGGCTCGCGCGAAATGGTGAGCAAGGCCGCTGGCGTGCTGGTGTTCCCGGCCGTGGTGGGTGGCTCCTTCGTCGTCGGCGCCGACCACGGCAAGGGCGCGCTGCGCGTGGGCGGCAGCACCGTCAACTACTACAGCACCACCAGCGCTTCCATCGGCTTCCAGGCCGGCGGCCAGTCGCGCTCGGTCATCTACGTGTTCAACACGCAGGACGCGCTGCAGAAGTTCCGCAACAGCAACGGCTGGACGGCCGACGCCGACGCCACCGTGGCCATCGGCACCGTGGGCGCCAACGGCCACGTGGACACCAAGACCGTCCAGCAGCCCGTGGCCAGCTTCGTGCTGACCAACGTCGGCCTGGAAGCCGGCGTGGCCGTGGGCGGCAGCAAGATCACCCCGATCAACCTGCCCTGATCGCTGGATCGATCACTCGTCGGCTCGCGCGTTCCGCATTCAACCTTCGGGTTGATGCGCGGGCCGCGAGACGAAAAGTGAAGGGTGTCGCATGATGGCGGCACCCTTTTTGTTTTTTGGAGCTACCCACCCATGCCTGCCAGCGCCAGCCGCCACCTTTACATCCTCACGGGCGCATCGCGCGGCATGGGCCAGGCCATGGCGCAGCAATTGCTGGCGCCCGGCCACACGCTGCTGACGCTGTCGCGCCAGCCCGACCCGGCGCTGCAGGCCACGGCCAGCGCTGCCGGCGCCGACCTGCATTCGTGGCAGGCCGACCTGGCCGACGCCGGCCCCGTGGCCACGCGCCTGGCCGAGTGGCTGCGCGGGCAAGACGCCGCCGCGTTCGCCAGCGCCACCCTCATCAACAACGCGGGCGTCATTCCCGCCATCCAGCCGCTGCGCGATGCCGACGGCGACGACCTGGCCCGTGCGCTGCGCGTGGGGCTCGAAGCGCCCATGCGTCTGACCGCCGCCTTCCTGGACGCCACGCGCGACTGGCCGGGCGTGCGCCGGGTGCTCAACATTTCGTCCGGCTTGGGCCGGCGCCCCATGGCGTCGCAGGCCGGCTACTGCGCCGCCAAGGCGGGTATGGACCACTTCACCCGCTGCCTGGCGCTGGACGAAGCGCAGGCGCCCAACGGCGCGCGCGTCTGTTCGCTGGCGCCCGGCGTCATCGACACCGACATGCAGGCCCAGCTGCGCGGCGCCGACGCGGCCGACTTTCCCGACCGCGGCAATTTCGAGCGCCTGAAGTCCGGCGGCCAGCTCACCTCGCCCGACGAGGCCGCACAGCGCGTGCTGGCGTATCTGGGGCGGCCGGATTTTGGCCGGGAGCCGGTGGCGGACGTGCGGGACGCCTGACACCCGCTCGCCATCAGGCCCCCTTGCGCCCGCATCAAAGCTGCGTCCAGTAAAGCCACGTGCGGACGAAAAAAAACGGCCCCGAAGGGCCGTTCTTAGTCGCCTGACGTGCGCCGCAACGCGTCAACGCTTTTCTTGCGGCGCGCGCGCATGCCCAGCCCACCCAACAGCGCGATCAGCGACCAGAGCGCGCCTTCGGCCAGCGTCGGCACTGGCGTGGGCGCCGCCGGCGGCTGCGGCGCCGTGACCACGATGGTGATCGACAGCGGCGGGCTGCTGCCGTCCTTGTTGGTGGCCACGATCTGAATCGGGTACGAGCCCGCCTGCGTGGGCGTGCCCGTGATGGCGCCGGTCTTCGGGTCAAACACCAGCCCAGGCGGCAAGGTGCCACCCGTGATGGCATAGGTGACCGGCAGCGTGACGTCGGCGGGGCCGGTGACGGGCGTGAAGCCTGTGTACGGCGTGGCGACCACACCCGCTGGCGCCACCCCCGACAGCACGGGCGGAACCGGCGCCGTGATCACGATGCTGATCTCCAGCGGTGCGCTGATGCCGCCCGCGTTGGTGGCGACGATCTGCAGCGGATAGGTGCCCGCCTTCGTGGGTGTGCCGGTGATGGCGCCGGTCTTGGGGTCAAACACCAAACCGGGCGGCAGCACGCCACCCGTGATAGCGTAGGTGACCGGCAGCGTGACGTTG
>Ga0209604_1002545_pt1 | contig 13241 bp, 10 predicted proteins | sample AD_UKC097_MetaG_FD_184405 | JGI IMG/M metagenome (GOLD analysis project Ga0209604, IMG submission 184405) | Active sludge microbial communities of municipal wastewater-treating anaerobic digesters from USA - AD_UKC097_MetaG (SPAdes) (version 2) | ecosystem: Engineered > Bioreactor > Anaerobic >... | reverse complement strand
CTTTCGATTTTACGAGAAATGCCGCCGCAGAGTTTATTGGGAAGCAGCACGACATATCTTCCCGGCAAGGAAATATACGATGTGAGCAGTGCGCCCTTGTTGCCGATGACTTCCCGAACTACCTGCACGATGATTTCCTGGCCGGGTTTTAGAACCGACTTGCCGCAGGAAGTCCCTGGTTCCTGTTCGGTCATGTATTCATGGCTAACGTCCCGAAGCGGCAAAAAGCCGTCCTTGACGCCGCCATAATCAACGAAAGCGGCCTGCAAGCCACGCTCAACTTTTAGAACTTTGCCCTTGTATATATTACCGGTGATGGGTTCGCGCACAGCCATTTGGATGTTGAATTCAATCAACTTTCCCTTTTCGTCAACCGTCGCCATGCGCATCTGTTCCTTATGCACCGCGTTGACGAGCATGATGTGTCTCATAATCTTTCCTTTTCGGCCGTCTCAATGAGCGCGTTTCCCGGCCCGTGGAATCACCGGACTGGACGGCGCCGATTTGCAGCCATTGTTTTTATAAAAAGGCGTTTACATCGCCTTTGCCAATTCTAAGCAGTTCGATATTGTCATCAACCAGGCTGATGACGCTGGACGGTTCGGGTTTGATCATTCCACCATCGATTATTAAATCGACGATCCGTCCGAAATATTCTTGAATAAGCGCCGGATTGCCCAAATCTTCTCCCTCTGGAGACTGGACGCTGGTGCTGATAATCGGCTGTCCGAGTTCACGGATCAGCGAAAGGCAAATCTGGTTGTCCGGCACACGAATACCGGTCGTTGGCCTTTTCGGCAGAATAATTTTGGGAACCAGGCGAGATGCCTCTAGAATAAAGGTATAAGGGCCGGGCAAAAACCTTTTCATCGTTTTATAGGCATAATCCGAAACCCTGGCATACTGGCTGATATGCTTCAAATCGGCGCAAACAAAGCTTAAGGGTCTCTTTTTACTACGCTTTTTAATTTCGTAAATTCTTTCGATGCCTCTCTTGTTCGACAGATCACAGCCCATGCCATAAACCGTATCCGTTGGATAAATAATGACGCCGCCGTCTTTCAGCACATCAACAGCCTTTTTAATGAGACGAATTTGCGGATTCTGACTGTTAATCGACAACACCATTTGAATCTGTCTTTCCCTTTACCAATTTCACGGAATCGTCATACCAGCAAATGAAACAATTAGCAACAACGCCGCCTTGGCAAATTCAAACCATTCCATTCCTGAGCGATCCCTATCCCTTTTGGTCCCGAAGATTCATTATCCCCATAGAAATTTATGGAATTCATCTCCTTTTCGGAGAGTTCCAACTTCAGCACGCCGCCACCGGGCAATATCTCCTTGACACATAACAAGCCGCTTTCTATACTGTATTTTGAAAAGTACCAAACACTACGGATTTTTCGGACCTGAAGCCTGAAAGGAACGCCTCTTTTGCGGACAAAAAACAACAAAACGCTTTCCGCGCTGAAAGAAAGCGAAAAAAGCGCACGACGAAATATTATTATCGATGCGGCGGAAATGGAATTTGCAACCAAACCTTTCAACCGGGTGAATATGCGTGATATCGCCAGAAGGGCAGGCATATCCCCTGCCTTGATCTACCGCCATTTTCCCGACCAGCAATCTTTGTTCGCGGAAGCCTATGTTCGTGGAGTCAGCGGAATTCTTGATCAAATGCGCGAAAGAATCGACCAGTCTCCTGACGGAGCCATAGCCGAATCCATTGAGGATTTCATTGATTTTTTTACCCGAAATGACCAGTACTACCGCATGATGATTAATTTTTTGCTGGACGGTTCTGTGGATCGCAACTTGTTCGACAAGCTCAACGTTCTAGAGCGGAAATTGCTCGGACACTTCGACGCCCTGTTTGAAAAAATGAATATTGAAGGAAATATCCGCTACCACTCGCACACCCTTTTTGCAGCGCTTGTTGGAATTGTGGCCACCTTTCGAAGCCATCCGGATAAAAATGAGGAAGACATCCTCAAGCATCGAAAAAGAATTGCCGCGAATCTGACCAGCATTTACACATCATACGGGTTACATCATAAAAAATAGCCCCCGGAAGAAACCTCCGTATTTTTCGTTGCGTTGAATGTTTCCAGGTGCCTGGAATAATTATGGATTATGAAAATCCGGTCCATGGTGCAAAATCGCTTGACAAATAAACAATGTTCCATTAAGTAAACAACGTTTACAAATCTTGAAATAGGCGGTTGATTATGGATAAAATAAAGCATTCTTCCCAGCTGGATAAATTTTTTAATCCGGCGTCTGTAGCCGTCATCGGCGCATCCAATTCACCTTTTAATCTGGGAGCGACAATATGCAATTGTCTGACGCATTATATAAAATTTCCCGGACCGGTTTTTGCTGTCAACCGGAAAGCAGAGGAGGTCAGCGGTTGTGCCGGATATTCGTCTGTTACCGGCATTCCCGCAGAGGTTGATCTTGCTGTGATCATCACGCCGGCATCCGTCGTGCCGGAGTTTGTGAAGCAATGCGGCGAGAAGGGCATTCGGAATGTCGTAATTGAAAGCGCGGGATTCTCCGAACAGGGCGAAGAAGGAAAAAAACTTCAGCAGGAAGTTGATTCTTACGCGAAACAATACGGAATACGCCTTCTGGGTCCCAATTGCCTGGGCGTGATGAACAATGTTTCCCGCTTTTGCTGCTTTTATGGCGCTTATGATGGCATTATGGAAGCCTTGAACAAGGTGGGCGGCGTTTCCTATGTCATTCAGAGCGGCGGAGTCGGTGTGGTGATTATCGAATCGCTTATGGATGACATTCAGGGAATCAACAAGATGGTCAGTATCGGTAACAAAACGGATGTGGACGAATCGGACCTTCTGGAATATTTCGACAGTGACAACACACAGGTCATTGCAATGTACCTGGAAAATGTGGCCGATGGGCGAAAACTCATGAATACGGCCCGCCAGGTAAAAAAACCGATTCTGATCTTCAAATCCGGCTGCACGGAAGCAGGCGCTGCCGCGGCTTTGTCCCACACAGCAGGAATGGCCAATAACAGCGCCGTCTTCGACAGCGCCTGCCGGCAGGCGGGCATTATCCGACTCAAGTCGATCAGTGAATTGTATTCCCTGCCAAAAATGTTGACGGAAATGCCCCTTTTGAAGGGAAACAGAATAGCGGCTTTCACCAATTCCGGAGCTTTTGGCAGTATTGCAGCGGATATCATGACCGAAGCGGGGCTGGCGATACCGCGGCTGTCATCCGATACTAGGGAAAAGCTGGGGAAAATCAAAGGCGTATTCAACGTAAACAACCCCGTGGACATCGGACCTGCACCTCCGCAGGTCTATCTGGACCTCATCGACATCATTCTGGCGGCGCCGGAAGTGGACGGGCTGCTTCTGATGTCAAGTATTTGGCGGGATTTTGTGATTGACGTCATTCGGGAAGTCATCAACATGTGCAAACACCACGGAAAACCGGCTGCGATTTACACACCAAATTCAATTCAAAGAATTATCTCTGTGCGCAAACAGTTTGGCCTGCCCGTGTTTGATTCGATGGAGGAAGCCGTGCGAGCACTGGTAATTTCCCAGGAACAATTTGAATACTTGAAAAAAAAGGAGAAATAGCGTGGAAAAGATTCTACAAAAAGCCATTGAGCAGGGCCGCAAGAGCCTATCCGAGTATGACTCCAAGATGATTATCCAATCTGCCGGAGTTCCGATCACCCTTGAAAAACTTGCAAGTTCACGGGAGGAAGCGGTCGCGCTGGCCCAGGAAATCGGCTATCCGGTGGCTCTGAAAGGTTGCTCCGGAGCGCTGGCGCATAAAACCGAATTGGGCATCGTGAAACTGAACCTTACCAGTGCCGATACCGTTCGGGAGGCTTATGATGATATCACCGGACGGGTGACAGAGATGGACGGCGTTCTGGTTCAGGAAATGATCAAAGGAAACCGGGAATTTGTTATTGGGCTTACCCGCGATCCCCAGTTCGGGCCCTGCGTGATGTTCGGAATTGGTGGTATTTTCACCGAGGTGATGAAGGATGTCAGTTTCCGCGTTGCGCCGCTGACAGAAGAAGACGCAGAAGAAATGCTTGAAGAAATAAAAATGAAAAAACTGCTGGGTGAATTTCGCGGCGCCCCAGCTGTGGACCGGCGTCAGCTGGTCCGGGCGCTTGTAGGAATAGGCGACCTGGCGCTGAAACATGAAGAAATTGCGGAAATCGATATCAATCCGCTCATTATTTTAAAAGACAAACCGGTTGCAGCGGACGCGCTTGTCATTCTTGCCGGCTGACGAAGGCCGGTAGGAAGATTTATAAAAAATACGGTTCGAACAAACTTTACCTGTAAGGAGAAAAAACCATGGCATCCAATTTTTTGTATTCAACCCGTGAACAGAAATTTATCTTGAAAGAATGGCTTGACCTGTCCAAAGTTTTTGGGTCGGGACGTTTCCAGGGTGGCTACAGCGTTGAGGACATCGATTCCATCCTCGAAAACGCGATGAAAATCGCCAAACTGTCGATCGCTCCCACCAGTGACGACGGAGATAACCTTCATGCGGTTTACAAGGACGGCAAGGTATCAACACCCGAATCCTACAAAAAAGGTTACTGGGCGATTCAGGAAAACGGTCTTGGCAGCAGCAATGCGGATCATTCCGACCCCAGTTCTCTGCCGCTTTGCCTTCTTGGCGCCACAAATGAATATCTGGCGGCAGCCAATGCCTCCCTGGGACCTTACGCCATGGCGACTACCGGATCAGCCGGTCTGATCCGCGACTTCGGCAATGAGAAAATCAAAAGTATTTTTTTGCCCAAGATGTTTTCCGGTCAGTGGTCCGGCACGATGGATCTGACCGAACCCAACAATGGTTCCGACGTCGGCGATATTATCACGAAGGCGACTCCCACCGATGAACCGGGTATTTACGCGATTACCGGAACGAAGTGTTTTATCACCGGAGGCGATCAGGACATCACCGAAAACATCATCCATTTAACGCTTGCCCGTATTGAAGGATGCGTTCCAGGAACCAAGGGCATCTCCCTGTTTGTTGTTCCAAAATACTGGCCGGACGCTAACGGCGAAAAGGGCGAGTTCAATGATGTGAATTGCGGAGGCATCGAACACAAAATGGGCCTGAGAGGTTCTGCAACCGCTATCGTGAACTTTGGCGAAGAAAACAAATGCCGTGGTTATCTGCTGGGAGAGCCTCCGGTTGACGGCAAGGGTCAGGGGATGGCCCAAATGTTCCAGATGATGAATGAGGAGCGAACGGTAACAGGACTTGCCGCTATGTCCGCCGCAACTGTAGCCTATCATAACGCTTGTGCTTACACGGCAGGTCGCATCCAGGGCCGGCAGATCACCAATCCCAAGGCGGGCAGAGTTCCCATTATCAACCATGAAGACGTTCGCCGCATGCTTCTGTTTCAGAAATCCATCACCGAAGCATCCCGCGCCATGATTGCATTTTCGTATTACTGCATGGACATCGCGGAGAACACCTCGGACGAGAACGAGCGGAAACTGGCCAAGGCCTACATTGAAGTCAATATTCCCATCGTCAAAGCCTGGTGTTCCGACATGGCCTTTCTTTCCATCTCGGAAGCCATGCAGTGTTACGGCGGATACGGCTTCTCGGAAGAGTATCCTATTGCCCAGCAACTTCGTGATTGTAGAATTTATCCGATTTGGGAAGGCACGAACTACATTCAGTCCATGGACCTCATCGGTCGCAAGTGGATGATGGCCGGAGGCCAGGTGTTTGCGACGTGGCTTGGCGAAATTGACAAGTTCATTCAAGACAACAAAGACCATTCCCTGTTTGGCCCTCAAATGGCCCTATTGGAAGAAGCGGTGAAGAATTACCGGGAAATCCAAAATACCATGGCCGGTTATCTGAGTCAGGGCAAGTTCGGAATGATTGGCTTTTATGCCACCCGTATCCTCCATGCCACAGGCTGCATTTACGCCGCAAAACTTCTGCTGGATCAGGCACTCCTCTGTCAGAAGAAAGTTGAGGAAATCGGCAAGGAACACTTTGAGTATCCCTATTACGCTGGCAAGGTATCCTCCGCCAAATTCTTCTGTCACAACCTCCTGCCCATTGTGGGCACGATCTTGAGGGTCATTCAGGAAGGCGATTCATCGGTTATGGAAATTCCCGAAGCGTCGTTTACCGTATAAATAAAATCCATACGGATTTCTCGGGGCGGAACCCTAAATTCCGCCCTTTTTTTGTTTAACGGTTTGAAAACAAGGCGCGGGTTCTATGGAGCCTTCAGAGATTCCATATGTTTTTCTTGACAGGCAAGAAAACAAAAATACGGACCCTGAAACGACAAACCTGCATCAGCAGGTGAAAAAAGGACGGCTTTCAGAAAAGCCAGATATGGTCGAGTTCGTCTCCTGTATGGCCTTCGTTTTGTCGTTCGCGAATGATCCGGGCGGGAGACCCGGCCGCCACTTTATTGGGAGGAACATCCCGGTTTACAAGGGACCCAGACGCAACAATGGCCTGACTGCCAATGGTGACACCCGGCATAATGGTGGCTCCATTTCCAGTTCATCGGCCATAGAGTATTTCTTTCTTCGTTTTACCGGTGCTATTTTGTCGATGGTTCCGCAACAATTTATTCCCACTCAATGGTGCTGGGTGGTTTTGAGCTGATGTCATACACAACGCGGTTGACACCACGGACTTCGTTGATAATGCGGGTGGAAATACGCGCCAGCAGGTTCTGCGGAAGCCTGGCCCAGTCCGCGGTCATGGCGTCGTCACTTTGCACGGCGCGGATGGCCACGATGTTTTCATAGGTACGCTGATCGCCCATAATGCCTACACTTTTCAGAGGAAGCAAAACAGCAAAGGATTGCCATAACTTGTAATAAAGATGGGCGGCGCGGATTTCCTGAAGCAAAATGACGTCAGCCTTGCGCAAAACGGAAAGACGCTGAGAGGTCACTTCTCCGATAATACGGATGGCCAGGCCGGGGCCGGGAAACGGTTGTCGCCAAATGACATCGTCGGCGAGCCCCAGCTCCTTTCCGAGGAGCCGAACTTCGTCCTTGAACAGGTGTTTGAGAGGTTCCACCAGCTGAAGCTTCATAGTCTTCGGAAGTCCTCCGACATTGTGGTGCGACTTGATCACCGCACTGGGACCGCCAAATGCCGAACGGGACTCGATCAGATCCGGATAAAGCGTTCCCTGGGCCAGAAATTTCACATTTTTTACTTTGTGCGCTTCTGCGTCGAACACTTCAATAAAGGTTCTGCCGATAATTTTGCGCTTTTTCTCGGGATCGGTCACCCCTTTGAGTTTTTTTAAAAATATTCCGCCCGAGCGGGCAAATCGAAGATTGATTTGAAGGTGTTTTCTGAACATTTCGATGACGCGTTTCGCCTCGCCTTCACGCAGGACGCCGTTGTCCACAAAAACACACGTAAGCTGCTTTCCAATCGCCTTATGCAGTAAAACAGCGGCAACGGAAGAATCGACACCGCCGGAAAGCCCCAAAATGACTTTATCTTGTCCCACCTGACGGCGAATATCTTCAACCGCCTGGTTGACGAAGGATTTCATAGACCAGGATTTCCGGCAGCGGCAGATTTCAAACAAGAAGTTGGCCAGCATTTTCTTGCCTTCTTCCGTGTGCACAACTTCTGGATGGAACTGCAGGCCATAGAATTTTCTGTGTAAATCTTCGGTGGCGGCCACTTCTGTATTATCTGTGGAAGCCGTGATGGAAAAGCCGGAAGGAAGCTCGCCGATGGAGTCGCCGTGGCTCATCCAGCAGGTCGTTTTTTTCTTAACGCCGGCAAAAATGCCCTTTTGCTTTTTGATGTTCAGTTCAGCAAAACCGTACTCCCGTTTCTTGGAGCCGATCACTTTGCCTCCCAGCGCGTCGATCATATACTGAAGGCCGTAGCAGATGCCCAAGACCGGTATGCCCAGATCAAATATGCCGCGATCTCCGCGGGGTGAACCTTTGGTATAAATGCTGGCTGGACCGCCGGACAGAATAATGCCCTCCGGTTGCAAATCCTGAATCGCCGCGATGGAAATGGAGGGTGGCTCAATTTGGCAATACACATGATGTTCGCGGACTCTTCTGGCGATGAGCTGGTTGTATTGAGAGCCGAAATCAATAATTAAAATCAAGATCTTTCCCCTTTCGCTAACAGATAAACAGCATTTCCCAGAATTTCGGCAGCGGCCAGATTTCATCGTCCACAAGATTTTCCAGCTCGTCCACGGATTTTCGAAGCTCATCCATCATGGGCTTGATTTTGACGCAAAGCGTTTCTGCTTTTTTCTGCTCGTCGGCAATGGTTTTTGCCGCTTCCATTCTGGCCTGCATGTCCTTTGAGGACGTATAGACACGATGAATCAAATCAAGAATTCTTTTTAAAAGATTTGTCTGAGAGGACAACACAGCGCCTGAACCGAGAACCTCCTGAACCCGGAGGATCGATTGCGCGAGTTTGCCCTGATAATCGATTGCCGCTGGAATTACCTGCGTCAGACAGAGATTGCCCAGACAGTTGACTTCGATTTCCAAATCCTTAATGTAGCGCTCGATGGAGATGAAATAACGTGCCCGCAGCTCGGCATTGTTGAGAACCTGATATTTTTCAAAGAGTTGAAGCGAGTGCTGGGTCAATAGGGCTTTTAAGGCGCCGGGCGTTGTCCTTTCGTTGGGCAATCCCCGTTTTTTTGCTTCCGCCACCCAGTCCTTTGAATAATTGTCCCCATTGAACAGGATGGGCCGAAGCTGCGAAATTTCACTTTTCAAGACTTCAAAAACGGCTTGATTGATTTTGACAGCCCCTTTTGCCCGGATTTTATCCGCCAGTTCATCAAGGCTTTCGGCCACAAAGGTATTGATGGCATAAGCGGGACAGGCAACGGATTGAGAGGAGCCTACTGCTCGAAACTCAAATTTATTCCCGGTAAAAGCAAAAGGCGATGTCCTATTGCGATCCGCGTCGTCCTTGCTGACTTGGGACAAAGAAGATATGCCCAGGTCGATGATTTCCTCGTTGGTGGCTTGATGCACGGTTCCTTTTTCAATATTATCAAGAATATGTGTCAGTTGTTCTCCTAAAAACACGGAAATGACGGCGGGAGGTGCTTCGTTGGCGCCCAGGCGGTGGTCATTTCCATAAGTCGCCACGGTGGCGCGAAGAAAATCCGCATGTCTGTATACCGCACGGAGAATTGCAATCAAAAAGACGAGAAAATGGATATTACCCTGAGGGGTTTTTCCGGGATTGAGCAGATTATTTCCGGAACTGTCGGCAAGCGACCAGTTGACATGCTTGCCGGAGCCGTTGATTCCGGCGAAAGGCTTTTCGTGCAGTAACGCGGCCAGCCGGTGCTTTTTAGCGACATGCTTGAGGGTTTCCATAATCATCTGGTTGTGGTCAACAGCCAGATTGGCTTCTTCAAAAACAGGCGCGAGCTCGTATTGGCTGGGAGCCACCTCGTTGTGGCGGGTCTTAGCCGGAATGCCCAGTTTGTAGAGCTCTTCTTCCACATCATGCATGAAGGAGGAAATTCTCTCTTTGATGCTGCCGAAATACTGGTCTTCCAGTTCCTGCCCTTTGGCCGGGGGGGCTCCGATCACCGTCCGGCCTCCCAATACCAGGTCCTGGCGCCTGTAATAATAATCCATGTCAATCAGGAAATATTCCTGTTCGATTCCCAGATGAACCTGAACTTTTTTTACATTTTTTTCTCCAAGCAGTTTGAGCATGCGAACCGCACTTTTGTTCAAAGCACGCAACGAGCGCAGGAGAGGGGTTTTTTTATCCAGGACCTGACCGGTAAAAGAAATAAAAGCGCTGGGAATACAAAGCGTTGTGGAAATGCCGTTTCGCTTGATAAAGGCGGGTGAAGACATGTCCCAGGCTGTATAGCCGCGCGCCTCGAACGTGGCGCGGATGCCGCCTGATGGAAATGAAGACGCATCCGGCTCTCCCTGAATCAGCTGTTTTCCGGAAAACCTTTCGATCACCGCTCCCGGACCGCAGGGGTCGGCAAAAGCGTCGTGTTTTTCGGCCGTTGAGCCGGTCATGGGCTGAAACCAGTGCGCAAAATGGGTAGCGCCCTTTTCGATGGCCCATTCCTTCATCGCATGTGCGACGACATTGGCGGTTTCCTGATCCAGCGCCTTGTCTTCATGGATGGCTTCCATCAGTTTTCGATAGATGTCCTTGGGCAGCTTTTCCTGGATCACAGCGGAATTGAAAGTGTCTTCGCCAAAATACTGCGATACCGGCACAAATTTCTCTTTTTCAACAATGTATTGTCTTTCCGCGGCAAGCGTGGGCGTTGTCTTTTTCATGATCCGGCGTCCTTATTCCAAGATGATCTTCCTTACTCCAAAGGGCTTTTTTCCGCAAGCCTTTCAACTTCGGCGGGATCACTTTTCCCTGCGTTTTTCCTTTTGACATTTCCACGGCGATTCGATACTTTACAGACGAAAGCATGCAGGTACCTACAGGTCGTGCTTTATGTTCGCAAATTTTTTTGATGCCGGAATAGCGGGAATCCGTCCGGAACCGTATCGACCCAACCAGGTCGTTCATTTGCCGCCTGAAGAAATGAACCATGAAAGTACTCATTGTCGACGATAACAGCGCCAACCTGTATCTCCTGAAGAGTATCATGTCGGGACAGGGCTGGGAAGTCCTTGAAGCGGAAAACGGCAAGACTGCTCTGGAAACAGCCCGGTTGCAGCGGCCCAGTCTGATTGTTTCGGACATCCTGATGCCTGTCATGGACGGTTACGAGTTTTGCCGCATCTGCAAACAGGACAGCAGCCTTCAAGACATCCCCTTTGTCTTCTATACAGCCACCTACACGGAACCGGAAAACGAACGCTTTGCACTGTCGCTGGGCGCGGACCTGTTTCTCCTCAAACCGCAGGAACCGGATATTCTGATTTCGGCAATTCTTGAACTACTGAAAAACAAAGCAGAAATAACATCTGAAGCGTCAACGCCGCTTAGCGAGGAAATGGAGTATTTGAGGCTGCATAATGAAGCCCTGTTTAAAAAACTTGAAAAGAAGATGACCCATCTGGAAAATGCAGACCAGAAGCTGAAGAGACTGGAGAATCTTTATCGGTTGAGTTTTGATCAGGTATCGGATGTGATTTTCATCATCGACACGAATCTTACGATTTCCAGTATATCACCCGGCGTAGAAAAGATATTGGGCTATCCGCCGGCTGAATTCATCGATCGGCCGATGAGCGACTTCCGTCACATGTTTACTCCCGAATCGTTCAAACGCGCCGCCGCCAATATGGATCTGATTCTCAAGGGAAAAACCATTTCGGGAAGTGTGTATGAGTTTATCACTAGGGATAAAGCCTTAAAATACCTCGAAATCAGCGGAGCTCCGATTTTGAAGGATGGAGAAGTTGTGGCCATGGTGTCCGTCGCTCGTGACTTCACCGAACGTAAACTTGCCGAGGAGGCGGTCAAACTCAATGAGGCTCGGCTGGAGAGCCTGCTCAAGATTGCCCAGTATCAGGCCTGCTCCGTGACGGATTTGCTGGATTTTGCTCTCGAAGAAGCCATTGTCCTGACCGGAAGCAAAATCGGTTACATTTATTTTTACGATGAAGAAAAGAAGCAATTCCAGCTCAACGCGTGGTCGAAAGAGGTCATGAAAGCGTGCCGGATCAGCAAGCCTCAAACGGTTTATGATCTTGAAAAGACAGGGATATGGGGCGAGGCGGTTCGCCAATCCCGCCCCATCATGCTCAACAATTTTCAGGCACCTCATCCGTTGAAAAAAGGCTATCCCGAGGGCCATGCGCATCTGTACCGATATATGACGATACCGCTCTTCAGCAAGGAAAAGATTGTCGCTGTTGCCGCCGTGGCAAATAAGGAAGAGGATTATACAGAAGCGGATGTCCGACAACTGACGTTGCTGATGGATGCAGTCTGGAGGATTGCAGAACAGAGGAAGTCTGAGGAAAAACGGATCAGAGCCGAAGAAATGTATCGAAGTATTTTTGAAAACGCACAGGAGGGAATCTTCCAGACCACTCTGGATGGCCGTTATTTGAGTGTGAATCCGTCTTTTGCCAGGATGTTCGGATATGATTCTCCGGCAGACATGATGGAAAGCGTTACCGATATTGGAAGTCAGCTCTATGTCGATCCCGGAGAACGCCAGAGACTGAAAGAACTCCTGATGCAACAGGAGTCGGTTCAGGATTTTGTTGTTTCACTCTACAGAAAAGATGGCAGGAAGTTCTGGGTGGCGATTAATGTCCACCTGGTCAGAAATCAGGAGGGAGATATTCTTTATCTGGAGGGAACCAACGAGGATATTACGGTTCGATGGGAAGCAGAGGAAAAAATCCGCAAACTTAACGAGGAGTTAGAGCAGAGAATCCGCCAGCGAACGGCTGACTTGGAAGCAGCCAACCGGGAGATGGAATCTTTTAGTTATTCCGTATCTCACGACCTCCGTGCGCCGCTTCGAAGCATTGACGGCTTCAGTGAGATGCTTCTGGAAGATTATGCGGACGTTCTGGACGAACAGGGCCGGGACTATCTGGAAAGAGTACGCGCCGGCGCCAAGCGAATGAACCTGCTGATTGAAGATTTATTGAACTTATCCAGAGTAACCCGACTGGAATTTCAGGCCGAAAAGGTCGATTTAAGCGCTGTGGTCAAAGCTGTCGCGGAAACCTGCCGGCAGGGGAATCCACAACAAACGGTGGATCTGATGATTCAGGAAGGGATTTGGGCGCTGGGTGACGCGAATCTGCTTAAGATTGCCATGACCAACCTGCTGGAAAACGCCTGGAAGTTTACCGGAAAAATCGATCAACCCCGGATTGAATTCGGATCAACCGATCTGAATGATCATCCTGTTTTCTACATTCGTGACAATGGCGCGGGCTTCGATATGAAATATGCCGCCAAGATGTTCAACGCCTTTCAGCGTTTTCATCATACGAATGAATTTCCGGGCACGGGTATCGGACTGGCAACGGTCAAAAGGATCATTGAACGCCACGGCGGCCGGATCTGGGCCGAAAGTGAGCCGCAACAAGGTGCGACGTTCTTTTTCACCCTGCCGACCGATGACAGGCATGGATAGCCTTCTCTTTGTCGTGATCAGCCGCGCGCAAACTACCATGTGTCGATAAAACGATGCAACGAACCGCTTTTTGTTTTCTTTTCGGGTATGGAATTCA
>Ga0209604_1002544_pt1 | contig 13248 bp, 18 predicted proteins | sample AD_UKC097_MetaG_FD_184405 | JGI IMG/M metagenome (GOLD analysis project Ga0209604, IMG submission 184405) | Active sludge microbial communities of municipal wastewater-treating anaerobic digesters from USA - AD_UKC097_MetaG (SPAdes) (version 2) | ecosystem: Engineered > Bioreactor > Anaerobic >... | reverse complement strand
ACGTCGTCGCGAAGTCCCTAAACGTGAAATCCTGCCGGATCCCAAGTTCGGCAATGTCGAGCTGTCCAAGTTCATGAACGTCATCATGGAAGGCGGCAAGAAAGCGGTTGCCGAGCGCATCATCTATGGCGCTCTGGACCTGATCGAGAAGAAGAACCCGGGCAAAGATCCGCTGGAGGCCTTCACCACCGCCATCAACAACGTGAAGCCGATGGTCGAGGTGAAATCCCGCCGCGTCGGTGGCGCCAACTACCAGGTGCCGGTTGAGGTGCGCCCCGTCCGCCGTCTGGCGCTGTCGATGCGCTGGATCAAGGAAGCCGCTCGCAAGCGCGGCGAAAAGTCGATGGCCCAGCGCCTGGCCAACGAGCTGCTCGAAGCGACCGAAGGCCGAGGTGGCGCCATGAAGAAGCGCGATGAAGTGCATCGCATGGCAGAGGCCAACAAGGCCTTCTCGCACTTCCGCTTCTAAGAGCGGAGGTGGCGCAGCCCCGCCCTCGGGCTGCGCCAGGTGGGCCGCAGTGTCCGGGTGACTCTGCGGCGTGCCCTATCGATTACCCCGAACAATCCAAGGATCCATCATGGCTCGCACGACCCCCATTGAGCGATACCGCAACATCGGTATCTCGGCGCACATCGACGCCGGAAAAACCACCACCACCGAACGTATCCTGTTTTACACCGGTGTGAACCACAAGATCGGTGAAGTGCACGATGGCGCGGCCACCATGGACTGGATGGAGCAGGAGCAGGAGCGCGGCATCACCATCACTTCAGCCGCGACGACCTGCTTCTGGCGCGGGATGGACACGTCCTTCCCCGAGCACCGCATCAACATCATCGACACCCCGGGCCACGTTGACTTCACCATCGAGGTGGAGCGCTCCATGCGTGTGCTCGACGGCGCCTGCATGGTCTACTGCGCCGTCGGTGGCGTGCAGCCCCAGTCCGAGACGGTCTGGCGCCAGGCCAACAAGTACAAGGTTCCGCGCCTCGCGTTCGTGAACAAGATGGACCGCACCGGCGCCAACTTCTTCAAGGTCGTGGACCAGATGAAGCTGCGCCTGAAGGCCAACCCTGTGCCCATCGTGATTCCGATTGGTGCGGAAGAAAACTTCACCGGCGTGGTGGATCTGCGCAAGATGAAATCCATCATCTGGGACGAGGCGTCCCAGGGCATGAAATTCACCTTTGGCGATGTGCCGGCCGAACTGCTGGACACCGCCAAGGAATGGCGCGAAAAGATGGTCGAGGCGGCCGCCGAGGCCAACGAGGACTTGATGAACAAGTACCTCGAAGAAGGCGACCTGACCGAAGACGAGATCACCGCCGGCCTGCGTGCGCGCACCATCGCCGGTGAAATCCAGCCCATGCTGTGCGGCACGGCGTTCAAGAACAAGGGCGTGCAGCGCATGCTGGACGCCGTCATCGAGCTGATGCCTTCTCCGCTGGACGTCAAGGCCATCAAAGGTTACGACGAAGACGAGCAGGAAACGACCCGCAAGGCCGACGACAACGAGAAGTTCTCGGCGCTGGCGTTCAAGCTGATGACCGATCCGTTCGTGGGTCAGCTGACCTTCGTGCGGGTGTACTCGGGCGTCCTGAAGAAGGGCGACACCGTCTACAACGCCGTGCGCGGCAAAAAGGAGCGCATCGGTCGTATCGTGCAGATGCACGCCAACAACCGCGAAGAAGTCGATGAAATCCGCGCCGGCGACATCGCCGCCTGCGTGGGTCTCAAGGACGTGACCACCGGCGAAACCCTGTGCGATCCCAACTCGGTCATCACCCTTGAGCGCATGGTGTTCCCGGACTCGGTGATTCGCCAGGCGGTGGAGCCCAAGTCCAAGGCAGACCAGGAAAAAATGGGCATTGCCCTGAGCCGCTTGGCGGCCGAGGATCCGTCCTTCCGCGTGCAGACCGACGAAGAATCCGGCCAGACCATCATTGGCGGCCAGGGCGAACTGCATCTGGAAATCATCGTGGATCGCATGAAGCGCGAGTTCGGCGTGGAAGCCAATGTCGGCAAGCCGCAGGTGGCGTACCGCGAAACCATCCGCAAGGGTGTGGTCGACGTCGAAGGCAAGTTTGTCCGTCAGTCCGGCGGCAAGGGCCAATACGGTCACGTGGTGTTCCGCGTCGAGCCGAACGAAGCCGGCAAGGGCTTCGAGTTCCTCGACGAGATCAAGGGCGGCGTGGTGCCGCGCGAGTACATCCCCGCGGTCGAGAAAGGCGTGGTCGAGGCGCTCAACCAGGGCGTTCTGGCCGGTTACCCGGTGGTGGACGTGAAGGTTGCGCTGACCTTCGGTTCCTACCACGACGTGGACTCGAACGAAAACGCCTTCAAGATGGCGGCCATCTTCGGCTTCAAGGAGGCCTGCAAGAGGGCCAACCCGGTGATCCTGGAGCCCATGATGGCCGTGGAGGTCGAGACTCCGGAAGACTACGCCGGCAACGTGATGGGCGACCTGTCCTCACGCCGTGGCATGGTTCAGGGCATGGACGACATGGTCGGTGGCGGCAAGGCCATCAAGGCGGAGGTGCCGTTGTCTGAAATGTTCGGTTACTCCACGACGCTGCGCTCGATGTCTCAGGGACGCGCGACGTACACGATGGAATTCAAGCATTACGCAGAAGCCCCGCGCAACGTCGCCGAGGCCATTGTCGCGGCACGCGCCAAGTAAATTCACCCTGTCTGCGACGGTGTGCCGCCCTGTACCCGTGCGGGGCGAACCAGCAACACCGTGCAGACATTAAACCTGCACACGGGAACCGTTCTTTGGAGATTTGACCATGGGAAAAGAGAAATTCACACGAACCAAACCGCACGTCAATGTGGGCACGATCGGCCACGTTGACCACGGCAAGACGACCCTGACGGCGGCCATCACCACGGTGCTGGCGGCCAAGTTCGGCGGCTCGGCCAAGGCCTACGACCAGATCGACGCAGCGCCCGAAGAAAAGGCGCGCGGCATCACCATCAACACCGCGCACGTCGAGTATGAGACGGCCAACCGCCACTACGCCCACGTCGACTGCCCGGGTCACGCCGACTACATCAAGAACATGATCACCGGAGCCGCCCAGATGGACGGCGCCATCCTGGTCGTGTCCGCCGCCGACGGCCCCATGCCCCAGACCCGCGAGCACATCCTGCTGGCCCGTCAGGTCGGCGTGCCCTACATCATCGTGTTCCTGAACAAGTGCGACATGGTGGACGACGCCGAACTGCTCGAACTCGTTGAAATGGAAGTGCGCGAACTGCTGGACAAGTACGAGTTCCCCGGCGACGCCACCCCCATCATCCACGGCTCGGCCAAGCAAGCCCTCGAAGGCGACAAAGGCCCTCTGGGCGAAGAAGCCATCATGAAACTGGCCGACGCGCTCGACAGCTACATCCCCCCGCCCGAGCGCGCCGTCGACGGCACCTTCCTGATGCCGGTCGAAGACGTGTTCTCCATCTCCGGTCGTGGCACCGTGGTGACCGGTCGTGTCGAGCGCGGCGTGATCAAGGTCGGCGAAGAAATCGAAATCGTCGGCATCAAGGACACCGTCAAGACCACCTGCACCGGCGTGGAAATGTTCCGCAAGCTGCTCGACCAGGGCCAGGCCGGCGACAACGTCGGCATCCTGCTGCGCGGCACCAAGCGTGAAGACGTCGAGCGCGGCCAGGTGCTGTGCAAGCCCGGCTCCATCAAGCCGCACACGCACTTCACCGGCGAGATCTACGTGCTGAGCAAGGACGAGGGTGGCCGTCACACGCCGTTCTTCAACAACTACCGTCCGCAGTTCTACTTCCGCACGACGGACGTGACCGGCGCCATCGAGCTGCCCGAAGGCAAGGAAATGGTGATGCCGGGCGACAACGTGTCGATCACCGTCAAGCTGATCGCCCCGATCGCCATGGAAGAAGGTCTGCGTTTCGCCATCCGCGAGGGCGGTCGCACCGTCGGCGCCGGCGTCGTGGCGAAGATCCTCGCCTAATTCTTCAACCAACCCGGAATTAGCATGTCTTCCAAGCAAAAAATCCGCATCCGCCTGAAGGCGTTCGACTACAAGCTGATCGACCAGTCGGCCGCAGAGATTGTCGACACCGCCAAGCGCACCGGCGCCATCGTTCGCGGTCCGGTTCCCCTGCCCACGCGCATGAAGCGCTTCGACATCCTGCGCTCGCCGCACGTCAACAAGACCAGCCGCGACCAGTTCGAAATCCGCACCCACCAGCGTCTGATGGACATCGTGGACCCGACCGACAAGACGGTTGACGCCCTGATGAAGCTCGACCTGCCGGCCGGGGTCGATGTGGAGATCAAGCTGCAGTAATTGCCGCCCCCGGCAAGCACAGGATTGCCGTTTGACGCGAACTTGCCAGAAATGGCGGTTCGCGTTATAATTTAAGGCTCTTTCCTTTATGGGAAGAGTTTCATTAACCCTCTTTCATACCCAAACGCGTCAGCCAATTGAAGTTGGCGCGGTGAAAGAACAGGAGAAAACTATGAGTCTGAGCAACTCCCTCGGGTTGCTGGGCCGCAAGGTGGGCATGATGCGTCTGTTCACCGATGACGGGGACGCAGTGCCCGTCACGGTGGTGGATGTGTCCAACAACCGCGTGACCCAGGTCAAAACCCAAGAGAACGACGGCTACGTGGCCCTTCAGGTCACCTTTGGTTCGCGCAAGGCATCGCGCGTGTCCAAGCCGGAAGCCGGCCACCTCGCAAAGGCGGGTGTCGAAGCCGGTGAGATCATCCAGGAATTTCGCGTGACGGCCGATACGGCGGCGCAGTACGCAGCGGGCGCAACCTTGCCTGTGGCGGCCTTGTTTTCCGTCGGCCAGAAGGTCGACGTGCAAGGCACGAGTATCGGCAAGGGCTACGCCGGCACGATCAAGCGCCACAACATGAGTTCGCAGCGTGCGTCCCACGGCAACAGCCGCTCACACAACGTGCCGGGTTCCATCGGCATGGCGCAGGATCCGGGCCGTGTGTTCCCGGGCAAGCGCATGACCGGGCACCTAGGCGATGAGCTCGTTACCACCCAGAACCTCGACGTGATCCGTGTCGACGAGGCCCGTCAACTGCTGCTGATCAAGGGTGCGATCCCCGGGTCCAAGGGTGGTTTCGTGACGGTGCGTCCGGCGGTGAAAGCCAAACCCAGCAAAGGGGCGAACTGATGCAGCTCGAACTCCTGAACGATCAAGGACAGGCGGCTTCCAAGTTTGAAGCCCCCGAGACCGTGTTTGGTCGCGCCTACAACGAAGATCTGGTGCACCAGATCGTGGTCGCCTACCAGGCCAACGCCCGCCAGGGCACGCGAGCCCAGAAGGATCGCGAGCAGGTCAAGCATTCGACCAAGAAGCCATTCAAGCAAAAGGGCACGGGCCGCGCCCGCGCCGGCATGACGTCTTCGCCGTTGTGGCGTGGGGGCGGCCGGATCTTCCCGAACATGCCGGATGAAAACTTCAGCCAGAAGATCAACAAGAAGATGTACCGGGCCGGCATGGCTTCCATCTTCTCGCAACTGGTTCGTGAAGGCCGCCTGGCCGTGGTCGACTCCCTGACGGTGGACTCGCCGAAGACCAAGCAGCTGGCCGAAAAATTCAAGGCCATGAACCTGCAATCGGTGATGGTGATCGCCGACGAGGTCGACGAGAACCTGTACCTGGCGTCCCGCAACCTGGTCAACGTGCTCATCGTCGAGCCCCGTTATGCCGATCCGGTGTCGTTGGTGCATTACAAAAAGGTGCTGGTCACCAAGGGTGCCATCGACAAACTGAAGGAGATGTTCGCATGAGCCGCATCAATCCGACACCTGCCAGCCGCAAATTCGACGAAGGCCGTCTGATGCAGGTTCTGGTCGCGCCCATCGTGTCTGAAAAAGCCACGCTGATCGCCGACAAGAGCAATGCCGTGACCTTCAAGGTGTTGCAGGACGCCTCCAAGCCCGAAATCAAGGCCGCCGTTGAACTGATGTTCAAGGTGGAGGTCAAGGGCGTGTCCGTGGTCAACACGAAAGGCAAGACCAAGCGTTTTGGCAAGACCGTGGGCCGCCGCGACAACGTTCGCAAAGCCTACGTGACGCTCAAGGCCGGTCAGGAGCTGAACCTTTCCGGTGAGGGTGCTTAATCATGGCAGTCATTAAACTGAAACCAACTTCGCCGGGCCGTCGTGGCGTGGTGAAGGTCACGCGCGACCACCTGCACAAGGGCGAGGGCTACGCGCCCCTGCTCGAGCCGCAGTTCCAGAAGTCCGGCCGCAACAACAACGGCCACATCACCACCCGCCACAAGGGTGGTGGTCACAAGCACCACTACCGTGTCGTGGACTTCTGCCGTGACAAGGATGCGATTCCGGCCAAGGTCGAACGCATCGAATACGACCCGAACCGCACCGCGCACATCGCCCTGGTGTGCTACGCCGACGGCGAGCGTCGTTACATCATTGCGCCGCGCAACCTCGAGGTGGGCGCCACGCTGATCAGCGGCTCTGAAGCGCCGATCCGCGTCGGCAACACGCTGCCGATCCGCAACATCCCGGTCGGTTCGACGATTCATTGCATCGAACTGAAGCCCGGCAAGGGCGCGCAGATTGCCCGCTCGGCCGGCACGTCCGCCACGTTGCTGGCCCGTGAAGGCACCTATGCCCAGGTTCGCATGCGTTCCGGCGAAGTCCGCAAGGTTCACGTCGAATGTCGCGCCACCATCGGCGAGGTCGCCAACGAGGAACACAGCCTGCGCCGCCTGGGCAAGGCCGGTGTGAAGCGCTGGATGGGTATTCGCCCGACGGTCCGCGGCGTGGTCATGAACCCGATCGACCACCCGCACGGTGGTGGCGAAGGCCGCACCGGCGAAGGCCGGCATGCCGTCGATCCGTGGGGCAACCTGACCAAGGGTTACCGCACCCGTAACAACAAGCGCACGCAGGTCATGATCGTGTCGCGTCGGAAAAAGTAAGGGGTAACAAATGACTCGCTCTCTCAAAAAGGGTCCGTTTGTTGACCACCACCTGGTGGCCAAGGTCGACAAGGCCGTGACCAGCAAGGACAAGAAGCCGATCAAGACCTGGTCGCGTCGCTCCATGGTTCTGCCCGAATTCATCGGGTTGACCATCGCCGTTCACAATGGCAAGCAGCACGTGCCTGTCTACATCACCGACCAGATGGTGGGCCACAAGCTGGGTGAGTTCGCGCTGACCCGGACGTTCAAGGGTCACCCCGCGGACAAAAAAGTCCAGAAGAAATAAGGAAAGACCATGGAAACACGTGCAGTCCTCCGGGGCGTCCGTCTGTCGGTCGACAAGGGCCGTCTGGTCGCCGACCTGATTCGTGGCAAGAAAGTGGACCAGGCGCTCAACACGCTGCAGTTCACGCAGAAAAAAGCCGCCGTCATCATCAAGAAGGTGCTTGAGTCCGCCATCGCCAACGCCGAGCACAACGACGGCGCTGACATCGACGAACTGAAGGTCAAGACCATCTATGTCGAGCAAGGCGCTTCGCTGCGCCGCTTCACGGCCCGCGCCAAAGGCCGCGGCAACCAGATCAGAAAGCCCACGTGCCATGTGTACGTGACGGTCGGTAACTGAGAGAGGCCAGGAACTTATGGGACAGAAAATCCACCCCGCCGGCTTCCGCCTCTCGGTCAGCCGCAACTGGTCCTCGCGTTGGTACGCCAACAACCGTGACTTCGCCGGCATGCTGGCCGAAGACATCAAGGTTCGCGATTACCTCAAGACCAAGCTCAAGAACGCGGCCGTTTCGCGCATCCTGATCGAGCGTCCGGCCAAGAACGCCCGCATCACCATCTTCTCGGCCCGCCCTGGCGTGGTGATCGGCAAAAAGGGCGAAGACATCGAAGCGCTCAAGAAGGAACTCGCCAGCCGCCTGGGCGTGCCGGTCGCGGTCAACATCGAAGAGGTGCGCAAGCCCGAAATCGATGCCAAGCTGATTGCCGACAGCATCACCCAGCAGCTGGAGAAACGCATCATGTTCCGTCGCGCCATGAAGCGCGCGATGCAGAACGCAATGCGCCTGGGCGCCCTGGGCATCAAGATCATGTCGTCCGGTCGTCTGAACGGCATCGAAATCGCCCGCTGCGAGTGGTACCGCGAAGGGCGCGTGCCGCTTCACACGCTGCGCGCCGACATCGACTACGGCACCTCCGAAGCCAAGACCACCTATGGTGTGATCGGCGTCAAGGTCTGGGTCTACAAGGGCGACACGCTTGGCCGCAACGACCTGCCGGCCGTGGAAACCCCGCGTCCGGACGATGAGCGTCGTCCGCGTGGTCCCCGCCGCGACGCCCGTCCCGGCGATCGTCCGGCCGGTGACCGCCGTGGCGGCCCCCGTCGCGCGCCCGGCAGCAATGCCGCGCCCGCCGACGGCAGCGACAAACCCGCGGAGGCGACCGGCGCCGATGCGAAAACCACCGTTAAGCGCGTCCGCAAGGTAGGCGCGCCGGCTGCAGCAGCTGACGGTGCCAAAGGAGAATAAACATGCTGCAACCTGCTCGCAGAAAGTATCGCAAGGAGCAAAAAGGCCGTAACACCGGCGTTGCCACCCGTGGCAACTCGGTGGCGTTCGGTGATTTTGGCCTGAAGTCCATCGATCGCGGCCGCCTGACGGCGCGCCAGATCGAATCCGCCCGCCGTGCCATTTCGCGCCACGTCAAGCGCGGTGGCCGCATCTGGATTCGCGTCTTCCCCGACAAGCCGATTTCCACCAAGCCGGCCGAAGTCCGTATGGGTAACGGCAAGGGCAACCCGGAGTACTACGTGGCTGAGATCCAGCCCGGCAAGGTGATCTACGAGATCGTCGGTGTGCCGGAAGAGCTTGCCCGTGAAGCTTTCCGTCTGGCCGCTGCCAAGCTGCCGCTGCGCACCACGTTCGTGGCACGCATGATCGGTCAATGATTCAGGAGAAGGAAGAAATGAAAGCTGCTGAACTTCGCCAGAAAGACGTTGCCGGACTCGAAGCCGAGGTGAAAGCCCTGCAAAAGGCCCATTTCGGCCTGCGCATGCAAAAGGCCACGCAACAACTCAACAACACCGCCACGCTGCGCAGCACGCGCCGCGACATCGCGCGGGCCAAGACCATTCTTGCTGAAAAGCAGGCTGCCAAGTAAGGAGTGACCATGACGGAAGCAAAGACATCCCTCAAGCGCACCTTGATCGGCAAGGTGGTCAGCGCCAAGCGCGCCAAGACGGTGACCGTGCTCGTGGAGCGCCGCGTGAAGCACGCGCTGTACGGCAAGATCGTCGCCAAGTCGAGCAAGTACCACGCGCACGACGAAGCCGGCCAGTACCAACTCGGCGACGTGATCGAAATCACCGAAAGCCGGCCGATCTCGAAGACCAAGAACTGGGTGGCGTCCCGCCTGGTTGAAAAGGCGGCCGTGGTCTGATCCCGAGCAGCCCTGCGGACAACATGTCCATTGAAAACGGCCCACAATGTGGGTCGTTTTTGTTTGGGGCCCCGCCTTTGTCGTGCGAGGCCTTCTTCACGTTCATACCAGGAGACCCCCATGATCAAAGTCGGTGACACCCTTCCCGCTGCCACCCTGATGGAATATGTCGAAGTCGAAGGCAATGGCTGCAGCATCGGCCCCAACCCGGTCGATGTCACCAAGGCCGCCGCCGGCAAGACGATCGCGCTGTTTGCATTGCCCGGTGCATTCACGCCCACCTGCTCCGCCAAGCACGTGCCCGGTTACGTTGAGAAGTACGACGAGTTCAAGGCCGCCGGAGTCGATGAGATCTGGTGCGTGAGCGTCAACGACGCCTTCGTGATGGGCGCATGGGCGCGCGACCAGAAGACGGGCGCCAAGGTGCGCATGCTGGCAGACGGCAGCGCGGTGTACACGCAGGCCACCGGGCTGACGCTCGACCTCACCGGCAAGGGCATGGGCGTCCGCAGCAACCGTTACTCGATGCTGGTCAAGGACGGCAAGGTGGCCACCCTGAACGTGGAAGGCCCCGGCAAGTTCGAGGTCAGCGATGCTGCCACCCTGTTGGCGCAGGCCAAAGCCTGATCACAGCCGGTCCGCTGCGAAATCAGTAGCGGGCCATGGCCAGCTGACGCTGGGCGTGGCTCCAGACGGCTAGATTTCCACCTTCAGGTAGTGGGCGCCGACGATGGGGTTGTGGTAGTAGGGCGGAATCGCCTCGAAGCCCAGGTCCTCATACAGCGCGCGCGCCGCCTCCATGTCGCTCAGCGTGTCCAGCAGCACGCAGCCGTAGCCCGCCAGGCGGGCGGCATCCAGAATCGCCTCCGCCAGCTGTCGGCCCAGCCCCAAACCCCGGAAGGCCGGCCGCACGAACAGCCGCTTCATTTCGCTCGCGTTGGGGTAGTCGACGTTGTCAAGCGCGCGCAGCGCGCAGCAGCCGGCCACCTGCCCGTCGACCAGCGCCAGCCGCAACGCACCGCGCGGCTCGGCATAGTCGCCCGGCAGGCCGTCCAGTTCGGCCTCGAAGTTCTGAAAGCAGAGATCCACACCGAGTGATCGCGCGTACTCCTGGAAGATGAGGCGCGTTGCGTCCCATTCGGCAGGGGTGGCTGGGGTGATGAACTGGATCGGGGGGGCTTCCACGGAAACACTCAGGAACCGGACGGCCGCAGTGTAGCGGGTCGGCACAGATGATGCACAGACGAACAATCAGCGCCCGCTCATTCGCGATCAGGGATCAGCGCTGGCTCCACTACCGCTTCAAAGACCGAGCGGAAGCGGTCAATGATCAGAAATTCGGCGTCTCGACCGTCTTCGGCGCGGGCGGTGGCGCGGGCAGCCAGGCGCCACTCGCGCCGTAAACAGCCACCGCCGCCACAACCAGCGCCGCGGTAAAGGCCACGATCCCGCCGCCGCGGGCGGGCTCACCTTCGGCGTTGTCCTTCCAGCCGGTGATCATGGGCTTGACCAGGTGTTCCTTCTTGATCCGCGTATAGAACACGATCGCACCAACATGCAGCAGCACCAGGGCAATCAGAAGATTGGACGCCTGTCGGTGCCAGCCGGTCAGCGTGTCGCTGAAATCCTTGCCGACCAAAGACTGAAGTGGTCCGTTGAACGCGATGTCGTCGTTGGTGAACAGGCCGCTGCCAACCTGAAATGCGATCAGCGCAAGCAATCCGATAACCGAGAAGGCACCGAGCGGGTTGTGGCCTTGGCCTTGCCAACGCCCTTGGAAATACGCCACCACTTTCGCCGGTGTCGGAAAGAACTGGCTGAACCGCGCGTAGGTTGAGCCGATCAGGCCCCACACCAGCCGGAAGCTGATCAACCCGACAACGGCCAAGCCGAGCCGGCCGTGCCAGACCATGTAGTTGCCGCCGATCTGACCGGTGACGACGGAGCCGACGATACACAAGACAAGCATCCAGTGGAACAGGCGGACGGGCAGGTCCCAGACAAGCAGGCGATGACCGGACATGGCAGATTTCTCCTACGGTGCAAAGAAAAAATGGCGCCTGAGGGCGCCATTTTCCGACGAGCGACGATGGACGGATCCTCAGTCGCCACGGAACTTGTCGTGGCAACCCTTGCAGGTTTCGCCGAGCTTCCCAAACTGCGCCTTCACGGCAGCCGCATCGCCGGTGGCCGCGACCTTGGCCATTTCATTGGACTGCTGAACCCAGGCTGTTGCCACCTTGGCAAAACCGTCCTTGTCGGTGAACGCTTCAGGCTTCACGCGCGTGTCCTTCCAGCCTTTGCCCTTTTCGCTGCCCGGCACAAAGAGCGCGCCCATGCCGGAATTGGCAATGGCCTGGATGGCGTTGGCCGCCTTGATCACTTCTTCCTTGTTGTAGGTGCCATCGACGTTGGCCTTGATGCGGGCCATGTTCCAGGCCATGAAGGTGAAACCCGATTGACGGAACTTGATCGCATCGTCAGGCTTGACCTGGGCCACGGCAGAACCCGCGGCGAGCGAAAGAGACAGCATGGCGACGGCCAACTTGAATTTCATGGTGTATCTCCGTAGAAGGTGAATGAAGCGGTCGCCGACGGCCGTGAAAGCAAGCCGGACTGGATCGCGGCGCGAGTATAGCCAGACGGCAGAGATCGTGCAGACAGCGGCGGAATGCACCCGAGTCGCTCAAGACCGCGCCACATCCGGAGCGCCTCTGCAGATCCGGTTTGCTCCTGAAATAAGAGCGCCTTGTGGCCATTTGGTGATGGGTTTTGGCTGCTTTGATTCAACAAGAACGGTTCTGCGGCCCTCCTGGCGGCCGGGTGCAGGCCCGGAGCCTGACTCACGCCGCGCGTTCCAGCAGCAGGCGCACCAGTGCGGCGGGCTCGCTGACCATCGGGTCGTGTCCGGTTGGCAGGTCCACCACCTTGGCTCCGGGCAGCCAGGCGCCGTCCCAGAAGCGTGGGTCCGACACACGCGTGCGGATCACGTCGATCGTCGCCAGCGGCGGTTGGGTGCAGTTGATGAAGGTGCGCGGCACCCGGGCCACCCGCCCGGGGTCGAAATCCAGCGGGGCTTCGTAGGTGTGGCCGGGGTGCAGCGTCTGGCGTCGCCGCACCCAGTCGTGCGCCGGTCCGTCCAGGCCGAAGACGACGGGATCGGGCGGCGGGAAGCTGTGGTTCGGGTCGGCTGCGGCGGCGGCCAGGCGGGCCTCGCGGGTGGCCCGGGCATGGGTGCTGCTCCAGCTTTCACCGGGTTTGGGCACCACCGCGTCGACGTAGACCAGGTGGGCCAGGCGCTGCGGCAAGCGGTCGGCCACCGCCGTGCCCAACATGCCGGCGTAGGAGTGCACCGCTAGCACCACATCGTCGAGTTCTTCGGCCTCGATGACGCCGATCACGTCGGCGATGTGCGTTTCCAGCGTGATGGCGGGGCTCAGCAGGTGCGCGCGTTCGCCCAGCCCGGTCAGTGTCACGGCATGCGCCCGGTGCCCGGCACGGATCAGCGCCTCGGTGACGTGGCGCCAGCACCAGGCGCCATGCCACGCGCCATGAACCAGGACAAAGTGAGCCATCAGATCACACCCTCTTCTCTCAGGGCGGCGATGCGGGCCTCGGAATAGCCGAGCAGCGTGCGCAGCACTTCGTCGGTCTGTTCGCCCAGCAAGGGCGGTGGACGGTCGGTGCGCACCGGCGTTGCGCTGAGCCGGATCGGGCTGGCCACCAGATGCAGCTCGGGGTTCACCGGGTGGTTCCAGGTGGTGACCATGCCGCGCTCGCGCACCTGCGGGTCGTCGAACACCTCGGCGATGTTGTTGATCGCCCCGCACGGCACCTTGGCCTGCTCCAGCGCCGCC
>Ga0209604_1002542_pt1 | contig 13250 bp, 13 predicted proteins | sample AD_UKC097_MetaG_FD_184405 | JGI IMG/M metagenome (GOLD analysis project Ga0209604, IMG submission 184405) | Active sludge microbial communities of municipal wastewater-treating anaerobic digesters from USA - AD_UKC097_MetaG (SPAdes) (version 2) | ecosystem: Engineered > Bioreactor > Anaerobic >... | reverse complement strand
ACTTTCAACTCATTGATTACTCAATAGATTAAATGAACCGCGCATTCCCGCACACCCCCCAGATCCACCCCCCTATCCCCCATCCCCTTCAACCTTTCTTTCAACTCAATCGATGAAACGTTGAACGAAACGTGCACAAGGTATAGATACCATGGGTAGAATGGAGAGGAGCGTGTTCTTATGAACAAGGTCATGAAGGTCCTCGTCCTGCTGGGCAGTCCGAGGAAGAAGGGAAACAGCGCAGCCCTGGCGGACCGCATCGCCCGGGGGGCAAAATCGGCAGGGGCAAAGGTCGAGACCGTGTACCTCCATGGACTGGATATCAGGCCCTGCACCGGGTGCATGAAGTGCCAGAAAAAGGGCGCGCGGGGCTGTGTCATCAGGGACGACATGCAGGACATCTACCGGTCCATGAAGGAGTCCGACGCATGGGTCATCGCAAGCCCAGTCTACTGGTTCACCATGTCGACCCAGGTCAAGCTCTGGATGGACCGCTGCCTGGCGTTCACCACCTATGACAGGGAGGCTTTTACGGGCAAGCGCGTCGCCGTTGCAATGAGCTACGGCGGGGACGATCCCTTCGACTCGGGATGCGTGAATGCACTGCGGACCTTCCAGGACGCCTATTCCTACGTGGGGGCGACCATAGCGGGTATGGTCTATGGCAGCGCCATGGAACCCGGGGCCATCAGCTCCAACGAACCCCTCATGGCAGCGGCCGAGGAACTCGGGAAAAAGCTCGCGGCCGAAGACTAGCCCCGTGCGCTCCTATCGTACCTGAACACTGGCCCACAGCCTCCTGGTGATGATGTCGGCGGCCTCCTCCACCATCTCCTCGACCACCTCGGCGGCAGGCTTGATCTCGTGGATGATGCCCGAGACCTGGCCTGCGAACCCGCCAACGTAGTCGTCCCTGCCCGCAGCCACGAAACTCCCCATGAGGGCCGACGAGACGAGGACCTGCATGGGGAAGGGCAGCGGATCGAGGCCAGATTCGTTCCAGAGGTCGTGGAAACGGCTGTAGCTCGTCCGGGAGGTCTTGCCCGTGATGGCATAGCTCACCCGGGTGTCCTCGTCGCTTGACGAGACGATCCGCTGCTTGTTCACCGGCAGTGCACCCCCTTCGACAGTAGCCAGGAACCGGGTGCCCACCCAGACGCCCACGCACCCCATGGCCAGAGCCGCTGCCAGCCCCCTGCCGTCGCCGATGCCGCCGGCTGCCAGGACCGGGATATCGCCCGCTGCATCGAGTACCCCCGGCAGCAGGGCCATGGTGCCTACCCTGCCCGTGTGCCCCCCGCCTTCGAAGCCTTGGGCAACCAGCAGGTCCAGGCCTGTGGCAGCCATGCGCCTCGCATTCTTCACGTTGCCCGTAATCCCGAGCACCTTGATGCCTTTGGCATGGGCGTCCGCCGTCATGAATCCCGGGTTACCGAGCCCGGCGCAGAAGAGCGGGATCCTTTCCTCGATGCACACCTTCACGGCGTCCAGGGGGCGCATGGTGGTGGTGTTGAGCCTCACCGTGAGGTCCGCATCGGGTAACCCAAGTTCGCACCTCACCTTCTCGATCCATTCCTGGTACGGTTTGGGAAGGGTCGCCAGCGCTGCACCCAGCGGAACTTCGGTGACGGTGCCGTAATCGACGGGTTTGCCTTCCACCACGTTCCTGGGCAGGAGCAGGTCCACCCCGAAGGGTCTGCCGGTCTTCGACCTTATCTCGCGGATCGCCTGCCGCAGTTCGTCCACGGTGAAGCCGCTGCCGCCGAGCACGCCGAGGCCTCCCGCCTCGGACACGGCCACCACGAGATCGACCGGTGAGCCTGCCTGCTCACCGATGAGCACCGGTCCCATGCCGGCGCACACGATGGGGTAGTCGATGCCCAGCATGTCGCACAGCCTGGTCCTGAGGATCCTCTTTCCCATCGAACCTCCCCGTTCAACACGATATGTAAGCGATGTCTTGCCTCAATTACAAGGTCACATTCCAGGATCACGCCCTTAATGCATACTGGGGCATGCTCCGACCCGTCAATGAGATCTCTTTCAGTGCCATATCCCCATGACCGTATCACTGCCTGGGATCACCCCTGTCGATGGGCAGGTACCAGCTCACATGCCACCTTCGAGCCCATTCGTCCACGAACACGGCCAGGGGGTCGGAGAGCAGGACAGGCCTTCCGTCCATGGTGCTCGACTCCTTCACCGTGAAGCCAGGGCCACCGTGCCCGTTCTCCATGAGATCCTGGTCATCCTCGATGAACCCGCTGGCCCCGCAGCCGCACGATACGAACCAGGTCTCGATGCCGTCGAGATCGATGACATGCCTCGCCAGACAGAAGGCGCACTTGACAACCACCGAGTCCATACCCACCTTATGGAGGCTCGTCGTTCCGGTGTCAACACATGGGTGCGTCACCTCGCTTGGCCGTGATCCAGGGTGCGCCTCTGAACCGCACAGGGCGGGAACGCCATGCCGTCTCGGATGCAGTCCCTTCCCGGGTTCCTCGTGGGCGGGACCTGCCGTGACAGGAACCTGGCAAGGGAGGTGTGGCAATGCTTCACCGGAGAACGGTGCAGGCCGCCTGTAAATCCCGTCTTGACTATCACCGGGAAAAGAGACACAACCTGTAGAGCGGAGGTCTGCCATGGCACGGGTACGGTTCGAGGATACGGCCCAGGGTCTCGATGCGGCGGTGGCCGCTATCTTTAACGCCTTCGGCGGGGCATCGCTGCTGAAATCCTCCCGTGACGTCTATATCAAGGTAAACGGCATTGACTTCAAGCCCCATGTCTACACCTCCCCGGAGGTGACGGCGGCCGTGGTCAGATATTTCAAGGCGCGCGGCGCCCGGCACGTCTACGTCATGGAGAACAGCACCCAGGGCAACTTCACGCGGCTCGTCTACGAGATCACGGGCATGCGGAACATGTGCGAGGAGACAGGCGCGATCCCGGTCTACCTCGACGAGACCGCCGAGATTCCCCTGTACCTGCAGAAGCTGCAGTCCTTCATCAGCATTCCGGACTTCATCCACGACCATCTCATCCGCAGGAGATCGGAAAACCTCTACATCTCGGTGCCCAAGCTCAAGAGCCACTCCATGACAACAGTGACCCTGGGTATCAAGAACCAGTTCGGGCTCGTCCACCAGATGAGCCGCATACCTGACCACAACTTCAAGCTCCACCAGAAGATCGCGGACATTTACGCGAACATAAGACCTGACTTCACGCTCATCGACGGGATTGAGGCCACCAACTACGGCCACTACCCCGCCCTGGCGCAGGAGAAGACCTGCATCGTTCCCACCAGGGTGATCGTGGGCGGCGACGACCCCATGGCCGTGGATGTAGTGGCGACAAGATTCCTGGGCTTCGATCTCGAGGAGGTGGAGCACCTCCGGCGCGCGGCCGACTACGGGTTCGGCGAGTCCGACTTCGAGAAGATCGCCATCGAGAACCGCGATCTCTTTGATGGCCGCAGGCAGCACTTCTCCTGGGACCTGCTCGAGGTCTTCCCCGAGAACGTCCGCATCATCAGGGGGAAAGACCTGTGCTGCCGCGAAGGCTGCCGGCGCAACACCGAGGCCGTGCTCGAGGTGTTCGGGCAGGACTTTGCAGGCAAGGGAGGCTTCACCATCCTCATGGGCAAGGGCATCGACCCCGCCGAGGTCGCCAGTGTGACGGGGCGCGTCCACATCGCCGGCGACTGCGCCATGGCCGAGTGGTACCAGGAGCTCAGGGCCCGGCTCGGCAGGCGCAAGGTCACGGTATCGCCCGGATGCAACAACCTGGCGAAAACCATCGACGGCCTGGGCAAGATGCTCAAGATCCCCCCCCTGCGGCTTTCCCCCATCAACCCTCTGAGGGCCATGGCCCTGCTCGCAGAAGCTCACCTGCACGGAACCAAGGCGAACATCACGAACGTTTTCAGGATATAGGGATCAACGCCTACGACTGTACAAGCTCGCGATCCAGCAGCCTGTTCATCTTGCCGCTTTCGAACCCCTCCAGGTCGAGGGCGACAAGTGCAAAGCCAAGCTCCCGCAGGCGCCCGACGATCTCGTCACCATGACCGAGGACCCTGTCGGGAGCCTCCACCTCGACCACGGCGATACCGCGGGGAAAATGCCTGACGCGCACCTGCCTGAACCCGAGCCCCCTGAGGTACTCCTCGGCCCTGTCCACGCGCTGGAGCATCTCCTGTGTTATGGTGTCGCCATAGGGGATGCGCGAACTCAGACAGACCGTGTTGGGCCTGTCCCAGAGAGGGAGTCCCATCTCCCGTGCCATGGCCCGGATCTCGTCCTTTATGATGTCCAACTCCGTGAAGGGCTGCCAGATGCCGTCCTCCCGGGCCGCCTGCATGCCGGGCCGGTAGTCGGCGAGGTCCGATGCGTTCAGGCCGTCGGCCACCACGGGAAAGCCGTTGTCACGGGCCCACCCGATGGCACGGGCGTCCCGCATCTTCCGGCAGCGGTAGCAGCGGTCCGGTGGATTCGATGCAAACACAGGGTCGTCGAGTTCGTTCATTTCCATGACAACGTGCCTGATGCCGATGCGGGCCGCAATGTCCCGGGCATCGACGAGCTCATGGCGAGGGATGATCGTGGAGGTGAAAGTCAACGCACAGGAATCATCGCCCAGGACGTCCTGGGCGACCTGGGCGAGCACGGTGCTGTCAAGGCCGCCGGAAAAGAGCACCAGGACACGCTGCTTTTCCGCTATTGCATCCCTAAGCCTGTCGAGCCTGTCCACCGGCTCTCCTCTGGAAGGACTTCAGGATGCGCGCAGCGGCCGCAGCGGCCCCCACGCTATTGCCGATGTTCAGTACGAGCACGCCGGGCACGCAGCACTGGAGCATGGTGGACAGCGCGGCCTCTCCCTGGCCCCCGTGGCCGTAGCCCACGGGGGTCGGCACCGCGATGACCGGCAGGTCGGTGAGCGAGGCGATGAGCGTGGGCAGCACGCCATCCATGCCCGCGAACACGACGAGCAGGTCGGCCCCCTTGGCCTTCTTGAGCCCGAGCAGGGGCCGGTGCATGCCCGAGGCCCCGATGTCGAAGGCAGTGATGAGGTCGAACCCGAGTTCTTCGAGGATGAGGGCGCATTCCTTTGCATAGGGGACATCGGCTGTCCCTGCGGTGATGACGCCCACGCAGCCCGCTTCCTTGGAAACCGCCCGGCCGCCTCTCCTGACGAGCAGGAGCCGATGGGCCTGCTTCACCTCGGCTTCCGCGAACTGCTGCCTGATGAGCCCCTCCTGTTCGCCGTCCACGCCAGAGACGAATACGTGGCCGTTCTTCTCGAACAAGGCCCTTGTGATGGCGAGGACCTGGTCCGTGCTCTTGCCCCGGGCGAAGATCACCTCGGGAAAACCGATGCGGTGTCCCCGGTGAAGGTCCAGCAGGAAGTCCTCGCCCTCCTCGTAGAGCATGCGCATGAGCCGTTCCTGGACCTCGTCCGCATTGAGCTCACCCCTCCTGTACGCTTCGAGCAGGTTCTTCATCGATCCTCCCGGCCCTGGTCGCCATTCGATCCCGTGCCCAGTACCCGACGCACCTCCTCCCTGAGCTCGGCCAGGGCGACCCCCGTCCTGCGGGAAATGTCCTCCAGGTCCCTGCTCTCGGGCTTCCTTCTCAGGGACCCGTCGGGCATCGTCACCTCCTTGACGACAACCTCTCCATACCTGGTAGCGACACCATACTGTCTCCTGGGGAGCACCTGCCGCTGAACCTGGTGATACCTGACACCGATGGTCGTGGTGTGTACGAGAAAGGCGTTCAGCACATCATGGAGCCTTTCGTCATCGCACACGGCCGTGACCGTGTAGCCAGGCCTGCCGTGCTTCATGATCCTGGGCATGATGCCCGCGTCCGCAGCGCCTGACTCCATGATCTTCTCCACTGCCAGGGCGGCGTCCTCGGGCACCATGTCATCGATGTCCGCGTCCACCTCGAAGGTGCGCCCGTTCTCTCTGCCCGAGCCTTTCTCGCAGAGCACGACCCGGCACAGGTTGGGCCAGTCTTCGAACCGCCTCGAGCCGCAACCGTAGCCGGTCCTCGTGATGACAAGATCGTCCGGCGGATCGTTCCTGTCCGCCAGGGCTGCTATGACGGCCGCACCTGTGGGCGTGGTAAGTTCGGATGCTGGACCGGCAAACCGCACCGGGAACCCCTCGAGAAGCTTCATTACGGCCGGAGCAGGGACCGGGATCCTCCCGTGCAGGGAGTCGACGCACCCCCCTCCCATGGGTGCGGGGCCGGCGTGAATCCGTTCTATTCCGAGGTGAACGAGGGCGGCGGCGATGCCTACGATATCGAGGATGGAATCAGCGGCACCTACCTCGTGGAAGTGCACCTCCTCGAGGACGACGCCGTGGACCTCGGCCTCGGCCCGGGCCAGGACCTCGAAGATCCTGCGGGCCCTGTTTCCTATCTCTCCGGGCAGCCCCTCCAGGACGTGGTCGCGTATCTGCGCATAGGTGCATCCATGATCGGTCGGGGGGGTGTCGAATTTCACGTGCAGGCAGGAGATGCCGCTGATCGAGTCCCGGGAGACATGGAGCGCATACGTTCCCAGGTCAAGACCGGCATAGACCTCCTCGAGAAAGGCTGCGGGGCAGCCCAGATGGATGAGGCCGGCCAGCAGCATGTCACCGCTGACCCCTCCCACCGGGTCGATGACGAGAACCTTCATGGGACCACTCCCTTCTCCCTTGATGCCAGTGCCCGTATCCCATGAGCAGTATCCTTTTTCCATGAATTCATCAAGATCAATGTGGGGAATCCGATGGCAAAGGGACTGCTAGCGGTGTACAATTTTCCTGCTGCGTCTGAGCGGAAACTCATCACCACAGGGGAGGATGTCATGGAGCTGTGCGATGCGATCAGGACCCGCAGGAGCGTGCGGAAGTTCACAGACCACTTCGTGAGCGACGACGATATACGGCAGCTGCTCGAGGCGGCCAGATTCGCCCAGTCCTGGGCCAACACCCAGGCATGGGAGTTCGTCGTGGTGCGTGACAGGGGATTCATCGAACAGGTCACGGGTACGTACGTGGACAAGAATCCGGCCATCAGGTGCTCCCTGGCCGCATCCGTCCTCCTCGTGGCCTGCGCAAGGACCGGCGTGTCCGGCTGCTACGGCGGCGTCGATGTGACCAAGTTCCCCGCCTGGTTCATGTTCGACGTGGGCATTGCGGTGCAGAACATCTGTCTGAAGGCCCATGACATGGGTCTGGGCACCGTGGTCGTGGGATTCCTGGACCACGATGCCTGCGGGAAGATCCTCGGACTGCCTGACGGGTACGAGGTGGTGGCCGTGCTGCCCGTGGGCAAACCCGCCGGGGCGCCCAGGCAGGGGCCGCCGCGCAAGGAGATCCGGGAGTTCGTGCACCTCGACAGGTACGGGAACCCCTTTGCGTGAAGCGCCTGACCTGCTCGACCTGGCCCAGATCCCTTGTGAACCTGGCCACCCCGCGTCCTCGTAGATGGTGTCCGGGTTACCTTCTCGGTCATTCCTGGCGCAACACATCGAATGGTCAAACACTGCCAATTCTTCTGCAGACGGGGACCGCGCTTTTGGGTTATACTGCTCCCTGCGGCACATGAACGCAATCGATGCGCTCGCAGTTCAGGGAGGTGATATGGTGAAGAACGAGGGCAAATCCACGTTCGGACTGATCGCGCAGTTTTTCCGCTTGGCCGGAAGTTTCTTTTCCAGGGAAAAGTCCTATGTGAAACAGGTGGCCCTGAACTCGGTCAGGATCAGCATGTCGGGACTCGTCATGGGGGTTGCCGGTCTGGTGCTGGTGGCTCTGTCTGGCATCTTCTCCCTGGTGACCCTGGTGCTGGTCCTGAACACGTGGTTCCTGCCATGGGCCTCGGCTCTCATCGTGACCGCAGTGCTCCTGCTGGGCGGCGTGGTTCTCGGTCTCATCGGCCTGTTCCTGGTGAAACGAGGCATCGGCAGTGCGCAAACCGGTCTGGTCAAGGCCCGGGAGGACATGCGATGGCTGAAAAAGAGCTGAGGAGTGAACTTGATGACCTGGTCAGGGAGCTCACGGAGATCAGGGAAGAGCTGAAACCCAGGCTTTCGGAGCTGATGAGGGTCGGGAAGCCCGTAGCCCTGGTCCTGGCGGGCCTCCTCGGCGTGAAGATCGGGCTCAAGATAACCCGCGGCGTCCTGCGCCTGCTGTGGGGAAACAGGTTCATCGTCGCAGCAGTGCTCGTGTTCTCGCTCGTCATGTACAACCAGGCGAAGGCGCGGAGGACCGGAGGGGACTCCATCGGGGGTGGTTCGGGTACAGGCTAGAAATGGTGGAGGGATTTGAATCTACATTTTATGCCTTTCTAGAATCACCTATCTAATGCTTATGGATTGAGACGACCTGAAAGGTCGAACTCAATCCATAAGCATTATCTTTAGTTTCTCTGGTCTAACAAGACCGTCAATTCTTTTGCGTTATCTACTGTTTGATCTTAAGGCATGATGAATACCAATTTGTCTCAGAGATCAACGGTTATCATAGATGGTAGTATTTGAAAAAAGCATTTCCAATGAGTCTTGGCGCATATATTTACTTGACTTATCTCTTTATAAATTTATTTTTGGTCTTTGTAATGACATTAAGTTGATATGATTGTAGAGGAGTACAATGATGGGAGTATCAATAATAAGCTCCACAAGTCATTTGGGTTCATTTAATAGATTATTCCAATCGATGATAGATGAAAGACATCGCTTGTATTTTCTAGTTCTCGGAACTATTGCCGCATGCTTGATAACTAGTTGTGCCATTGAACAATATATATCCCGGCCTATTGATATCAGAGAATTTGATAGCGATAGTTATTCAGTGATTATTGGTCGAATATCTCAATATGAATCTTTAACTCGTTTGCAAACTAAAGGATATAATACTAGCACAGAACATTTTAATGTTACTTGCTTCAGTCCAGAAATCAAGAAATTAAATGAAGATAAGACCTCTCAGGATATATTTATATTGAATCCTTATTATTACTATGTTTTTGTGCCTTTTCGTTTTAAAAGGAAAAACGAATATACACGTATACTTGATCAATATGATTCTATATGGATTGACAAATTAATTAACTATACTAGAAAAGGTTATTTTTCAATTGTAGTACCTGATGGGGAATATGCATTTAAGATTAATTGCTTAGAGAGTGTGCAATCAGGTTTAAAACCAGTTGATTCTCAATGGAATTATTTTGATATTGAACCCTTGAGATTCAATGTCCCTCAAGGCAGATTAATAAATATAGGTAATATTATAGCTAATGAAAATTATAAAGAAGAATTTGTAGATCCCTATTACTTATTAAAAGGTGGTATCACATATTTAAATGATACGACTGAATCGAATATGATTTCAATTGAAGATTATTTTAGTGATTTGTATCCTGAACTTTACAATACTTTTAGGAACAAAGGTATTGTCCGCCTAGATAGCGAAACGAAAGAATCTACTGGCAAGAGATTCTCTCTTACCAAATTAGGGCTAATTTATGATGAAAATCAAAGGCTTGAATGGGCGCCAGACACTAGGGAAAAGATGACCTGGAAAGAGGCCCAAGACTATATAGGAAAACTGAATCTTGGTGGGTACAACGATTGGCGCTTACCCACTCGTAAAGAACTGGAAAGCCTTTACGATCAATCAGTATCTGCTGAATTCAAGATTGACCCTGTTTTTCAGTTAAGTCATGGAGAGGTATGGACATCGGAAGAAGTTATGGATCCTCTCTGCGCTGGGAGTGTATGGGTTTTCCGTTTTGGCGGTCCGGGTGGATTCGAGGGTTGGTTCGGTTGCGGCAAACTTAAGGATGGTTTTTATTACAATCGACCGTTCTTGGCTTCTCATCGTGCATCGGTTTTGGCTGTGCGTTCCCGCTAGGCAACACTAAATCAATAGCTGTAGAATTAACGATCAACTCATAAGATTATTTGTTTTCGCTTATCATTTCTTAATACTGGTATCAATATAGTGATTGTTATAACAAAGAAGGGGACCGATAATGAAGCATCCAAAGGTGAATCATCTCTGGGCGTTGCTTGCCTTTTTTATGGTTACCATCGTCCATTTTCCCGTTAGTGCGCAATCGCTCCAGAATTGCGGGGAAAATCTGCCAGACGTGTTGATTCTAAACGATTTTCTTCCAAAGGAGAACCTTGAGAAGGAGACTGATTTTCGTGCTATTGTGACACAGGTTTTTTCAGATAAGAAAGACAGTGTTACCCTGGAGTTTGCAGCTCCAAAGGCTGGCTATCATGTAGCAGTTCTTCTCAAGCATCCTGTGGGCACATTCACCATGTACTATGAAAAAACGTGGACAATCCATCCTGCTGATCAAATAAAAAAAGAGAAGCAGCAACAACAACAGGAATCCGAAGTGCACGACCTTGCGTGGTCTCCTGGGGCTGTCCACCAATACTCAGATACTGTGCGTACAGCCAGCTACACATTCAACTCGGATAGCGACTATCCGCTCACATTTAAAGTCGTTAAGGGTAAAGGCTATGCTTATCTCTGCGGCCGTGGCACTGTGAAGAATAAAACCGGAAAGATCATTCGCCTCGGATATGGAGATACCACGGCCACTTGGTTAAAGCTTCTTGCCTCGGGGGATGTGTTTGCTCGGGAAGCAGCCACGCAGGCATTAGGGTTTCTCGCCAAAACAAGCAAGGAGAGAGATCTAGTAGTTCCATCCTTGGTGAAGGCTTTGGAAGATCCTGCACGAGATGTGCGAAGAAACGCCGCTGAAGCCCTTGGACGTCTCGCCGACCCAAGCGCAACGGATGCACTTACCTCGCACACTCTAGAGTCAGTCGAAAAAGATCAGTGGGTTCGGAAAGTTGCAGAAGAATCCCTTAGAATAATTAACCCGTAGATAGGGAATGAAGGGTCAGCCCTTGACAGCGGACAAGAATGGAAAGTGTTGCCCAACAAGCTAAGACAGCTGGCGTCTTACAGCCGCTGTTGCTTTCTATACTTAATGTATATTGATCTGTGATAGCTGTTGGGTCTCATAACATCTGATAAACTGGAGAGTATACTCAATTATCATAGTCTGGTTTGAATGATGCCACCCATCAATAATAACTCAAATATCACTTTACTCCTACTGAAGATTCTTTTGCGTAATAAATAGTCGCCTTGCTGAAATTGGAGGCATACATTTATTGAAGGAATCATTATCAAGTTACAGTCATCATATTTGACTTATATGTCATCATGTTGTATTATTATAGTTTAATGCCAAATGTATTTAATGTTTATTGAAGCCATATTTAGTAACGTAATTACTAGGAGGACTAATATGAAGGAATGTACTCATGAAAAAATCTACCTTCATCCACTGTTATTATTTGTATTAATAATGATGTGGTCATGCGGAGGAGGTGGAAGTAGTAGTGGTTCGGGTATTTCTTCAGAAGCATATGATAATATTGGCCCTTCTGGTGGTATATTAGAAATTTCTGATCAATCAAATCCCCTTTTCGGTCTTAAAATTGATGTACCAGATGGTGCATTGGATAATGAAACAATTATATCAGCAAGTATTGAAACCAATGATAGCATTTTGCCACAATCATGCAAGAAAGTTGGTCAGATATTTTCTTTCAAACCAGATAACACAGTGTTCAATATCCCTGTAAAGGTCACTATTCCATATGATAATTCTTTGACAAAAAACGAAGATGTCCTCCAAATATTTTCGTTTGATGGGTCAACATGGGAACTTGCAACTTGTATAGAAAGGGATACTAACGCCAATACGATCACTATATTAACATGTCATTTCTCAAAATATGTTCCATTAGAACCAGAATCTGTGCAATATAATACAGGTTTCAGGCCCGATAAAAATGGTTTTTCTTCTCCCACAAAGAACTTTACATGTTCTGGGATGGTTGGGTATGCTAAATGGTTTTACGAGAATAATGAAAGTTGCGAACTCTACAATTCATATAGCAATAGTGAGCAAGAGCAAATAGCAATTGATTCGCAAAATGAAATGAGGAATGTCGTAATTCTTAGATCATATAGATGTACAGATAAGATGGTAGGGGATGCTTTAAAAGAAGGTTTAAGAACAACTCACCGTCCTCAGATTTTAACAATACGTAGTAGCCTAAAAGGAAATCCGGGTGATCAACTAGGGCATGCAGTGCTAGTCTATGATTTTAAAGATAATGCTTTTTTAATATATGACCCAGATTACCCCTATAATCCAGCAACACCGAATTCATCTAATAGGTCAATAGGGTATCAGAATGGGATACTTGATGATTATTATTTCATAAGCGGGGAAAATGCTAGCAATGTAGATATTGATTATGTTGTTGCTTCTGAGTCCTTAATATATATGACGTATGATTCAATAGAAAAAATATTCGATAAATATCCAGCAGCTTGCATGACAGTTTATGTCTATGAAAATCATCCATATGAAGTATGGGGGGGCAATTCTCTTGTACCTGATTGGAATATGGTTGGTTTTTATGATGCACCCCAATATGGCTATATATTTATAGGAGAATCTGAAACGACAAGTTCATTTTCAATTGTTAATTATAAATATATTGTTATTGGGACAAGATTTGGCTTTTATCTGGATGCAATAAAGCTTCCAACTGGTGGGTATTTAACAAGAGACGATATAGTCTGGGGTGGGAATGTTCATCTCCCAGGAGTTTTTCCAACAGCCACTAGCGGGAAGATTTATAATGACAGATATATATGTGGTGCACCAGATGGACAATATAATGAAGCTGGATTTATAGGTATACCTGCATACGGAACTGATTTTAGTGGATTTATTGCCATATCAAACCCAATATTTTAATAATTATTAAGTTAGAGGCAAAAAGAGTTATATTTGGTTATTGCTAAGGTTTCTATTGTTTAAATAACAGCAGTTACAGGGACGATGGAACCTGAAGATCTTGTGTCATATGTCACTTTATAGGCCTGAGTGATCTCCACCGCTGATTATAACTCATACGCATCGCTTTGCCCAACGCGATGATATCTTTAATAAATCTCCGGCCTCGAGTATGCCTCAAAACCGATGATCTCCTGATATTATACTCAGGCTAGCCGGGTCTAGCATGTGATTTAACGATATTTTCTCTTCTCTTGTCCTGTTCCTGCCCCCTCTTTGATGCCAGATATTCTCTTATGTCCTTCGATGTGAGTTCCCAGTCCTCAATAAGCT